>ULVZ01035983.1_pt1 | contig 14697 bp, 9 predicted proteins | sample 1959901 | NCBI WGS metagenome assembly ULVZ01 (sample SAMEA4835800, study PRJEB28245) | human gut metagenome | biome: gut microbiome; material: fecal sample | place: Denmark | collected 2008 | reverse complement strand
GGCTCCCACCTCAGCCTGACAGCCACCCTCGGCACCGGCCAGAGTGGCCCGGGCGGCGATGACCTGCCCAAAGCCTGCGGCCACATAGAGGGCATCACAAATGGCTTCTTCATCGGCCTCGCCTGCACGGGCAAGGGGAAGCAGCACCGCCGGGAGCACACCGCAGCTGCCCGCCGTGGGGGCAGCAACGATCCGTTTCATGCAGGCGTTGCACTCAGCAGTCTTGAGGGCTTCGGCGGTCACCTCAGCAAGGTAATCCCCGCCATAGCTTCTGCCCGCCTGATGGGCCTGTTCCACCTTGGCGGCATCGCCGCCGGACAGGCCGCTGCGGCTGCGCTGGGCAGGGTCATAATCCCGGCTGGTGGCCTCCATCACATGCCACAGGTGATGCATGGCATGGCGGCTGGCCTCTTCGGTCAGGCGACTCTCGGCCAGATCACTGCGCAGGATGGCCTCGGCAAGGGAGAGGTTCTGGCCGCGGGCAGCGGCCAGCATTTCTTCACAGGATAAAAAGGACATGGTCATTCCTCCGCGTCTTCTTCGGGCTCGTCGATGTTCAGGCAGGTCACCTTCAGGATGCCGGGCAGGGTCGCCAGCTTCCGTTCCAGCGGGTGGGGGATGTGGGAATCGCACTCCAGTACCATAACGGCATAGCCGCCGGTTCCTGCGCGGAACACCTGCATCGATGCAACGTTGATCCTGCGCACGGCAAGGCAGGTGGTCACCTCGGCGATGCAGCCGGGGGGGTCCTCATTGTGAATGATCAGGGTGTTGCTGTCGCCGCCGAAATCGGCGGGCACGCCGTCGATTTCGGTCACGCGGATGCGCCCGCCGCCCACCGAAGCGGCTTTCATGGAAAGCACCCGCCCCTCCCGGCCTGTCAGGGTGAGAACAGCGGTATTGGGGTGCGCAGAGCGCAATTCCACAGGATGGATTTGGAATGCCATGCCCTGCTCTGCGGCCAGGGCAAAGCTGTCGGGCAGGCGGGGGTCATCTGGCCGCAGGCCAAGCAGGCCGGCGACCAGGGCTTTATCCGTGCCATGTCCCTTTCCGGTGGTGGCAAAGCTGCCGTACAGGCCGATATCCGCCTGTGCCGGGATCTCGCCCAGAAGCTTCTGGGCCGTGTAGCCGATCCGGGCGGCACCCGCTGTATGGCTGGAAGAGGGGCCGATCATAACCGGCCCGAGAACGTCAAACAAGCGCATCCGATGCACATCCTTTCGTGCTCCGCCGGGCAAAAATCGCCCGCTTCGCACTTTTTTCTCTCTTTTATTATACCGCTTTTGCCCCACTTGTGCTATAATAACTTTACTAATGTTTGAAATCGCTCCTTTTGGGGCAACACGGAGGTTGGATTCCTATGAAACTGGTAAGCGTGGAAACTCCCGAAAAGAGTGTCTGCAAGATGACCTTCAGCGCAACGGCTGAAGAGCTGGAGACCGCATCCAATGCGGTGTATGAGCGCACCCGCGCCAGCTACACCATCAAGGGCTTTGCCAAGGGCGAGGCCGACCGTGCTCAGATCGAGGCCGACCGCGGCGAGCACACATTCTGGTATGATGCCATCAACGACCTGATGGATCGCGATGTTCCTGCCCTGTACGAGGCCGCCATGGCCGAGCACGGCTTCAAGGCGGTGGATGAGCCCAGCTATGACCTGGTCAGCGTCAAAAAGGACGAGGGCTTTGTAGCCACCGCCACCACCCCGCTGCAGCCGGAGCTGAACCTGACCCAGACCACCGGCTTCCATGTGGAGTGCGTGACCCCCGCCGTCACCGACAAAGAGATCGATGCCGTGCTGGAGCGCCGCCGCAATGCTGCTGCCGAGCTGGTGCCCCACAAGGGCCCGGCCGTCAAGGGCAACATCGTTCACATCGATTACGAGGGCCTGCTGGACGGCAAGCCCTTCCAGGGCGGTTCCGCACAGAACCAGACCCTGCAGCTGGGCAGCGGCCGGATGATCCCGGGTTTTGAGGACGGCATTCTGGGCCACAAGGGCGGCGAGGAATTCGAGATCAACGTCACCTTCCCGGTACGCTATCACGTCAAGGACCTGGCCGGAAAGCCCGTTGTCTTTAAGATCAAGCTGATCGATGTCTGCGTCCGCCAGCTGCCCGCCCTGAACAGCGATTTTGCCAAGAAAGTGGGCAAGGTGGACACCATGGAAGCGTTCCGGGAGCAGGTGCGCAAGCAGCTGCACGACGGCAAGCACGCCAGCGCCCTGAACCGCGCCAAGGATCAGGTGCTGACCCAGCTGGCCTCTGCCGCTGAGGGCGAGCTCCCCAGCGTTCTGGTGGAGAGCACCTACCAGCAGGAGATGCAGAACATCCAGCAGCAGCTCCAGATGCAGCGCATGAGCCTGGACCGCTACCTGAGCCAGATCCACCAGACCCGCGAGAACTTCACGGCCAACGTTCACGCCGCCGCCGAGAAGAACACCCGCGCCCGGATGGCTCTGCTGCAGGTCGCCCAGAACGAGGGTCTGGTGCCCACCGATGAGGAGATCACCAAGAACCTGCAGGAGCGCGCCGACCGCACCAAGAAAACGCTGGAAGAGGTCAAGGCCAACGCCAACATCCCCGCCATGCAGCGCAGCGAGGCCATCCGCCGCGCCGCCGACTGGGTGATCGAACACTCCACCATCGAAGAAAAGTAATTTCCCAAAGCACAACAAAAAGAGCCTGTCTCCAATGAATTTCGGGAGACAGGCTCTTTTCTTTTGCAGTTTATTTTGTCAGAAGATTGAAGCCCATGACCACGATGCCCAGCACGACCAGAACGATGCCGGTTGCACGGTTCAGGGTCTTGGCATCGGCCTTATTGGCAAAGACAGCGGCGATGCGGGCCCACAGCAGGGTGAACAGGACGCAGAGGATGAACACGGTCCAGTCCGGTGCGCCGCCGATGGCAAAGTGGGAGACCGCGCCGGTCAGGGCGGTGAAAGTCATAATGAACACGCTGGTGCCCACGGCAGTCTTGAGCTCGTAGCCCAGCACACTGGTCAGGATGAGCAGCATCATCATGCCGCCGCCGGCACCAATGAAGCCGCAGATCATCCCGATGACCACACCGCAGACGATGGACTGGAGGGCACGCTTCTTAGCAGAGACCCCCTGCATGGCTTCTTTGGTGGTCATAACGGGCTTGACGATGAATTTAATGCCCAGCAGGAACGTCATAAACACCGAAAAGCTGCCCATGGTGGTGGAAGGCACCAGGCTTGCCACCCAGCTGCCCACCACGGTGAACAGCAGCACGCTGGCCATCATAATCAGGCCGTTCTTGATATCCAGGTTCTTGTTTTTGTGGTAGGTGTAGGCAGATACCGCACTGGCCAGCACATCCGAGGAAAGGGCAATACCGACTGCCATATAGGGGTCCATCCCCAGGAAGGTGATGAGCATTGGGCTGATGACAGCGGCGGCACTCATGCCCGCAAAGCCGGTGCCCAGGCCCGCGCCCATTCCGGCAAAAAAGGTAACAATGATGGTAAACAGCAGGTTCATCTTATTCTTCTCCTTCTAGGATCGCATCCAGATTTTCGTTCATCGTATCGATGACTTCAAAAAATATCTCAAGTTTTTCTTCCTCCAGCCCTGCCATCAGGCGGCGGATGAAATTGTCCTGCATCCTGCGGCCCTGTTCGATGATGGACTGCGCCTTTTCGGTGCAGGCAAGCTCCGTTTTGCGGCGGTCACCTGGCACAGGACGGCGCTCCAGAAAGCCCTCCTGCACCAGCTTGTCCACATTCACCGAGACAAGGTTCGCCTTGATGTGGCGCACCTCCACGATATCGCGGGCGGTCGTGTAGCTGGGGTTGTTGGCAAGGAACATCAGGATATCAAACGCTGTCTGCGGCAGGTGCAGCTTCTGGCACAGCGGCTTGCAGACGGCGCTGTACACAAGGCCCGTCTTGTTGGCAAATTCCACACTGGGGTTCAGCTCACGCATTCCGCGCCTCTCTTTCTCTCTTTTTGAATTGTTCACTTTTGAAGTATTTTAGCATAAGGAATCTCTGTTGTCAAGGGCAGGCGGCGTAAAATCACCTGATCCATATATTTTTTTCATCGCAAAAAGCCCGCACCATGAAAATTTTCACGGTACGGGCTTTTGATATGCTTCAGGGCAGGGTCACAGCACCGCCACGGCGAGGAACCGCACAACGAGCGCGGCAAGCCATGCCACAACGCACTGGTTTACGACCATAACAGTGGCCCAGCGGCCGCCCATCTCCCGCTTGACCGATGCCACAGCGGCGATGCAGGGGGTGTAGAGCAGGCAGAACACCAGCAGGGGAGCCGCTGCCGCCGGGCTGAGTGCCGCGCCCAGTGCGGCAGAGGAGCCATACAGGATGGTAAGGGTGGAGACGACGCTCTCCTTTGCCATAAAGCCGGTGATCAGCGCCGTGGACACCCGCCAGTCGCCAAAGCCCAGCGGTGCAAACAACGGCGCGATGCCGCTGGCGATCCAGGCCAGGATGCTCTCCTGCGGGTCTGCTGTCAGGCTGAGCTGGAAATCAAAGTTCTGCAGGAACCAGATGATGATGGTTGCCAGGAAGATGACCGTAAAGGCACGCTCGAGGAAATCCCGGGCCTTTTCCCAGAGCAGCTGGGCCACATTTTTCAGGCCGGGCAGGCGGTAGTTGGGCAGCTCCATGACAAAGGGCACGGCCTCGCCTTTGAACAGCGTTCCCTTGAGCAGAAAGGCCATACCGATGCCCACAAGGATACCCAGGAAATACAGGCCCACCATGACCAACGCGGCGTACTCCGGGAAGAAGGTCACCGCAAACAGGCTGTAGATCGGGAGCTTGGCCGAGCAGCTCATAAAGGGCGTGAGCAGGATGGTCATTTTCCGGTCCCGCTCCGAGGGCAGCGTGCGGCTTGCCATCACACCGGGGACCGTGCAGCCAAAGCCGATGAGCATGGGCACGATGCTGCGGCCCGAAAGACCGATGCGCCGCAGCAGCTTGTCCATCACAAAGGCCACGCGGGCCATATAGCCGGTATCCTCCAGCAGGGAAAGGAAGAAGAACAGGGTCACGATGATGGGCAGGAAACTCAGCACACTGCCCACACCGGTAAAGATGCCGTCGATCACCAGCGAATGCACTGCATCGTTGACGTTCCACGCCGTCATGGCATTGTCCACAAGGATCGTCAGGTTCTCAATGCCCAGTTCCAGCAGGCTTTGCAGCCCCGCGCCGATCACGCCGAAGGTCAGATAAAACACCAGCGCCATAATGCCCACAAACGCCGGGATCGCCGTATATTTTCCGGTGAGGAAGCGATCGATCCTTGCGCTGCGCAGCTGCTCCTTGCTCTGGTGGGGCTTTACCACGGTCTGATTCACCAGCTGATGGATAAAGTGGAACCGCATATCTGCAATGGCGGCGGCGCGGTCCAGGCCGCGCTCCTGCTCCATCTGCAGGATGATATGCTCGATCATCTCTTTTTCGTTCTGATCCAGCTTCAGGGCCTCCTCAATGCGGGGGTCGCCCTCCACCAGCTTTGTGGCGGCAAAGCGCACCGGGATCCCCGCCGCCCGGGCGTGGTCCTCGATGAGGTGGATGATGCCGTGGATGCAGCGGTGAACCGCACCGCCGTGGTCATCCTCGCCGCAGAAGTCCATCCGGCCCGGACGCTCCTGATACTTTGCCACATGGATGGCGTGATCCACCAGCTCATCCACGCCCTCGTTCTTGGCGGCGGAAATGGGGACCACCGGGATGCCCAGCATCGCTTCCATCTCGTTGATGTTGATGGTGCCGCCGTTGCCGCGCACCTCATCCATCATATTCAGTGCCAGTACCATGGGGGTGTCCAGCTCCATCAGCTGCATCGTTAAGTACAGGTTGCGCTCGATGTTGGTGGCATCCACGATGTTGATGATGCCCGTGGGCTTTTCGCCGATGATGAACTGCCGGGTCACGATCTCCTCGCTGGAATAGGGCGACATGGAGTAGATGCCGGGCAGGTCGGTGACTTCGGTATCGGGGTACTCCCGGATGGCACCGCTCTTGCGGTCCACCGTCACGCCCGGAAAGTTGCCCACATGCTGGTTGGAGCCGGTGAGCTGGTTGAACAGAGTCGTTTTGCCGCAGTTCTGATTTCCGGCCAGCGCAAATGTCAGCACCGTTCCATCCGGCAGCGGGTGTTCGCCCTTTTTGGTGTGGTAGCGGCCGCCCTCGCCCAGGCCCGGGTGCTCCACCATCCGGCCGGCCTTCCGTGCCAGAGCTGCTGCGGGTGCTTCCGCCGGGGTGATCTCGATCCGTGCCGCATCGTCCAGCCGCAGGGTCAGCTCATAGCCGTGGATCTGCAGCTCCATGGGGTCCCCCATGGGCGCAAATTTCACCAGCGTGACCTTCTCGCCGGGAATCAGCCCCATATCCAGAAAATGCTGGCGGAGTTCTCCCGTTCCGCCCACTGTATCGATCACGGCACTTTCGCCGATCTTCAGTTCCTTTAATGTCATGGCAGATGCCTTTCCTTCGACAAAATGTTAGTGTATATGAACAGTCTTAATATATGCTAACTCAAAGGCATTGTCAAGGCGGGAAGCGGCAAAAATTCTCGCCTGTCCCCGCTGTTTTTTGTAGAAATCTTTCTCCTGTTCCGGCAGATTTCCGGGCAAAAGAAAACGCACCCCTGAATTTTCACGTTCAAAGGTGCGTTTTGAGAACAGTTCTGTTTACTTCACGGTGTGGTAGCCGTCGGGGTTGTTCTTCTGCCAGTTCCAGCTGTCGGCACACATCTCCTCGATGCCGTACTCAGCCACCCAGCCCAGCTCGTTCTTGGCCTTGGTGGGATCGGCATAGCACTCGGCGATATCGCCGGGGCGGCGGGGATCGATCACATAGGGGAGCTTCTTGCCGCAGGCCTTCTCAAAGGCATGGATGACATCCAGCACGCTGTAGCCGTGGCCGGTGCCCAGATTGCAGATGAACAGGCCGCAGTTGGTCTGCAGCTTCTTGATGGCGCAGACATGGCCCCGGGCCAGGTCAACCACATGGATGTAATCACGCACGCCGGTGCCGTCGGGGGTGGGGTAGTCGTTGCCAAAGACGTGCACCTTTTCCAGCTTGCCCACAGCCACCTTGGCGATGTAAGGCATCAGGTTGTTGGGGATGCCGTTGGGGTCCTCGCCGATCAGGCCGGACTTGTGGGCACCGATGGGATTGAAGTAACGGAGCAGGGCCACGTTCAGGGTGGGGTCAGCCTTGCAGACATCGGTCAGGATGCGCTCAGTAAAGGCCTTGGTGGTGCCGTAGGGGTTGGTGGTGGCACCCACGGGGAAGTCCTCGGTGATGGGCACGCTGGCGGGGTCACCGTAGACGGTGGCGGAAGAGCTGAACACGAAGTTGCGGCAGTTGTGGCGGCGCATCACGTCCAGAATGACCAGCGTGCAGTTGAGGTTGTTATAGTAGTACTCGATGGGCTTGGAAACGCTCTCGCCCACAGCCTTATAGGCGGCAAACTGGATGACGGCATCGATATCGGGGCACTCGGTGAAGATCTTCTCCACGTCCTCGTGCTTTGTCATATCGGCCTGATAGAACCGGAAGTCCTTGCCGGTGATTTGCTTGACCCGATCCAGCACCACGGGGGAAGCGTTGTAATAGTTATCTGCCACCACGATGTCAAAGCCAGCGTTCAGCAGTTCGATACAGGTGTGGCTGCCGATATAACCGGCACCGCCGGAAACCAAAATTGCCATAAAAGTACCTCTCTTCTCGTCACCAAAGTTGCTTGCGCGGGGCAGGCCCGCCTTCTGCCACAAGGATACAACGTTTTGGCTGCAGAATCAAGTAACGGGAATTTTATAAGGATGGATTTTTGTTTCCATTTATTTTCCCGCACATTGATTTACAAGCGTTTTTTGTTTTTTGCACATGGAGTGATAGAACACTTTGTGCAAATCAGAGAAAAAGGCCCTCCCGGGCAAAGCCGTCAGGCTTTGAATGAGAGGGCTGCATTTTACAGTTTCCCGCACTGTTTGCCGGTGAAGAACCGCAGGGTGGTGTTGGCGCGGAACACTTTCCCGGCCCGCAGGGCGGTGGAGGGGAACTCCGGGTGGGAGGGGCTGCAGGGGAAGTGCTGGGTCTCCAGCGCAAAGCCGCCGTATTTCTGCATCGGCACGCCGCCCTTGCCGGGGGCAGGACAGTCCTGCAGGAAATTGCCGGTGTAGAGCTGCACGCCGGGCTGGGTGGTATAGACCTTCATGCTGATGCCGGTCTTATCGCTGGAAGCCCAGGCACACAGGCTCTGGCTGGCCCCACGGCCCCTGTCGATGACAAAGCAGTGGTCATAGCCGCCGCCCACCATGGTGGTCTGGGAAAAGCCGGTGTCGATGTCCCGGCCAATGGGCTTGCCCGCCCGGAAATCCATCGGCGTGCCTGCCACGGGCAGGATATTGCCGGTGGGGCAGGTCTCGTTGTTGCCCTCCAGATAGCGGGACGCATAGATGCGCAGCTTCTGGCCCAGCACATCGCCGCCGCCATCCAGATTGAAGTAGGTGTGGTTGGTCAGGTTGATGATGGTGTCGGCATCAGAGGAGACACGGTAATCCATCCGCAGGGCGTTGTCCTCGGTGAGGATATACCGCACCGAGATCTTCAGATTTCCCGGGAAACCATCCTCTCCATCGGGGCTTTCCGCCTCCAGAAGCAGGGTATCGCCAAAGGTCTTTACCTCATACAGCTTGCGCGGGAAGGTGCCGTGCAGGTGGTTTTTGCCGTTGTTGGCTTCCAGCTGATAGGTCTTGCCGCCCACATTGAACACGGCATTCTCGATGCGGTTGGCGTACCGGCCCACGAACGCGCCGCAGCAGGTACTGCCGGACGATTCAAAGTCCTTGACGTAATCGGCGTAGGTGTCGTGGCCCAGCACCACATCCACCGGCCCGCGCTTGGTGGGCACCCAGATATTCTTGATGATACAGCCGTAGTTCAGCACACTGACCGCCAGCCCGCCGGGGTTCGAGATGATGTATTCATTGATCTTTTCGCCGTTTGGAGTCATGCCAAAGGGCTTGGAGAGAAACTGTGCCATAGGGCTCGCCTCCTTTTGTATTTTTTGGGGACAGCACACTCTCTGTTTTATCCTTTATTGTTTTGATTATATCACAGTTTTCCCCTTCTGTGTTGGCATTTTTTAAGGGATTCTATCCAATATTTCGAGAGATTTTTTGTAAATTCTGCCCCATAGGCAGAAAAAAGCCCCGGAGGGCCAGGGGTAGGCGCTCCGGGGCTTGTATGTCAGATTAGATATTACTGCTGGGGCTTTGCAGTAACCTCATAAGTCATTGCAACTGCAGCGTAAGTCTTTCCATTTACAGTCTTAGCTGCAACACCAATTTTCGTAATTTTGACAGACACACCATATGCACTTGCCATTCCATCCAGCAAATCTTGCATAGTATCCGTACCCTGATTCAGACTTCCAATGTTATCTGCAGTAATTTCCATTACTTCATAGATGCCATTCTGCATTTTGCCATCCTTCATCAGAGGCAATGCCATCGTCATAGAACCCTTACCAGTCGAAATATCTTGCTGGAACTTTTTGTAATCCTCAACGGAGTAGGATTTCCGAGAATCAAAAGTGCCCTTCTCGGTGTCGATCAAATCAATCTTGCTCTCAGCGAGTTTCTTCAAATCTGCATCATTTACCTGAATACCTGTGGCCTGCTTCATAGCACCAAAAGCTGCATCTTCAGTCTTCTGTGCGAAAGAAGGTGCGCTGTCATCGCCGCAAGCGGTGAGCAGTGCCAGAGCCATTACGCCGGCCAGCAGAAGGGCGGCCATTTTCTTGAGCATTTTCATTTGTAAGAACCTCCAATGTAAAATGATATTTTACCACACAGAAAGCATACCCCTACACCTTCTGCATTGTGAACTCATTTTACATCCACCCCCTCCCCCCTGTCAATATTTTTTATTGAATCCCCCAATTTTTGGAGACTGCGCCAAAGCTGCGGCAAAATTTTTAGCAGATTGACAAAAAGCACCCCTCACTTGGCTGTGAAGGGTGCTTTGGGGAACTTTTTTTACTCCGGCTGAGCGGTGTTCTGGGCGATATACTCGGCGGCATCATCGGGGATGTCGTCAAGGTTCTCATCGCCGATATCCACGTTCAGCGGCGGCTTCTTGAAGAGGATGTCATACATCAGGGGCACAACATACAGGGTCATCAGGGTGGCGTAGGTCAGGCCGAAGATGATGACGATGGCCATGCCGCTCATCAGCTGGCTGGCCATATCGCCGCTGAACACCAGCTGGAGCATGGCCAGAACGGTGGTCAGGGTGGTCATCAGGATGGGGCGCATTCGTGTTTTGCCGGTGGCGATCAGGGCCGCACGGCGCTCCATGCCGCCGATGCGCAGCTGGTTGGCGTAATCCACGAACACGATGCCGTTGTTGACGACCGTGCCCATCAGGACGATGAAGCCCATCAGGGAGATCATAGTCAGCTGCTGGCCGGTGAGCAGCAGGCCCAGCAGGCCGCCGGTAAAGGCCAGCGGAATGGTGAACAGAACGATGAAGGGGGAGAGCAGGCTCTGGAACTGGGCCACCATAACAAGGTAGACGAAGGGCAGAGCCAGGAACATCCACTGGCCCATCTGATCCACCACCATGCCGTTGATCTCAGAGCCGCCACCCATATAGAAGCTGCAGCCCTCGGGCATTTCATCGGATGCGGCAAACTCGTTCAGCTTCTTTTCCAGTGCGCGGGTCTCGGTGGTGGTATTGGTGCCCTCCACCGCGTCCGCCGTCACGCTGATATAGCGGGTCTGGTTCTTGCTGGTGATGGAGTCCGGGGTGGAGCCGGTGACCCAGGTGGCCATATCGCCCAGCGTGCAGGTGCCGGTCTCGGTGGTGCCGTCGGCGGCCATAACGGAGGTCGTAAAGGTCATATCCATCATGTTTTCCTTGGTCATGGGGTCCAAATTGTTGCTGATCTGGACGTTCATGGTGGAGCCATCGATGGCAACGGGGGTCTGGGCCGTGGTGGTGGTGGTCAGCTTGGCGGCGATCTGCTGGTAGACCTGCGCCACGGTCAGGCCGTAGGAGCGGACCTTATCCCGGTCGATCTGCAGGTTGATGGTGGCATCGCCGCTGCCCAGACCGTTGGTGGCATTGGTAAAGCCGTCCATCTCGTTGACCATATCCACCACCTTCTCGGAGAGGGCAGTCATGGTGTCGATGTCGTTGCCGGAGACCTGAACGGTCAGGCCCATATCCAGCTGGCTGGTCAGCTCCTGCATTCCGCTGATCTCAACGGTAGCGGTGCAGTTCTCCACGCCGTTCACAGCTTCCTCCAGCGCCTCACGGGCCTGTTCGATCTGCCGGGAGGAGAGGCTCTCGTCCAGCATCACGTTGATCTGGTAGGTGCCGTAGCTGTTGGCGGCGTTCAGCAGGTCGGTGATGGTCTGGGGCAGGCCCAGCTGGCCGACATCCATTCCGGCCACGCGGCTGTCGGTGGTAACGCCCACCTCTTCCACGTTGTCCACAGCCAGCAGGGCATCAATGACTTTCTCAGCCACGGCATAGGATTCTTCCTTGGTCATATCCTTCTCGGTGGAGAGGGTGACGATGGCCTCATTGCTGGTGATGGTGGGCAGCATCTCAACGCCCATGGACATCACGCGCCAGCCGCAGAACACCAGCAGCACCACTGCCGCGCCCAACGGTGCCCAGCGGTGCTGGAAGCACCATTCCAGGCTCTTGACGTACTTTTCCTGCACCTTGTCGAACCACTTGAGCTCTTTGGGCTTGGAGTTTTTCAGCAGGGTAGAGGAGGCCGCCGGGGCAACCGTCAGGGCCACGATGAGGGAAGCAGCCAGACAGTAGCCGATGCACATGGACATGGGCTGCAGCAGGCTCTTGATGACACCGGAGGTAAAGATGACGGGCAGGAACACGCAGACAGAGGTGAGGGTGGAAGCCATGATGGCCATGCCCACCTGCTTGGTGCCCTGGACCGCCGCGCGGGCTGCGGGCACGCCGCGGCTGCGCAGACGGTAGATGTTCTCGATGACGACGATGGAGTTATCCACCAGCATACCAATGCCGAGGGACAGGCCCGCCAGCGTCATAATATTCATATCCAGGCCGGTGAAGTACATGAGCACCACGGCAAACAGCACCGACAGCGGGATACTGATGCCGACCACCAGCGTGGGCTTGATATCCTTGAGGAAGATGGCCAGCACGATGATGGCAAGGGCCGCACCGATGAGCATACTGCTCAGGATGCTGCTGACGATGATGCTGATGTAGTTGCCCTGGTTGGACAGCACGACCACATGCAGGCCATCGTATTTCTGTTCCAGCTCCTTGAAGGCAGCCTTGCAGTTGCCGGAAACTTCACCGGCGCTGGAAGAATTGCTCTTGAAGATCTTCAGCACCACGGAGCGCTCGCCGTTCAGGCGGGTAAAGCTGTCCTCCGCGTTGTCAATGATCTGCACATCGGCCACGTCAGACAGGCGGACATCGCCAAAGCCATCCACATGGAGCAGCAGGGCACCGGAGATATCCTCGATGCTGTCGTACTCCTCGCCGACCTTCAGCAGCCAGGACTTGTTGCTGGAATCCTTGACATAACCGGCGGGCATGGAGAAGTTCTGGGCATAGATCAGCTGTGCCAGCGTGTCGATATCCAGCATCTTGGCCACGTCGGAGTTCTCCATGGCCATCTGCTTGGCATCCTCATACTGCTGCTTGGCATCCTCCAGCTGCTTCTCGTAATCGTTCAGCATCTCGCGGGCCTCGGTGAACTTGATATAGGCCTGTAGCTGCTGCTGGGAATAGGAGCCCACGATCTGGGTAAACTGGTCCATCAGGCCGGGCACGTCGTCCATGGCCTTGATGGTGCTCTCCAGCGTGCTATAGATGTTGTTCAGGCTCTGCTGCACCTGCAGGTCATCGGCCAGCTCCCCGGCCGTTGTGCCGGCGGTGTCGCCCTGCGCGTTCAGGCGCTGCTGCAGCTCCTGCAAAGCGGTGGTCACCTTATCGGTGATATCGCGCAGCTCCGCAACGATCTCGATCAGAGAATCGATATCCTGCATTCCGGTCTCGTTGAACTTGTCCACGACCCGCTGCAGGCCGTCCCGCACATCGATCAGGGCCTGCTGGATCTCCGGCTCGTTGACCACGGCAATGAGCTGGTTGACGCTCTCCAGAAGGGCCTGTGCCTGCTTCTTGACCAGCATGAAGGAATCCTGCAGCTCGCCGGAGTACTGGCTGTTGATGGTATCGCTGACCAGCTTGTCGTAATTGGCCAGCTGGGTCTCGTACTCCTTTCTGCCTGCCTCGATCTGGGCCTCGGCATCATCCAGCTGGGCCTTTGCATCGGCCAGCTGCACGTCAATGACCTCCAGCAGCTTTTCGTTGATGGCATCGATCTTTTCCTGATCGAGCTGCACCTGCACCATCCGGGTGACCAGGCCATTGGCGGAAATATTGGAAACGCCGCCCTGACGCTCGATATAGGGGACCATGGTGTCGTTGACGAAATCGGCCAGCTCATAGGAATCGCTGCCCTCGCGGCTGACGGCCACGGTCATAAAGGCGTTCATGTTCAGGGTATATTCAATGATGGAGGGGGTCATGCAGGTGCTTGGCAGGCTGGCGGTGGTCTGATCCACCTTGTTGGACACCTTGACCACGGCACTGTTCATGTCCGTATCATCCTCAAACTCCATCAGCAGCAGACTGTAGTTTTCTGCCGAGGTGGCGGTGACATTTTTCACGCCCGAGATGGTGCCCAGCGCACTCTCCATCACGTCGGAGACCTCGTTCTCCACACGCTCCGGGCTGGCACCGGGATAGACCGTGACCACCATCAGGTACGGTGTGTTCACGTTTGGCAGCAGGTTGGTCTGCATATTCTGCACGGACACAAGGCCCAGCATGATGACCATGATGACTGCAACCAGAACGGTGAACGGTTTTTTGACGCTGAATTTTTCCATTTCTTCCTACCGTTTCTGTGTTTTCCCACGCATTGCGCGGCTGCTCTTTTTCTCAGAGCGGCTCAAAGTCGATACCCCTATTATACACCCGGTTCCGGGGCTTGCAAGGCTTGCCCGGAGATTCTTTAGCAAATCTTGAAAATCTTTTGTGAAATCCGGGTGATACCTCAGTTTTTTGACGTTTTGGAGATCAAATTTCAGACGGAGTTCAAGTGGGATACGAATGAGCGGGGCGGAATGTTGCAGAGGATGAAAATTTTTATTGGCTCCCCCTTTGGGGGCAACGACGACGACCACCGCCAGTGGCGGATTGAGGGAGGAGTTGTTGGGGCAGTGGCCAGCAAGGTGCGAGTGCAATTGCACGAAGCAGCTGCTGGGAGCCACAACCTGGGCTGGCGAACGAAGTGAGCCTGAGAGGGCTGTTCAATTTTCAACGTTTATGCTATAATAATCCTCAGAATGGATCTTCAGGCCCTTCTGTGGGCCTTTTTACGAGATAGGGGAGTTTCCCCTGTGAGGAACAGTATGAAAAAAGTCATCTCTGTCCGTTTCAAGGAAAACGGCAAAAGCTATTATTTCGACCCTGCCGGGGCCGACATCAAAACCGGCGAATATGTGATCGTGGAGACCGCCCGCGGCATTGAGTGCGGCGAAGTGGTGCAGGGCGTGAAAGAGATCGCCGACAGCGCCGTTTCCAAGGCGCTCAAGCCCATCACCCGGATG
>ULVZ01021915.1_pt1 | contig 14727 bp, 7 predicted proteins | sample 1959901 | NCBI WGS metagenome assembly ULVZ01 (sample SAMEA4835800, study PRJEB28245) | human gut metagenome | biome: gut microbiome; material: fecal sample | place: Denmark | collected 2008 | reverse complement strand
TATTTAATGAACTTATGTCTCTTTCCATGGCAGGTTTAGTTAATTTAATAAATGCAATTTCTATTAACACACGTTTCTGTGATGAATATTTGATTTGTCCTGCCAATTCAGAAAAAATTCTAATATATCTCATAATTACATCTGTATCCACCATATCCGCTTCTTCTTTAAGAGACTGTATTCTCTCCTGGGAAGCATCTATAATTTCACTTGCTTCATCAGATGTTTTAATAAGCATCAAATTTCGTAAATACCAAATAAAATCATTAACAAACTGTCCTAGTTCTCGTCCCTGCATAATTATTTCATCTAATAAATTAATACATGAAACAACATCACCGTTAATGATTTGTCTTGTAAGTCTGCTGAAAATCTCGTTATCAACAGCCCCTAAAACCTCTAGAACATTCTCGTATGTTAACTTCTGTCCTAAATAAAAGGCTATGCACTGGTCCAAAAGACTAAGTGCATCACGCATGGAACCATCTGCAGCTTTTGCCACATATCGAAGTGCCTTTTCTTCAACTTCAATATTTTCTTTTTCCATAAGTTCCGCAAGTCTGTTTACAATAGTATCAATGGAAATTCTTTTAAAATCATATCTTTGACATCTTGATAAAATTGTAATTGGAATCTTATGTGGTTCCGTTGTTGCCAATATAAACAATACATATGATGGTGGTTCTTCCAATGTTTTAAGCAAAGCATTAAAAGCTCCAATTGACAGCATGTGAACTTCGTCAATAATATATACAGTATATTTTCCACTTGACGGAGTATACTGTATTTCATCTCTGATTTGTCTTATGTTATCTACACCATTATTTGAGGCAGCATCAATTTCTATTACATTCATGGAACTGCCTGAATTAATCCCCTTACATACATCACATTCATTGCAGGGACTACCATCAACAGGATGTTCGCAGTTTACGGCTTTTGCAAAAATCTTTGCCACACTGGTTTTTCCTGTTCCTCTTGTTCCACAAAATAAGTAAGCATGTCCTATTCTGTTTGCATTTATCTGATTTTTTAAAGTTTGCACAATATGATCCTGACCCTTTACTTCATCAAAAGATGTTGGTCTGAATTTTCTATACAATGCTGTGTAAGACATGTTTTCTCCTTTGCTGTAATATTTTTGGGCATAGTACACCCATTTGCACCTTTGGATACTATTATAAACTAAAAAAGTTTTCCATACAAGATGTTGGAAAACTTTTCTTTTTATAAAATATTTTAATTATAAATTAATACATTACATCAAGCCATGCAATATATCCCAGCTGTGTATGGGCAAATCCAAATTTGTTATTCACCTTGCCGTCCACTACCATTTTTAACATAACTTTTTTTTGCGTCGTTGTTTGACTTACATGCAGCAATACAATTTTTAAGTCCGGACTTTAACTGTCCACCTAAGACATAACCTAATCCATACTTACAGAAAAATTATTCTGTAATATTTTTAAACTATTTTATATAAATGTATATTTTATATAAATCACATTGTCTCAAATTATCACTTTATTAAAGTTAAAAATTCTAAATTCAATTTTGGATAAAAAGAAGCTGAAACTTCTAAATTAAAAGTTTCAGCTTCTTTTATTATTAATCCGCGCGATTTGCTTTGTGAATATCCCATAAGCGTTACCTTTACAGTTAGCTCGGTCTAGGCTTCCTCATGTCACACAAAACGATCTGCTTAGTGCTGCTTCATTCCTGACCTGACACGGTTCACAGGATTCTGTTGCATAAGACCCAAACGTCAACACCACTTATAAAGGGCAGCCCTACAAAATATCCCCTAGGCAAATCATCACCCCTGCTGTAGCGGATTGCAGGTACAGGGCGCCGCTATCTCCCCGGCTGCGCGGAAGTGTTATATCGTATTTTTTTTTACAATCGAGTTTAAGCATACCCTACAGGCATTTTTTTGTCAACCGCGATTCCTTAATTTTTTAAAAAAATCTTTCAACAATGTACTACATTCTTCTTTCATTATTCCTGACTCAATTTCAACCTGGTGGTTAAACTTATCTACCTGAAGAAGATTCATAATGGAACCTGCACAACCTGCCTTTGGATTCATGCAACCAATATAGACTTTTTTAATTCTAGCCTGAACTATTGCACCTGCACACATTTGGCATGGTTCAGTTGTTACATACATTTCGCAATCATCCAGTCGCCAATCATCCAATTTCTTACTTGCCTTCTTTATGGCATTTAGTTCGGCATGACTTAATGTATTCTTATCTGTCATTCTTCTGTTGTAGCCACGTCCTATAACCTTACCATCATAAACAATAACACAGCCTATAGGCACTTCTCCAATTGCCAGGGCTTTTTTCGCCTGCTCAATTGCCTGTTTCATATATTTTTCTTCCATTTGTAACATTCCTTACAGTTGTAATATTCCTTGCAGTTGTAGCATCCCCTACAGTTGTAATACTCCTAAAAGCTTATCCCAACCTTCTCATGTGTAGTTTGATTACTTACGTTTAGGTTATTCAAAATACTGATCTATTATGTTCCATATATCAGCTTTCTCCTGACCCAATGACCAATAAGCTGCTCCTGCTAAATTATATTTTTTCATCAATTCAAGTCTTGATTTAACTGATGTTTCATCTTCAAGCCAAATTGAAACTGTCGTATGTCCCTTTTGATATGTTACAAAATTCTGACCTGTTGTTTTATCAAAAGACGGCTTAACGCCTGCTCTATTATATGCTTTTTCTGCTGCTTCCATTCCAAGAGCTTCACTTGCCAAATAGTAATTACCATTTGCCGCATCTTCTACAAAAACGCCTGTTCCGTCGCTGTGCTCTTCAGGAGTTTCCTTCCAAGCTCTTGTGTAAAATGGTATTGCCCCGACAATTCTTGAAGAATCCTTTGCCTGATTAATAGTCTCTTTAATTGAATTCTCAGCGTATGACATAGATGACACTGAACCTGCTTCTTTACTGCCTGAAGTATGTTCATCATAATTCATTATAATAAGATAGTCAGCTAATTTCAGTTGCTGTTCCCTGTCAAAATAACCACTCCACTCTGATGGTGCATAATTATCAATTGACAATACAATCTTATTTTTTCTACATTCTACTGAAAGTTCTCTTAAAAACTGCAAATAATCATCGATTATATCTTTTGATATATATTCAAAATCAATGTTGACTCCATCAAGTTCGTAACTGTCTACATAATACATAATGTTAGTTACAAGTCTTTGTCTAAGTTTTGTAGATGTAAGCACCTTTTTTGTTAAATTTCTATCTGTAAAATCATTAAACAATGCCCACACCTGTATATTTTTCTTATGAGCTTTTTCCACATAATCCAAATCTGCCAATGTTGATAAATTACCGTTTCTATCTACAAGAGAAAACCATGTAGGTGAAACTACATTTATGTCTTTTGTTTTAGAAAGAAGTGCTTCTAAATTCTTATTAGCTGTCTGGTTATATATCTGATTCCAGGCTAAACTTACTTTTCCATCCATAGCGATATGTGTATATTCACTGTCATCATTTTTGTAAGATACCTTTTTCTTACTTTCATCAGTTAATTCCTTAACCGGTACATAACCAATATAGCCGTCATCTGTTCTTACTTTATCCCAGTTTTTTCCTGAACCAAGAAGTGTAACAGTTGTGCCTTTTGAAAGTGTCTTAACAATAAGGTTCTGATAATCACCTTTTGTTCTCATTTCAATTTCGCTATCTGTCTTAAAAATAGTCTTCTCACCGCTTGTATATTTCAAACTGATAATTGCCGGTGCCTTGCCTGACTTCTTTGTTATCTTTGAGTCTAAGTCAACGAACTTCTGGATAAACTGTAAATTAACATAACATTTCTTCTTTTCTTTTAAAAATACTTTGTAATTCACTGTTTCATCTGTATTGCTATGAATAACTGTGGGTTGGCTTTCCTCTACATAATATACTTCTGTTGCATTTGTAAAAAACAGTTTCTTATCTTTCTTGTCCCAATAAAATCTTTTATCAATATTTGACTTAACAGTGTCAATATTAACATAAGCCGATGTATCCTTGATGATTCCGTATTCATCGCTGTATTTATCTTCCAAAGCTACTGCTGCTACCTGGTCACCAACAGATGTCTTATAGGCAACGTCGTTCTTGCTGTCATCTTCATATGTAAGTCCCATGTACCATTTCAAGTCAACGCTTCCTTTATTAGTTTTTATAAATAAATCACATCCGCTTACTACAAACATAGATAAAGTTACAAGGGATGTAAGTAAAATCACTTTTATGTTTCTTTTCATTTTTTCCTCCTTCGTCATCCTACGTTTGTTATCATAACACATCAGCTAATGTATGTGAAGAAAATAGCTGTGGACAAATTGTAAAGATTCTTGAAAACTTTCTTAATATTCTCTTAAATCTATTCATGACAATCTGCTCACAGCTATAGCTTTCATAGGGAAACTCAACCTTATTAATTATTTAGTCAAGTTATGCTTTTCGTGAAAAATCCCCTAATGTATATGATATTTTCATTATAACATATTGTTTTAATATTTCAACATATTTTTTTGTTGTTTTGTTTTTTATGCTTTTTAATAATTATTTTTATAAATTTGTCATATTTTATACACTTTTAGAATATATATTGTATACTGTTATTTGTTATAATTTTTTATATACAAAGTAACTGTTATATATTACTAATTGAAAAACTTTACACTTCTAATTTTATTGGATATACTATTAGAAGGAATATAAGTAATCAAATGTGAGGTGATTTTTATGAAGATTGAAAAAATAAATGAAAATCAGATTCGCTGTACTTTAACAAAAGAAGATCTTGCTGACCGCGATATAAAAATTAGCGAATTAGCATATGGTTCGGGCAAGACCAGAGAGCTTTTTCAGGATATGATGAAACAAGCCAATGACGATTTTGGTTTCGACGTAGGTGATATTCCACTGATGGTTGAAGCAATTCCTGTTTCACCGGAAAGCATTATTTTGGTAATTACCAAAGTTGAAAATCCTGAAGAGACAGAAGAACATCTTTCAAAATTTTTCTCAAAAGAATTTAAAGATAGTTTTCTTTCTCACCTTGATGACTTAGAAATCGATTTAAACGAAATTGAACAGATTGACGACTCAAGTGATGGCGAGACACAAAAACCATATTCAGAAGAAAACGGCGATGATGATTCATTACTATATAGTATTTATTCTTTTGACAACTTAAGAGATGTAATTTCTGTGGCTAACATGATAGCTTCTGCATATAAGGGTGACAGTTCATTATACAAATCACCTTTTAACAATAAATATTATTTGTCTTTATGCATGCCGGCAACGGATGAACATATTCTTAACAAGATATGTAGCATCTTAACAGAAAATGGACACAGAGAGACTCCAACATACGCAAAAGAATTATTTTATATGGAACATTTTGAAGAAATAGTTGCAAACAAAGCAATAGAAAAATTAGGAAAAATATAACACATAAGAAAATGGAAGGTTTGTTTATGAACCTTCCATTTTCTTATCTTATCAACTATCTATTCTGTATTTTTTAATTATGTTTAATATACGCATTCCTAACACCATACCTTTTTGTAGCAGTATATTGGCTTTCAGCAATATACTTCCAACTCTAATTACCATCTATACAAAATAATTATACATCTCTACATTGATACATTAAAATTGCTGTAGCAATGGCTGCGTTTAAAGACTCAACTTTTCCTTCCATTGGAATCTTTATTAATCTATCAGCCTTCCCTGACACTTCATCGCTTAAGCCTTTAGCTTCATTGCCAATTAAAAGGGCAACGTTTTTTTCAAAAACTCCTTTATTGTACTCTTCACCTTTTAAGTGAGCTGCATAAGTTGTAATACTGTTTTCTTTTAAAGTTTCAATTGCTTCAGGCAAATCTGAAACAACAGTAAAAGGCACTCTGAAAATTGACCCCATTGTTGAACGGATTACTTTAGGATTATAAATATCAGCACACCCTGAGCTCATAATTATACCAGAGATTCCTGCGCCTTCACCTGTTCTTACAATTGTACCTAAATTTCCCGGATCCTGTAATCTGTCTAATACTACAACACAGCTACGACCTTTTTGAGTAATATTATTGTTTACATTTTCAATAATATCATCTAATGTGTAAGCATTCTTCTCTACAATTGCCATAATGCCCTGTGGAGTTACTGTATCTGATATTTTCTTAAAAACACTATCACTTACGAGTTCAAAGTTTTCTCCCTTAAAGGCATATTTATTTTCTTCTGCAAAAGACTCCGACACATAAGTTGCTACAAGCTGGTCATCAGGAATTTCTGAAAACATCTTGATTCCTTCAACAACAAACTGATTCTTCTGTTTTCTAACTTTCGATTTTTCTTTCAACTGTATTATTTGTTTAATCTGCTCATTTGACGCGGATGTTATCACTTATTTCACCTACCCTTACAAATTGTCTAATACTCCGGTTAGTATCTAACCTTATAAATTGTCTAATATACGATTACTTCCTACCCCTACAAATCTGTCCCATATACGATTACTGTCTAACCTTTACAAAGTCATCACCGTACTTTTCTTTTAATAACTTTATTAATCCTTCTGTAATATTTACAGAATATTGTGGTGGCATCATTTTTCTTTGACGCTCTTTTGCCAAAGCAACAATAACCTTATCGTTGCCATGGTTAGCAAGAATTATTTCTGTTAATTCCTGTGCTTTTTCCATGTAAGTTTCCTTATCCTTAAAAGCTATCCAAAGTTCTGAAGGCACTTCACTAAAATCACGAATCTTATTTGCCATTACTTTTCCTGCAGCATTTTCCTCAATGCTCACCTGACCTTCCACAAATACTTTTCGTCCTTCTTCAAGAAGCCTTCTACTGTTGTCAAACTGCCTTGGAAATACAATAACTTCAATTGTACCAACCAAATCTTCCAAAGTAATAAATGCCATTTGAGCACCTGTCTTTGTAAACTTTCTGGTTACATTACTAATAATTCCACCAACTACTACTTTACTTTTATCCTGAACTTTTGACTCTTCGCCCTCTTCCGGTTCTGCAAAGTCCAAAGTCATGTTCGTTATAACTCTTCTCCACTTTTCTTCCTGGTCCTGAAGCGGATGTCCACTGGCATAAATTCCTATAACCTCTTTTTCGAATTCTAACTTCTGGGCTGTATCATATTCCCCAACATTTGGCATTTGAACCTTGTAAGTCTCTTTAGCCTCATCATCAATAAAATCAAAAAATGAAGTCTGACCTGCCATGGCATCTTTTTTCTCCTGATTTACACCATCCATAATCTGAATATAAACCATCATCATCTGTTTTCTTGTGGCTCCAAGAGAATCAAAAGCCCCAGCCTTTATAAAGTTTTCAATAGCTCGTTTATTAACACCTATTGAAGATGTTCTTGTGATGAAATCTTCTAAGTCTTTAAACTTGCCATTTCTTTCACGTTCTGCAACTATGCCATCAATAACTGCCTTACCCACATTTTTGATAGCTGTTAAACCATAACGGATACATTTATCCCCTGCTGAAAAGCCACTCTCTCCTTCATTAATATCAGGCGGTAAAATCTTAATGCCCATTGAACGACAGGAATAAACATATTCAGCTACCTTGTCTGAGTTGTCCATTACCGACGTAAGCATTGCTGCCATAAATTCTTCGGCATAGTAATACTTTAAATAAGCTGTCTGATAGGCAACTACTGCATAAGCCGCCGCATGAGATTTGTTAAAAGCGTATTTTGCAAAATCAGTCATTTCATCGTAAATTTTGTTTGCGATTTCTTCACTGATTCCATTATTTATACAACCCTTTACTCCTTCTGACTCGTCGCCATATACAAACTTCTGGCGTTCCTTTGCCATTACATCAGCCTTTTTCTTTGACATGGCTCTTCGTAGCAAATCGCTTCGACCTAATGTATAACCTGCCAAGTCCCTAACAATCTGCATTACCTGTTCCTGATAAACAATACAGCCATAGGTTGGCTCAAGAATTGGCTCTAACTGTGGGCAATCGTATGTTACACTGTCCTTATTATTTTTTCCTTCTATATACTTTGGTATAAAATCCATTGGACCCGGTCGGTACAATGAAATACCCGCAATTATATCTTCAAGACTTTGTGGTTTTAACTCCTTCATGAAGTTTTTCATACCTGCACTTTCAAGCTGGAATATACCTTCTGTATTTCCTGTTCCAATATAATCCAAAACTTTTTTATCTGAATAATCTATTTTGTTTAAATCTAAATCTATGCCTCTGTTTTTCTTAATATATCTTTGAGCATTCTGAATAACAGTTAAGTTTCTAAGGCCAAGGAAATCCATTTTCAAAAGCCCCAGTTCTTCCAAGGTTGTCATAATGTACTGAGTTGTTATTGAACCGTCTGCTGCTCTTGAAAGCGGTACATATTCATCTACAGGTTTTGCACAGATAACAACACCTGCCGCATGCATGGACGCATGTCTTGGCAGACCTTCAAGTCTCATTGACATGTCTATTAAATATTTAACTTCAGGGTCTGTGTCATAGAGATTCTTTAATTCTTTATTTTGTTTTAAGGCAAGTTCCAAAGTCATGTGTAAATCATTTGGAATCATTTTTGCAATCGCATCTGCCTGTGCGTATGGCATATCAAGAACACGCGCCACATCTCTGATTACACCTTTTGCCTTTAATGTACCAAAAGTAACAATCTGCGCCACATGGTCTTTTCCATATTTTCTTCCTACATAATCAATTACTTCCTGACGTCTTTCAATACAAAAGTCCACGTCAATATCGGGCATGGATACACGCTCCGGATTAAGGAAACGTTCAAACAGCAAATTGTATCTCATTGGCTCAATATCTGTTATTTCCAAGCAATAAGAAACAATACTGCCGGCTGCTGAACCTCTACCCGGGCCTACTGCTATACCATTTGATTTTGCATAATGTATAAAATCCCACACAATCAAAAAGTATTCTACATACCCCATACTTTTAATTGTATTTAATTCATAATCTAATCTTTCCTGTAACTGCTCTTTTGTTAATTTACAGTGTTCATCCACTTCTCCGCTAAAAACAGGATATCTTCTGTGAAGACCATCCTCGCATAATTCTTTTAAATAAGTCCAAGGCGTATAGCCTTCAGGCACTTCAAAGTTAGGAAGTTTTGTAACACCAAATTCAAATGTTACATTACATCTCTCAGCAATCTTGTGAGTATTTTCCAATGCCTGTGGTGCATATTTAAAAAGAGAAGCCATCTCTTCTTCTGATTTTAAATAAAACTGGCCCCCTTCATAACGCATTCTATCTTCATCAGATTTTTTCTTACCTGTCTGGATACACAACAAAATATCATGTGCTTCCACATCATCAGCGTATGTGTAATGAACATCATTTGTACAAACTAAGTCTATATCTAATTCCTTGCTTAATCTTAACAAAGCCTGATTTACTGTTTTCTGTTCAGGAATTCCATGGTCCTGTAATTCCAAAAAATAATTATCTTTTCCGAAAATATTCAGATGACGAACTGCTGCCTCTTTTGCCTTCTTGTACTCGTCTCTTGCAAGATATCTTTGAACCTCACCTGCAAGACAGGCACTAAGACAAATAATACCTTCAGAAAATTTTTCAAGAACTTCATAATCTACTCTAGGCTTATAATAAAATCCGTCTACAAACCCTTTCGATACAATTCTACAAAGATTCTCGTAACCTGTATTATTTTCCGCAAGCAAAATAAGGTGATAGTATCTGTCCTCACCTGCATTTGCCTCTTTATCGAAACGGGAGCCCGGAGCCACATAAACTTCACAGCCAATAATTGGTTTAATATCATTAGCCAATGCAGCTCTGTAAAAATCAATCGCCCCATACATAACTCCATGGTCTGTTATGGCAAGGCTATCCATACCAAGCTCTTTTGCTCTTTTTGTTATTTCTTTTATTTTACTTGAACCATCCAACAGACTGTATTCTGTATGGACATGTAAATGTGTAAATGCCATCTTTTATCCTTCTCTATAATCTATATGGAACCAATACTGTTCCTTACAACGTTCTCATCTGATAAGCGTTGTCTCTCAACTGTTTTCTTTTCACACCAGAATGTATACATATTGAAACATTCATTACTCTATAGGGAAATTCTAAATCATTCCATTGCATAACAACAATTATACTTCTATTTTTTGTTTGTTACTATGGCATTTGGATAAATTCTCATCATTTTTTCGTCGTCGTAATGTTTATCCAGCCAAACCTGCCATGACTGTTTAGCATCTATACCCTTTTCTCTCTGGTCATATCTTGTTAAAGCAAAACATGACATAAGTACATTTGCAATCATAAAAACAACCAAAATCCAAGTTGTTATTTTACCAAACTTAACAGGAATTTTTTCTATTACTTTTGAAAGTCTTGTATAAATCAACTTAAACCACACTACCGCTGCGATTCCCCAAAAGAAACAATAAAGTAAATTAATTCTACCACCTAAATTAAAAGGTATATCGCTGTAATCCCAAAAAACTTTTCCAAAAACTATTTCTGTAAACACGCTGCACAAATACTCATAAGCCCCACCTAATCCAGTTCCTATAAGAAAAAGAAAACCGTCACTTCTGTCCTTATACTTGTAAAGCATAAGAGTAGCTGCTGCAATTGCCAGGCCCCACACAATGCTAAAAGGGCCCCACACAACACTACTTCTGCTCATCCATTCTCCCATGGTAATTCGGCAAAAAATAGTTTCTATAATATCTCCTACAAAGGCACCTACAAAAAACAAAACAACCAACTTGTAAAAACCACACCCATAGGCAAATACTGTTTTGTCCTTTGCTTCCTTTTCTACTTTTACAGTTTTAGGATAAGCCTTATTCTTTCTATTATTAACTCTACTTATTAACCATTTTTCAAGTTTTCTGCTTAACTTAGTAAAATTATTGTTTGCACTCTTAACCTTCTCAATTCCTCTACCATTATAGTAAAGAATCAGAAGTGAGAAAATCATATCCGCAGCTAATGCAATAACTACAACAATCAATATAATTCTTACAACCATAAAAGGTATAAGTTTATAAGCATCAATTAACAGGCTATTCGTAAAAGTAACCGCTATAAATCCTAACGCTCCCCAAAGCACCGAAGTTTGAAGAGAAATATAGCCACCTAAGTTAAACTTATTATTTTCATAGTTCCACCATCTTTCATGGCAGATTTTTTCAATAATCTTTCCTGCTACCCATTCAATTACAGAAGCATATATAGCTGAGAAAAGAAACAACCATACACCTGACAAATCTTTAAGTGCAACAGTAATCAGCACTCCCGTAAAACCATAAACGGTACAAAACGGCCCATTAATCAAACCTCTATTAATAATTTTTCTCTGCTTGGTAATTGCAAAAATTGTTTCCAAAATCCATCCCACAAAAGAATAAATCAGAAACAACCATAATAATTGGTATATTGACATTACTTAATCCCTCTTCAGTATTTCTATTTTTAACTTTTATTTATACATTATAGTTTCTAGCAACTTCTCTTAAGTACAAATTATAGTTCAGCTCTTTTAATAATCTAAATTAATTTACATCATTTCTAAAACATACTAAAAAGTATATTTTAAATTCAACACATTTGTCAACACCTCCGGTGCCATTCTCTACTGTTGCCGGGCTGACGATTAAATTAGAACATGTTGTATTTCTATCTTCGCTGCGCCGCCTATTAACAATCGCTATCGATAACTCAACCGCTACGCGGTTTCAAACAATCTCTCGCGATTGTAGCTAGGCTAGCTCAGATAACGAAATACTGCCTATCGTTCTAATTTAACCGTCAGACCGGCAACAGAAATGAAGCTACTCCACCAAATTGATGAAGTAGCTTCGCCCTATAATATATTGAGAAAAACATCGAAAGGTTTGTGTCTGTCTATATTATTACCATTTAAGGTCAAGTATCAATGCTGTTGGGTTTGTGTAATGAAGAAGTGTACTCTGATCATTTACATCATCATAACAGAAACCATATGAGAAATTATTTACAGAATGTTCATGTAAGAACTTGCTATAATAGTTGTATGTTCCATTTTTGTAATAAGCACTTGGATTCTGATAATTTGCAGGATCTGTTGCAACACCTCTGTTAAATGCTGCACAAAGTTGTGCTTCAATTACTAATTCTGTTGAATTTCCTCTGTTAAAGTTTCCTTTTCCTTCTAACACATCCTGTGTTGTTGGTTTGTAAATTGTGTATGTTCCACCGTCACCATCTTTTGTAAATGTCATGTGATCTCCACTAACTCTACCTCTAAATGTTCCGGCATCACACCTGAATACTAATGTTTCATTTGAGTATTTATTCCAAAATTCATTAATATAGTTGTCAAAGTAATGTCCGTTTTCTTTTCCTTCATTGAAAGTTGTCTTACATGGAGCCATAATTCTCTTTCCGTCGTAAAGACTCTTCCATGCTGCAGGTGCACTGTTCTTCCATGCATTGAAAATCTGATTTCTTGTTCCTATATCACCAACTGTCTTATCATATGTTGGGTAATCTCCCGGACGGTTATCAAATCCACCCTGTCCTACTAATCTTGTTACAACTGGAAAACTAAAGAAGTCAACTCTTGTTGTATTGCCCCAATATTCTTTATTTGTTACTGTAAATTCTGCAAACTCGAATAACACATCACTATTAGGATCTGATGCATTGTTTAAGTCAGGTCCTGCATAACCTACTTTTCCATCAGCACCATTAATGAATGTTACGTAAACAGGTTCACCGTAACTTAAATACATTCTTCCTGATTCAATATCCGGCAAATATACATATTTTGCTTCTGCCATAGAATGGGCAACATTTGCACATTTTCTACCATTCTTTGTAACTGTATTAAGTGATTCGCTTGCTTTAACAAGGTTTCCCTGTGCGTCTAAATAACAAATTTCATGATTTTTATTTCTTCCAAGTACAATCCAATAGATTTCACTATCTTTGTACTTTCCATTTGTTTTGTTGTTAAGCTGTAAGAACATTTTGTCACTTCTTACAGGAATGCTTGAATCAAGCTGTGGCACACCTGTTCCTATGTTAGTACTTGGTATTATTGTTGATGGCTTTGTTGCAACAGGTTTCTTATTTGGAGTCTGACTTGAGCCCTGTGAAACATTAACTGACATTGTTGTTTTTTCTGATTCTTTGTCACCTGATACTGTAGTAATTGCTACTGTATGTGTTCCCTGTGAATAGCCTGTATATGTATAGTACGCACAACCAACTTTACTTGCTACTTTCTTTCCATCAATATATACATTGTATGAATTAATATCTCCACGTCCCCATACAACTCCAATTGTTCCTGCTGATGGATTGCTTACTACCAAGCCAAATGGTTTAGCAATACCTGTATCTGTATTTTCTTTTTCTGTTGCCTTAACTGTTGTAGTTGTTTCAACTGTCTTTTTCTGTACAATAATTGATGATGTTCTGTCGTTAAAATCTGAACCAATCCAAGCAGTATCTGACGTAATTCTTCTTGACTCTCCCTGGAAGTTGTCATCATAATAAAGAATTGCTTCATATCCACTTGCAACCTTTAATGAAGATAAATCATCATTTCTAAATCCTTTTGCCTGTAATGCTGCAAGGTTGTATCTTCCTTCATTTAAAGCTGCAACTCTACCGCCATAATTAATATCCTGATAAATATATACAACACCTTTTTCTGTTGTTGTAGTTGGTGCTGCTGTTGTCACCTGCTGTGTCTGTCCTTTTACAGTTACTGATAATGAAGTCTTTGCTGATTCCCTTGAACCTGAAACTGTTGTAACTGAAACTGTATGTGTACCTGCTGAAATATTGCCATATTCGTAGTAACCGCAAGTTACTTTGTTTGCAACCTTGTCGTTGTCAATGTATACATTGTATGAATCAATATTTCCACGTCCCCATACAACACTAACTGTATTATCTTTTGGACTGTTTACTACTAAACCAAAAGGTGCCTGTATGTTAGCATCTGTAGAACTTGTACTACCTGTAACATATGTCATTTCACTTGTGTCATACTGAGCATTGCCCTTGTTATATGTAAATACACATGTAAGCTTATCGCCCTTCTTTAAACCGTTAATGCTGTACTGGAACTGCTTATCACTTCCACTCATTGTTACATTCTGCTGTGCTCCATCATTAACTTTATAATGAAGAATTGCATATGCAGCATAGTTTTTACTGTTAAAATTTATTTTACATACGCTAGAAGAAACCTCTTCAGCTGTTACCTCATAATCCCCACTGCTTCCAAGAGAAGCTGCTTTTGTTGTCTTACTTGTGTTATTTATGCCAAATCCCGTTACTACCATGGCAATAGCTAACACTGTTGCTAAAATTTTTTTTGAAATTTTAAATTTCATAAAAAAATCCTCCTTTTTTCTTTTTTTACATTAATCTAAACCGTTCTTCCTATAATTATATTTTTACAATATAAAAACAGTTCAAAAAAGGAGTGCTTTTTTATAGAAGGTACACTTTTTCATAAAATTATTTTTTATGGTATTTTTATTCAAAAAATAAAAATAGTTTTATACATTTCTTATTACATAAAAAAGTCATAACAAATAAGTTCAGATTGCAAAAAACTTATCATTGTTATGACTTTTTATAAAAATAT
>ULVZ01024029.1_pt1 | contig 14898 bp, 14 predicted proteins | sample 1959901 | NCBI WGS metagenome assembly ULVZ01 (sample SAMEA4835800, study PRJEB28245) | human gut metagenome | biome: gut microbiome; material: fecal sample | place: Denmark | collected 2008 | reverse complement strand
ATTTAATTTTCACTAACCTGTGGTTTGTGGGTATTCAAAAAATTATTTATTAGGCTATTATTGTGAAAGAGCAGAAATAAGAAAAATTAGATCAAATTCAAAGAAAGAAGAGGAATAAAAGATGAGTGAATTTATGAATAAAATTGATTTTGCAGTATTATTTACAGTTGAAAAGGCTAATCCAAATGGAGATCCATTAGATGGAAACCGTCCAAGAGTGGATGTGGATGGTTATGGTGAAATGTCTGATGTATGTATTAAGAGAAAAATCAGAAATAGACTTCAGGATATGGGTGAAAAAGTCTTTGTACAGTCTCAGGAAAGATCTGATGATGGATGCAATAGTTTATCTGCAAGAGCTGATGCAAATAAGGAATTAGCTAAACATAAGAAAGATAAGTCAGGGGATGAGTATGCAAAAATCGCATGTGAATCATGGATTGACGTGAGAAGTTTTGGACAGGTGTTTGCATTTAAAGGAAATTCTCTATCAGTAGGTGTACGCGGTCCTGTTACTGTAAGAACAGCTGTTAGTGTATCACCAGTGGATGTTTCTACAATGCAGATTACAAAGAGTGTAAACAGTGAAGAAAAAGCAGGTAAAGCTTCAGATACAATGGGAAGTAAAAACCGTGTGGAATTTGGTTTATATAAACTTTGTGGAAGCATCAACCATCAGTTAGCTGAAAAAACTGGTTTTTCTGAAGAAGATGCTGAAAAGATTAAAGAAGCATTAGTAACATTATTTGAAAATGATTCTTCTTCTGCTAGACCAGATGGAAGTATGGAAGTTAAGAAAGTATATTGGTGGAAACATAATTGTGAAATGGGGCAGTATTCATCTGCAAAAGTTCATAATTCATTACATGTAAATCTTCTTCCAGAAGTAGTAATTCCTAAGAAATATGAAGATTACGAAGTTACATTAGATAACCTTGAAGGTTTAGATGTAGAAGTTATTGAAGGTAGATAAGTTATGAAATATGCTGAAGAAGATTATTTGATGTTATCTGGAATTCAGCATTTTCAGTTTTGTCGACGCCAATGGGCTTTGATTCATATAGAGCAACAATGGGATGAAAACCTAAGAACTATTGAAGGTGAAATCTTTCATTCAAATGCACATAATGATAATTTTATAGAAAAACGTAATAACGTAATCATTACAAGAGGTATGAGAGTGTTCTCTCATACCTTGGGTGTGCATGGGGTATGTGACATTGTTGAATTTGTAAGAGATGATCACAATGGAGTCTCTATTCATGGCCGAGAAGGGAAATATACAATAGAGCCTGTTGAGTATAAAAAGGGGAAACCTAAATGTGACCAAAGTGATATTCTGCAAGTAGTGGCACAAGCAATGTGCTTAGAAGAAATGTTAGTATGCGAAATTAACAAAGCATATATTTTTTATGGTGAGACAAGACGCAGAGAGACTATTTTAATAACAGAAGAATTAAGAAAGTTAGTTGCAGATAGTTTTAAAGAAATGCATCAATACTTTGATAAGAAGTACACTCCAAAAGTTAAATGGTCTAAAAGCTGTAATGCGTGCTCATTAAAAGAAATATGCTTACCAGTTTTAGGAAAGAATAAATCGGTAAAGGATTATATTCAATCTAAGGTTGAGGAAAACTAATATGAAAAAACTATTAAACACTCTTTATATCACTAACCCTGATTACTATTTGTCATTAGAGGGTGAGACAGTAACGGTTTTATCTGATAAAAAGAAGATTGGTAAGATTCCTTTACATAATCTTGAAAGTATTATCACTTGTGGTTATATGGGCGCAAGTCCTGCATTGATGGGAAAATGTGCTCAAGAAGGAATATCTATAATATTTCTCTCTAGGAATGGAAAGTTTCTTGCTAGAATTGTTGGCGAGCAATATGGAAATGTGATTTTAAGAAAGACGCAATACAGAGTATCAGAATGTGAAGAAGAGTCTTTAAAATTAGCAAAATGTTTTATCATGTCCAAACTTTATAATAGTAGATGGATTTTAGAAAGAGCAATACGAGATCATAAATTGAGAGTTGATACTGAAGCTTTAAAAAGTGCTTCACTTACCTTAAAGAATTCCTTAAATTCATCTTATGAATGTAAATCCATGGATTCATTAAGGGGAATTGAGGGTGAAGCAGCGAGTATTTATTTTGGAGTATTCAATGAATTAATTCTTCAGCAGGAAGAAGACTTTAGTTTTGAGTTTAGAAGCAGAAGACCGCCTTTAGACAGAGTAAATGCACTATTATCTTTTGCATATGTATTATTAACATCAATGTGTACTTCAGCATTAGAATCAGTGGGGTTAGATCCATATGTAGGATTTATGCATACTATAAGGCCTGGTAGAAAATCTTTAGCTCTTGATTTGGTAGAAGAATTAAGAAGCGTATTTGCTGATAGATTTGTAATTACGTTAATCAATAAAAAGCTTATTTTAAGCAAACATTTTATTGAGCAAGAAGATGGTGCTGTATTACTAAATGATGAGGGTAAGAAGATATTCTTCAAATACTGGCAACAGAAAAAATTGGAGGTAATAGAGCATCCGTATTTGAAAGAAAAAGTAGAGTGGGGTATGGTTCCTTATGTTCAAGCATTATTATTAAGTCGTTATTTACGTGGTGATCTAGATTCTTATCCTGCATTCTTTTGGAAGTGATAGTATGTTTATATTAATTACTTATGATGTGTCTACTGTAGCAAGTGCAGGCAAAGCAAGACTTAGAAAAGTAGCAAAAGAATGTGAGAACTGTGGACATAGAGTGCAGAATTCAGTATTTGAGTGTCAGGCATCAGCTGCAGAGTGGAGAAAGATGAAGGATAAATTGTTAAAGATTGTGAATCTTAAAGAAGATAGTATTAGATTCTATTATTTAGGTGATAAATACGAAAATAAGATAGAACATTATGGATTGAATGCTAGTGTATTTTTTGATAAGGATGATCTCATACTCTAGTGCGAATATGTAGTGTACATAAAAACATTAAGAGATTCGCACCTGATTATTTTATTAATTAAGAAATTTATTTTTTAATTATCATAATTCTGTGAATATGGTAATATGAATTTGTCAAAAATAGTGAAATTCAAGTAGAAATTTTGCTATTTTTGCGGTCGCACCCCACGATGGGTGCGTGGATTGAAATTTTCGAATCCTGCCGTTGCCTTTGTCCTCTCCATGGTCTGTCGCACCCCACGATGGGTGCGTGGATTGAAATCTCTTGAGCAACTCCATGCAGTCGCCTTTATATAGTGTGTCGCACCCCACGATGGGTGCGTGGATTGAAATCTCTGTAAGGCAAGCGACCGACATACATACGCTAGTCGCACCCCACGATGGGTGCGTGGATTGAAATTTTTTAAGGGCATCAACGAAAGCATTTTGAAACTCGTCGCACCCCACGATGGGTGCGTGGATTGAAATATGAAATAAAGTTTGCTTCTTGTGAAGAGTATCTGCGTCGCACCCCACGATGGGTGCGTGGATTGAAATCTAGACTAGTCTTATTCTTTCCACCATTATTCTCTGTCGCACCCCACGATGGGTGCGTGGATTGAAATAACATTAAACTTAGCACCTTTTTTATAGATTTTATAAGTCGCACCCCACGATGGGTGCGTGGATTGAAATATATTTAATCACCTTCTTGAAAAATAATTTTAATGTCGCACCCCACGATGGGTGCGTGGATTGAAATATTAATCTGTAAATCATGTTTATCACCCACCTAGTCGCACCCCACGATGGGTGCGTGGATTGAAATCAGTCATAGGCTTTTCGATTACATCTTTGATTGAGTCGCACCCCACGATGGGTGCGTGGATTGAAATAATGTATTTTACTTTTCTATTATTTACATTTAAAGGTCGCACCCCACGATGGGTGCGTGGATTGAAATATGAGTGAATCAGAAATAAGACTTCGTCCAAAAGGGTCGCACCCCACGATGGGTGCGTGGATTGAAATTTCGATTGTCATACGCTACCTCCTAATTTTATGCTGGTCGCACCCCACGATGGGTGCGTGGATTGAAATACTTGCTGAAGTTGGCAAGCCATTGTCATTAAGCACTGTCGCACCCCACGATGGGTGCGTGGATTGAAATATATCTCCTCTGTCGGGAGTAGCATTTTTCTTGTTTTCAGAAGCAACAGAACGTTCTTTTAAGTCGCACCCCACGATGGGTGCGTGGATTGAAATATATCTCCTCTGTCGGGAGTAGCAGTTACTCCAAGGTCGCACCCCACGATGGGTGCGTGGATTGAAATTCGAGAGCCGACAGATTCGAGGAAACACAACAGGAAGTCGCACCCCACGATGGGTGCGTGGATTGAAATCTACCAATTTGCGCAGAAGGTCAGCGACTATCTAAACGTCGCACCCCACGATGGGTGCGTGGATTGAAATAGCAATGAAGGGGACACGGTTTTAGATTTCACTGTCGCACCCCACGATGGGTGCGTGGATTGAAATACAGATTTAAAGATGTCTATCAGACTTTAGGATTGTCGCACCCCACGATGGGTGCGTGGATTGAAATTTGCAGTACTTTTCCATCTCACTAGCGATACCTTGTCGCACCCCACGATGGGTGCGTGGATTGAAATTTACTTTAGTTGGTCTTAATACAATGACACAATCCGTCGCACCCCACGATGGGTGCGTGGATTGAAATATCAAACAGATCAGGAGCGAGACTTCTAGCTTCGTCGCACCCCACGATGGGTGCGTGGATTGAAATTGCTTGCTCGTTTTCGAACAGGTCTGCCCTTGAGTCGCACCCCACGATGGGTGCGTGGATTGAAATATTCGATAACATACAAACATAAACCACGTAAACGTCGCACCCCACGATGGGTGCGTGGATTGAAATTTCATGTGGCTGTGGTGCTTTAGGCGCTGAACTTTGTCGCACCCCACGATGGGTGCGTGGATTGAAATATAGTCATCCCCATATAATGCTTCAAACAGGTTGAAGTCGCACCCCACGATGGGTGCGTGGATTGAAATTTTCTAGGAGTGGCTTAATGTCTTCAAAAGAGCCGTCGCACCCCACGATGGGTGCGTGGATTGAAATCACTCAAGTGATTTATGAAGAACCAAAGAAGTAGTGTCGCACCCCACGATGGGTGCGTGGATTGAAATATGTATGGCAAGAAGTAGTTATTAGTTATGGCTAAAGTCGCACCCCACGATGGGTGCGTGGATTGAAATTTTAATATCTTGAAGTGAAAACGAAACTTTATTATGTCGCACCCCACGATGGGTGCGTGGATTGAAATGGAAGCACCTAAAGTCAAAGAAGGCAAATAATATTGTCGCACCCCACGATGGGTGCGTGGATTGAAATCTTCATAATTGATTGTTAGAGTGATGTCAGCCTTGTCGCACCCCACGATGGGTGCGTGGATTGAAATTATAATAAAGTCTTTTAAGTTGCTCCAATTGCTGTCGCACCCCACGATGGGTGCGTGGATTGAAATATTCTTATTCAACTCCTTCTGGTTTATAAGTAGAAGTCGCACCCCACGATGGGTGCGTGGATTGAAATAATTAATGAGAATGATTTACCACTTTTTGAAGGAGTCGCACCCCACGATGGGTGCGTGGATTGAAATTGTTGATTTAGATGTCTCTATTCATCTCAACGCCGGGGTCGCACCCCACGATGGGTGCGTGGATTGAAATTTTCAAAGTCTGCTCGGTTAAAATTCCCATTCTTGTCGCACCCCACGATGGGTGCGTGGATTGAAATTAACGTGTGCATCTATAATGCTCCTACTCATTCCAAGTCGCACCCCACGATGGGTGCGTGGATTGAAATTAAGAGGAGAAATAAATAAGTATATAGACAACGTGTCGCACCCCACGATGGGTGCGTGGATTGAAATTTTGTCGGAAATCTGCACTTTCAGTGCAGCTGAACCGTCGCACCCCACGATGGGTGCGTGGATTGAAATCTGTTACTTCACAGTTCCCGTCTTTAATCTCAAGGTCGCACCCCACGATGGGTGCGTGGATTGAAATTCCCTTGCTCTTATCGAATAATTTGACAGTCACGTCGCACCCCACGATGGGTGCGTGGATTGAAATTAAACTGCTGACTAATAATTGGTCGTTTTCGACGTCGCACCCCACGATGGGTGCGTGGATTGAAATTGTTTTCATACTGTTTTTGCTCCTCTATTTAAAGTCGCACCCCACGATGGGTGCGTGGATTGAAATAAGAGCGATTGAATAGTGTAGGCTTTCACATTTCTACGTCGCACCCCACGATGGGTGCGTGGATTGAAATCTAGTAAGCATTTTTGCAAGTACTCCAATAGTTACGGTCGCACCCCACGATGGGTGCGTGGATTGAAATTAGTTCTTCAACATAATCAAATAAAGTTAGGACATCGTCGCACCCCACGATGGGTGCGTGGATTGAAATAAGACCTCGATTAAATACGATACATCATCGTCAACGTCGCACCCCACGATGGGTGCGTGGATTGAAATTGTAAATCCATGATTATGCGCTCCTGTCTGCTTAAGTCGCACCCCACGATGGGTGCGTGGATTGAAATATGTCCTACCATGCACTCTTTGCCATCTTTTGAATGTCGCACCCCACGATGGGTGCGTGGATTGAAATGTTTCTGCTACTAGACACATTTGTTTCACATCCTGTCGCACCCCACGATGGGTGCGTGGATTGAAATATTGACTTCATCTAATAATCCACTTGCTCCACGACATGTCGCACCCCACGATGGGTGCGTGGATTGAAATCTAGCATTGCCCACTGAGAAGAAAGAATACCTTTAGTCGCACCCCACGATGGGTGCGTGGATTGAAATGGTATCTAGATAGATTGCTACGTTATTATCATCTAGTCGCACCCCACGATGGGTGCGTGGATTGAAATCCATTTAATGTTTTCAAATGGAATACCTACAATGTCGCACCCCACGATGGGTGCGTGGATTGAAATATGTTGGCTAACGTTGACAGACTATTGACGGACGGTCGCACCCCACGATGGGTGCGTGGATTGAAATCTTGTACTGTAAAAGTTCTTTTGCCGTGTTCCTTGTTGGTCGCACCCCACGATGGGTGCGTGGATTGAAATATCAATCTTTTTTATATTTAATATTTAATAGATAAGTCGCACCCCACGATGGGTGCGTGGATTGAAATTTGTTTTCATACGCTTTATACCTCACCTTTTAAAATGTCGCACCCCACGATGGGTGCGTGGATTGAAATTTTTTTAAGTCCGATTGGCTAAACCTTCTGATAGGGTCGCACCCCACGATGGGTGCGTGGATTGAAATTTAGAATCAAACGTTATACTGTCAATAATTGTCTTTGTCGCACCCCACGATGGGTGCGTGGATTGAAATCTGCGTATACATCAGTATGGTATTCAATCTCCCTGTCGCACCCCACGATGGGTGCGTGGATTGAAATAATCCAACGCTTAGCCCTCTCGATAGGGTCTGCAGTCGCACCCCACGATGGGTGCGTGGATTGAAATTTAGAATCAAACGTTATACTGTCAATAATTGTCTTGTCGCACCCCACGATGGGTGCGTGGATTGAAATTATGGCAATGCAGACAGACACAGACTTATGCAAAGTCGCACCCCACGATGGGTGCGTGGATTGAAATACCCAAGAATGCAGACCCACAGAGGAAGGATAAGGTCGCACCCCACGATGGGTGCGTGGATTGAAATTGGTCGGGTTGATCGTTCTGATTTCCAACCTGCACGGTCGCACCCCACGATGGGTGCGTGGATTGAAATTGAAGAGGTGTCAGACGAGGATGTAAAAGAACTTCGTCGCACCCCACGATGGGTGCGTGGATTGAAATAATTCTGTCATTCATGTTGACGAATCCACACCTCGTCGCACCCCACGATGGGTGCGTGGATTGAAATAAAGAGGTGATTTCATCTGTTTTGTTCTTATTTTGTCGCACCCCACGATGGGTGCGTGGATTGAAATATATCTTAGAACATCATTGCATAATGCTAAATTAGTCGCACCCCACGATGGGTGCGTGGATTGAAATTTTCTTGAGACATGCAGACGTAAAACGTATCGTGGTAGACGTCGCACCCCACGATGGGTGCGTGGATTGAAATCTAATAACTTGGATTATCCCTTACTAGTGCCAATTGTCGCACCCCATGATGGGTGCGTGGATTGAAATTTAACACATATAACTTTGCAGATGTTTTAACACCTGTCGCACCCCACGATGGGTGCGTGGATTGAAATTTCGTGGAGTTCTGTTGGAATTGTGTTACTCATGGTCGCACCCCACGATGGGTGCGTGGATTGAAATCATATTGTGAACCTAAATCAATATAGAAGATTCCATGTCGCACCCCACGATGGGTGCGTGGATTGAAATTTCCTTATGTGCTTGTATGATGATATTTTCCATTCGTCGCACCCCACGATGGGTGCGTGGATTGAAATTTTCTTCTGGTGTCATGTTTGCGAACTCACTTTTGTCGCACCCCACGATGGGTGCGTGGATTGAAATAAGTGTTCGTGTACAACAGTTGTTAAGTGTATCAACGGTCGCACCCCACGATGGGTGCGTGGATTGAAATTAGGATTGCGACTATAAGGGATTAGATCAGCAATAGGTCGCACCCCACGATGGGTGCGTGGATTGAAATAACTCCTAACTGTGCAGCAATAAGCAATGCACCAAGTCGCACCCCACGATGGGTGCGTGGATTGAAATTGGGGAGATGTGGTGGATTGCTTCTGCTTGTTCCCGTCGCACCCCACGATGGGTGCGTGGATTGAAATATGACTACAATAAAAATGGCAACACACCAGTATGGTCGCACCCCACGATGGGTGCGTGGATTGAAATTTATTTTGTTGTATTTGTTATCAACAAAACAAAAAAGTCGCACCCCACGATGGGTGCGTGGATTGAAATATAAACATCTGATTGCAAGCCTTAACCGCAATATGTCGCACCCCACGATGGGTGCGTGGATTGAAATTTTGATGATTATCATAAGCTTGACTATAACAAGGTCGCACCCCACGATGGGTGCGTGGATTGAAATTCTAGCGATAGTATATCCATCTTTTAGGATATCGGGTCGCACCCCACGATGGGTGCGTGGATTGAAATAAAGTCAGAATGGATAGCCGTTAATTTTGGCATTAGTGTCGCACCCCACGATGGGTGCGTGGATTGAAATATTTCTGAACTTGCTGACAATGTGTCAGACGAGAAGGTCGCACCCCACGATGGGTGCGTGGATTGAAATATTTATCCAATAAGAGTCATGCAGTAAATAATACAAGTCGCACCCCACGATGGGTGCGTGGATTGAAATGTAATAGTGCCTATAGCCGTTGCAGCTGCAGTTGGTCGCACCCCACGATGGGTGCGTGGATTGAAATAGAGTAGATGAAAAAACTGTTGATCTGATTGAAGGTCGCACCCCCACGATGGGTGCGTGGATTGAAATTGCATTGATATCATTTGCATTGACTCTTGCAATGATCGTCGCACCCCACGATGGGTGCGTGGATTGAAATCAAAAAGAATACATGCAGGCATCAAAAAAAGTAAATTAAACGCAAAAAAAAGACTCGAATGGGGGAATATTCAAGTCTTTTTTTCTGCTTTTCTTTTCGCTTGTCATTATAGCATAAATTGTAATCGCTATCAACAACTATTTTACATATACCCAATCTCACTATATAATGATACAGTATTGATATGGAGGAATTACAGAATGTTGGAAAATAAGAAGAATGTATTATTTGATATGGATGGCTTGCTTATTGATAGTGAAGCATTAGGAATCAAGATGTGGGAAAAGGTATTTGCTAGTCACAACGAACCCTTTAACCCAGAAGCTGCTTATAAAACAATTGGCTCTAATGGATTAGCAGCACAAGAAATGCTGGAGAAAATCACAGGCAATAGATACTACTTTACACGTTTTAGAGATGACAAGATCAAAGAAACAAGAAAATACTTAGAAACAAACCCTATGCCAGTTAAAAAAGGAGCTCATGAACTATTAACATATCTAAAAGATAATGGTTATACTTTGGTCCTTACTAGTTCTACTTTTGAACCAGATGTACTATTCTCTCTCAAGTCTGCAGGTTTAGACAAGTACTTTGATAAGTTTGTATGTGGTGATCATGTTACTCGTGCCAAACCTAATCCAGAAATATTCAATAAAGCTATAGAACTATACAATCTTAAGAAAGAAGAAACATTTATTCTAGAAGATTCTAGAAATGGTATTATTGCGGCAGATGCTGCAGGTATAGATGTTATTGGAGTACCTGATTTAGTGGATATCAGTGATATGACGCAATCACATTTGTTGTGTATCAAAGAAAATCTTCTAAAAGTGCTCGATTTAATAAAATAATTGAAGAATACAAACCTCTTATCATCTCTAACATGGTACAATAGAGAAGGAAGGAGGTTTTTTTATGGATTACAATGGTTTAAGTATTGTATCGCCACAATATTATCCTGATGATGAAGAATGGAATGATTTCTTTAACCTTTGGTTTCAGGGCTATGATCTGAATACAGATATCACAGAACATTTTCATTATTTAATATCTCATTCAGATTATCTTGTAATGGTTCAAAGACCACTGAATTCTGATGATCAAGATTATGAAATCATTTCTGTATCTAATGAACAACAACAATCCTATTTACCTGCTTTCACAAATATAAAGGAGATTACAGACTATATAGACCTTCCAGATCCACAAGAAGGCTACCAGGTAGAAATAATGGTAGCATCCTATAAACGCCTCTTAGAAGAGATATATATGCGTACAGAAGGGTTAAGTGGTCTAGTCATTAATCCTTTCTCACAAAAGCTGATAGCTGATGAAAAACTATTAAATAGTATAGGACACAATACAACAATAGGGATCAATCATCATAAAGACTTACCAAGTCTTGTACCAGCTAATTTAAAGTTTAGAAAGAATATGAAGATCTATCATTCTAATGGTAAAGATCCTCATGTAAAAGAGTTATTAAAAGAAAGTGTAGAAGACCTTATGGAGGATGGGGTCTTTGCCTGTCCAGTACTTGTAAATAAGAAAGATTTATATACAAATAAGACAGGAGAACTTGCAATGCATACAGGTGCTGATATTTATATCAAACCACTTATGCGTTCTCATGCTGATCCTAATAAACTCTATATTAGTTTATTTACAGGATTAAATGATATTAAAAGAATGGATCTTGATCATGATGAACCAGACATGGAAATGATTATTACATGTCAGTCATTTGAGTCATACAAAGATATACTCTTTTCTAGTGATGCATTCTGTGGTATTCTCATTAATCCTTTTACAGATCATCTAGGGTTTTCTAAAGACATGTTAGATGAAATGTTTTATAATAAAGAAACTATCAACTAAGGAGGAAAACAAGTTGAATTACAAACCTTTAAAAGATGCTCAAGCATTTACTACATCAAGATGGACTGACTCCCTTGATGCATGGAAAAAAGCTCAGGGTGACAAAGAAGTAGCCTACACAGCATTCCTTAAGAACCTAACAGAATCACATTATTATGGTTATATGAATCTACCAGAAAGCGGTGAAAATTTAGAATATGATCATTCATTCTTTACTATTTCACCACAGGATGGAAGTAAGAACTTTATTTCTGTTTATACTTCATTAAAAGAATTAAAAAGCAGTCTTGCGAAACCTGAAACATCAATGCCAGGAAGAAAAGTAGAAGCAGTAGAAGTCAACTATGCTTTCCTAGCAAAAGAACTTACACTTGCTGATGGTAATCAAATTGATGGTATTGTGATTAACCCATTTAGTGATGACTATATTCTTACAAGAGAAGAATTAGTACAGATTTCTAAACGTTTATGTAATGGTTTAGACCATACAGAAGATTTAGGTAACATTACTCCTGCAAATATCTTTATTAAAGAAATTTGGAAGATTTTCCAGAATACTGAAGATGATGATAAGAAAGCAGAAATCTTTAGTCATATGGCTGAAGCATTTGATGATGCTTTATTCGCATTACCTATTATGGTAAGAAAAGAAGATTTAGTAGTAGAAGATGGTAATACATACGTTGCTAGATCGGATGCAGATTTTGCGATTAGAATATTATCAAGTGAAGATAATGGTGATCAGGCTAATATTGTTCCAATCTTTACATCACAGGAAGATATTGAAACATTAGATGGCTGGAATGCTGAAGATGAAGAAAGAAAATCTATGCTACTGACTGCCGATCTTGTTACTCATCTAGGAGGACTTAATAATGGTGAAGCCTTTGATGCACTCGTTATTAATCCATTCACAGATAATATTGTACTTACAAAAGAAATCCTAACTACAATGGGATTAATAGAAGGGGAGGAGTAAAAGAATGAGTAAACCATTATTAAACACAACACCAGTAGAAACAACTGATAAAGAATGGAAAGAAAGCTGTGGTAAATATGGAGAAGCTTCTTTTACTGCCACTAAACTAGAAGATGATTTAATGCATACATTAAAGGCTTCTACATTCCTTACATATATTTCTGTAGACGATGATGATGAAGATTCATTCTTCTTACAGACAGTATGTGATGATGACGGAGATGAATGGTATGCAATTTATACTACTGTAGAAAATGCACAGAACTCTTCTATTCTAGAAGATTCTGATTTCCCAGACCGTCATAATGTATTAGTAGAAGTAGACTATGAATTCTTATTAAATGAATTATTTAATACAGGTGATGATGAAATCTATGGTATGGTTATTGATCCAGAAACAGATGCATTTACTCTAGGTAGAGATACATTAAGTGATATGGGTGTTGAAGAAAACAATGGTGTAGATCATCATGAAACAATTGGTCATAGAGTACCAGGTAATATGGAGTTCTCTTGGTTATATGATGAATATATGGAAGCACAAGGTGAAGAAGAAAAAGATAAATTCCAATCACTTATGGAAGATGTAGTTGAACGCTCATGTCTTGCATTAATGACGATTGTGAATAAATCAGATTTAGTTACTTTACCAGATGGTACATATGAATTAAAAAAGGATGCATCTATGATTATTCCTTCATTATCTGCAGAAGATGATGAAGGTAATGAATTAAGCTATTTCCCACTCTTTACATCTAATGAACAGATTGATAAATGGGGCATCAAAGATAATGTTGAATTAAAGGAAGGACAGGTATTAATCAGCGAATGTCGTCCATTTGATCAGCATATTGCTACATTCTTCGGTGCTGGAGAATATGATGCTTTATTAATCAACCCATTTGATCAGGCATTTGTTATCGGCAAAGAATTCATCAAGGCTATAAGCGGTCATCAGGAAGAAGACGAAACACCTGCTGCATAAACTAAATATAGGAGAGACACAACATGAAAAAGCTATGGAACGAATTCAAAGAATTCGCATTTAAAGGCAATGTCATTGACATGGCTGTCGGTGTCATTTTAGGTACTGCTATTACTGCTGTTGTCACATCTCTTGTACAGGACATTATTATGCCTGTATTATCTGCAATCATTAAAATTCCATCTGATATTACTGAATTAACTCTTAAGATTAATAATATTAATATCAAGTATGGATCATTCCTTTCTAACCTCATTAACTTCTTATTAATGGCTTTCTGTATCTTTATCTGTATTAAAGCGATTAATAAGGTCGTGAGTTTCCGTAAGAAGGAAGAAGAAAAAGCAGCACCTGCACCAAAGCCAGAAGACATTGTATTATTAGAAGAAATCAGAGATCTTTTGAAAGAAAAAAATAAGCACCTAAGTGCTTATAATGTAGGATCTTCTAGATCATCATTAAGATAAGTCGTTCTCTTAGACTTATCTTTTTTTATTTGGTCTGTACTAAAAGTGACGGTTTCTTTTGTTTGAGTAGGTGCTGTATTTACAAGATTGACACCTAATGACCATTCTTCTAGTTCTTCCTCTAGAGTATCTGCATCCTTTGCTTTTACTTTAATAGCCATACACTTCACCTCTTTCGAATTAATTATATACATAATGAACTCTTTTTAAAAGCGAATAATAATGTTAAAATATGGGAAAGGAGTGTATTTTATTATGATAATAGACTTAAACCAAATCCTATCTACTTTTAATATAGATTATGAAATCGCAAAAGGAAATAATAAACTTGGTGGAGCCTCTTTACCTAAACAGTTTAATCAAGGAGGAGAAATTCAAGGTAATTTTCTCTCACGTAAATTCTCATTAATCTATGATCCTGACAAAATAAAACCTGAATGGGATAAGGTAGGACATAAGAAATATGGAATGTTATTTGAAGAAAAAAGTCTAGGTGTAATCTATCAGAAAACAGGCTTTACATCTCAATCAGGTTACTTTGTATTAAAGTATGACGGTGTTAAATATAAGATGTATAGAGTTGGATTAGAAACAGGTTACGTGTATCCTATCTATGAAGGTTCTAAACTAGTAGCCTGTATTGTGGCAGACAAATCCATCTTCAATGATTTAAACCTCTACCATATTTATGCATTAAACAAGTCATATAGTTATATTTCATCTATATTTGGCTTATATCTAGATGCCTGCATCCAGTTAAAGTATGGTCCTCTTGTAACATCTCCAAACTATATTGCTGGAAAGAGTTTAAAGAAGAAATATGATCCTGCTTTTATTGAAAAAATAAAGGATATGGAAAACAAAGCGTAACAAAAATATTGTTGTTGTAGAAAAAGTATGCTAATATGACTGTGGGAGTCGTATTACGATTAGAATAGCTCTTGGAAAGGTCTGAAATAGGGAGTCAGATCTTTTTTTGTTTTTGTTCATACTTAGTTCATATA
>ULVZ01021721.1_pt1 | contig 15004 bp, 18 predicted proteins | sample 1959901 | NCBI WGS metagenome assembly ULVZ01 (sample SAMEA4835800, study PRJEB28245) | human gut metagenome | biome: gut microbiome; material: fecal sample | place: Denmark | collected 2008 | reverse complement strand
GCTCTTCCGTCACCATGTCCGGATGCGCTTTTGCGTAAGCATCGACATCAGCCCACTGCGGGGCAAAAGCGTCGCGGATCTCTTCGGGGACGCTACCGTCCTTGGGGTTGGGGATGCACAGTTTACCAACGACATACGACCGAGTTTCAGTTCGATAGATGATTTTTCCGTAATCTTTCATCTTATGCGCTCCTGAAGGCTAATCCGTCCATAAAAGAACCCTCCGGCCACCCCATCTGCACCGGAGAAAAAGTTGTACCACCTGGGCTTTCGCCGATCACTTGGTCATAAAATTTAGTGGAATCATAAATAGTAAAACTATATTTCCACGTACCGTACCCCGGTAACGTATACGTTGTCCGCGCGATGATCATGTCCATTCCCGTCAACGCATTCGCGCTTCCTGCGGTATCTGCGTATCCGGCGCTATCAGCTTTTCCGTGCACCGCCCTACCGTCAAGATAGAGCTCACCGCTATCCGGGGAGTAGCGCATCGCCAGCCCCTCATTTCCGTGTGCCCCGGAGAACTTGATCAGGCGCACGCTATCGGCATATAACCGGCCAATCTCGACATCGCTTGTCAAAACCAAGTTGTGTGACGACAGAGTATACCGCGTTCCGTCTTCTTCGACATAAACGCCAAGCGAAGAAATCAAACCGCCGCTGTTTCGAGCATACATCTGAGCGGCTTTAATATTATTAACATTATGTACAAAATCATGGCCTCCCATGATATTGCCATTTTTATCGAGATGGTACAGCCCGAGCTCTTGTTCTGTAGCGGGCGCAGTCCCGATGAGATCAAGAAGATTCTTGATTAAAAGATTGCCGGTCACCGTCCCACCGCTAGTCGAAAGCGCTGGCTTGTACTCCCCGCCTCCGGTCAAAAAGCTTTCCTGTTGCCCGGCGGCTGCGGGCGGAACAAGGCCGCTTGTCCCGGCTGCCGATGCTGTAGCGCCCTGCATCTCGGGCACGGACGGGATACCGTTGTTGACGTTGATGCCGTCGCCGACGCGCCCGGACATGAGAAAATCAGACCACGGAGAATAGCCGCTAGCCGACTTGCTCCGTAACGACGCCCTAACTATAGTTGAACTATTTGAAATAAATGCTGCCTGTGCTCCCATGACCGCTGAAGAAAAAAACGAAAGGAGCACGGAGGCAAACCCCGGTCCATTGCTCGTTCCATTTTGATAGACCGACGCGATCATATTTTCCGCGATGGTGTTACAGTCCGCCGAGCCCAACCCTTTTATAAATTTTGTCGGTAATGACCGCGCACTCGCCAGATCCCCGAGATCCCCACCAATCGCCACGTCTTTCACGGTGATCGCGCCGTCCGCAGCAGCCTGCGTGGTCTTCCCGTCGAGCTTCGCGGAGAGTGTAACGTCACTGGACAGCGGGCCGCCGCCAGTGAGCCCGGTTCCAGCGATGACGCGCCGCGAATTTGGAACAAGGTTCTCACTTGTTTCTTCCGCTATCCACACACCAGAGTCATCTCCAGGTGTGGGATACGGCTGTTCATTAGCTAGGATAGCACGAGAAGCTGCATACAACTTACCGTCCGTAAAAATACAACGAGCATACTGCGAGTATTCCTGACCAGCAAGAAAAGGCATTATGCCGTTCTCACACAAGGTCTTTGCGACTGAGGTAAGAAGAAACAGCAACTGGTTGTGTCGGGCGGAGTTGTAGATTGTGTCATACTGCTGACCAACCTCCATTTGTTCAGGGGTCTGCGTAGTGTCTCTATACGCGACCTCGGATACCGGAATAGGAGGAATAGTCGTGAGCGCAGATTCCGCCCAAACGAAATTGACTCTGTCTTGGTTTGCCATATTTAATTCCCCGGGATAGGTTTGTGGGTAACAATGCCAGTCCTACCTGCATCGCATTGCTGACCTCCCATACGGTCAGCGCAGAAGTAGTTCTTGGGAGCAAATATCACATCTTCAATAGACAAGGTGGCTGGATAGCTTACATAACAGTTACGCTCCACCATGAGGTCATCAAAGAACCGAGTGAGTGCAGAATACACCGTCGTACTGATCGTTCCCGGAACCATTAAGTCAATAGCGAATGGGCCTTTCTTTATGAAGCTGACGTCATAACCGTACAGGTTAGAGATCAGGTTCAACAGTTCAGGAACTGACGCCGCTATAGTGAAGTTTTTAAGGATCTTCCCAAGGATACGAAGTCGGTACATGGCGTCATTGGGAATTACCTTGCTAGACAAGGTCGCATTCGTGACCCAAACTTCAATCTTGTCTACGCCTTGTGCACTTCTGTCAGCCCACATGTAGCTAAGGTCACTGTACTGAAAAGCTGTTCTTGGCTCCCCTACTATGCGACCCAAGGCATCAAGGTTACTTCCCTTAGCGGCATACAACGTGCGACCTTCTTCCATCGCAAGGATACTGTCGAACAGTTCTTGAGACTCTTCAAGGAAGGCCGCGAAGAACTGACCTAGCATGCAAGAGTTACTGAACTGAGACAATGCCAGTCCAGTCCCCCGCGTTACAAGGTCGATTCGCTCCTTGGAGAAGTCTACGTTTAGCTTTTCAGTTGCAGCCATATGCTAGTCCACCAAGGTTACGGTGATATTATCAACCGTGAATTCGGACGCCTCGTTCCAATCGATTGGAATGTCCACCTTGCCTTGAGCTTCTGCTGACGTTCCAATGGTCATGTTCACGATCGAGAAGCCGTTGCACGCATCGTTAATAGGTGTAAAGAGCCTTGTTCTGATAACAGGCTCGCCGGGAGGGAAGCCTGTATTTGCCATGATATCATAAGCAGAGTAATCAACAATGCTCTGCTTGATCAATTCGGCGTAGTTGCTTGGGAAGACTGCAGAATCGGTGACACGGATGGTTATATCCACGAAAATGGGAACCATTGTAGGACGCATGAACCTGATGTTGTAAGGCTGGTTCTGTCTGTCCCTCAAAGTCACAAGGGTGTTGCCGTAACCTTGGATCGTTACGGGCATGCGCAAGAACATGGCGTTGGCAATGTCCTCTGGTTCTCCTCCCACTACCACCGGGGAAATTTCCTTGTAAGGAATTCCTCTGGAGTCCTCAGGATTGGTCAAAGCATTCTGGTAGACCCGGCAGTAGGTAACGCCGTCTACGGCAATGATTGCCGAGTAAATTGCCTCAATCTGACGGTAGCTGGTGAGGCTGGTGGACAACTGCTGACGCTTCCTGAGCTCATCATCAGTTTCCTCAGGCGTACCGACTGAACTGGTGGACGTGTTTGATACGCTGTGCCATCCCGCTGTAGCGGTTTGTATCGTATTGATAGAACCAACAGCAGGGTCAATCGCACCCTTTGTCGTACATTGGAATCTTCCTTCAACGGTTCCGTTGGTTCCAATGATATAATTAGCCATAGCCTGATAGCTGTTCGTGCCCTGTCGGTCTCCAATGAGTGAACCTTGAGCAATTAGCGTTCCAGCAGCACCAGAGCAGGTGCAAATGATAATCGTTTCGCTTCCCGGCTTGCGCACGATGCCGTTCAACTGAACAGTGCCGCTCTGACCTGCCCCGGTATTGTACAACGGGTTGAATTGTATGCTGGCGTCATAGGCCGCTTCCCAGCACTCAGACAAAGCGTTGGAAAAGATACCTACAAGTTGAGTAAGAATTGTATCACCAGACGCATTGGCGAAAGGGAACTCACCTGTCTTCGGGTCTTGAATGGCCTCAACCCGTTCCAGCATGTCGTTGTTGATGTCAACAAGACGCTTAGGAACGAACCCTTGGGGAAGCATTCCGTATTCAAAGTTAGCCATAATTGATCCTACGCTGCAAAGGTTGAAGCGGTGACGGGCAAAGTAAGCTCTCTCACAGTGCGATCTGTAAGGATCACCCGGATGTATACGGAGAAGGTTCTGTTGCCCAGTATATATCTGGTGGTGAGCTTTTCAATGGCCTTTACGCCTTCCGTGCCCATAACGCAACGGCGAATGAGCAAGAGAACGTTGTTCTGCTGGGACATTTTGGCTCCCAGCATGCCATGACCATCCTGATACCAAGGGAGCCCCACCGTCGTGTCTAGGAACCATTCTCCCAACTCGCGAAGGAGCCTCAGCTTAAGCCTTTGCATGACCTCGTCAGAACCAGTCACTTCGCCTGGCGATAGATCCCAATTTTCATTAAGTCGGAAGTCCCATGACATATAGCGATCCTTATGCGACAGGCCCTGACGTATCAGCGCCAGATTCAACGCCAGTGTGTCTGTGAGAGGACGAGTTCTTGCCGTTGCCGTCAGTGAACGTGCCGTCCCGCTGAGTAATGTTTCCCTGAATCGTGTTGCCCGATCCGCTGAGCTCCATGTTGGAGCTTGAAATAGTGCAGGTGGAGCTTGTGTTCATGGATATTGCTCCATCGGCTTGGGTGGCAACTGTACCTGGAGCCGTAGTTGTTACGGATCCACCTTTCATCGAATAGACCGCCTGTCCGTCTGTCATCGTGATACCATCAGGCCCTAAGCTGATGTAGGACGTGCGGGTCAAGTCCCTTAGCTCAATGTTCTCAGTGTTGTAACTTTGAATAGCAACCTGATCACTGGACAGACCGGGAATGAAGATTACATCAGTGAGTGACCTCTTCCTTATATTGGACACTTCAGGGTCAGAGCCAACAGGAGGATTGTTAATGTTCCCAGAAGCAACGAAATTCGTTATGTCCTTATCAGCCACTATGAGCAGACCAGTGTCTCCCGGCTTCAACGGCAACGTGAGCAGGAATCCAGCAGTTTGAGCGCAAGGAAGAATGACAGGAACGTCGTTGATCTCAGGAAGAGCCATGTACTTGGTCTCTTGCCCAATGGTGATCTTCATGCGTTCAGTGGGCTGAACCGTGACCTTCAATGGAGGGCCCGGCTTGACCTCTTTGATGATGCAAGGTTTGGCTATGTCCATGGAATCCAACATGCGCTGAATAACCAGACGCTGGGACTCGTTAGGAGAGGTCTTTGAGTAGTCAGCCATCACTTCACCTTAACGCCTAGCTTGTAGCTTTCAATGTCCATCGTCCAGTTGGAGGAGTACGTATCCAAGTCAATTCCAATGGTATGAACACGATACGTTCCCGAGAGGCTTTTGTTCAACTTGCTAGACACCTTCACAGAGGAGCCTACTGTGATGCCCGGCACGTACAACGCCTTGATCTTAACCCCGGTAGTCCACTGAAGAGGCCCTGATAGGATTGGAGAGATATTAATCAGACCGCCATTGTCTCCGTTGAGCTCCACTGAGGAGCCGAGCATGAACTTGTCTCCCATGCACTTGAGGGTGCCTTCCTGCACTGACCAAGAGAAGCCGTATTCTTCTGCCAAACGATTAAGACCGTCTTTGGTAGATCCCGCGTAGCTCCAGCCCTTTCCTCCAATGTTCCCCTCTACGCCTTGGAAGCTCTCAGGGTTCACTGTGATTCCGGGGAGGTCCTTGCCAAGCTGACCAGCGGCGGCTGAAATGGAAGTTCCAGGGCCAAAAGTAACGCTAGAAGCTCCCATAGCCAAGGCTCCAAATCCAGGAAGAACAAGGAATGACGTGATAATGTCAGCCCCTGCTCGTTCACTTTGGACGTTCATTATAGAGCCTTTGTAGATGGTCGCCATGTTGGTGTTTTCCCAACCAGCTTGTAGTGTCAGCTTGGTGAGTCCTTTCTTTACTGCGTTCCTTGTGTCGTCAGAAAGGTTATACACCTTGATGGTGGAAGGAGAAGGAAGTCCCATCAGGGTCTTCTGTATATTAGCGGATACGCGAAGGCCGTTCATGGTGCCGTCACTGGCAAACTGAACAGTGGATCCCGCTGATTTGTTTTGCCATTCAGCGAGAGGCCCTAACGTAACAAGGACTTTACGTAGCCAAGGTCTGTTTTCGCTGTCAGCCATTAGATTACTCGAAGAGGTTTAATAGGAGATCAATGTCAAGCAAGGGATCCCCAAGGTTGTAAGGAAAATCCTCACCTTCTGTGTACCAAAGAACCTTCAGGACCGTACCCAACGCTTCAGGGCCAGAGGGATCCTCGTTGTAAAGGGGAACGGCTAACAGGTGGATTCCATCAAACACATTCCCGTAACCTTTGAGTAAGTTGAGAGAACCTGTGACGATGTTGATTCCGTAAGCCAACGGGTTCTCATTTGCGTCAAATATGTCCAAAACCCAATGATTCTGCTGACCCATCACGTAAGTAGTACGAAAGAGGTAGCTCACCCCTGCAATTTCAGTTGTGAACTTTCTTTCGCCGTCTGAGGTCAAAGGCAGTTCGATTACAGGCATCCGCTACCCCTTCTTGATCGTATCGTACCAAACAGCGGCTTGTGACTTATCGGCGTCGCTTGCGTTGCCTGATTCCACTGTTCCGGCGTTGACTGTGCCGCTTCCAGTCTTCTTTGCTCCGCCTTTTAACTTGGTAGGAGACTTTCCGACTACGTTCAACGTGACCATGTTGGCTTTCTTGAAGACGCATTCAGCGGTGTACGCTTGTCTGAATGGTGCCGTGTGGTTAGGCGTGAACGAAATCAACACCATGTTAGTGTAGATCCAGTGTTCGGTGATAACTTCCACAGGCTCGCGGCTGTTCAACATTTCGTAGAATTGGTCGAAAGCTGAAAAGTTATCACCGTTTTCACTAGTATTGGTCATTGCAATGGACACGGACAACTGTTCAGGCTGCAGGATAACGTGATCTGACACGACCGCCCCTGATTCCAGGGGTATATCGGTCATTTGAGAGGTGAAGCTGTGACTTTCCGCCTCTTTTACAGACACAGAAACGCCAGCCACCACAGAGCCTTGTCTTACAATCCCGGTGTCTTCGCTGGTGAAGACGGTAGTGGCTTCATAGTTGTCTGCTAGCATGCTATCCTACGCTTGGTCCATAGGTTCCTGGAGTGTTAATCTGCGCATCAGGGTACGCTGTTTCAAGGCTCTTGAGCGCAGGGCCGATCTCGGAAGGATCTCTTACCTCAATTTTCACGTTGGCGTTCAGGTTAGACTGATTCGTTTGATTGCGGTTTGTGACGCTAGGACGAGTCTCCGTCTTAGGAATGATAACAGGCCCTTTATCAGAAGGGACAGACTGTTGCATGGTGGTGGAATTTCTTGCCAACTCCTTACCCGCCTCTTCCAACTGAACCCTTGCGCTGACGTTCTTAGGAGCGGAAGAGGATGCCGACTTCGCATAAGGATTGTAGTTGCGCTGAGGCGTATCCCACCATGCAGGCTTTTCTTCCTTTTGGGGAGATTCTGGTTTGCGCTCTACAGGACGCTTGACTTCCCCGTAAGAATTATAGTTGCGTTTAGTCGGTTCCGTCTGCTTATACGGATTATAATTGCGACGAGTCTGGTCTTGTGGTTGTTCCTCGCCTTCTTGGGGCTTGGCATACGGATTGTAATTGCGTTGCTGTCCGTCCCAATTGTACTGGCGAGTAGGCGGAGGCTCTTGATCTTTACCTTCGTTTAGGTCCTCCAGTCCAAACAGTCTCCTCGCGGCTCCAATAGCTTGATCCACTTTGGTGACGATGGTCTCAACGACCCCACCAATGCCGCTAGCGATCTTCTGGAGCAGCTCCCACATAACTCCAGCCGTTTTAGTCACCAACTCAAACGCCACAACTACGACGTTCTTGAGCAGGTTAGCCAAGTTCGGGAACTTTTCTTGAAAGCTGTCTACTAGACGACCAATGATGGAGTCTTTGCCTTCCAAGAAGGCAATGAAGTCTTCAAAGGCCGCACTGAGGGCAATGACTGCGCCTACGGCTAAACCAAAAGCGGCTATTGCGGGGGCAAAATAGGCCACCAGCAGGACTAGCGCGCCCTTAAGGAGCTTTGCCCAGTCGGTTGCCTCCCACAACTTCTTGCCGAAGTCTCCAATAGGCCCGAGAGTTTCCTTGAACCAATCAACGAGCTTCTTGCCGTCTTCCCAGAGCTCACTGAAGACCCTTCCAAGGTTCTCAAGGAACTTGGTGATGTTGCTTGCGACCCATTCCTTGTTGACGTTTAGCCACTCCTTGAAGGAAGTGACCAGTTTGTCAATCATAGGAAGCGTTCCGATAGCGATAGTAGTCCCAAACGCTCGCAATTGAGTCGTGAGGGACATAACGCTTGTCTTTAGCTGAGCCGCCCGCTTTAGGTCTTCCGGAGAAATAACTGCGCCTACGCTATGGGCTTCCTTGCGCAAGGCCGCGATACCTTCACGGCCTTCACGCAAGAGGCGAACAGTGTCAGGTGAGATGCCAATGGCGTCACCCCACATATTCGCCTGGGGAGCACTCATGCCCTTGAACGTATCCGCCCACGATTCAAGTGAGCGACCCGTCCACATGGCTTGCTTCTGCATCTTAGCGAGGTCGCTTTCAACGGCACTCGCGGAGACGCCTACGCTCTTTGCAGCATAAGCCCATTCCTGAAGGGCGTCAGTGCTGACGCCAGTGGTTTCAGATACCTTCTGGATGGATGCCGCGCTGTTGACTGCCCCGGCTACGAATGCAGTAAGGCCAGTAGCCGCCATTGCGAATCGCTTTGTCGCCTCTTTGACAGTCGCAACAACGCCATCAAGACCCTTTTTATAGGTGTCTACTGCCTTCTCGCTTCCGTCACCGAGAACAGTACTCAGTACTGTGACTAGTTCGTCTACAACAGCCATACTAACCTTCCTGCATTACTCTTACGTAGCTCGTGGCGTAATCTTCCCAGTCTGCACACTTCATCAAGAATACAACGTCTTTCAACGACAGCGTACCGTCAATGAGCTCCTTATAGGTGCAAAGACCATGTCTAAGGAGCCGATTGACTAGGATCACGTCCTGATGGGAGTCAGGTACTGGGACGCTTATACCTACCGTTGCGGGGTGGAGTTTCGTACGGCTGTACTCAGCCCAGAGGGAAAAAAATCCCTCACCTGTTCAAAGACAGCCAACGCTCCCGCAACAAAGAGGTCTTGAGGGTTTTGGTTGAACCAAGAATGGAACACAGCTTCGTTGCTGAGGGGTTCCTGCTCAGGCGTATACGAACGCTTGAGAGCTTCCTTCATGAGCGCACTGAGTTCCGACGCTTCAACGACGCTGAGAGCCTTGGCAATGGCGTCGTAGTGTACTTCACCTTCACCGCAAATGGAGACGAGAGCTCCACCAGCGGCCTTAAGAACACGGCTCCCAAAGTCAATTGCTTCCATGGGAGGCAGGAGGTCGAACTTATACGTTCTACCGTTAACCTTGAACTCACCCATTCCCGACTTGAGGTCTCTCATTTACCCCTCCACAGTCAGGTTGGTGATGTCGTCTTCAGCCGTGGTCAGGGTGAACTGCAATCCGGCCATCTGCTTGTCGCCAGTGGCAAGCTGACCGGGACGGCTGATATAGGCGTTGGTCATGGTAAGCAGGATGTTGGCTCCGGTTCTGGCCACAACGGTCACACCAAGGCCGCCATTCTCCTGCCGCAAGCGCAGGTTGTTCAGGAAGGCAATGGAGCGGGAAGTTTCCTTCAGTGTGAACTGAAGGGTAGAGCCCTGATTGGTGGCAATGTTGATGCCCGCGCCGTCAGTGCCTTGCGTTTTGGCGACTTCGCCGCCGTCAAAGGTGTACGTGATGGTAGCACCTTCAAACAGGTCGTAGATCTGGTTGCCGTCCACGACGATACTCGTGGAAGCCTGATTATAAATGGTACGCATTCCTGCTTCTCCTTAGTTGTAAACAGTGACGTCAATGGCGACGGAGTGGAAGGCTCCGGCCTCATACGCCACAATAGCGATAGGGGGAGCAACACGATTTGCCCGCTCTGAAGTCGTTGCGCTGTAGATCGGAGCCGGAGTAATCGTGCATGCCGGAAGGGTCGTATAACCAGTTTCGTTGTCGGTCGTTTCCTCTTCACGATCAGCGAAAGTGCCATTGCGAATGTAACGGTTATTGATCTTCGCTGCGGCAGAAACAAGAAGATCCTGTCCGGCGGAGGTGTACTTCACCTTCTTGTTGCGCATGAACACGTTGAACACTTCAACCTGAAGTTCTTCCTTGTAGTTGGAGAGGTTCACATGGCTGTCCGTGAACCACGAGTCAGCCGACTGTACACCTTCACGCACGACAGAGGAAGAGTTGCCCATGGACACGTAGGTGTTGATGCGGCGAGCCTTAAGGGAAGAAAGCTGAGTTTCCGTGAGCGGAACAGTTTCAATCCCGGTGAGCTGCTTGAACTTCATGGTCAGCGTGGAGTTCTCCAGCGCGTAATTGACCGACAGAGCCAAGGCCGCGTAGGACACGTCCGGATACACCTGCGGATTGTTATGGTACATGACCGAGGTCTTGATATACCCCTTGTTGTAGGCGTAGAACCCGATATTGGTCGTGTCCGCAGTGTTGTACGCCTGAACGCTGTTGGTGCAGGCAGAGAAATACGCCTGATCCTGAGCTTCTGCCCAGTCAGCGAAATCCTTCTGATCCTGCGTATCACGATACTGCCGATCCAACGTCCATGCGAACACGCTGCGACCCGCGCAACGAGCGGCGGTCTGAATGAGAGCCACTTCAGAAACGAGGCCGCCCGGAGTGTAACCATCGATACGAGAAGCCGCCGTGCTCTGGGTAAGAGCCAGAATTGAGGACAGGTCGGTGATAGACGAAGCAGAGGACGCGTAACCAATTGTCACGTCTGCGCCTTGCTGACTTGTGGAAATAACAATAGACTGACCGCTCACTTCCACAAGGCCGTTGGAGCCGATAGCCGCCGTAAGGATCTGAACCACTTCATTGAGAGTCAGACTGCTCCCATAGGTGGCGAAGTTGAGGCCATACAGGTTAACCGTTGCCCCGTTCATGACTAGGGTCATGGCTCCGTCCGTTACATTGTACAGATCAGCCAAGGTAATCTCGCCAGAGGTGAGCTTAGCAGGAGTGGAAGCCTGTCCTTCCGCAATAGACGCTCCCGTGGCGGAAGTGAGCTTGAGAAGCGGGCTCACATCAGTAAACTCAGTCGGAGTTCCAGCGTAGCTAATATCAGCTCCATCTCCGGTAGCGTTTGTAGTGATGGTAACACTTTTTCCGTCAGCGTTGGCAACAGTGTTAGCAAAAGCCGACATCTGGGTATTCAACTGACGAATCACGTCAGTCATTGTCGGGTTCAGGCCAAAGGTCAGGTTAGCGACGGTGTAGGAGGCGTCGCCCACGCTGATAGTGAAACCGCCGTTCTGAACGTTGGCAAGGTTGCTCAGCGTAATAGGGCCGGACACGAGAGTGCCGTTGGTCGGATTCGTAAACACGCGACCGATGCACATGGTCTGAGGACGGTCGGAACGGTTGAAGAACGCCTGAGCCGCGAATATGGCCTCAGAGTTCTCGGGAACCGCGCCTTGCACAGCGTCAAAGGTGGAAAAGAACTGCACTCTGTTGTTACCGGGAGGGAAGGCCACACCGGGAGTAACAAAGCACATCATGGTCATATCCGTCGCAGTTTCGGCGACAGAACGAGACAGGGACACAGGAACGTCAAGGGAACGAGGCAAACTCGTCTTAGCGCAACTGACTACGGGCATACCGGCTTCTCTCCAGGGATTGTGATTTCAATGCCATTAACATCCCACTTCGATTTATCAAAGTAGTCTGCTGGATACTCTCTGTTGAAGAGGGCATAAAAATAAAAGTTGAAGTAGCTTCTAGGCTGAATTGCACCATTGTAATAGGCGCTAAGATCTTGTATTCCACTCGTACCCGAATAGCCAAGAAGCTTCCATAGATCAAAAGCCCTTGCTGAAGAGCCCAATGACAAGCGAGCGTTTACCGCACTTTCAAGTGCGCTAGGCCCTCTAAAAGTCACCTGCACTTCGCACAGGGAAAGGTTTATCAGGCTCTCAATCGGGCCAGTATCAGGAGAACATGAGAATGTTCCTCCTGGATCCTGACGCATGACCTCGATATTTCTCCACCACAAGGTGATGTACAATCCCTTTGGCGGTCTCGTTCCTGCCTGAGTTTCAACAAGAACTCTGTTGGGTTCAGGATCCCATCCAAAGAACGAGTCAAAGTAGTCCTTAAGAAGGACATTGACCATTTGAGGAGTGAGTTGAATAACATCGCTCATGTGAAGTACCTTACGCAGTGGTAGATATGCTTATTGGTATTCCCCATCATGAACCCTGTTCCCCTGACCTTGAACTTGAACCCCTTGTACAGCACGTAATCTTGACGGTGTTCCAGTCCTTCCTCGTTTACATCAGAATAGAACAGCTCCTTGTCCGTTGTAACGGAGATACCGCCAGACGAGGAGTTTCCGTCGGAATAGAATTCAAGCTGCTCTATAGTAAGGGCTAACACGATTGCCCTCAGCGGTTCAGGCTCTCCAATCTGCTCTTCTTCCCATACCCCGTCCACGTGTTTTCCGACACAATGAACAACCTGAACAACTTTGGAGAAGGCTCGCGTGACCTTGTCGAAATTCATAGGTATCGCTGTCATGACTTATCCCTCACCATGTGAGTTGCCCTATTATGCATAGTCATCGTGTCGATGAGAGGAACGTCAGATCCCTTCCTCTCAATGGTGGCCTTGGAGTTAGGTTGCCATTCGCCTTCCGTAATGGCCTTTCGTACGTCTTCAGCGGCGGCTAGTCCGGCAACCTCTAGAACCTTTTCCAACGTCGCGTCTCCGCTCAGCAGTTTAGGCCCTAGCTCTTCCATTACTTCTTTGTACGTCTTTTTCATGTATTGAGAAGCCAAGTCCATGAATGCACGTCTGGGAACACCTAACCCGTAGTTGTTCTTCAACGCGACTTCAATGATCGAGGCTTCATCGTCATAGTTGGGTTCAGGAACCCCAAGTCCCGAAGCGTCTACGGGATAGCCAACTGCAACCTCCTTCTTATCCGCGTACTTTAAAGCAGACTTGATCTTACGAAGGGCTTCCATGGTCTGGACAGGCTGTCGTTTCAACTTCAGGCTTATTTTCATATCAGTACCCTGCGTTCACAGGAGGCCATTGCAATGAGTACAAGAAGCGACCAATTGGTCTGCCGCCAACAATATCAGCGGCTGGTATCCAAGTGCTGATAAGCGCGAGCAGTTGGAGTCCGTATTTAGTTCCCGCTAAGTCGACGGTGAAAGGATCGTCTCCCATCACCAACGACAGAGGAGCGGAACCTTGGGAGAGAGAACCAGTGGCGGCTGAAATGTTAGTTCCCACTTCAGAGGAGCTTTGATCCTTCATCCCTCCCTCGGTATACGCCTCACCAAGGTCATACAAGGTAGCCAATCGATGCGCTGTAAGAAGTCCTACAGCCAACTGGAACATAGGGCCGAACGAACATTCACGCAAAATAGTTACACTCGTTGTGCCCGACGTATTGACTGACATGGACGGAACACGAGAAAACTCCGGATAGAACTCCAAGAACTTTTCGTCTACAAACGTCAACTCCCCGTCAACGCATGTTACCATCCCGTCCATTGGGATAGGCTTCTTAGAACAGTTCATGATCACACCTGCATTGTTTCCTTGGTCTTTCTAGGCTTCCCTCTGGAAACCTTTTCGTTCTGGGGTTCGGCGAGCAGTTCAGCAGGGGGCTGAGGCCCTTTCACCTTGGCAGGTGCCGCATAAGGATTGACCTTTTCCCCAAACACCAACACGCCCATGTCCATCAGCTTCTTGACGGTTTCAACCTTCTTGAGGGCTTCAAGAGCTTCGGTCGTGCTGTTATCATCCGGAAGGGTCACAAAACCCATAGGCGGGATCAGGTAGTGCTTTTCTCGGATGCAGATGGTACGAGGGGTTTCAGAGCGATTGCCGATAATCATTGCGTCTCCTTTGGAGAAGGGCTCCCAGTCGCCTAGGAGCCCTTGATGGTTTAGATGCCGTCCACGTAAGCCATGGAGCCCTGCTGACGAACATGGTAGGAGCCGAATTTGTTTTCGGCGTACCATGCAACAGCGAGAGGCTTCGGCTGGGGCTCGCTGAGCTGATACGGCAGGGGGAAGGGCAGGATCTGGTTCTCCTTGCGGCGATCCATGATGACCATGCGGTCAGAACCGCCCGCGCCCGCGCCTTCAAGGTAACGAGAGGGAATGATTTCCAGTTCCCGCCCGGTCACGCGATACATAACGTTGTTGGTAACAACGTAGTCGATCACGTTGACGGCGATGCCAGTGCCGCTGGAGGCGCTCGTCGCGCCGATAACCATAGGCATGTTGGTGATCTGGGCGAACTGCTTCAGGGGAAGGAAGATGGTGGTCGGCTTGAAGATCGTGCGGCTGTTCTGCCACAAGAAGTTCAGGGCAGAGTTGATATCGCGAACGATTTCAACGCCGTTCTTGTCTTCCCATTTAGTAGAGGCCGGGACAGCGGAAGAAGCTTCCGGAGTCATGACCGTCAAGCCGGGATAGTTTATCCAGCCGTTGAAGCCAAGGTCGGGAGTACCGAAGATGATGCTCAGTTCCATCAGGTTGTCACACGCTTCGCGCATGGCACCACCAAGATCCTGAGCCAGATTGCCGTTCACGCCGAAGCTGTACTGGCGGGCATCTTCGTTGGTAACTTCCGCGCCAACAGCGGCATAGGCGATAGGCACCTGAACGGCACCCATGGACTGACCGACCATCGGGATGTCGTTGTTCGGGCCGTGGCCGATAAAGGCCGCCGCGCCGTGGCGGTTGCGGCTCATGTAGGCATAGGACGTTGCGCCGGGATTGATGTCGCTGTAGATCTGCTCTTCGAGAACGATGTTGTACCATTCACGGTCAGGATACAAGACGTCATAGAACTGGCTGTCCAGTTGGGTGGTCAGCTCAAACGCAATGTCAGCGGCAGTGACGTTGCACGCCGCGCCGCTGGTAGGAGCAGCGTTATTGAATCTTTTCAGGCTCATTCTTCATCTCCTTAGAGAAGCTCAACGAGAGCGATGTTGTTGCAGGGAGCTTCTCCTGCGGTGAACGTCCCGAGGAAACGCGCTCCGGTAAGAAGCACAGTGTCTTCGCTGGTGCCAGCCGAGCCCGCCGTGACAGTGGCTCCGGCGGCG
>ULVZ01014441.1_pt1 | contig 15643 bp, 11 predicted proteins | sample 1959901 | NCBI WGS metagenome assembly ULVZ01 (sample SAMEA4835800, study PRJEB28245) | human gut metagenome | biome: gut microbiome; material: fecal sample | place: Denmark | collected 2008 | reverse complement strand
TATCAGGAAAGCGGCACGTCTGGCAACACGGTATAATACGACTTTTGTCGCTCTTTATGTGCAGACACCGAAAGAGAGTATGGACAGGATTGATTTGGCTAGTCAGCGTTATCTGTTGAATCATTTTAAACTGGTGGCAGAACTGGGAGGGGAGGTCGTTCAGGTACAGTCGAAGGATATTCTGGGGAGTATTGTCAAAGTTTGTCAGGAAAAACAGATATCGTCTGTCTGTATGGGAATTCCTAATCTGAGATTTCCTCGTGCTATCTGCTCTATACTTGGATATAGAAAGTTTTTAAATAATTTGTCACAAGCTAATGTAGATTTGATTATACTTGCATAATATTAACCGTATGAACGATATGAATATTAAAACCAAACTGATTCTCGGCATCGGGATGCTAGCGGGAATGATTATTTTATTGGTGACGCTTTCTGTTGTGAATCTTCAGTTGCTGACTGCCACAGAGCCCGACAGTCCTGCTGCTATGCCTGCCTTGGAGCGTGCTCTGTTGTGGATTTCCGTTACCGGCGGTATTTGTATATTGGCCGGATTGACATTGCTGTATTGGTTGCCCCGAACAATCAGTAAACCCATCAAGGAACTGAAACAAGGGATTCTTGAAATAGCCAATCATAATTATGAAGAACGGCTGGATATGAGAAATAATCAGGAGTTTCGGGAAGTCGCCGAGAGTTTCAACCGTATGGCGGAACGTTTGGCCGAGTATCGGGCAAGTACGTTAGCGGATATTCTTTCTGCCAAGAAATTCATTGAGGCCATCGTGAACAGTATCGACGATCCGATAATCGGCTTGAATATGGACCGTGAGATTTTGTTTATTAATGATAAAGCATTGAATGTGCTCAATCTGAAAAGAGAAAATGTCATACGTAAATCGGCAGAAGAATTGTCTTTGAAGAATGATCTGCTCCGCCGGCTGATTCGTGAACTGGTGACACCAGGCGATCAGAAAGAGCCGCTAAAAATATATGCCGATGATAAAGAAAGCTATTTCAAGGCTTCCTATATCCCCATCATTAATACGGAAGCCGGAAAGGATGAACCCAGCAAATTAGGGGATGTTATTTTGCTGAAGAATATAACGGAATTCAAGGAACTGGATTCTGCCAAGACTACATTTATTTCGACCATTTCACACGAATTGAAAACTCCGATTGCGGCTATCATGATGAGTCTGCAACTATTGGAAGATAAACGTGTCGGTGCGCTGAATGATGAACAGGAACAGTTGTCCAAAAGCATCAAGGAAAATAGCGAACGCCTGTTGAGCATTACGGGTGAATTGCTGAATATGACTCAGGTAGAGGCAGGCAAGCTGCAATTAATGCCGAAGATAACGAAGCCCATTGAACTGATAGAATATGCGATTAAAGCTAATCAGGTACAAGCGGATAAGTTCAATATCCAGATAGAAGTAGAGTACCCGGAAGAGAAAATCGGCAAGCTCTTTGTCGATAGTGAAAAGATAGCTTGGGTATTGACTAATTTGCTCAGCAATGCGATTCGTTATTCTAAAGAAAACGGGCGTGTCGTGATTGGTGCCAGGCAGGAAGGAGATATGATCGACCTGTACGTTCAGGATTTCGGTAAAGGCATCGATCCCCGTTATCACAAGAGTATTTTCGACCGTTACTTCCGTGTTCCCGGCACCAAAGTTCAGGGAAGCGGACTCGGTTTGTCTATTTCGAGAGACTTTGTGGAAGCACATGGTGGTACACTGACGGTAGAAAGTGAATTGGGTAAAGGAAGTCGCTTTGTGATGCGGCTGAAGGCATAAAAAGAAGTGTTCGGAAAGAGTCCGGATTCTGTCGTTGCGATAAAGAAATGTGGCATTCGGCTGAATTTGAAATGAAACTTTGGGAATCAAGACATTGCAGCGTCTTTTAAAATCTTTATATTTGCAGACTAATTGAAGGTAAAGTCAAATTTATACAATATAATAACTTAAAAGAACCAGAATCAGATGAAACAGGACATGATTGTTATCCTTGACTTGGGTAGTCACGAGAATACGGTATTGGCTCGCGCCATCCGTGCATTAGGAGTTTATAGTGAGATTTATCCTCACGATATCACAGTGGAAGAACTGAAAGCATTGCCCAACGTAAAGGGTATTATTATCAATGGTGGACCTAACAATGTGATTGACGGCGTTGCTATTGACGTAGATCCGGCGATTTATACAATGGGTATCCCTGTCATGGCTGCCGGTCACGATAAAGCAACCTGTGCAGTGAAGCTTCCGGCATTTACAGATGATATCGAGGCTATTAAAGCTGCTGTAAAGTCTTTCGTATTCGATACTTGTCAAGCTGAAGCTAATTGGAACATGGCAAACTTTGTCAATGATCAGATCGAACTGGTTAAGCGTCAGGTAGGCGATAAGAAAGTATTGCTGGCATTGTCGGGTGGAGTTGACAGTTCTGTGGTAGCTGCTTTGCTTCTGAAAGCGATCGGTGACAATTTGGTATGTGTGCACGTCAATCATGGTTTGATGCGTAAAGGTGAGTCTGAAGACGTTGTCGAGGTGTTCAGTAACCAGTTAAAAGCCAATCTTATTTATGTAGATGTAACAGATCGTTTCCTGTATAAATTGGCAGGCGTGGAAGATCCCGAACAGAAACGTAAGATTATCGGTGGAGAGTTTATTCGTGTGTTCGAAGAGGAGGCACGTAAACTGGACGGTATCGATTTCTTGGGTCAGGGTACTATTTATCCGGATATTGTGGAGAGTGGAACGAAGACTGCTAAAATGGTGAAATCTCATCATAATGTAGGCGGTCTGCCCGAAGATCTTCAATTCCAGCTTGTAGAACCTTTGCGCCAGTTGTTTAAGGATGAAGTTCGTGCTTGTGGTCTGGAGTTGGGCTTGCCTTATGAGATGGTTTACCGTCAGCCTTTCCCCGGTCCCGGTTTAGGTGTACGTTGTCTGGGAGCAATTACACGTGATCGTTTAGAAGCAGTACGTGAATCTGACGCAATTTTACGTGAGGAATTCCAGATTGCCGGATTGGATAAAAAAGTATGGCAATACTTTACTGTAGTACCCGATTTTAAATCTGTTGGTGTACGTGATAATGCCCGTTCTTTCGACTGGCCGGTAATTATTCGTGCCGTCAATACGGTAGATGCCATGACAGCTACTATTGAACCGGTAGACTGGCCTATTCTGATGAAAATCACAGACCGCATTCTGAAAGAAGTGAAGAATGTGAATCGTGTTTGCTATGATATGTCACCGAAGCCTAATGCGACTATCGAATGGGAATAAAAGTGTAAAATAGAATTGCCCCCGGAAGCTTTATGGATAGCTTTCGGGGGCTTATTCGTTAATTAGCGTCACCTATAGCGTCACCTGCTACCAATTGATGTAAAAAAGAAAAAGGCACCCAGAAGTGGAAGCCTCCCAAATGCCTTATTCTTATCAAGTAGCGGGACCCGGGATTGAACCGGGGACCTCATGATTATGAACCTGCGTCTTCCAAAGGCTGACGCCTTTGAAAGCTACCAGCAGAGCTTCTGATTATAAGGCATTTATGGCTGTTTTGGCTTTTGCCAAATCTTATGTCTAACTTCTAAAATATCTCTTATTTGTTTATTGGTGTAAACCATAGCGCAAACCAAAATGTGACAATAATATGTTACGTTATGGATGCTAATATAGGCATTATTTGTTTTAAATCAAAAGTTTTGGCTAATGGAGAACACCCGTTGATGTTGAGAATTAGCCAAGGTAAGTTACGTTACTTTAAATCTTTGGGAATTTCAATTAAAGCTTCTTGTTGGAATTTTGATAAAGAAGAACCTAAAAGAAACTATCCCAATCGTGAACAGTTATTGAGTATCATGAATCAAACGAGACAAGAATATGTCAATATGATGTTTGAGTTGAAAGCACTTGGTAAAGACTTTACTCCACAATCTTTGGCTGAATACGTGGAACGAAGTTGTAATAAACAGAATGTGGGAGATTATATTCAATACATCATACAGTATATGACTGCCGAGAAGCGATTAGGTAATGCCAAGGCTTACATTAGTTGTTATAATTCTGTATTGAGATTCGCAGGTAATTTGGATATACCTTTCACGGATATTGATGTAAATTGGTTAAAGCGTTATGAGCTTTATCTTCGTAAACGTGGTAATTCTGATAATACGATTGGAATACGAATGAGAGAATTACGTGCTGTTTATAATAAAGCAATAGAAGATAATGTGGTGAACGAGAAGTATTATCCTTTTGTAAAATTCAAAATATCTCATTATCGCAAGGGTAAATGTAAGAGGGCAATTACTAAGGCTGAAATACATAAAATAATGAATGTTGATTTAATGGAGATAACAACTTATTATAGCCCATTACTTCATTTGACCAAAGACTTATTTTCTTTTAGTTATCTTGGTTGTGGTATGAATATGATTGATATAGCATATTTGAAATATTCAGATATTATAAATAATCGAATATGCTTTGTACGACATAAGACAAAGCAGCCTATTACATTTCAACTTTTGCCTCAAGCCGTACAAATTGTAGATAAATATAGGAAACCGGACTCACAACTGAATGATTATGTTTTCCCAATATTAGACCGTAATTTTCATATTACTGAACAACAGCAATATGATAGGATTAGAAAAGTAATAAAAGGCATGAATAAAGCTCTTAAAAAGATAGGTGCCCATTTGGATATTAGTATTCCGCTGACAACCTATGTTGCGCGTCATTCATTTGCAACAGTATTAAAACGTTCTGGTGTAAACATCGCATTGATAAGTGAATCATTGGGGCATACAAGTTTGTCAACGACACAGTATTATCTTGATAGCTTTGAGAATGAGCAAATAGATGAGGCAATGAAGAATTTACTTTAAAAATAAAATGTCGCTTTGCTTTTATGGTGAAGTGACATTTTTTATTTTTGTGACAAAATTTGAAAATATGGAATATCAGATAATACCAATCAATACGATAAAACGAATCGAATCATGGTTGAATAGTGAAGTGGGGTTCAGCCGTTCAATGTTTCATAATGAACTGGACTATATATCTGATGTATATCTTTTGGGTAATAAGTTCTCAACGGAAATGCAGGATTTGTACTTGTCAATAAAGAAAGAACAGCAGGAGATTCCATATCCTAATTGTGGAACAGATGAGGACAAATATGAATTTAGCATGACTGTGGGAAAGAATTTAGTCCTTGAAAGTGGTAATTTTAAAGCTGAATATATTGAAACATTGTGGAATACATACAATAAAAATGAAGACGAAGCCTATGAACAGCAAGACCAAGATGTATTTTATGCTATTCTTCTTATTGTAAGTATCTACTATAAATACACACAGACCAATGGCTATTTTGATTTTGAGGATTATATTGCTGACCCAACACAGATAAAGTATAGTTATTCTATCAGACCGGATATGCTACGTCTTTATAAGATGTTCCATGAGAAGAAAAAGACAAAGAACAATATTATCACGATTGAATATAACAAACAGAAAATAGAACTCACGAATGATGATAGCTGGTTTCTCAATATGATAACTCCATATCTTGATAAATATTTAGGAGTTTCAACTTTGGAAGAAGCGGAAACGGAATTGGATAAAGATTATCCCAGTATAGGTAAAAGAGGCAGGAAACGCGAAAATGCGATACTTGATACGATAACTCTTAGTATATATAACCTACTACGGCATTCTTCATTTGCAGCCAAAGGTAAAGGACTGACAGATAACGAGGGGAATTTCATTCTTGAGTTACTGAAATATCTCAAACTGATTGATGAGGACAGTCCTAAAAATGACATATTGAATTTACGGGCTACAATCAGGAACTTACAAAAATATGAAGTTCGTCCAAATTGGTGGAAAATCCCCATGTGCAAAACATCCCCCAATAATCCAGTTGAATATTTAAAATCATATTGGTAAAACATATAAATAAAAAAATATTAGCCTTGCATTTATATTGCAGGGCTATTTTTTTATCTTCATTTTATTGATATTTAATGTGTTGCGTATTGTTAGTCTACATAAAGAATTAGACATAAAAAAAGGGATTTCTTTATGTTTCCTTCTTTATTCTATAGGTTACCATTTCTCCGTAAGTTTGCATTGTAATCGAAAACGATAAGGCGCCAAGTTGATGATTACTTAAAACTTAGTTATTAATAAAAAAATAAAGAAAGAAATGGAAACAATTACTACAATGACAGTAAACGAGAATGGAAATGTTAATGTGAAAGCTTTAAAAAATAGTGATAATATGGAAAATCAAGCAGGAGCTCTTTCAAAAAATGAAGTGTTGGAAAACGCTCGCAAAATCCTAATGGAAAAAAGAAAATATCTATCTGATAATGCAGGTGCAGATACCAATATCGTAAAAGTAGCTAAAACTAATGTTGCCAAGGCTGAAAAGGATTATGCGGTTGCATTGCATGATGTTAAACTTCCTACTATTCCTGTTGAATTCTGGAAAGTAGAAGAATCTACAGAAGAAAAAGAAGTTATCAGCAAAAAGAAAGAGGATATTATTATTGCTGTGTCCGATTATAATATGGCTGTAACAAAAGTGAATATTGAATTGGGAAAAGATGTGATTGCTGATGACAAATTCGAAAAAACGGCTCTGTTTGTTACGGCAGCCCAAACTTTCTATGAGGCTGATATTGAATTGAAAGACTTGAATGGTAATGTCATTCCTAAAGATACCCCAAATGTTTATGTATCTGTTGATACGGCAAATGGATATTGGCAATGGAAAACTTATCATGAAGCCAATATTGATAGAGTGGTTAAAGACGAATCTGCTTTAATTGTTGAAAATGTTAGAATCAAGGAATTTGCATCATTACAAGAATTTGCAAAGTATAGAGGGGTAAATAATGTACTAAGTAGAGGGTTTAATGGCATGGAAAAAGCAGGTAATGCAGCATTGGCTACTCAACATGAATTTTATCAAAAGATATTCCAAAAGGCTAAAGAGCTGAAAGCTAATATTAGTGTAATTACTAAATATTATAATCAAGGGAAGACCTTAAGTCTAAAAGTTTGGAATGATGCAATGGTTGGTGAGGTTGAAACTAAATTTGAATATGATTTATCAGTTGGTGATAGAATTATAGATACTTTGAAAGTTAAGGGTTTTAAGGATAAGTTTATCAAAGAACGTTATATGATTGATGCTATGACTCTATTAGCCAAACATAAACCACAAGGTACTGAAAATATTTTAGGAATTGAGGAAGCTATAGAAACTGTTCAGTCCTTAGATGAAGCTACCGTTAAATTCATATCAAATATAACTACTGATAAATTGAATGAAATATATTCAGCTTTGTATAGCCAATATTTAAGGAATCATGATATTATAGGAAAGGCAGCCTAACTCATATTCTATTCTAATGGAAAGTCCATGTGACAGGTGGACTTTCTAAAATTAAATAACTAATATTAAGTAACACATTATTATTGATATGAGAATGTTTTTACCAGCTAATTGTAAAAATCAGGCGACTGTAAATTATTCCATTCTAAATAGATTCAAACCTGCATATATTTATAGATTTTTCTGCTTGTCTCTTTCAAGGGATGATTGGTATAATGTGAGGATTACTTTAGATGAATTAAAAAGAACAAGTGGAGATAAATCACTAAGCAGTTTTAATAAGAAATTTAAAGAGTATTTGGACATCAAGCCTTATTTTGTGGATAATGGTTTTTATTATCCAACTAGACGCAATATTTATCATGTTCCTGCAATGGAAAAACAATGTATCACTATCTCCAATAACTTCGTATTAGTCGAACTGGATGCAGCAATAAAAGGCTTCTTTATCCAATTACTTCTATTATCCCAATATGGCAATATAGAGCTGATTAAGAAAAATATAATTAAAGCAATCGGAATAGATAAAAAGACTTATGATAAGTATATTATAGAGCTTGCAGGTGCTAATCTAGTATCACTCACTACTCCCTTAACTTTACATACTGAAAATATTCTATTGGAGAATGATTTTTCCATGCAGAAAAAACTACCAATGAAGAAAGTAGATAAAATAGCAGAGATAGATGATAATGGGAATATCATAATCCCCAAGTAAGGGAAAAAATGTTCTTTATTATATAATATATTAATGTACTACTTTTCCCCTATATATACCTGTTTTGTAGAATAGGATGCAATAAAAGTGATTTTTTCCATGTAAAGCAAAGATGAATGTTGTTGCCAGTATCACAGTCATTTTTAGCTTTACATAGGTAAGGTGGTGGGGAAAAAGTGTCTAGTAATAATTATATAATATACCACACATTTTCCCCTATTACTAAAGAAATCGAACTTTATATGCATATAAAACTAATATTTCAGGGTGGCAGATTGGCTATCCTAGTTTTTAAAGATTAAAAGTTATATATATTATTTTCTAAATTGGAGAGTATAGCATGGGAAATGTCTCCTATAAGACAAAATAAGACCGATATGGGAAGCATAATAAGTAAAGTGTATTACTAGCCAACTGAATACAAAAATAGCCGCAAGCGACTGTACGCCTAAAAACAGTCAAATGCGGCTTTTTTTGTTGAACTACTAAAATCTCCATAAGTACGGAGAATATAGCGGTTCGCAATTTTTAAAATGGGAATTAATTTTCCCAATGGAAGTGTGGGAAAATGCAAATATAGCCTGTTTGATTTATCCAAAACTCAAGGAGTAGAATACTTGGCAAACAGGCTGTTCTTGATTTTTATGAATACCCAAAGTTACTCATTATAAATGAAGTATAAAAATAAACAATTCTCTATTTCTGATATTGCTACTTAACATATCTTTATATGGCAGCATAATACCCTGCTTTCTATTATGGTGCATAGTAATACATGAGCACGCAATATAGTATAGGTGCTTTATATATAATACCCCTACCCATTAAAAACATGAGCTTAAATATATATCAGCTTATTTCTCCTATGATTTACTGAATTGAAAGTTACATAAGACCGTGCAGAGTACGTCTAACGTCCCCCTAGGGTAGTTGGAGAGAAAACAAGATATATTTCAATCCACGTAATCAATTTATAAATCATTTAAAATCTTATTCGTTATGAGAAATCTACAAATTATTGGTAATGTGCCACAGGTAAGAAAAGAAAGTAACTTTGGTTTGTATGCAGAAGAGGCAACAGTTATCGAAGAACAGCCAAAAGTAAAGAAAGAGAATCCTCATTTCTTGGAAGCCAATACATTAGAGGTAACAATGCAACATTTGAAAGAAGATTGTATTACACCTGTATTCGCCAAAGACAATGAGCTTACAATCCCTCACCCTGCATTTATAGAGACTGTTTATGATGCTGCAAATACGTTTTTCAGTGGTGAAAGTATTGATAAGCCCGATATTCGTGTAAGCCACATTATTAAGGGAAGAATACCTGAAGCAGTTCATAAACCTGCAAATCAATTATTGGAAACGGATAAAACAATCTACTACGAAAGATGTGCTTTTATTATTCAGATTCCTACGATTTACGAAACGGTGAACGGAAATAAGTTAATATTAACTATTGGTGGTGTTCGTGCTTATAATCACACTAATCTTTATTCAAAGAAAGGAGCGGAGAAGTTTAAAATTTGCATAGGGTTTAAAAATCTTGTTTGCTGCAATTTGTGTATATCAACAGACGGTTTTCTTAGTTGTTTGGAAGTTACTAATACAAGGGATTTATATCAAGCTGTATTAGAGATGTTCAACAAATACGACACAGCCAAACACATACACTTAATGCAAACACTTGGTAACTCATATCTCACAGAACATCAATTTTGCCAATTACTTGGAAGAATGAGACTTTATCAATCATTACCACAAGGTTATCAAAAAGATATTCCTAAAATGCTTATCACTGATTCGCAAATAAATGCAGTTGCAAAAGCATATATCAATGATGAAAACTTTGGGAGCTTGGGTAATGATATAAGTATGTGGAAATTGTACAATTTATTGACAGGAGCAAACAAGAGCAGTTATATAGATAGCTTCTTGGATAGAGCAGTAAATGCTACCGAAATAGCAACGGGAATAAATGCCGCTTTGCATGGAGACACCAAATATAAGTGGTTTATTGATTGATTAAACAGGGGAATATTCAGTAATGGGTATTCTCCTATTTTATTAATTTGTATGGCTATGGATAAAGAGAAAGAAACTATGGTTAAAAAGATTGAGTATCTAAAAGAAACAATCTGCCACTGTGAAAACAATCTCCAATATATAAAGAGATTACAAGCCTTAAAGTATTGGTTACTGAAATTAGATGTTCTATTGGATAATTCCAATGATAATATTTATCGAAAGTATTTCTATTCAGATAAGGGACATTCTTTCTTTGATAGAGTATGTTTATCAATTACAGATTACCAATATGGAAATAAACCTTTTAATTAATTTCTAAAAACAAAGAATCATGTTCTATTATAAAATACTCGTTTGGCTCTTTTGGGTGGTATTGTCTTTTATTACAGGTTGTGTTCCATTAATCTTGCTTATCCTTTGTGTTGGTTTGTGGAATGTCGAAGACGCAAATAATCGTCACTAATATACAAAGTGAATGTTTCATTATAAATCAGCAAGTTAGCTTTATAGGCTGCTTGGTGGTAATGATGGAATATTCACTTTTATTCATTCACCTATAAAATTGAATATTTATGAGCTTGAAATATAGTAATACAACAGCCGATTATCTACAATGGGGAGAAGCTATGAATCTAGTTCGTTCTCTTTATAAAGATGAAGATTATAAGATGTCCCTACTTATTGCAATAGGTTGTTTTTGGGGATTACGAATAAGTGATATGCTTGCTTTACATTGGAAGCAGATTTTAAATGCTGATGAATTTACGATAATAGAGAAGAAAACAGGAAAGCAGCGTACTATCAGAATTAACCAGCAGTTAAAACGGCACATTGCAGACTGTTATAAACAGATACAACCGATTGGAATAAATGCACCTATTTTAGTAAGTCAGAAAGGAACGGTTTACAGGGTGCAAAGTATTGATATATTATTGAAAAAGATGCAAATCAAATACAAGCTATCGGTTAAGAACTTTTCATGCCATTCATTAAGAAAAACATTTGGTAGACAGGTATATAATATGAATAGCGATAATTCAGAGTTGGCACTTGTTAAGCTAATGGAATTATTTAATCATTCTAGTGTATCCATTACTAAGAGATACTTGGGATTGAGACAAGAAGAGCTATTAAAGACTTATGATTGTCTTACTTTTTAATAAACAATAATTCTTGCTATTACAAACGCTTTTCGTAACTTTGCACCAATTTCAGATACCTACTGTGTTAGGGCTGAAAGGACATATTAGTTAACGAAGAGCGTTTAAGATATTATCTCATATTGGAATCTGGACAATTTCGAAGGTTGAAGATAATGGGCAAGAACGCTCACGTCAATGTTATATACCTATCTTGTTAAGATAGTCTATATATCGTTTGGCGTGGGCTATTGTTTATTATTCAACCTTGGGCAGTCCAGAGCCTCAATATGATAATATTCAATAGTTTCCACGCCTTTCAATTTTTAATAGTATCTGAAGGAAACAGGGTACATAAAACGATATATAACTACGAATCAGACATTAGAAAACAACTTTTGCTACTATCTTTCAAGTAGCCAACTCATTTTTTGAGCAGCTTATACTACAAATTAAATTATTAACAAAAAGATTATTTACAGAATATGAAAACATTTAGATTTTTTGCGACTTTATTAATTATTACTTTATGTGCTGGTTTTACTTCTTGTAGTGACGACGATGATGAAAATCCGCTATTTGGTACGTGGATAAGTGTATATACTGAAAATTCTAAAGAATATAAAGAAGTGATAACTCTTAATTCTGATGGTACGGGTACAAGTGCTTATTATGAAAACGGACAAATAGATAAAGAAGGGGTCGAAAACTTTAAATATACTTATGATGAGAATAGTAAAGTTTTCACTTTTATTTGGGAAGAAGATAGCGATGGAAATATAGATATTTACTCTATGCATGTTAAAGAACTAACAAACTCCAAGTTGGTTCTTATTGATGATATGGATGAAGAAAGTGAAGGAGAGATAACCACATATACAAAACAGTAATGTTGAGTTTGATAAATTCTATGTTAAATTAAATTTTTCTCCCCCTATTTCTTTTTTCGATATACTAAAATAGGGGGAGGAATATTAGTTTATGAGCTTTATATTGCAAATAGAGCTTATTTTCTGTTTCTTGTCATATGGCACATGATTGTTATAAAGATGATTCGCAACTCTTGCCTTTATAATATGAGTTGCAACGGGGTTGTTTTTATACTCTTCCATTAGACTTTCAAGTTCTGGAATACTCATACGGTCATAGTATGTTTTTATGGAGAATGTTATTAAGCGGGCTGCAGGACTTCCTATTCTTTCAGCAGCGATGTCATATAATGTTTTTAGGCTTGAGGTCCCTATGGCTTGCATTAAATTGGAAAATGAAGATAAGCACATTTTATATCCTAAGAAATATAGAAAATCAGAGACTTCTTTTTGAATTATATCTTTTCCTGTTGCAGAATTACCTATTTTTTTGGTTAGAGTGTCTAAAATTTCATCCTTTGCATCTATTAACATTGATGAAAAAAAGTTGATTAGACGAAAACAGGCTAAATATGCAGATTCGATTAACTGTATTAGTTTTTCCTTTTCAAAAGTTCCATGCTGATTTTTTACTATTTGCCCTAGTATTGTTATTACTTTTAATGTTTGAGTTATATCAACAATAGTAGGGTCCTTGAAATCTTCGTCAGTTAATTGATATTTCTTTTTGTCTTCTTCATTTTCTTGGCTTTTTCTTTCATCCATTTCTTTTAAACGTTTTATCCTATATTCATCTGGATTTGTGTTACGTAATACAATATCATCTTTTATACTAGAAATGAATGATGTTAAAAAAGTAAAGAAGGGGTCGTTTTTGTCTAATGTTATTGGGCTTCTGTTTTCAAAAGGAATCATACTTGCTAAAAGTAATTCTTCAATTAATTTATTGTCTGTCGAATGGTGAGTAATGAATATTAAAATGTTTGCATTCTTCTCTATATGTAAATTGTCGCATAATTTTATAATTTCTTTATGTCCTTTTTCTTCATGTATAAAAGAGGCTATTTTCTTTGCTGATAAATAGTATGACAAATATTTATAAGAAAAAGATAATATTTCATCATCTTCTTTTAATATATTGCTTGTTAAAAGAATTTCAGTAATTCTATCTAAGGAATGTTCAAAGGGATATTTATGGGTATATTCTGTGTAAAATTCGGTGAATTTGTTTCGATTGACTCCAGAGGTTTTCTCTTTATATAAAAAATAAGCTAATTCAGTTAGAAAATTGAATAAACCTCCAACTTCATTGTTGGATATGCCTACCCTCACTAAGCTTAATAAAATTAAACTGTGATAACAATAAGCATATGATGTTTCGGTTACATTAAAAGGTTTAAGTTGGTTATCAAGACTTTGAAGTAGGCTTAAAATGAAAACAGGGTATGAGGGGATTAGTTGTTCTCCTAGCAATCCAGAAATGGTATCAAAAGTATTTTTTACAGATGATGCCACTTTGTCTGTTTTTAGTGTACTTTCGTCTTGTCCTAATTTTAGCCATAATTCAATTAGTTGATTTCTTTTGTAGTATCCAAAAGGTTTTATTCTGTAAAATTTGAATTCAGAATATAAGTTGGCGTTTTCTGTGAATGTATGTATTTCATTTGCTTCTTTTGTTGTAATAATTATCTTGGAAAATTCCTTTTTGAGTTCTTCCAAAAGTTTATGTTTTCCTTCTTCATTAAGTTCACTTCTGTCTATATCATCAATAAGTATAACTCTTTTAGAAAAATCTTTTTCTATATAATTGTTAGCTGTAAATGGTTTTCTGTATTGCTGTTTTATACATTGCTTGATAATGTCTTTGACTCTATCGTTTTTTATATCTTTTCCTTTTATATACAAGGGGAAATAGTCTTTTTTAAATAGCTTGTAATAATATGCGTACAATAAAGATGTGCGCCCTGATTGGTTATCTCCTTCTATAAGAATCTTTTCATCTTTAAATTCTAATATGTCGCTCCCATCTTTAAATTTTCGTAAGGTTAAATCGTCAGTTTCTACTAAAGGTTCTAAATCTGGGAAGATAAAAATATCGGGAAGTGTGAGTTTTTCAACATTAGGATGTTTAATAGGGATTATAATGTCAGTAATTGTGGCGTAAAAATCATCATTAATGTTGACGTCATTTCTAGAATGATTTAGTTTAAATGGTATTGTTTCGGTTTCAATATATTCATTATTTTGCAATTCGAATGAATAGCTTTGACCTGAAAAATCTTCTGTATTAAAACAGATATATTTAAAAGCAGATTTGCCACTTCTTTCTTTTAGTGCTGGGCCTTCTAAATATACAAATTCATTGCTACCTCTTAAAGACGTAACCTTTTTACTTGAAGCAGAGTGCTCATGTCCACATAATACAATATTGGAGGTTTGTAATAAATGGTCTTCAAATATCTTTTTATTATTTTTATTAGTGTGAGGACTGAGCCAGCTTGTTGGGTGATGAAATATAGAAATGACAATATCACTCGCTCGTTTTTTATTTGTTAGCAAAGAAGATGCTGGTATAATTTTATTGTTATCGACTTCATGTTTTATGGACATCCAGCTAGTGTTATAACAATTGAAGAATAAGCTAACATCTAAAGAAAGTTTTTCTTCTATTTGGTATGATAGTTTTGAAGTGGGAACAAAACCACATAGCTTTTCATGAAATTCCCAGAAGTTATTTTGTACGGCAAGGCATACATTAGCTATTTGAATGTCGACATCATCAGATTTTATTGATTGTAATAGTGTATCACGGACAGGATTTTCTTCTTCTACTAAACAATCATGATTTCCTGGTACTATGACGAATTTTATAGAGTTTATAAAACTATTCTCATCCCTTATTTTAGCTTGAAGTTTTTTTAAAAATGAAAGTGCTTTTTCGTATTCAATATCTTTACCCGAATTCGCAATATCTCCTGTTATAACTATATATAGTTTAATGATGTCGTTAAGTTCAAAGTGACATGCTATTTGTATTTTAGAAGTTATATGGTCGATTGTTTCGTCCTTTGATAAGTGTATATCAGACAAATGAAGTATTCCTATTTTCATGTTGATTATATGTGAGTGTTTATTATTATAAATATTGCAAAGATATTAATATTGTGACTATAATGTGCCTAGAAATGCATTTATTTTTATATGATAATGGTAAAGTATATGGCAATTTTGGAAGTAATATTTAATTTAATGGTATAAAGCTAATTTATAATAAGTTTATTATCTGTAAGTGTGTCTAGTAAAGTGGTGTTGTATTAATAGAGATAAATTGTTTGTTATATAGTGAAAATGACACAGGATTAATCTTAAATTTAGAATTAAATGTATATATTTGTATTGATAAAATTTGTTGAACCATGTTACATTGAATTTGACGTTGGTGTAAACCATAGCGCAAACCGGAG
>ULVZ01027467.1_pt1 | contig 15858 bp, 10 predicted proteins | sample 1959901 | NCBI WGS metagenome assembly ULVZ01 (sample SAMEA4835800, study PRJEB28245) | human gut metagenome | biome: gut microbiome; material: fecal sample | place: Denmark | collected 2008 | reverse complement strand
TCCTTCCTTGCTCTGTCTCGGGCAATCGCTCATTGTTCATGATCCTCAGGTCCATGATAGTATGCTCCCCTTCGAGGAGGTCATTCAGGAACTCGATTAAAATGTCCTTGTCCATTTCCCTGCCGAATATGTGCTTGAAGCCGAAATCGGTGAAGGGGTTGATAAATTTTCCCATAGTGTTTATAGGTTTTAGTGATTAATAGGATATAGATGGCTCTTTTCCATCTTTGGCGATAAAGATACGATTTTTATTATATGGGGCATTCATTTAGGCTTTAAAAAAACACGTACGTCTTTTTTTCGGAAATATCTTGTGTAGTTTGAGTGAAGACGAGATATAGTGAACGCATAAAGGATACAGCCTTAAAGCTAAAGGTGGGTTAATGAGGCTTTCCGCGTCAAATGTAAGCCATAGCTTATTTTAAATGCGGGAAACATGTGCCTGTACAGGCCCTGATAACCAAGAAACGGGCCCTCTCATTGGCTGTTGAAGTGAATAACTGACGGCTTGGGAAGTGAATAACTAATCACTTGGAAAGCCTTTTTATACCGGAACCAACAAGGTCTTCTCAGTGACTTTGGGATGCGGTTCAGTTATCCTGCGGGGCTTTTCTATGTCGATTATTCTGTTGTAGCCCTTGCGGATGGATGGTAAGCGAAGCGGCGATAATCATGACAGTTTGTGCAAAACAAGGCTGTTTGTTTGACATACCTCTTCTTTGGAGAAGTCTAACCAGAGAGAAGAAATAGGTGAAAAGGGCCTTTTTGTCTCTTATTTATAGGTAAAAGGTCGCTTTTCCGGTGAGAAAGGTGGTGTTTGCCCATGCGAATATATGCGTTAGCCGACGCAACCGTATGTTTTAGCCGACGTAACCGTATGTATTAGGTGATACATACGGTAGTAATCCCCATCGCATACGATAGAAATAGCCTTCACATACGGATGAATTACAGGTTTTAGCCTTAAGAATATGAATTAGGATGAATAATTTTCGCCAGAATGAAAGGGCATATTCCGTTATCTTGTTATGGAATAACTACTTGCGAATATTTTTTCTCGTTTTACGGGACTATATGTATAATCTCCCGGAAAATTCGATTCTCAAGGGCTTTAATTTACAAAGTGTCACAATGACAATCCGTAAATTCCGGATGACTTGTTTAATATAATATTAATGTACGCCTGTACATTAATTAATGCTATACTATAAAAGTTGATGAATAATAGATTGAAATGATATCTGGAGTATGGAAACGACTAGTTTAAACGAACGATTCTTTTAGTCATTTGCAAAGGTACGCATTTCTTCGATACTTGCAACCCTTCCGGGCTATTTTTTTACAGCTTATTCTCTTTCTTATCAATAGGATAGGTTATCCTCTACGAAACAAGCGATTCCTTCAACAAACCTTTCTATTTACCCCTTATAAAACGCAAGATTAAAACCTTCGTTTAGACTAGTCGTTTTACAACGGAAAAGCCTACGATACGATGACGTAATGAGCTGATTATCTTAATAAACACTAGTATTAATATTAATTTTAGAATTATGAACAAAAAGTTTTCTACTCTTTTGGCTGGTGCTGCGCTTCTGGGTGCGGTGACGGCTAATGGTGTTGTTAAGCTGAATCAAGGAGCGAATAACGGTCTTTATCAGCTTAAGGCAGGTTCTGCTTTCTTGAGTATTACCGAAAATTCCACGACTCACGAAGATGAAATCAAAATGGTTTCTCACTCTTCCGCAAATTTAGGAGGTACAATGTGGTGTGTAACGGTTGATGCCGAGAATCAAGGACAGAATCCTAAGTATGATTTCACGAACAAGATCGGAAAGTTTTTAGGTCTTGAGATCAGCACGATCAAAGGTAAGGCGGCGGCTCCGTTAGCTGCTGTACCTGCTGTTGTCGGTGGTGATCTTTCCGGTTGGAAATTCTCTCCTGTATTTAAGAATGGTGTGGAGAAATCCGTTCTCTATTCTTATTTCACGAATGACTCTGTAATCGGTTTGAAGGTGAATACTAGTGGCGATGTAGAAATGGTTAAAACTATAGCTACTACAGCTGGTATTACTGCCGCTGGTTTCACTGAATTTGAGTTGGTAGAGGCCGCTTCGATCGTTGTCTCAGGTGCTGATGAATTGAATACGATCTTTGGTACCCAAGATAAGAAAGCTGGTATCACATTGAAGTTTACTCCGGATGTATTAGGAGATGGAGCGGTAAACTACTTTACCGAGAAGAAGTTCACGGTTGAAGCTTCTGGAACTGCTAATTATTTCCATGTATTGAGAGCCGACTCTTCTTACTTGTACGTAGATACTGCTTATACGAATGCTGTGGGTGGAGCTAAGTTCTTGGCTTATAACTGGAGCAACTTAAAGGATACTTATAAGACTGGTACTAAGAATCATGCTACTCCGAAAGATTCTATCAATGCTACAGATTTATCAGACCAATATAAATTTATGTTTACATATTGGCCTTCAAATGACAGCTTGGAGATTCAGGTTAAACAATCTTTGTTAAAAACAAGTGAGACGTATTGGAAAGATGTTACTGCTACTACAGCTATGCAAAATCAGCATATCTCTTTGCAAGAGTTGCTGAAAGACAAGGTTCGTATCTTGACGGTAGATGCGGCTCAAAATACTAAGATTGAGTTAGGTTTCGCAGGTTGCAAAGTTTTGCCTACTACAAAGACAACTGTTGATGATGGTGTTTATGTAATCAGAAATGCTAAGACTGGTAAGTACTATGCTGCTCCGCTTTATAATGAATCTGCATCTAGTAAATACGAGTGGGTGACTTTGGATATTCAAGATGCTACTCATATGCCTGCTTATCAATGGGTTGTGTTGAAGAAGAACGTAACAGATAAGAATAAGGTTTCTGCTGTAGATTTGTATAACCGTGAGTATAATGACGGTACGGCTGCTGATGCGACTCTCCAATTGAATAAAAATGCGGGGGCTACTTATATGTATGCTGCTAGTTTTGGTGACTCTTTGGAATTTATCCCAGTCGCTAAAGAAATCTATACTGATAAGTATGTGGGTTATAAGCATCTGACTAATGATGAGTTGATCACGAACAAATATACTTTCAACTACTGGCATCCGTACGCATCTGATAAATTTATCGGTGTTAAGGATTCTACGATGAATGTGTTAGAGGGTAAGAAAGCGTTCACTCTTAAGTCTTCTTACAAAGAACATGCTTATGGCTATAATCCTTCTGAGGAGGTTTCCGGTAATGCGGACAAGAAGATCACGGGTCGTATCCCTGGCTTGGTGAGACCGGTAAGAACGATGTATATCATTACTAATGGTGAGACTACTTTCCGTAATCATAACGTAGCGGTAGAGTCTAAGTATAAATTGAGTAAGTATTATCCTAATACTACGAATGACTCTGTTTACTTCAAGGAGAACAACCATATTGAGGGTAACCATTACTATGCTATCCTTGAGGCTACTTCCGCAGGTGCTATCAGCACTCATAAAGCAGGTGTTTCCGATTATGATGCTTCCGCTACTTTGAAAGCTCAGGTAATGGGTGAGACTCGTACTTCCGCATTCGCTATCGCTCCGGACGAGACTCCGTTGTATCGTCAATTCAATAATGAACTTCTTGGTGAGAACGTTGATAATTCAGCTGATAGCTTGATGTTCAAGGAAACTATCCGTGGTGAATATTTGATGGATGAGCATAATGGTGCCTTGTTGAACAAGGATGTTGATTACGCTGGTATCTGGAGTGAGGGTAAGGCTGATGGTAAGTTGGCTTTCCGTATTGACACAGCATGGTTAACTCGTGGCGCAGGTAAGGTTAAACCTCAATACTTGGTATCCGCTTATCGTGAGTTGATCGAGGGTGAGAAGATCATTCCTTGTACTGAGACAGGCAAGCATATCACTGCTGATGGTCAAGTTACAGAAGATCCATATCAATGTGTACATGCTGTTCATGTGAAGACTCCGGCATTCATCTATGGTAAGTATTTGGTTAACTACTCAGACTCTGCTGCCGCTGTTGCTGCTCGCAAGGAAGCTCTTAACCCGTACTTGTTCAATACGAAAGCAGTTTCAAACAGTAGCTATACTCGTGTAGGTTTCGTTCCTGCCGTTCAATATGGTGATACCTTGATCGTTTTGACAGGTAAGTACAAAGCTATGACTGCTGATCAATTGAAGAATGAGGGAATCGAGTCTATTATGGCTGTTTATAAGAAAGATTATCCGAAATTCATCAACGTATTGTCTGGAGACAAGCATAAGAACGTAACTTGGTCATTCCGTTATGTAAATCCGGATAAGGCTGCTTTAGCTTATGTAGATGGAAAAGAGGGTGAGAACAACTCATTCTTGATCGAGTCTAACGTATATGCAACAGGAACAGATGGTGATAATCAATATCAGACTATCAAGGGTGATTTGGCAAAAGCTATCGCTCCTAATGAAGCTGCCGCATGGTTGAAGATGCACAATGGCTGCTTGGTATTGACAGATGCTAGCTCTACATTTGGTGCCGCTAAGACTGGTGGTGATGGAGCATTGGTATTCAACGCATATTCTAAGACTGAAGATGATGATATGGTAACATCTAACGATAACATCAACAATGTTGAAGGAGTATCTGTAATCGCTGGTAACGGTACTGTAACTATCCAAGGCGCAGCTGGCAAGTCTGTAGTTATCACTAACATCTTAGGTAAGGTTGTCGCTGAGACAGTTCTTACTTCTGACAACGCTACAATCGCTGTACCGGCTGGTATCGTAGCTGTAGCTGTTGATGGTGAAGAGGCTGTTAAGGTAGTCGTAAAATAAGACTAACCGATGGACTAAACGAATAGAGGCGGGGAGACCCGCCTTTATGTAATATATAATTAAATAACTATGCCGCAATAAAGAAGTATCCCGTGACGGGTGAACACGTGGCATATTAATACTAAAGTAATTAAAAGTTCTTCCGCAGGTATCCTCGTGAGAAGAGAGAGCGGATCAAAAAACAAGCCCCGTGGGATTTATCCTATGGGGCTTTTATTTATCGTATCGCCACCTTGCGTACCGTATCGCCAATGCGGATGATATAATATCCCTTTGCGATATCTACGACATATTCGGCGGTGGACTGCTTGACTTCGATTTCTTTCACCTTGATGCCTACGACACTGTAGATTTCCAAGATACTCCCGACAGGAGCGTTCTCTACCTTGATGCGATTCTCGTAGGCCGTGATTTCGATAGGAGAGGGATCTTCTTGCCTAGAAGCAAATGTCTTGACTCCCGATTTATTAGCTTGCGCGTAAACCGGATAACTTGCGGAGAATGCAAGTGCCAAAGCGATGATATGTATAAGCTTCATTTACTTGTCCCTAAATTCGTACAAATGTAGAAAGTTTTCCGCATATTAGAAAGTAATTAGCTTTATTTCGTAAAACGGATGTATGATTATACGCTAAGCCTCATACCTTCCTCTCCTAAGATCGTGCCGGGAAATATCTTGTCTGCTTCTTTCTTTAACGGTGCCATATCCTCGTAACGAGCCGAGTAATGACCGATAACCAATCGCTTCACTTGGGCTTTATAAGCAATCTCGGCCGCTTGGCGGGCGGTAGAGTGGAAGGTCTCTTTCGCACGTGCGGCGTCACATTCAGCGAAAGTCGCCTCGTGGTATAATAAATCCACCCCTTCAATGATGGGGATTATAGATGGGTGAAAAGCTGTATCCGAGCAATAAGCATACCGTTTGGGAGCGACGGCAGGGCGGGTTAAGCGGGCATTCGGGATTACCTCTCCTTCCGGGGTGACGAAATCAGCGCCCCTTTTGATCTCTTGCATCATACGGACGGGAACTTGATAGAAATCTGTCATCTCCCGGATGATATGCGCTTCTTTGGCTTTCTCGGCGAATAAATAGCCACAACAGGGTATACGGTGCTTTAACGGAATGGAATAAACGCTTAAGGAGCGATCTTCCATAACCAACGAATGAGTTGTCGGGTCGATTAAGTTAAAACGGATCTCATAAGGCAACCCTTTGCAAAAGATATCAAGTACCGGACGCATATAGCTCTCGATCTCTTTCGGCCCATGAATAACAAGTTCTCCATTACGTCCCAGCATACCTAATGTAGAGATCAATCCCGGTAGCCCGAAGCAATGATCTCCGTGTAGGTGGGAGATGAAGATATGATTTAAACGGCTGAATTTTATACGCATACGACGCATTTGCACTTGCGTGCCTTCCCCGCAGTCGATCATGTATAGTTTATCTCGTAAATCTACTATTTGAGAGGTCGCCAGATGGCGTGTCGTGGGCAATGCGGAACCGCATCCCAATATGTTTATATCAAAATCAGCCATTTGTTGTCTATGGGAATAATTGAGTGCAAAGATAATACAAAAGCATTTCTGTTCTGTGAAAAATAACAAAAAAACAAAGTGTAATGTATGCAGGATGAGGTGGATTCCATATATTTGTTTGCTGTCCTTCGGGAAAGCGAATATACAGTCGGTAAATAGACTTAAGATATTTTTTTCTAAGCCTTAACTAACTTTTTCTTTTTGTTTAAAACGGTTAAATGTAGAAACGGCCAAGCGTGAGCTTCGCCGTTTCCTTTTTTTATTGTTAATTTGAAATCTAAATACCTATATCTAATAAATTATGTCATTTAACAATCTACGATTATGAACAAGAATTTTATCTCTGTTTTTCTTCTGATGCTCGCTATGGGCGTATCTGTTATGGCCCAGAGTTATGAGGAAGATTTGGCTTTTTTCAAGGAACGAGTAAAGACTTTAGGCTCGGATGAGTTCGGAGGGCGTAAGCCTTTGACCGAGTATGAGACGAAAACAATCCATTACATTGCTGATGAATTTAAGAAACTAGGTCTTCAGCCTGCTAATGGCGATAGTTATTTCCAGCCGGTGAAGGAAATATCTACTTTTACCCGTCCGGTAAAGAATAAGATCACGGTGAAATGCGCGAAAGGCTCTATGGATTTGAAGTTCTCGGATGATATTGTCGTTTGGACGAACCGGGGGACTGAAAAGGTAGTTATTCCTACTACGGATTATGTGTTCTGTGGGTTTGGTATTAATGCGCCGGAATATGGATGGAACGATTATGCGAATGTAGACGTGAAGGGGAAAATCGTTATCGCTATGGTGAATGATCCCGGTTTTTATGACGCGTCTTTGTTTCGCGGAAAGAACATGACCTATTATGGTCGTTGGACTTATAAGTTCGAGGAGGCGCAACGCCAAGGTGCCGCAGGTTTATTGGTCCTTCATAACGAGGCGGCCGCTTCGTATGGTTGGAAGGTCTGTCAGGCTTCTCACGTGCAAACAAATATCGCTCTTTGCTCGGAGACAATGAATGCGGAAGCTTTGGGCATGAAGGGATGGCTCTCGGAGGAGGCTTGCAAGAAAATGTTCGCCCTTAGCGGATTGAATTTTGATGAGACGATTGCCGCGGCGAAGAAACCGGGTTTCAAGAGTTTTACGATGAAGGCGAAGAGTAAGGTTATATTAAATGTAAAGATGACCGTAGGCGAGTCTCATAACGTGGCGGCTGTTTTACCGGGCACGGACCTGAAAGACGAATACTTGGTTTTTACCGCTCACTGGGATCATTTTGGGATCGGCACGCCGATAGATGGGGACAGTATCTATAATGGCGCTAGCGATAATGCTTCGGGCGTGGCAACCTTAATGTTATTAGCTAAGAAATATCAATCATTGCCTGTTCATCCCCGTCGTTCCATCGTATTCGTGGCGGTGACTTCCGAGGAATGTGGCTTATTAGGTTCTCAGTACTATTGTGAGCATCCTTTGTTCCCTTTATCTAAAACGGCTATTAACTTGAACTTTGACGGCACGGCTCCGCGTGAGCGTACCCATGATATTTCTCTCCGGGCTGCGGGTAAGACGGATACGGATGCCTTGGTGATCGCTATGGCCTCGGCACAAGGACGGACCGTGAAGGTTATTACCGAAGATCCTGCGGGTGGTTATTTCCGTTCCGATCATTTTAATTTCGTGAAAAAAGGCGTACCTACGATTTTAGTTGGTGGCGGTAAGGATTACGTGGATAAAGCACGCCATGAGGCTAAACCGAAAGTTTACCGGTATCACCAACCGAATGATGAGTATGATGAATCTTGGTGGGATTTTGATGGGGCTATGGAAGATATGAACTTAATGTTTAGTATCGGTTTAGTTATCGCCAACAATGATGAGATGCCTAAGTGGACAAAAGAGGCGGACTTCCAAAGGCAATAAATTAATGTGCCAATGTAGCAATATGCCAATATGCTAATCTGTCAATTAAGATACTATCACTTGTATTCTCACTGGACATTGACATATTGGCACATTGGCATATTATTTAATTTGCACATTATTTAATAGGTATGACCTCCTTCTTGCATTTCCTTACTATTGATCTTATGTAGATCAAGCGCTCTCCAAGTATAGAAAATGTAGGCTAATACGAATGGAACGAGAATAGATACATAGCTCATTACTTTCAACGTGAATGGGCTTGAGCAACTATTCTGGATCGTCAATGAACTTTGTAGATCCGCCAAAGATGGGTAGTAAGCCGTATTATTCCATCCTGCGCAAAGTAATAAAGCTAATACGGTCAAGACAGTCCCTGTTCCCGCGAACCAGATGCCTTTTCTCCAAGTCTTCGAGAATATCGTTTTCCCTATGCCGAATAGCACGCCAACCACGCCAATCAATAATACGGCTAACACGATTGGCATCTCGATCAGGTTCATAAAATACTTATACGGTTGCATAAATACTTCTCCGGTATCCGGATTTACGGCAAAACCGTCCACCAACAATAAACGGATCAAGAATGTCAAGAAAAAGACGAGGAACAAGATTGTCTCCGGTATCAATTGTTTCCGGCTTTTAGCGACAATCTCCGGATCATCGATATTGTTGATAAAATAGAGTAGGGCCAGAGCTCGTGCCAAGAAGAAAACTGCCAGTCCTAGGCACAAATTCCAAAATACCAAAGCCGCCTCTAATCCATGCCAAGGATTGGCCCACGTGGAAATGACGGGCATGGCTACATCAGTCAACTGTTCTTTGTTAACAATAAATTCAGCGCCGTTAAAGAAGGTCGCTACAGCGGTTCCGAGTAAGATCGGACCTGCTATACCATTGATCATAAGAAATACTTGATACGTCTTTTTCCCGAGTAGGTTGCCTTTTTTCGCTTGATACTCGTAAGATACAGCTTGTATCACGAAGCAAAGCAAGATCAGCATCCATACCCAATAGGCTCCGCCGAAGCTTGTGGAATAAAATAAAGGGAAAGAGGCGAAGAAAGCACCTCCGAAAGTGACCAACGTAGTGAAAGTAAACTCCCACTTACGCCCGGTCGAGTTCAATAACATTTTTTGCTGTATCTCCGTCTTGCCGATAGTGAAGAGTAGAGATTGGCCTCCTTGTACAAAAAGAAGGAATACTAATAGCGCTCCGAGTAGAGATACCAGAAACCACCAGTAATGTTGTAACAATATATATGTACTATCCATAGGACTTTCTATTTAAGAATTGATATTTGAAAATTGAAAATTAGTGGGCGGCAGCTTCCGGCCCTTTCTTGATGGCCTTAACCATGATTCCAATCTCTGCGATCAGCAGGATCGTAAATAAGATAAGGAACAGGTAGAAAGTGGTCTGTACCGAGGATGGGTTTAACTTGGATATCGAAGCGCTGGTCGGCAAGATATCCTGTATAGCCCAAGGTTGACGTCCTACCTCCGCTACGATCCAACCGGCTTGTCCCGCTATATATCCTAAAGGTATAGACCATAGGCCCACGTATTGCAACCAACGTGTATTAGCGATTTTCCCTTTTTTATCCCATATCAACGTAATAATGAATAGTAAGATGAAGAAACAACCAAGGATCACCATCACACGGAAAGAATAGAATGTCAATCCTACATGCGGGATTAACTCTGCCGGATCCTTAATATAACCATATCCGAAATAGGGGAAATTCTCTTCCAAGGTTACCCTGTATTGTGCGGCTGCTGCGGTATCTTTATCTTTAACCGCTTTGCGATAATCAGCTAACGCTTTGATGGCGGTTTTACCTTTCTCTATTTTTTCTTTGGCGGAGAGCGCTACCGTTCCTTTATTGGTCGTATAACCTCCCTCTATTAAGTTTACGATTCCCGGAACGTATGCGTTCATGTCACGTTCTGCTAAGAAGGAGAGGAGTTTGGGGAACTTAATGTCAAAAATAAATGCGTTCTGGTTATCCAGATAACTCGTCTTTGCCGGATTTAAGATGCCGATACCTACGAGTCCTACTCCGTTGCCACCCTCATAAAGACCTTCCATGGCGGCTAGTTTCATCGGCTGCTTTTGAGCGACTTGGTAAGCGGAGCCATCACCCGTCCAGATAATAAGGATGGAGGCTACCAACCCGAATATAGCGCTGACCTTGATACTTGACAAAGCGAATTCGGTATTCCGTTTCTTTAATAAATACCAGCAGCTGATTCCTAGTACGAACAAGGCGCCTACGATCCAACCGGACAATACCGTATGGAAAAACTTATTAATGGCGACAGGCGATAAGGCTACGGCCCAGAAATCGAACATCTCGTTACGGACCGTATCCGGATTGAAATGCATACCGACCGGATATTGCATCCATGCGTTAGCGATCAAGATCCAGAGAGCGGAAAGAGTAGCGCCGATAATCGTCAGCCAAGTGGAGGCGAGATGGAAGCGTTTGCTAACCTTGTCCCAACCAAAAAACATAACAGCGATAAAGGTAGCTTCCATAAAGAAGGCGAGAATTCCCTCGATAGCCAAAGGTGCCCCGAAGATATCCCCGACAAACCAACTATAGTTAGACCAGTTGGTTCCGAACTCGAACTCGAGGATCAATCCCGTAGCGACACCGATAGCGAAATTGATACCGAATAATTTCATCCAAAATTGGGCGGTCTTTTTCCATGCCTCATTACCTGTCCGATAATAAATCGTCTCCATAATAGCTTGGATAACGCCAAGTCCTAGTGTTAGTGGCACGAAGAGCCAATGATACATGGCAGTAAGGGCAAATTGAGCCCTCGACCAATCGATCAATGAAGTGTCAATGTTTTCAATCATATTTATTAATGTTTTAAGGATTTATTGCCCGTTGTATGAGTTCGTTCGATACGTGGTTCTCCTTCTCACTATCGCTATCGAATTGCCCGAGATAATTAGGAAAGAAGAATAATCTCAGGATAAAAAACATGATAAACAATTTGACTAGAATGATTAGCCAAAGAGTCTTGCCCAGCTTCATCTCCCGGAATCCTTCCAGATAAAAGCGATATATTCGTATGAATGCAGATTCTTTTTTCATATAGTTGTTCTCATTTAAGATAACAGTTGTTAATATGAATATGTTTTCATGTTTTTACAAATATATCCAAACTGCGTTAATAAAATACCCCCAATCCTATAGATAATATTTATGAAATTATAAATAAGATCTATCCTGTCTGTTAAAAAAAACTATTTTAAATAAGAAAGCGGTCTTTTGATCTTGTCAATAATACAGCATTGGCTATATTTGCGACAATTTGTTGCCTGTAAAGGTGTAAAGACACATGAAATATCATTGTTAAGTGCTAATCTATAAAAAATTATTACTATGTCTAACATTTCTAGAAGATCTTTTCTTCAAAAAGGTACGGCTGCCGCAGCAGCTTTGACTATTGTTCCGAGTGCGGTCCTAGGTAAAACCCATGGTCATATCGCTCCAACTGATAAATTGAATATTGCCGGTGTTGGTATCGGAGGTATGGGTAACGCTAACTTAAAGAACATGGAGACTACCGAGAATATCGTAGCTCTTTGTGACATCGACTGGAAGTACTCAAAACCTGTATTCGACCGTCATCCTCAAGCTAAAAAATACTGGGACTATCGTAAGATGTATGATGAGATGGGTAAATCTATTGACGCTGTGTTGGTAGCTACCGCTGACCATACTCATGCGATGATCACAGCTGACGCTATGACGCTTGGCAAACACGTATACACTCAGAAACCGTTGACTCACTCTGTTTATGAGTCCCGTTTGCTTACGAACTTGGCTAAGAAGTATGACGTAGCTACTCAGATGGGTAACCAAGGTTCTTCATTGGCTGAAGGTGTAGATTTGATCTGTGAATGGATTTGGAATGGTGAGATCGGTGAGGTTACTAAAGTAGAATGCGCTACCAACCGTCCTATCTGGCCGCAAGGTTTGAACGCTCCTGAGAAAGTTGATAAGATTCCTTCTACATTGAATTGGGATTTGTTTACGGGTCCTGCTAAATTGAGACCGTTTAATAAGACATATCATCCTTGGAACTGGCGCGGATGGTGGGATTATGGTACAGGTGCGTTGGGTGATATGGCTTGCCACATCTTACATCCGGTATTCAAAGGCTTGAATTTAGGCTATCCGACAAGAGTTCAAGGTTCTTCTACATTGTTATTACAAGACTGTGCTCCTAACGCTCAGCATGTTAAGTTGGTATTCCCGGCTCGTGATAATATGCCAAAGGTAGCTATGCCGGAGGTTGAAGTTCACTGGTATGATGGTGGTATGATGCCGGATCGTCCAGAAGGATTCCCTCAAGGTAAGGAATTGATGGGTGAAGGTGGTGGATTGTGTATCTTCCATGGTACGAAAGATACATTGATCTGTGGTTGCTACGGTGTTAACCCATGGTTGTTATCTGGTCGTAAACCGAACGTTCCTCAAACATTGCGCCGCGTGAAAGACGCTATGAAGGGTGGTCACGAACAAGACTGGATTCGTGCTTGTAAGGAAAGCGCAGGCAGCCGTGTTCAGACGAAGTCTAACTTCTTGGAGGCTGGTCCGTTCAATGAAATGGTTGTAATGGGTGTATTGGCTGTTCGTTTGCAAAGATTGAATAAAGAATTGTTGTGGGATGGCCCTAACATGAGATTTACGAATATCGATCCGAATGAGACAATCAAGATCATCAAGAAAGATACATTCGAGGTTATCGATGGTGACCCGAAATTCAAGACAGAGTGGACGGATCCAATTAATGCTCAAGAATTTGCCGCAGGCTTGATCAAGCACAACTACCGTGAAGGCTGGAAGTTGGTAGATATGCCGAGATAATAGTTTTAACTCAATAAATAAAATGAAAAAGTCAGTATTATTAGCAAGTGCTGCTATCATGATGTGTTATTTCACATCTTGTGGTGGTGGAAAGAAAACAGAAGAAGCTCCTGCAGCTGCTGAGACTACAACAGAAGCCGCAACTCCTGAGTACAAGCTCATGACAGATCTTCCTACTGTAGATATCACGACTTTCCCGAAAGATAAAGAGGGTAGATATGTGATCTTCGATGGTAAGACATTCAATGGCTGGAGAGGTTATGACCGTGCTGACGTTCCGGGTGCTTGGACAATCGAGGACGGAGCGATCAAAATCAATGGCTCTGGTGCTGGTGAGGCTGGTGCTTCCAACGGTGGGGACTTGATCTTCGCTCATAAGTTGGGTAACTTCGAGCTTGAGTTCGAATGGAAAGTAGGTAAAGGATCTAACTCTGGTGTATTCATCATGATTCAAGAGGTAGAGGGACAACCTTCTTACATCTCTGCTCCTGAGTACCAAGTATTGGATAACGAGAACCACCCCGACGCTAAGTTAGGTAAGGATGGCAACCGTAAATCTTCTTCTTTGTATGACATGATTCCTGCTAAACCGCAGAACGCAAAACCGTTCGGTGAGTGGAACAAGGGTAAGATCATGTGCTATAAGGGTACAGTTGTTCACTATTTGAATAGCGATGAACCTGTTGTTGAGTATCACTTGTGGACTCCGCAATGGAAAGAAATGTTGGATAATAGCAAATTTAGCAAAGACAAATGGCCGTTGGCTTATGAGTTGTTGTTGAATTGCGGTGGCGCTAACAAAGAAGGTTTCATCGGATTTCAAGACCACGGGGATGATGTTTGGTTCCGTAACATTACTGTTAAAGTTTTGGATTAATCGTATCAAGCACATTTTAGCATAAATAACGCCCGAGGCCTAAATCTATGATTTTAGCTTCGGGTGTTGTGTTTTTAATAATCGACTTTTTCTAAACCAATTTTTTAGGACCAAGAAATGAAAATAGAACAAGGTTACACGAAAGCGCAGATGACTTGGCTGATGATGCTGCGTCTTTTTATAGGTTGGCACTTTATGTATGAAGGCCTAGTAAAAATCATGAACCCAAAATGGACATCTCTACCCTATCTACTCGATTCAAAGGGTCCCGCTGCTTCATTTTTTATCAAATTGACTCAAGACGACAGTTTGATGACAACCATCAACTTCTTGAATGAGTGGGCTCTGTTATTGATCGGCCTAGGCTTGACTTTAGGCTGTTTGTATCGTTTATCTTCTGTTGGAGGTATGATTCTTCTCGCTCTGTACACGTTATCCCACCCCTCTTTCGTGGGAGCGAGCTATATGATGCCGTTTGAAGGCTCTTATTTATGGATTGACAAGAACCTTGTGGAGTTCGCCGCTTTAGGCTTGATGTGCGTATTCCCTACATCACAAATCATAGGATTCGATCGTGTGTTAGGACGTGTGTGTCCGATATTGCATAAACTTAAATTTATTTGATACCCATGGCAACAGAAGATGCAAAGAATACTCCTTCTCAGGAGCAAATGCCCGATAAAGGACGTCGGGACACATTGAAGACATTGGCTACAGTGCCTATCTTAGGTGCTTTGGCATATGGCGTTTACCAAAAAAGGAAAGACGCTTTAAGAGGCCGTAACATATCAGATGTATTTCAGGTAAGTAACAGACAGGCCTCCTATTTAGAGCCGCAAGGCGATGGCAAGAAGATCCGTATCGGTTTGATAGGCTTCGGTATTCGTGGAAAGCAATTGATGCGTGCCGCAGGTTTCGCTGAGCCTTCTTGGATCGATAAGATGAAAGAGGCTAATAAGTTGAATAAGAAAGACACGCGTTATCAACAATATATGGAGCAAGATGATCTGAATATCGAGATAACCGCTGTTTGTGATATATTTGATGTATATGGTGAAGCCGCAGTGTTGACCGGCTCCAATATCCATCGTGAGGGTAGCGACGGTAAGTTCGGGCCTGCTCCGAAGCGTTACCGGACTTATCAAGAGCTGGTAACGGCTCCGGATGTGGATGCCGTTATTATCGCTGGTCCGGACCACTGGCATAGCACGATCGCTATGGCTGCGGCACGTGCCGGAAAGCATGTATATTGCGAGAAACCGTTATCATGGACGGTTCCTGAGACGTATATGGTTCGCCAAGTGATCAAAGAGACCGGCGTTGTATTTCAGTTAGGTCACCAAGGACGTCAGACCGATTGCTATCAGAAGGCCGAGGAGATTATCGGTAACGGATTATTAGGCCCTGTTAACTTGATCGAGGTTTGTACGAACCGTAACTCTCCAAATGGTGCTTGGGTATATGATATTATCGAAGGCTCTAATCCGAATACGATTGATTGGAAGCAGTTCGAGGGTGATCCTGAGCGTATTAAGGAATATATGGATTATATGACATCCAATAAGCTTGAAAGATATATCGGTCCGGACGAGCGTAGCAAGTTTAGTCTGGAACGTTTCTTCCGCTGGCGTTGCTGGTGGGATTATAGTACAGGTCTTTCCGGTGACTTGTTGACACATGAGTACGACGCTGTCAACCAGATCATGCATGTAGGTATACCTCATTCTGCTACTTCATCCGGTGGTGTTTATTTCTTCAAGGACGGACGTACGGTACCTGATGTATTGCAGACTACTTTCGAG
>ULVZ01020758.1_pt1 | contig 15875 bp, 14 predicted proteins | sample 1959901 | NCBI WGS metagenome assembly ULVZ01 (sample SAMEA4835800, study PRJEB28245) | human gut metagenome | biome: gut microbiome; material: fecal sample | place: Denmark | collected 2008 | reverse complement strand
AAACCCGCCGCATCTGTCTTATAAACGGATGCGGCGGCGGGATTATTGCAGCAGGCTAAAAAAAATTTTTGGCAGCTCTGCCGCCGGGGTCACTGGGCCTGTGCCGGTTCCCGGTTCAGGATCTCCATGAACTCCTCGCCGGTGATAGTCTCTTTCTGGTACAAATACTGTGCCAGCTCATCCAGCTTGGCGCGGTTGTCGGTCAGGATGCGGACAGCCTTTTCGTGCTGGGCCCGGACCAGCTCCACCACCTTCTGGTCGATCTCGCGCTGGGTCTGCGCCGAGCAGGCCAGCGAGGTGTCACCGCCCAGATACTGGTTGTTCACGGTCTCCAGCGCCACCATGTCAAAGTCCTTGCTCATGCCGTAGCGGGTAAGCATGGCGCGGGCAAGCTTGGTGGCCTGCTCGATATCGTTGGAGGCACCGGTGGTGATGGATCGGAACACCACTTCCTCGGCGGCGCGTCCGCCGGTAAGGGTGGCGATCTTGTTTTCCAGCTCTTCCTTGCTCATCAGGTAGTGGTTGCCCTCGTCCACCTGCATGGTGTAACCCAGTGCGCCGGAGGTGCGGGGGATAATGGTGATCTTCTGCACAGGGGCAGAGTTGGATTGCTTGGCCGCCACCAGTGCATGGCCGATCTCGTGGTAGGCCACGATGCACTTTTCCTTATCGGTGAGGATAGAATTCTTCTTCTGGTAGCCTGCAATGACCACCTCGATGCTCTCCTCCAGATCGGCCTGGGTCACGCTCTTGCGGCCTGCACGCACGGCGCGCAGGGCTGCTTCGTTGACGATGTTGGCAAGTTCCGCACCGGATGCACCGGAAGCCATGCGGGCCACGGTGTTGAAGTCGATGCCCGGGGCCAGTGCCACCTTTTGGGCGTGCACTTTCAAAATCTCTTCGCGGCCCTTGAGGTCGGGCAGCTCCACCGGCACACGGCGGTCAAAACGTCCGGGACGGGTCAGCGCCGGGTCCAGCGAATCCGGACGGTTGGTAGCCGCCAGAATGATGACGCCGGTGTTGCCCTCAAAGCCGTCCATCTCGGTGAGCAGCTGGTTCAAAGTCTGCTCACGCTCGTCGTTGCCACCGAGATTGCCGCTGTTGCGCTTCTGACCGATGGCATCGATCTCATCGATGAACACGATGCAGGGGGCCTTTTCCTTGGCCTGTCGGAACAGGTCGCGCACCTTGGACGCGCCCATGCCCACGAACATCTCCACGAATTCAGAACCGGAAATGGAGAAGAACGGCACGTTGGATTCGCCTGCCACGGCCTTGGCCAGCATGGTCTTGCCGGTGCCCGGAGGGCCCACCAGCAGGATGCCCTTGGGCATGGATGCGCCAATACTCTCGTACTTGCCGGGATCGTGCAGGTAATCCACGATCTCCTGCAGGTTTTCCTTTGCTTCATCCTCACCGGCCACATCCGCAAAGCGGATGCCGTGGGTGGACTGCACATAGACCTTGGCGTTGGACTTGCCCACGCCGCCGAACATCATGGACCCCGGGCCGCCGCCGGCCTTTTCCATCAGCTTTTTGTTCATCTGGTTGCCGATGAAGCTGAACAACAGGATGGGCAGCAGGAACCAGATCAGGAAATTGAGCATCGGCGACCCCTGCTCCACGATCTCGCTGGAAAACTGTGCTCCGGCATCATACAGGCGCTGGGTAAGCTCCGGGTCGTTCATCAGGCCGGTCTTGTAGACCTGCTTTTCCTCTTTATCGGTAAAAATGATCTGATTGGATTCGATATCCACACGGCCGATGTTCTTTTCCTCGGTCATGGTCATAAAGGTACCGTAGTCCACTTCCTCCACCTGACGCTCGCTCATCCACGGCAGCAGCACAAGGTTGAGCAGCAGCAGGACCGCCAGCACGATGGCGTAGTAGATCGCCAGCGGCTTTTTGGAAGGCTTGACTTCTTTCATGTGGCAATTCCTCCTTTGGTTCCTGATGCAAGTAGTATAGCACAGTAAAACCGGGCGCAACAGCAATTCGAGCACAACTTTCCAAAAACTTAGCAAATTGTTAACATTAACGCCTCGTGCATAATTTTGGAAAATTCTGCCCCTTATTTTGTGAAATTGTTTCATTTTGAGAATGAGTCAGATTGCTTGACACTGCCCGCGAATCATGCTAAACTTAGTCCACTTTGAAAAAAGCACAAATGCGTTGACGGGGAAAAAACGATTTTCTTCTGCGTACAGAGAGCCGCCGGGTGGTGCAAGGCAGGTGCAGAGGGTTTCGGTTACTGGCCCCTGAGCGGCAGGGCTGAACACACAAGTAGGCTCTGACGGATGTCCACCGTTACAAGGACAGCGATTCGCCGCAAAAAGCCGATCGTGCAAAGCGGCTGTGCCCAAAGGCGCAGCAAAGAGAGTGGTACCACGGGTGCCCTGTAGTTTGAATTTTACAGGCTCTCGTCTCTCAAGGTTTTCGCCTTGAAAGACGAGAGCCTTTTCGTATATCTGCCTTTTGGAAGCAGGCTTGCCCTCTCCGTCACGGCTTACGCCGTGCCACCTCTCCCAAAGTGAGAGGCCTTGGCAGTACGGCAAAGTTTTTGGTTTTGCCAAGGGCTCCCCCTTTGGGAGAGCTGTCGAACGAATGTGAGACTGAGAGGGCAAGGACGCTCACAAAGAGCATGGAGCAAGAAGTGTAAATTGTTTGGGAGGACGCGCAAATGATGGACGCAACCAAGTACGCTCCGGGTTACTACCCGGTACCCGCAGGCTATGACAGCTGGGTAAAGAAGGATCACATTGAAAAAGCCCCCGCATGGTGCAGTGTGGACCTGCGCGACGGCAATCAGGCCCTGATCGTGCCCATGAGCCTTGAGGAAAAGCTGGAGTTCTTCCGGATGCTGGTAAAGATCGGCTTCAAGGAGATCGAGGTGGGCTTCCCTGCCGCCAGCGACACCGAGTACGAGTTCCTGCGCACCCTGATCGAGAAGAACATGATCCCCGAGGATGTCACCGTGCAGGTGCTGACCCAGTGCCGCGACCACATCATCCGCAAGACCTTCGAGGCCGTCAAGGGCGCACCCCGCGCGGTAATCCACTTCTACAATTCCACCTCTGTGGCCCAGCGCGAGCAGGTGTTCCACAAGAGCAAGGAAGAGATCAAGCAGATCGCCACCGACGGCGCAAAGCTGGTCAAGCAGCTGAGCGAAGAGTATGAGGGCAACTTCCTGTTCGAGTACAGCCCTGAGAGCTTTACCGGCACCGAGGTGGACTATGCCGTGGATGTGTGCAACGCCGTGCTGGACATCATGCAGCCCACCCCGGACCGTCCCATGATCATCAACCTGCCCGTTACCGTGGAAATGAGCATGCCGCACGTCTACGCAAACCAGATCGAGTACTGCGACAAGCACCTGAAATACCGCGACAGCGTGATCATCTCCACCCATCCCCACAACGACCGCGGCACCGGCGTGGCCTGCGCAGAGCTGGCCGTGCTGGCGGGTGCACAGCGGGTGGAGTGCTGCCTGTTCGGCAACGGCGAGCGCACCGGCAACGTGGACGCGGTGACGCTGGCCATGAACATGTACAGCCACGGCGTGGACCCCAAGCTGGACTTCTCCGATATGCCGGACATCTGCGCCACCTACGAGCGTGTGACCCGGATGCACATTTACGAGCGCACCCCCTACGCCGGTCAGCTGGTGTTTGCCGCCTTCTCCGGCAGCCATCAGGATGCCATTGCAAAGGGCATGGCCTACCGCAAGGAGCATGGCGAACACCGCTGGACCTGCCCCTACATCCCCGTTGACCCCCACGACATCGGACGCACCTACGATGCCGATGTTATCCGCATCAACAGCCAGAGCGGCAAGGGCGGCATCGGCTTTGTGCTGGAACAGAACTTCGGCTACAACCTGCCGCCCAAAATGCGCGAAGCGCTGGGCTACAAGGTCAAGAGCGTTTCCGACCACAGCCACAAGGAGCTGAGCGCAAACGAGGTGCTGCACATCTTCGAGGATGCCTTCCTCAACCGCTGCAAGCCGCTCAACGTTCTGGAAGCCCACTTTGCACAGGTGGGCGGCATCACCGCCACCGTCGCGCTGGAGCTGAACGGTCAGCGCAAGGTGGTCACCTCGGTGGGCAATGGCCGTCTGGACGCTGTGGCAAACGCCATCCAGAGCGCCACCGGCATGGAGTTCCACCTCGAGACCTACTCCGAGCACAGTCTGGACGAAGGCTCCACCTCCCGCGCTGCCTCCTACGTCGGCCTTGTCTGGGGCGATAACACCGTCACATGGGGTGCCGGTACCGACACCGATATCATCGTGGCTGGCATCAAGGCACTGGTGAGCGCCATCAATAATAAATAATTAAAAAGAGGGCAGCGTCCTCGCCCTCTCCGTCACGGCTTACGCCGTGCCACCTCTCCCAAAGGGAGAGGCCTTGGCAAAGAGATGAAGTTTACGTGGACTGCCAAAGGCTCTCCCTTTGGGAGAGCTGCTGAGCGAAGCGAAGCTGAGAGGGCAAGCCGCCTATCCAATAGAGAGTATCAAAAGGAGAGTACCATCATGGGAATGACCCTGACGCAGAAAATTCTTGCCGCACATGCCGGTCTTGCCGAGGTCAAGGCAGGCCAGCTCATCAATGCAAAGCTGGACATCGTGCTGGGCAACGATATCACCACCCCGGTTGCCATCAACGAGTTTGAAAAGGCCGGTTTTGACGGTGTGTTCGACAAAGAGCACATTGCCATCGTGCTGGACCACTTTGTGCCCAACAAGGACATCAAGAGCGCCACCCAGTCCAAGCAGTGCCGCGAGTTCGCCAACAAGTACGACATCCTCAACTTCTACGATGTGGGCCAGATGGGCATTGAGCACGCTCTGCTGCCGGAAAAAGGCATCGTGACCGCAGGCGACTGCGTCATCGGCGCGGACAGTCACACCTGCACCTATGGTGCACTGGGTGCCTTCTCCACCGGTGTCGGCTCCACTGATATGGCTGCCGGCATGGCCACCGGCATGGCATGGTTCAAGGTGCCCTCTGCCATCAAGTTCGTGCTCAAGGGCAAGTTCGGCCCCCGTGTGTCCGGCAAGGACCTGATCCTGCACATCATCGGCATGATCGGTGTGGACGGTGCGCTGTACAAATCCATGGAGTTCACCGGCCCGGGCGTTGCCAGCCTGACGATGGACGACCGCCTGTGCATCTGCAACATGGCCATCGAAGCCGGTGCCAAGAACGGCATCTTCCCCGTAGACGATGTGACCAAGGCTTACCTCAAGGGCCGCAGCCAGCGTGAGCCGGTGTTCTTTGAGGCCGACCCGGATGCCGAGTACGAAAAGACCATTGAGATCGATCTGGACAAGCTGGAACCCACCGTCAGCTACCCCCACCTGCCCGAGAACACCCACCTTGCCAGCGAGGGCAAGGACATCAAGATCGATCAGGTTGTGATCGGCAGCTGCACCAACGGCCGTCTGGAGGACATGGAAGCCGCCTACAATGTGCTCAAGGGCAAGCACATTGCCAAGGGCGTGCGCGGCATCATCATCCCCGCCACCATGGCCGTTTACAAGGAATGCATCCTGCGCGGCTGGACCACTGCCTTTATTGATGCAGGCTGCATCGTGTCCACCCCCACCTGCGGCCCCTGCCTTGGCGGCTACATGGGCATTCTGGCCGAGGGCGAGCGCTGCGTTTCCACCACCAACCGCAACTTTGTGGGCCGCATGGGCCATGTGAAGAGCGAGGTCTACCTTGCTTCTCCCGCCACTGCCGCCGCCAGCGCACTGACCGGCTGCATCACCGACCCCCGCACGGTCTGATCGGAAAGGAGCACAACAATGAACGCAAAAGGTTCTGTTTTCAAATACCCGGATAATGTGGATACCGATGTCATCATCCCGGCCCGCCACCTGAACACGCAGGATGCCAAAGAGCTGGCCAGCCATTGCATGGAGGACATCGACAAGGACTTCGTCAAGAAGGTGAAGGACGGCGACATCATGGTGGGCGGCTGGAACTTCGGCTGCGGCTCCTCCCGTGAGCACGCACCGCTGTGCATCAAGACCGCTGGCATCTCGGTGGTCATTGCCAAGAGCTTTGCCCGCATCTTCTACCGCAACAGCATCAACATCGGTCTGCCCATCATGGAGTGCCCGGAGGCTGTGGATGCCATCAGCGCAGGCGATACCGTGAGCGTGGACTTTGACACCGGCGTCATTACCGACGAGACCAACGGCAAGGTGTTCCATGCCGAGCCCTTCCCGCCGTTCATTCAGGAGATCATCTCGGCCGGTGGACTGATGAAGTCCATCAAGGCGAAGCAGCAGTAACCCTCTCAGGCGCTTCGCGCCAGCTCTCCCAAAGGGCGAGCTTTTTGCCATCTTCCCGAATGTATTTTCTTCTAGGATAAACCACAAGCAATATCTTACCCGCCTGAAAAGCTCCCCCTTCGGGGGAGCTGGCAATGCCGCAGGCATTGACTGAGAGGGTTCAAACCGATAGAAGGAGTTTCCCAATGGAAAAAAACATTGCTGTCATCTGGGGCGACTGCTCCAGCCCGGAGATCGTCAAGCAGACCATCCGTGTGCTTGACAAGGTGGCCGAAAAGTACGGTCACACCTTCCACTACACCGACGCTGCCATGGGCGGCGAAGCCATTGACAAGTACGGCGACCCGCTGCCCCAGCACGAACTGGACAAGTGCCTTGCCGCGGACAGCGTCCTGCTGGGTGCCGTGGGCGGCCCCAAGTGGGAGGGCCTGCCCGGTGAGCAGCGCCCGGAGAAGGGTCTGCTGCGCCTGCGTGCAGGCATGGGCCTGTACTCCAACAACCGCCCGGCCAAGATCTGGCCGCAGCTGGCTCCTGCCAGTCCCCTGAAGCCCGAGATCGTGGCACAAGGCATCGACTTCATCATCGTGCGTGAGCTGATCGGCGGCGTATACTTCGGCAGTCACGAGACCCACACCCTCGCCAGCGGCGAGAAGCAGGCCATCGACTCCATGCCCTACTCGGAGCACGAGATCGAGCGCATCGGCCGCATCGGCTTTGAGACCGCACGCAAGCGCCGCAAGAAGCTGTGCTGCGTGGACAAGGCAAACGTTTTGGACACCAGCCGTCTGTGGAGAAGCGTGATGCACCGCCTGCAGGCCGAATACCCGGATGTGGAATACAGCGAGATGTTCGTGGACAACTGCGCCATGCAGATCGTCAAGAACCCCGCCCAGTTCGACGTGATCGTTACCGAGAACATGTTCGGCGACATCCTGTCGGACGAGGCTTCCATGATCACCGGCTCCATCGGCATGATCCCGTCCTCCTCTCTGGGCGACGGCACCCGCGGCCTGTATGAGCCCATCCACGGCTCGGCCCCAGATATTGCGGGCAAAGACATCGTGAACCCCACCGCCTGCATTCTGTCTGCCGCCATGATGCTGCGCTACTCCTTCGGTATGGCCGAGGAGGCCGATGCCATTGAGACCGCCGTGAACAAGGTGCTGGACAAGGGCCTGCGCACCGCCGACAACATGAGCGAGGGCTGCATCTGCCTTGGCTGCACCGCCATGGGCGATGCCATTCTGGCCGAGGTCTGAGTTTTTTCCATAACGCACAAAGGGGAACGACAGCCGTCGTTCCCCTTTTCGTCTGCACAAAAAAGAGCAGCTGTTCCCAGCTGCCCTTCCGTGATACAGTTTCTTACTTGGTGCCGTAGATGCGGTCGCCTGCGTCGCCCAGACCGGGAACGATATAGCCGTTCTCGTTCAGGTGGTCATCCTCTGCACCGAGGTAGATGTCCACATCAGGGTGTGCCTCGTGCAGGGCCTTGATGCCTTCCGGAGCGGCAATCAGGCCGATGAACTTGATGCGCTTTGCGCCATGCTTCTTGATCTGGGTGATGGCATCAATGGCGCTGCCGCCGGTGGCCAGCATCGGGTCCAGAACCAGAACATCACGCTCTGCAATGTCCTGCGGCAGCTTGCAGAAGTACTCCACGGGCTGCAGGGTCTCCTCGTCGCGGTACAGGCCGATGAAGCCCACCTTTGCGGCGGGCAGCAGGGTCAGCATACCGTCCAGCATACCCATGCCTGCGCGCAGGATGGGCACCAGAGCCAGCTTGCGGCCAGCCAGCACCTTGGTCTTTGCCATGGTGATGGGTGTTTCGATCTCCACCTCTTCCAGAGGCAGATCACGGGTCGCTTCGTAGCACAGCAGGGTCGCGATCTCGCCAACAAGGTCACGGAACTCCTTGGTGCCGGTCTGCTTGTTGCGCAGAATGCTCAGCTTGTGCTGCAGCAGCGGATGCTCAACGATCATCGGGGTCATAAAAACACGCTCCTTATTTTAAATAGATAACTCTATCGGGTCCAAGATTACGATTTAAAACAGCTCCGCATACGCTTCGCCATGATCAGCGGTTCTCCAATGCGGTCAGCTTGTCGATGCGGCGCTGATGGCGGCCGCCCTCAAACTCGGTGTTCAGGAAGAGATCCACCAGCTGGCAGGCAAGGCCGGGGCCGACCACGCGGCCGCCCATGCACAGAGCATTGGCATCGTTGTGGCGGCGGGTATACTCGCAGCTGAAGCTGTCAGAGCAGCAGCAGGCACGAATGCCCTTGATCTTGTTTGCTGCCATGCTGATGCCCACGCCGGTGCCGCAGAACAGCAGTGCCTTGCTGCACTCGCCGCTCACAACTGCATCGCAGGCGGGCACGGCCATATCGGGGTAATCCACGCTGTCGGTGCTATGGGTGCCAAAATCGATGTATTCCAGCCCCAGCTCCTTCAGATGCGCCTTGACAGCTTCTTTCAATTCAAATCCGCCGTGGTCAGCGGCCAGTGCAATGGGTTTTGCCATGGAAATGTTCCTTTCTCTCAGTCACGCAGGGTTTTATGCCTGCTCCTTGTTTTGGGCGGCATTGGCTGCAGCTTCTGCTGCAAGGCGCTCTGCGCGCTCCCGCTCGGCCTGACTCAGGCGGTGGTAGTCCGGCAGCAGAGCCTCCGGCAGCACAGCCTTTCCGGCTTCGGCCATCTGCTTTGCCACAAGGGCCACTGCAGCAGCACGCCCGCCGCGCAGGGCCGCAGGTGCCTGCAGCACGCCCGGCACACTGCCGTATTTATTATAGCACAGAGATGCGCCATCACCAACAAAAAACAGGGGCTTTTTGCAATTTTCTACAAAATCGGCCAGATCTGCCACCGCCCGGGCATCGTCTTCCAGCAGGCGGCTGTGGGTGGCAAGGTCGAACGCGGCACTGTATACCTGTGCACGGCGGGCATCCAGTGCGCACAGCACGGTGCCCTCGCCCGTGTGGGCTGCGGCCAGTGCTTCCAGCGTGGAGACCGGTGCGCACAGCGTTTCCCGCGGGAAGGCCAGACCCTTGACCGCCGCCAGACCGATGCGCAGCCCGGTAAAACTGCCGGGGCCTGCGTTGACACCGTACAAGTCAATCTCTGCACAGGTCATGCCGCACATCTTCAGGCAGGTGTCGATCATGGGCATCAGCGTTTCGCTGTGGGTCATGCCTGCGTCCAGATACACCTCGTACAGCAGGCGGTCATCCTGCAAAAGAGCCACACCAGCCGTTTTGCCCGCTGTATCCACAGCTAAGATGTTCATAGCGTTACCCCCTCAATGGTGATCCTTCGGGTATTTTCGTCCACGCGCTGGATATCCACCCGGATGGGGTTTTCCAGTGCCAGCAGGTCTGCAAAGTTCTCGCTCCACTCTGCTGCCACAATGGCCCCCTGATCCAAATAATCGTAAAAGCCTGCAGCACACAGGTCGTTCTCAGTGGAAATACGGTACAGGTCAAAGTGCGCCAGCGGCTTTGGGCCGCGGTAGTAGTTCACAATGGCAAAGGTTGGGCTGGACACCGGGTCGGTGCAGCCAAGGCCCTCGGCAAGGCCCTCGGTAAAAGCGGTCTTGCCCGCGCCCAGCCCGCCGGTGAACGCAACCAGCGAACCCGGTGCCAGCACTGCGGCCATACGGGCACCCAGCGCCACCGTCTCGGCGCGGGAGTGGGTGATATATTCTGACATGAAGTTTACCTCATTTTATAAAGCAAAAGGGACGGCAGAATGCTCTGCCGTCCTTTAGTATAATATACTTTGTGCAAAAGTGCAATGCCGTGTGTTGCTTACGCCGCCGCATCCACATCCGCTGCCGTGTAGGGGTTGGGCAGTGCAGCGCTTCGGTCTCCGCTGAGCATCGCATAGGATGCCGCCGCATGGGGCCGTCTGCCGCCCTGCTCGTTGTACCAGATGATATCATCGGTGCCGTAGATGCTCTTGGCATAGTCCACGGCCTGTTCCAGCGTTTCGCCCTCGATCATCCGGTTCACAGCGGCCCACAGCATACTGCGGGAATACACCGAGTAGACATTGTTTACATAGCCCATCACCGCCTTGGCACCGCCTGCCAGCAGGCCGTCTGCCATAGAGGTGTCCACATGGCCGTTCTTGCCGTAGAACTCGCAGGTCTCGCTGAGCACGATGCCATTGCCGCGGTAGGCACTGCGGAAGAAATCGCCGTTGACGGCATACATACCGTTCACCTTGACCACGCGGTGGGCCAGCAGGTCAAAGCCATAGCGCAGATCGCTCCAGAAATCCGATCTCTCGGTCAGCAGGATCAGCGGTTCCGTGGCGGTCTTTTTGAACAGCCAGCCGTATTCATAGGTGTAGTACGCGCCGTGGGTGCTCAGGATGCACAGGTCGTAACGGCCCATCCTGCGCAGGTCGGATACGGTAACGGTGGTATCCAGATCCGTCTGCAGGCCCACCGAATCCCAATAGGTCTGCATGTAGGCATAATACGGGTAGCGGGTGCTGTTGATCGTGTTGTCAAACGCATAATAGATCGCCGCCGTGCCCACCCGCTTGTTCTCTGCCAGCTCCTGCAGCTGGCTCTCGTCCAGCTCCGGCAGGGCTGCGGTGTTCTCCTCCTCCGGGTCGGTAAGCAAGATGCCGCCCAGCGCGCCGCAGCTGTAGGTAAAGCTGACCATACCGTTTTCGGCATCGGTGTAGACAGACCCCTGCTTTACAAGGCCCTGTGCGGTCAGCGCATCCAGCTGCTGCAAAGCAGCCTCTGTGCGCTCGTCCTCGGTCATCTGTGCATAGTCGCTGCCTCCGGTCAGTGCGGTCACAGCAGCATCTGCCTGCTGCATCTCGCGCACATCTGTGGCCGAAAGGCTCTGCTGCACAGCCGCCTGTTCTTCCGGCTGCTGTGCAAAAGCCGCTGTGGGCAGCGCTGTGAGCGCGAAAGCCAGAGCGCACAGTGCACACCCAAAACGGCGGAGCATATCGTGTTCCATTCCCATTTCCTCCGGGCATATCTGCCGCCCAATGCGGCACGCCGCCCTTTTCCAGCAGGCATCTTCCTGCCATTTTCTTTGCGCGGCAGACGCTCTGCAAAGGAGCTTTCTGCTGCACCTTCATTGTAGATGGTGCGGTCTGCTTTGTCAAGCATTCGTGCGGATTTTGCAAAGCTGTCACACCCGGTGGATTGCAAACGGTGTGCAGGCTGTGTATAATAGGATAAACTGGGTTGATATTGCCCGCTGCAGCGGCAAAACCCGGTGTGCATCTGGGAACGAAAGGTGGTGCTTTCTTGGAAAGCATTCGACAATATTTTAAACGAACGGATAAGATCTATCTGCTGCTGTGCATCTTCAGCAGCACCATGGCGGTGGTGGCTCTTGCCTCCTGGGCCGCAAAGCAGGGCAACGGCTTTGCCACGGACGAGATCACTGGTGCCATTACCGGCATCGGCGATTACCGCCGCGCGCTGGTGCAGGCGGCAGCAGCCGGGCTTGGCATCGTGATCGCGCTGCTGCTCTCCTGCATCGACTACCGCAGCCTTGTCAAGGTGTGGCCGGTGCATGTAGCCCTGACATGGGGTCTGGTGCTGCCCACACTGTTCATCCGCAATGTGGCCATCGGCCCGCTGACCATCGGCTTCAACGCCGGTGACACCGACAACTACTCCTGGTACAAGCTGGGCGGCTTTACCTTCCAGCCCACGGAGCTGGCAAAGATCAGCTTTATCCTTACCTTTGCCATGCATCTGAACAATGTGCGCAGCCGCATCAACGAGCCAAAGGAGCTGGTAAAGCTTCTGCTGCATCTGGCCGTGCCCATCCTTATCATCCACATTCAGGGCGACGACGGCACCGCCATCATCTACGCCATCATCGGCTGCTGCATGATGTTTGCAGCGGGCCTGAGCTGGAAGTATATCATCGGTGCCATTTCGGCAGCAGCTGTGGCCGTGGCGGCGGCGTTTGCCTTTTTCAGCGATAAGATCGGCAAGGGCTACCAGTGGTACCGCATTCTGGCCGTTATCGACCCGGAGAATTCCACCGGCTGGGCACCCAACGAAGCCACCTGGAAAAACATCATCTACCAGCAGCAGCGCGGCGAGATTGCCATCGGCTCCGGCGGCATCTTCGGCAACGGCCTGTTCAGCGGCCGGTACTACAGCGTGCCCAATGCCCACAACGACTTTATTCTCAGCTGGCTGGGCAATGCCATTGGCTTTGTGGGCCTGTGCATCGTGCTGGGGGCACTGCTGGCACTGGTGATCAAGACCTTTGCCACCGGTGCGCGCAGCGAGGACCTGCTGGGCAGCTATATCTGCACCGGCATCGGCGGTGCTCTGATGGCGCAGATCGCAGTGAATGTGGGCATGAACCTGCGGGTGCTGCCGGTCATCGGCGTCACCCTGCCCTTCTATTCTGCGGGCGGCAGCTCGGTGCTGATGCTGTATATCTGCGTGGGGCTTGTGCTGTCGGTCTATATGCACAACACAAAGAGCCTGTTCGGGTAAGGCTCTGGCGCACCGGTCTGTCTGTTCATCGTTTTCCACCTCTGTGATCCGGTTTTTTCTGATATACCAGACAAAAAATGGTTCAACTCTCTTGCAATCCGCCTGTACACATGGTAAAATTGTACAGAAGTTTGTAGTTTTATTGTGCAATAGGTGCAATAACTGTGTGGGAGAGTTTGGGGCTCTCCTGTTTTCATGTTATAGGATCAATGGAGTGAATCTAAGTATGACAACTGTAACCACTGCGCCAGAAGCGGAATACTGGCTGCAGACCGGTTGGATGGAGGAGCCCGGCGCAGAGCTTGGCATCCACAAGCCGATTACGATCGATCGTAAGACGAATCTTCACGAGCACCGCGCCTACTGGTGTGTGCGCCGCGCACAGGATATCTTCTTTTCTCTGCTGGCGCTGATCGCGCTTTCCCCGCTGATGCTCCTTACCTGCATTGCAGTCTGGATCGACAGCCCGGGTGCAAGCCCGGTGTTCAGCCAGCTGCGGGTGGGCCGCAACGGCAAGCTGTTCCGGCTGTACAAGTTCCGTTCCATGTGCCCGAACGCCGAGAGCAAGCTCAACGATCTGCTGCAGGACAACGAGATGGACGGCCCGGTGTTCAAGATGAAGGACGACCCCCGCATCACCCGGGTGGGCCATTTCATCCGCAAAACCAGCATCGACGAGCTGCCTCAGCTGGTGAACATCCTCAAGGGCGATATGAGCATTGTGGGCCCGCGCCCGGCGCTGCCCCGCGAGGTAGCCCAGTACACGCCCTATGAATGGCAGCGGCTGTACGTGACACCCGGCCTTTCCTGCTACTGGCAGATTGCACCGCACCGCAACCAGCTGAGCTTTGACGAATGGATGGCACTGGATGTGAAGTATGTCAAGGAACGCAGCTTCCTGGTGGACTGGAAGATCATCTTTGCAACCTTCCGTGCGGTGCTGTTCGGCCACGGAGAATAATTCGGATCACAGATCGGCAGAGCCTGCGGGCTTTGCCGATTTTTTTACAGATAGCCTTCAGGAAACAAAAAACAGAGGAACGACGCGGGGTCGTCCCTCTGTTTTTGCTTAGATCATCAAATCACTTCAGCACAGCGCCCAGATTTGCACTGGTGACCATGCGTGCGTAGCGGCTCAGCCAGCCGGTTTTGATGTTGGGTTCGGGTGCAACATACTTTGCCTTGCGCTGGGCCAGGACTTCGTCGCTGACCTCCAGCGTGATGGAGGCATTGGGGATATCAATGTTGATGGTATCTCCCTCCTCGATCAGGCCGATGGGGCCGCCGGAAGCAGCCTCCGGGCTGACATGGCCGATGGCTGCGCCGCGGCTTGCGCCGGAGAAGCGGCCGTCGGTGATGAGGGCCACGGTCTTGTCCAGCTTCATGCCGGCCAGTGCGGAGGTGGGGTTCAGCATCTCACGCATACCGGGGCCGCCCTTGGGGCCTTCGTAGCGGATGACCACCACATCGCCCGGGACGATCTTACCCGCGTAGATGGAAGCAATGGCCTCGTCCTCGCTGTTGAACACGCGGGCCGGGCCGGAATGCTGCTGCATCTCGGGGGCCACGGCGCTGCGCTTGACCACACAGCCGTCCGGTGCAATGTTGCCCCACAGGATCTGCAGACCGCCGGTCTGGGAGTAGGGGTTGTCGATGGGACGGATGGCCTTGTCGTTCAGGATGTGTGCGCCCTTGATGTTCTCGCCCAGCGTCTTGCCGGTAACGGTGGGCACATCCAGATCCAGCAGGCCCTTCTTGGCCAGCTCTGCCTGCACGGCGGGGATGCCGCCTGCGGCGTACAGGTCCGGCATGTGGGTGGGGCCGGCCGGTGCCAGATGGCACAGGTTCGGGGTCTTGGCGCTGATCTCATTGAACAGCTTCAGGTCGATGGGCACACCAGCCTCATAAGCGATGGCCAGCAGGTGCAGCACGGTGTTGGTGGAGCAGCCCAGAGCCATATCGCAGGTCAGAGCGTTGCGGATGGAGCGCTCGTTGATGATCTGGCGTGCGGTGATGCCCTTCTTGACCATATCCATAATGGCCATACCGGCGTGCTTTGCCAGCTGCAGACGCTTGGAGTAGACGGCAGGAATGGTGCCGTTGCCGGGCAGTGCGATGCCGATGGCCTCGCACAGGCAGTTCATGCTGTTGGCGGTGTACATGCCGGAGCAGCTGCCGCAGCTGGGGCAGCAGTTGCAGGTGCAGTCTTCCAGCTGATCCTCGGTGATCATACCGGCCTTGTAGGCACCCACAGCCTCGAACATCTTGGAAAGGCTGACCTCTTCGCCGCCGTAGGTACCGGCCAGCATGGGGCCGCCGGAGCAGACCACGGCGGGCACGTCCATACGGACGGCGGCCATGACCATGCCGGGCACGATCTTGTCGCAGTTGGGCACCAGCACCAGACCGTCCAGCTGGTGGGCCATGAGCATGGTCTCCACGCTGTCGCAGATCAGCTCACGGGATGCAAGGCTGTACTTCATGCCCACATGGCCCATGGCGATGCCGTCGCACACGCCAATGGCAGGGATCAGGATGGGCGTGCCGCCTGCCATCTCAACGCCGGCCTTGACGGCATCGGCGATCTTGTCCAGATTCATATGGCCTGGCACGATCTCGCTGTAGGCGCTCACCACGCCGATCAGCGGGCGCTCCAGCTCTTCCTTGGTGTAACCCAGTGCATAGAACAGGCTTCGGTTCGGGGCGCGCTCCGAACCCTTGGTCACGTTGTCACTTCTCATTGTTTATTCCTCTTTTTCTTATAGCAAAAGACTCCCTCCCAAAGGAGGGAATCTTTCCTAATTTTATCACAAGTTTTGGCTGAACTCCTTCCGTCATCGCTTGCGCGATGCCACCTTCCTCACGGAGGGAGGCTTCACGCTGCGATCAGGCAAAAGGCTCCCTCTTTGAGGGGGCTGTCGCCGCAGGCGACTGGGGGAGTTGATTACTTCTTCAGCCAGCTCATCATGCTGCGCAGCTCTGCGCCGACCTTCTCGATGGGCAGCTCTGCTTCCATGCGGCGCTTTGCCAGGAAGTGCACCTTGCGGCCGCCGTTGGGGCTCATCTCGGTCAGGAACTCGG
>ULVZ01040469.1_pt1 | contig 16293 bp, 13 predicted proteins | sample 1959901 | NCBI WGS metagenome assembly ULVZ01 (sample SAMEA4835800, study PRJEB28245) | human gut metagenome | biome: gut microbiome; material: fecal sample | place: Denmark | collected 2008 | reverse complement strand
CCCTGCCGCACCTCTCCGTATTGCAAGTGCATCGCCTCCTTTGTCCTATTATAGCACACAAAGATACGTTTGAAAAGGACATTTTATCCATTCATCCGCTCGTCAGATACAAATGTCTGCGATTTTTCTTGACGCCCGATCAAAACTGTGTTATACTGGCACGCAATTAAACTGGGGGAATGTATTATGAAAGCGCAAACCAACCGGCTGACCTTCAGCCAGCAATTCTTCATCGCCACCATGCTGTTCGGCCTGTTCTTCGGGGCAGGAAACCTGATTTTTCCCATTTTTCTGGGCAGTCAGGCCGGGCGCAATGTATGGCCCGCCATCACCGGTCTGCTGATCACCGGCGTAGGCATCCCCCTCCTGGGCGTAGCCGCACAGGGTATCAGCCGCAGCAACGGCCTGCAGGAGATGGCCGGGCGGGTGAGTCCTCGGTACAGTATCTTCTTCACCTGCGCTCTGTACCTGACCATCGGTCCCTTCTTCGCCATTCCCCGCTGCGCCTCCACGTCTTTCACCGTGGGCATCGAGCCGCTGCTGGGTGAGAATGCCAACGCCACGGTGCTGCTGGCGGCGTTCTCCTGCGTGTTCTTCGCCGCCGTGCTGTTCTTTTCTCTGCGCCCCGGCAAGATTTTGACGTGGGTGGGAAAGCTGCTGACGCCGCTGTTCCTGCTGGTGCTGGCTATTCTGGTGGTGACGGCCCTGCTGCATCCCACAGACCGCATCGCCGACGTGACGCCGTCGGCGGCCTATGCTGCGGCTCCCTTCTTCGCCGGTTTTCTGGAGGGCTACAACACCATGGATGCTCTGGCCAGTCTGGCCTTCGGTATCGTGGTCATCAACGTCATCCGGGGGCTGGGCGTCACGGAGCCCGGCGCTATTGCCAAAAATACGGTGCTCTCCGGCATTTTCAGCTGCCTGTTTATGGGCGGCATCTATGTGGCCGTCACCATCGTGGGGACCCGGAGCCACTCCCTTACCGTTTCCTGCACCAACGGCGGCGAGGCCTTCGCTGTCATTGCTGAGCACTATCTGGGGCGGGCCGGGCTGGTGGTGCTGGCACTGACGGTGATCCTGGCGTGTCTCAAGACCTCCATCGGTCTGGTCACCAGCTGTGCCGAAACCTTCACCGCCATGTTCCCCAATGGGCCGAAATACGGTTTCTGGGCCATCTGCTTTAGTATTTTTTCCCTGCTGGTCACCAACATCGGCCTTAACGCCATCATCGCCATCTCTCTGCCGGTGCTGATGTTCCTGTTCCCACTGGCCATCACCCTGATCCTGCTGGCGCTGCTGGGAAATCTGTACGGCCACGATACCGTGGTGTATCGGTGGGTCACGGGCTTCACGCTGGCGGCCGCCCTCTTCGATTTCGTGAAGGCGCTGCCCAAGGCCATCACGGAGACCCCTGTTGTCTCCGCTGTCATCGGCTTCGCTGACAGCTATCTGCCCTTCTTCGAGCTGGGGTTGGGCTGGATCTGCCCTGCCGCTGTGGGTCTGTTCGTGGGACTGATCTTCCATCGCACACGCCGAAACCGGCCAGTCGCATAAGAAATCGATTTTTCTGCGATCCATTCAGGCTGGCCCAATGCTGGCGCAGCAGCCTTTCTGCATTCACAAAAAGTTTACAATTCCAGACCTTCCGATTTTGCGATTTTTCTAAGTAATAATAGAAGGACGATTTCACCCGGGTGAGGTTGCCCCTGGTTCGGTATGGCACGGTATCTGCGCCGACGAATCCACATGACCTTCGACAGAGTATCTATGAAAGCATGGGTACTCTCCGCCATGCGGCAATCCGCTCGGAAGGTCCTTCCATCTCTGACCGTGCTCCCGGGAGCACGGTCTCTTTTTATGCTGACAGGGAGGAGGCGAAAAAGATAGTTTACAGTATATGCTGGGCAAGCTATATCTTGCTGGTAAGGAGGTTCCCCGCGACGAGGAGAAAGCCGCACAAGCCAGCCGACCATGAGGAGCAGTGGCCTGACATGACCATGTAAGCGGCTCAAAAACTGGGCCGCAAAACAAAGAATAAAATCCTTCTGGGCGAAAGGTAGAAAGGAACTGAATGAGAAAATCCAAATAGAATTCTTTTGACGAACTCCCGCTGATGCTGACCGTGGAGGATACTCGGCAGTAGGCGGCAACTCGAAGCTGTCGGTAGCTCTGCGTGATGGCCGCTTTGGTGTCTATCGTTGCTGGAATAATGCGGACGGTTTTTTGGGGCTGTACGCTTGTTGCTTGCATCATGCTGATTTCTCCTTTCCAATCCTCTGACCGTTTATAAGTACAAGGCTTATCGTGCCGTTTCTTTTCAGTTGGATCTCGCTGACTGCCTGGTCTGTTAAGTCGCTATCATAGGCTGTCAGCGGCGGCACAGTCTTGAATATATCTTTTAGGCTTTGAGCCGTGATTTCTTCCGTGCCAAGGCTCGTGTATTTTTCGCTCACGCAAGTGAGCATTTTTTGCTTTATGGCTTTGGCGAATTCTTTCTGTGGCATATCTGATTTCTCCTTTTTAGGGTAATAAAAAAGGCAGATAGATTTTCGCTTTCTATCTGCCTGTGTATCTGATATTTACTTTTCGGGAGTTCAAGTCTATCCACAAAGGGAAAACGGCGATTTTACATCTGTGTTTTGGTACAGAGAAAAATCGCCGTTTGGGTAGCAAAAAAGCCCGATATATTCGGGCTTTTCGCAGGAGACATCTTTTTTGTCTCCACATTATGGTCCGAGTGGGGCGACTCGAACGCCCGGTCTCTTGATCCCAAACTTATCGTGAATACTTTTTCCGCTCGTTTATAGCGGTTTTCGGCGCTTTTCAATTTGTTTCACTTACTCTTTGACGCTCTTATCTCCGCTGTTTCCGGGTGTTCCAGCGCCGTCTGTGGTAATCTATGTGGTCAAAAACGCTTCCCGCCCGGTTTTCGGTGAAGATTCACCGGTGCCGGATGGGAAGCGTTTCTCGTTGCTGTTGGCTGCATTGTAACTCTAAGCAGGGTGTTATGCAAGTGGTTTCTGCGCAGACAGCAGCTCAAATGTTGAGCCGCAATAGACAAAGAATAGCATCACGCATTTACCTTCTGGAGATAGAACTCACTCTCCAGAAATACTATTTCGGGTTAAATTTAGTTTCCCCTCAAAAGCTGTTACATTCCCGTAATTTGAGCGGCATTTTAAGGGAAAGTATGTTTGAAATACGGGAAAGCACCTGTTCATATGAGCAGATGCCGTTTACACAGCCCTATCCGAAGAAATACTGTTTCATATCTGAGGTGCCACCATCCTTGTCGCAGAACCATTCGTAATCAGCGAGACAGTTTCTGCAGTGGGCAATTACATCAAATCCACCGGGTGAATGCCAGTTGTCGGCAATGCTCATGATTTCCAAAGGTTTCCCACAGGCCGGGCAAGGTCGGATTTTTCTTGCTTCACGAGTGGCACGCGCTCGCTGTTCTGTCTCAAGTACGCCTAAAAGACTCTGCCAAAGATTCGAATTTGGCTCATGCTCTGCGTAGTCTTCAAGGTATCGCCTGATATCATCGGCAGCCAGAACGAGAAACTTATCATCCAGAAGACGAATGTGACGCTTGATATAATCGGAAACCACCACGGGCATACATGTGTTTTTGCCCATCGCATACCGCATTGCTGACAGCAGGATCAAGCGAAAGTCGGAATCGCAGATCGGAGCGAGCAGGTCTTGAGGGAACAGCAGGAACTCTTTGCCATCATTCATGCATACGCGCAGTGGTCGCTGTTCTTCCGTTACCAAATTCAGTAGACTGTTAGCTTGATCCTTCAGCTCATCAATGGTGATCGATTCGTAGTTCTGAAATGAGTTTACTTCATAATTCATCATGTGACCTCCAATCAGTTTGTCCTCACAATGAGGTGTTGGCATTGTAGCTCTGACTGCTCGGAGGTTCAACTGTTTCTTTTGTGGCTCGAAAAGAAATTTAATAGAGTCGTAATTCGTGCGGATTTATCATTTTCTTGCTTTCCCTGCCCAAATGTGCTATCATTATAAACAACGCTGTCAAGTGTTGGAATAGGCCTTGGCAGTATGGCTGCAATAGACCGAATGCTCTGCCAAGTGGCAGAGCATTTTTTGTATATTGGTACGGAGGAGATATTTATGTCTGTGAGTTATAAAAAACTCTGGAAGCTGCTCATCGATAAGGACATGAAAAAGAAAGACTTGTGTGAAAAGGCGGGCATCAGCCCAGCTTCCGTTACCAAGATGGGACGGAATGGACATGTCACTACGGAGATACTTGTGAAGATTTGTGCGGCACTGGATTGTGGTATTGAGGATATTGTGGAGATCGTACCTGACGACTGATAAGTCCAATAACGGTTAGGGATAGATGCGTTTTCTCAATACGCAACCGGAATTTTGATGAAAGGAGAACTCCATGAAATCAAATTTTGATTTTCTGAATCGATACTGGCCTGCATTGGCACAGATCGGCGCAACCGCAGAAACCTATGTCTATTCTGATCCCAATGCCTGTATCTATAAACTCGGAATGTTTGCCGAGCGCTTAGTGCAGGAGATCCTTGTCTTTGAGCACATTGTGGAGCCGGCTGTTGAAAACACCCACGCAAATCGAATTCGCATTTTGAAGCGAGCCGGTTTATTGCCGCACGAAATTGACAACACGCTATATGTTCTTCGCAAGACAAGAAACTCGGCAGTACATATAGGTACGGACTCCGTGGACGAAGCAAAGACATTGCTATCCTTGACATACAATCTTGCTGTTTGGTTTATGGAGACCTATGGAGACTGGGGATATATTGCGCCTGAGTTCGTTATGCCGAGCGAGACCACACACGAAGATTTGGAATCCGTTATTGCCGAGCAGGAAAGGAAAATCGAGGAATTGACGAAGCAACTGGCCGTGGTCAAGACCGCCGCTTCGGGCAAAACGCAGAAGGAGCGCGCAAGGCGGTCAGAATCTGTCTCTGCTATGATGAATTGGAATGAGGCGCAGACCAGATGCTTGATTGACGAGCAGCTTCGTCTTTCTGGTTGGGAAGCTGATACGCAGAACCTGCGCTACAGCAAAGGAACGCGTCCTGTAAAGGGGAGAAATATTGCCATCAGCGAATGGCCTACCAATTCGGCCTTTTACAAAAACGGGTATGCGGATTATGCATTCTTCGTTGGCGAGAAGCTCGTAGCATTGATGGATGCAAAAAAGATGTCGGAAGATGTGGCATCTACCATCGATGTGCAGGTAAAGGACTATGCTGCACATATTAAGCCGGAGGATATTCCACATACGGTTGGAAACTGGAATGGTTATCAGGTTCCCTTTCTCTTTGCTTCAAATGGCAGGGCGTATTTAGAGCAGCTGCGGACGAAGTCTGGTATTTGGTTTTTGGATGTCCGGGAACAGGAAAATCAACCGTATCCTATTCGGAACTGGTTTAGCCCAAGTGACCTGATGGAAAAACTTGGTCAGAATACAGCGGCGGCCAATCAAGCGCTGGCTGCGGCAGATAATTCGTTTATGACAGATCCTAATGGGTTGAATCTGCGCGACTACCAGATCAAGGCCATTGATAAGGCAACGGAGGCAATCGTTGACGGCAAGAGAACGGCCTTGCTTGCAATGGCCACCGGAACAGGTAAAACCCGTACTGTTCTGGGGCTTATCTACAAGATGCTGGAATCCAAGCGTTTCCGTCGTATTCTTTTCCTTGTGGATCGAGTGTCCCTCGGTGAGCAGGCAATGGACACCTTCAAAGATGTCAAGCTGAAGGAACTGCTGACGCTGGACAAAATATATGAGATCAAAGCGATCGATGACAACATCATCAATCTGGAAACCAAGGTCAGCATTTCAACGGTGCAGGGGCTTTTGAAACGCACGATTCTGGCAGAAGAACCGGATTTGATGCCCGGTGCATTTGATTTGATTATTGTGGACGAAGCCCACCGAGGCTATATTCTTGACCGTGAAATGACGGAAGAAGAAATCCTCTACGATAATCAAGATGATTATATGAGCAAGTACAAGCAGGTTATCGAGTATTTCGATGCGGTGAAAGTTGCCTTGACTGCTACGCCCGCTCTGCACACGACCGAGATTTTCGGGGAGCCGGTCTATACCTACAGCTACCGTGAGGCGGTTATCGATGGCTGGCTGGTGGATCACGATCCTCCGTATCTGATTAATTCGGATTTCATTGAAAATGACGCACAGTTCAAGAAGGGTGAAACCTTGGCACAATATGACCCCAACACCAATGAACTTTTGAACGGTGCAGTTTTGGACGATGAAATGGATTTCGATGTGTCGGAGTTCAACCGCAAAATTGTTCTGCCGGATCATACCCGCAAGGTGCTGGAAGAAGTTTCGACCTACCTGAATCCGGAAAGTGGAGAAAAGACGCTGATTTTTGCGGTGAATGATGCACACGCTGACCGTATTGTGGATACGCTCCGAGAAATTTACAAGCCCTATGGTATTTCCAATGATGCCATTATGAAAATCACGGGCAAAACTGCCGGCGGCAACAAAAAGAAGATTTTGCAGGTGATCAAGCAGTTCAAGAACAACCAGTACCCCAACATTGCCGTAACAGTCGACCTGCTGACTACCGGAATCGATGTGCCGGCAATTTGCAATTTGGTGTTTATGCGCAAGATCAACAGCCGGATCCTCTTTGAGCAGATGCTGGGACGCGCTACTCGCCTTTGCCCGGAAATCGGAAAGACTCACTTCAATATCTTCGATGCAGTTCGCGTGTACGAGGACTTGGACGACACTTCCAATATGAAGTCAGTCTCCGTCAGCAAATCAATGGCTGAATTGTTGGAGGATTTGTTCCGTCCGGGTGAGGCCAGCAAGCAGCCTGTCAAAGATTGCATTTTGGCAAGATTGCAGCGTAAGAGCAACAATCTGACCGATGAGCAAAAGTATGATGTATCCGAGCGTTTAGGCGGAAAAACAATTCGGGAATATGCGAAGGAATTGAAAAGCTGTACAGAGGAAGCTTTTGTGCAACGCTGCCGGGAGGATAAGGATTTCCTGCTTTGGTTTGACAACCTGAAGGGCAAAAAGCGCGGACATTACTATTCCGAAAAGGAAGATACTCTTTTGGAAACGACCCGCGGCTATGGTGACACGGAAAAACCGCAGGATTATCTGGACTCTTTTGTGGCCTATGTCAATGAGAACAAAGACCGTATCGAAGCGATCCGCATAGCCTGCACCCGCCCCAGCGATATGACCCGGGCGCAGCTTCGGGAGTTAAAGCTGGAACTGGATAAGGAGAATTTCACCGAGAGCAGCTTGAATGAAGCGGCCAGCGCGGTGAGCAATGAACGGATCGTGGCAGACATTATCGCCTTTGTTCGTCGGGCTGTACTTAAAACGCCACTGGTGAACCACGATGACCGCGTGAAAATGGCCTTTTCTAAACTGATTTCGGCGCATCACTTTAACAAAATGCAGCTGGATCTGCTGGAAAAGATCAAGGTATATATGCTTCACGAGAGCATCCTCAATACCGAGACCTTTGAGGCACCGGCGTTCAAGATGGATGGTGGTTTCGCACGCTTTAACAAGAAGTTTGGCGGGCAGCTTGCGGAGATCATCCGCGAGATCAACACTTATATTTACGAAGGAGCAGCTTAAATGAGCACGCAAGATATTGTACAGAAACTTTGGAACCTATGCAATGTGCTGCGGGATGACGGTATTACTTATCACCAGTATGTGACAGAACTGACCTACATTCTGTTTTTGAAAATGGCCGATGAGACCGGTGCAGATAAGGATATTCCCGAAGCATATCGTTGGGGCTCTTTGCCCAGCCGTTCCGGCATTGACCTGAAAAAGCACTACTATACGCTGCTCAGCAAGCTGGGCGAAGAATCCGTTGGCCGCGTGGCGCAGATTTACGCCAACGCATCCTCCAGCATCGAGGAGCCGAAAAATCTCGAAAAAATCATCACGGAAATTGATAAGCTGGACTGGTATGAGGCCAAAGAGGAAGGTCTGGGCGACCTGTATGAAGGCCTTCTGGAGAAAAACGCCAACGAGAAGAAGTCCGGTGCCGGTCAGTACTTCACCCCTCGTGTGCTGATCAATGTGATGACGGAGCTCATCAAACCTCAGCTGGGCGACAAGTGCTTTGACCCGGCCTGCGGTACTTTTGGCTTTATGATTGCAGCCAACCGCTATGTCAATGCGCATAACGATATGTATGCACTCTCTGACCGTCAGGCAGATTTCCAGCAGAATAAAGCGTTCAACGGCGTGGAACTGGTACACGAGGCCCATCGCTTGGCATTGATGAATGCCTATCTGCACAATATGAATGCCAATATCACATTGGGGGATTCTCTCGCACAAAGCGCCAAGGGATTGAAAGATTTTGATGTTATTCTGACCAATCCGCCCTTTGGCACGAAAAAGGGCGGTGAGCGTGCCACACGGGATGACATCTCTTTCCAGACCTCCAATAAGCAGCTGAACTTTTTGCAGGTGATCTATCGCAGCCTGAAGGCGGACGGCAAGGCCCGCTGCGCCGTGGTGCTGCCGGATAATGTGTTGTTTGCCGCCGGAGACGGTGCCAGCGTGCGCCGGGAACTGATGAATTTCTGCAATCTGCATACCATTCTGCGCTTGCCTACCGGCATTTTCTATGCACAGGGCGTCAAGACCAATGTGCTGTTCTTTACCCGCGGGACAACCGAGCAGGATAACACCACCGAGGTTGCATTCTACGATATGCGCACCAATATGGACAGCTTTGGTAAGACCCGGCAGCTGCGCAAGAGTGATTTCGACGAGTTTGTGGCAGGGTATGAAGACCCGTCCAAGCGCACCAGCGAGCGCTGGAGCAGATTCACTCGTGAGGAGATCGCCAAGAATCCGGACGATAGTCTTGACCTTGGCTTGATCCGCGACGACTCCATCGTGGATTATGACGATCTTCCTGACCCTGTAGAAAGCGGCGAGGAAGCGATTGCAAATTTGGAGGAAGCGGTCAATCTGCTGAAAAGTGTTGTGCGTGAGCTTCGTGCTCTGACGGAGGAAAAGTGATGGCAAGAGCAAAAAAAGAAGCCGCCCTCACGCCCGAAGAGCGTTTGCAGGCAGCTTTAGTGCCGGATTGGGAGTGGCCGTATAAATTGCCGGAGAATTGGTGTTGGTTGAAACTTGTTGAGTCATTTGACAATCATACAGATAGCAAGAAAAAAATTAAACAAAAAGATTATTTAGTGAAAGGGAAACTTGCTGTTGTTGATCAGGGTCAAGAGCTAATTGGTGGCTACACAAATGATGTGGAAAAGAGCTATTCAGGGGCGCTCCCGATAGTTATTTTTGGTGATCACACACGGTGCATCAAGTTTGTCGATTTTCCGTTTGCTCAAGGTGCTGATGGAGTAAAAGTGTTAAGACCAAAGCCGTTTTATTTGCCGAAAGCATTTTATTATGCACTCCAGTCTGTCAACATTCCCAATTTGGGGTATCGTAGACACTTTCCCCTTTTTAACAAATTCTCAATTCCATTACCCCCGTTCACTGAGCAACAGCGCATTGTAGACCGCATCGAAAGCCTGTTTACCAAGCTGGACGAGGCCAAGGAAAAGGCACAGGCTGTGATGGATAGCTTTGAAACCCGCAAAGCCGCTATTCTCCACAAGGCTTTTACAGGGGAACTTACTGCAAAATGGCGGAGGACACACGGGCTGTCGCTTGATACTTGGAAAGAAGTAGCAGCGGATTCCCTCTTTGAATATGTAACGAGCGGTTCTCGTGGATGGGCTAAGTATTACGATGAATCGGGTGCTGTATTCATTCGGATGGGCAACCTTGACCACGGGACGATCGAATTGGATTTCTCTGACATTCAGCATGTGAAACTTCCGAACAAGGCTGAAGGGCAGCGAAGTCGCATCCGTAAAAATGACATTCTCATTTCTATTACAGCCGATGTGGGAATGGTGGGATTGGTTCGCAATGATGATTTCGAGGGATATATAAATCAGCATATTGCATTGGCAAGACCCGTCATGAGTGAGAGTGCTGAATTTATTGCTTGGTATCTTGTATCTGATATTGGCTTGAAACAAATGCAGGAAAAGCAGCGAGGGGCTACAAAAGTTGGGCTCAGCTTGAATGACATTCGTGCATTACAATTAAAAATACCGCTTATCGAAGAACAGAACGAGATCTTGAAAGTCATTAAGATGTGGATAGGAAAAGAACAGCAGTCCCAAGAAGCCGCCGAAGCAGTCCTTGACCAGATTGATCTGATGAAAAAATCCATTCTCGCTCGTGCCTTTCGCGGTGAACTGGGTACGAATGACCCAAGCGAGGAGAGCGCGGTGGAATTGTTGAAAAGGGGCCTTGAAAAGAAATAAACAGTACTATTCAAAGATTAAGTGGACAATTACATTGAAAGTTGATGAGTTTGTGTTGAGGGAAATGTATCATGAGTAGTCTATTTATTGCCGGAAATGGGTTTGATATCGCTCACGGTATACCAACCCAATACAGTGAATTTAGATCTTTTATTATTCAAAAATATCCTGAAGCGTTGGAACTTCGAGACGAAGTAGTTTATTTGGAGGATTTTGAAAAAATTGACCCAAATGAATTTGCTGCAGAGATTTTGCTAAATGCCATGGATAAAGCAGCTGGCGAAAACTGGTGCAATTTTGAAGATGCTTTGGCCTATATCAATTTTGACAACAAGTTTCCACTACCGAACCACAAAGAAAATGAAACTGACGAGGAAGACCAAATGTTGATGCAGCAATATCTACTATATATGGATATGCTTACAAGTGGGTTTATTAATTGCTCAAAGATTTGGCAGGATTTATTTAGGCTATGGATAAAAGAAATTCAGTCTACGATAGACCGAGGAAATTACCAATCTAAGGCCAGCTTACTCAAACTTTTTTCAGACCCGGAAATGCAGTTCTTCAGTTTCAATTACACAAAAACTCTACAAAAATTATATGGGGTGAAAAAAGTAATTCATATTCACAATCGCGTTGGTCAAAAATTGATTTTTGGGCATGACAAAAACGACGAAGTAGGACTATATCAAAACATGGATTACGAAGATGGACCCAATATAAGCTCTTCGTTCTTGGATGATATGGTGTTGTCATTCAAAAAAGATACCGCATCTCCGATGAAAAAATATGCCAATTTTTTTAGGAGTCTTAATTGTAATATTGATAGGGTGTATTCTTATGGTTTTAGTTATGGGAAGGTTGATAGAGTTTACATTAAAGAGATAATCAGCCGTATTTCCGAAAATACATTGTGGCTCTTTACTGAGCATGAAGCGCATAACCACGAAGCTTTACGAATTAAGAAGATAAAGCTGCGTAGATATGGTTTTAGAGGGAGTTTTGGTATATATGATGGGTAACTGTTTCTATATGTTTACCCGTTGAGCAATGTAGGAGGAAAAATGAGAATAAAAAGGATATCAATTAGAAAATATAAAAATCTACTTAATTTTGAATGTGAGTTTTCAGCCTCTAATATTTCGGCTTTTATCGGAAGCAACGGATCCGGCAAATCAAACCTTCTTGAGGTAATTACGAAAGCTTTTAGTAATGCAAAAAATTATGCCGCAGGAAAAGATTTACCCCTTTCACTTGACCCAACGCTCGACTGCATCATCGAGTACGAATTACATGGAACTGATTATGCATTGCAATATAATCATGATGCAGAAGGTATTTTAACAAATATTTCTGAAAAAGCGTCCACTCCGATAAGAGATGAAATTTCCATATGTTGTGGCGAAAAAATACTTGCCCAAAAAGATATTGATAATGCATTACCGGACTCGATTCTTCTGTATTATGCAGGTGAAACTCTTCGTCAAAAAGGTGCCGCAGAGAGCACCTATGATAGTTTTTATGAGGAAAAGCTGAAACGAGCAAAGTCTGCTGCGTTGCCATCATTGCGCTTTATAGACTACTATTCAATAGGGGACCTGCCTCTTCTTCTTTTGACAGCAGCTGCGTATAGGGGCGATTATTATGCGAAATTTTTGTCATTTGTTAATTGTTCAGGAGTTTCTCCCAAATTCAGCCTTATTCTAAGAAACCCAGGAAAAGGAAAAGGAAAAGGAGAGGCTGATACTTACTGGAATGCAACTGGATTCGTAAAGTATTTTCTGGATAGTGCGAGAAGATTTGTAACGGGTACACGCGATTCTGACGGCCATCAGTACTATATGTTCTTCGATGGCCCTGAAAAATTCCGTACAATTTCAGAAAACGAATTTGATTTGTTTGCCAAACTAAAAGCTTTGAGGCACTATGGATATTTAGAGCATATTGGAATCGAGCTAATTAAGAAAGATGGAACCACATTCTCATCTCTTCGCCTCAGCGAAGGTGAAAAACAACTCGGATTACTCATGCTGTTGACATCATTTACAGTCCGGCATGAGTGCTTATACCTTTTTGATGAGTTTGATGCGTATCTACATTTAAATTGGCAAAGGCAATTTGCAAGCAACATTGCGAACACCAATGTTGCCGGACATATTCTGTTTACTACGCATTCTCCAGCCTCGGTTTCGAAGGTAAAAATGGACGACTTATTTATCATGAAAGATGGAAAAGCTATCTATCCTGAAAGTGAGACGTACAATCGTGCTCTAAACGAGATTATGTTTGAGCAAATGGATGTTACCATGCATGACCCAGAAGTTGAAGAGTTATACGATCAGTTTAAGGAATGTATTGCTACTCATAACAAAAGCGCGGCAGAGGAAATCCAACAACAACTTGTTGAACGGCTCCATTCAAAAGACCCGTTGTTGCTGAAATTAAGGATAACGCTTAGGAGACTATAAAGGATATGTGGCATATAAATAAAACGAGGCCGCCCGAAGAATTTGTTGAATATTGTAAAACTCCAGGTGTTTCATATGAAGGCTTGAGTGGCGAACCCAAAAAGAAACTGAGAAAACGATTGGTAGAAGATCAAGGATATATATGCTGCTATTGCGGCATGGAAATATCTGATGATGAGCACACAAAAATAGAACATGTCAAGTGCCAGAAGTATCATAGTGATCTTGCCTTGTGCTTTGATAATATGCTTGCCTCTTGTGATGGAGGGGAAAGCGACAGAAAGTCATTCAATAAGGCAGGAAGGGTAGAACGCCGAACAATGCAAAAACATCAAGAACACTGTGATGCGAAGAAAGAAGAGAAAGACATCCCTGTTTCTCCATTAGATGCTGAAATTGAGAGTTTCATTACATATTTTGACGATGGCTCAGTAAAAGGCTGTAATGATTCGGGAAAACAGCTCGTTCAAACTCTTGGATTGAATGCGCGATATCTACAAATGCTGCGAAAAAATGCAATAGACAGTTATTTAGAGATTCCAATGGATGATATCAAAACAGAAATAGAAAAGCTTCATATTCCAAATAACGGAAGATTACAGCCATTCTGCTTTGCAATTGAACAATGCTTGTATGCCATTCAAAAAGATAAAGAAAACGAATTGGCACTTGCAGCGAGCTAAGGCGCTGTTGTCTGTCCGTGAATTCAAGCCAGACCGTGTGACCGGCGGTGCGGAGGCGTATACCTATCTGGGCATGGCGAACTACGTGAAGCACACAGACAGCAGGCCGATGAATATCACATGGCGGTTGGACCGCCTGATCCCGGCGAAGTTCTTGAAGAAGACGAATAAGTTGGTAGTGGGATAAGGAGGAGCGTATGACTGAACTTGAAAAAATAGAACGGGCAAAAATGTATATGGACAAGCTGGCAAACGGCATCAATCCCATCGATGACACCATGGCACCAGACGATGATCTTATCAACAATGCCCGGTTATCGCGTTGCTTTTTCTTCATATCTGACGTGCTGCGGCAGGTAATTGAAAATGGCGGGACGAAGACGGCTGTGAATAAGAAACCTAAAAAGCTTCCTCTTGAAATCCCCATTGAGAAAAGAAGCCAGTTTGTCTATTCTGAGGTGCCTATTCCGGCCAGCGAAATTGCCAAGCGGATAAACGCTCTGGCTGATAATGACACTATGCAAAAACTTACCTATTCAGGAATTCTCACATGGCTCACGGAAATTGGCATGATGGAATGCGCGCTCACACCAGACGGAAAGCACACGAAAAGGCCAACGAAAATTGGCGAAGAAAACGGCATTTCCGTGGAAGAACGAACGAGCAGCAACAGACCCTATCAGGTTGTCGTTTACAACAATGCCGCACAGCATTTTATCATAGACAATCTTGATGCAATTCTCACGACAGAGAATATGCAGACACAGATGCAAGGGACTCCATGGACGAAAGAACATGATGACTGCCTCATTGACCTATATAAGAAGTCTGTACCGGTGAGTGAGATTGCTATCACCCTAAAGCGCAGCGCATCGGCGGTACGAGGAAGACTGAAAAAGCTTGGATTTGACGCATAGTTTACTTTGCGATGCCACAAGGAGGACACAGATATGGCCTTAATTCGTTGCCCGGAGTGTGGAAATTCAATTTCCGACAGAGCTGAAAAATGCCCTCACTGCGGGCTGCCAGCATCATACTTTTCCTCTTTGAGTAAGAATACTCTGCACATGAAAGAGGCGGGACTGGATTACAAAAATCTGCAAAACGTCCTGATTTCTTTCGAACGAGACCACGCCCAGTTGTTTTCGGCAGAACACTATATTTCGCACAGAGATGCGCAGAGGCTGCGGGATACATATGGAAAATACAACGAGAGCCTAACCAATAAGCTTATTTTTCAATATGTCTGCAATAACGCTGCAGCGATACGAGTTGATATCGACTCACTGCGCCGCTTCTTGCGCCAGATGCAATCTTTGGATGGAGATATTACGGCGCATAATACCACATATGTGGACCGCGCGCTGGAGCGGGATAAAGACTATTTTGACAATATTCTAAAACAGATTGACCCTAATATTCAGTTGGATGAAGAACAGCGCCGTGCAGTAATTACCGATGATGACTACTGCCTGTTGGTAGCTGGCGCAGGTGCGGGAAAAACCACGACAATGGCTGCAAAGGTCAAGTATCTGGTTGAGAAGAAGAGTATAGATCCGGGAGAGATCATTGTGATCTCCTATACGAACAAGGCGATTGGAGAACTGCGTGATCGAATCAATAAGGGGCTAGGTATTCCGGCGAAGATCTGCACCTTTCATGCGTTTGCGTATGATATTGTGAAACAGTTTTCGGCAGAACCGCCTGAGATCAATTTTTCTTCCCAGCAGATTATTTTTGATATGCTGGAAAAGTCGATTTTTCACAACAAGCAGCTCATGCGCAATCTGGTTTTATTCTTGGGGTATTACTTTGATCTGTCCGAGGATGTTTTCAAATTTACGGACCTGAATCAATACCATCTTTACAAAGCGGCGCAGGACTTTGAAACACTAAAAAGCGGGCTGGGCGAATACATCAAAAAAGTCGAACAGCAGCGCACAAAAAAGACTCGGACCATAACGGGAGAATACCTGCGTTCCATGCAGGAAGTGCAAATTGCAAACTTCCTGTATCTAAACGGACTGGATTATGAGTATGAAAGAGTGTATCCCTTTGGATCACCTTCTCGTAACAAAAAATACACGCCCGATTTCTATATTTCGCAGGGGGAGCATAGCGTTTGGCTGGAGCACTATGCACTCAGCGAGAGCGGCTATAACAGCCTGTTTACCCCGCAGCAACGGCAGGGGTATCTTCGCGCCATTAGTGATAAGCGTCGTCTTCATAAGACCAATAAAACTACATTGCTGGAAACAAGGTCCTTCTATACGGATCGGCGTCCTCTTCTGGACCATCTGAAAGAAGTACTTGAAAATGAGGGCTTTATCTTAAAGCCTCGTAATTTGGAGGAAGTTTATAAGAAGATCGTAGAAACCGGAAAGGACAAGTATATTTATAAGCTGATCATCTTTATGATGAAGTTTATTGAGCAATACAAAACAACCGGTTATGACGATGGCGGTTTCTCTATTTTGCGAGAAAGAACGGACAATCCGAGAACACTTCTTTTTCTGGATATCGCCGAGCAGGTCTATCATCACTATCAATCCGTGCTAAAACAGCGCAATCAGATAGACTTTGCAGACATGATAAATGACGCACACTTCTATTTGCAGGAGATTGAGCGGCAGAATGCCACGCTCCCTTACAAGTACATCATCATTGATGAGTTCCAAGATATTGCTCGGCAGAGATTCAATCTAACGAAAAGGCTATCTCAAATTACACAGGCGAAGGTTGTTGCG
>ULVZ01025203.1_pt1 | contig 16411 bp, 13 predicted proteins | sample 1959901 | NCBI WGS metagenome assembly ULVZ01 (sample SAMEA4835800, study PRJEB28245) | human gut metagenome | biome: gut microbiome; material: fecal sample | place: Denmark | collected 2008 | reverse complement strand
CCCGGTAGAGAAACGGCTTGCTGCCATGTCTCTGCGGGAAAAGGTGGGGCAGCTGTTCGTGGTGCGGGTCGAGGCACTGGACCCCAGTGGACAGTCTGATAGCACAAGGCTGACCTGGGCAGAACGGCAGGGGCTGAAAAAGTATCCGGTGGGCGGCATTGTGGTGTTTCGGCAGAATGTGAAAAGCCCGGAGCAGTTGAAAAAGCTTCTGGCAGATTTTCAGGCAGCATCCGGGACCGGTCTGTTGACCGCCGTGGACGAGGAGGGCGGCAGCGTGGCCCGGTTGGCCAATGCTTCCGGCTTTGATCTGCCCCAATACCAGAGTGCCCAGGCAGTAGGTACAACAGGGGACCCGGCCAATGCCCGTGCCATGGGGCAGATCATCGGAGGCTACCTCAAAACCTACGGCCTGAATCTTGACTTTGCTCCGGTGGCAGATGTGAACACCAATCCGGCCAATACCGTGATCGGGAACCGAGCATTTTCGTCGGATCCGGCAGTGGCGGCACAGATGGTGGCCTCCGCTGTGCAAGGGTTTCACGATGCGGGCATACTCTGCACACTCAAGCATTTCCCGGGCCACGGAGATACCGCAGAGGACAGCCACTACGGCACGGCCAGCAGCACCAAGACTTGGGCAGAGATGCGGGAGACGGAGCTGAAGCCTTTTGCGGCTGGAATCGCAGCTGGGGCCGACGTAGTAATGACCGCCCATATTACCACCCCCAATGCAACGCAGGACGGCCTGCCTGCGTCGCTCTCCTACACTATGCTGACCGAGCGTCTGCGGGGGGAGCTGGGCTTTACTGGGGTCATCTGCACCGATTCGCTTTCCATGCAAGCCATTCGTGACCACTATTCTGCAGCAGAAGCGGCTGTAACGGCGCTGAACGCCGGGGCAGATCTTCTGCTGATGCCGCCCGACCTGCCGGAAGCCTTTGACGGTGTACTGGAGGCTGTGCAGAATGGAACCATCAGCGAGGAACGCCTCAACGAGAGCGTCCGCCGCATCCTGATGCTGAAACAGAAAGCCGGGTTGGAGCTTGACACCCGCACCCCGCTGGAAAAGATGCTGGATGTGTTTCTGTAAGATTGAAGCATAATAAGAAGATCCCCTCCGGTGTGCGCGTACCGGAGGGGATCTTTGCGTATAAAGGAATGTTACCGCTTGATGTCGTAGTTCATGTTCATCAGGTTGCGGATGGAGCTGACATCATCGGTGATGTTGGCATCGCCGTGGATGGTGTGCTTGATGGCGCTGCTTGCCACGGCAAAGTTGACCATATCCATAGCCTTATAGTTGTGCAGCATGGCGTAGATCAGGCCGCTGGCAAAGGCATCGCCGCCGCCCACGCGGTCCAGAATATTAAAGGTGTAGAGCTTGCTCTCAAAGGTGTGGCCGTCGTACCACATAAAGGCCTTGAGGCTGTTCTCGCTGCCGCTGTGGGCATAGCGCACATGGCGGGCAATGCACTTGAGGTTGGGATAGCGGGCAATGAAATGCTGGAAGATCTCGTCCTGCTGCTCATAGCTGGGCTGCAGGGGCACGCCGTCCTTCCAGTCGCCCTTGCTGTGATCGTTGTCGTCCTTCCACAGGTGGTAGGGCTCAATGCCCAGCAGAACGTCAACGTAAGGCAGGCACTCGGTGCAGAAATCGCGGGCTTCCTCCCAGCTCCACAGGGTAGAGCGGAAGTTGCCGTCAAAGCTGACGGTCAGGCCCTTCTTCTTGGCCACCTTGAGCATATCGATGATGAGGCCGCGGCAGTTGGGGCCCAGTGCCGGGGTAATGCCGCTCAGGTGCAGCCAGTCGTAGCCGTCCAGCAGAGCGTCCAGATCGACCTGAGAGAAGTCATACTCGGTAATGGCACTGTGCTTGCGGTCGTAGATGACCTTGGAAGCGCGGATGCCGTATCCGGTCTCCAGATAATAAGTACCCAGCCGGTTGGAGGGGGTCTCGTTGGGCTCGGTCAGGATCATGGGGGTGCAATGCACATCGTTGGAGCGCAGCCAGCGCACCGCGCTCTTGCCCAGGCTGTTGTTGGGCACTACACTGAAGAAGGTGCTGTCCACACCCAAGTTGGCCAGGGCCAGTGCAATGTTGGCCTCGCTGCCGCCGTAGCTGGCTTCAAAGCTGGATGCCATGCGGATCTTTTCGTAGTTCGGCGGGGTCAGACGGAGCATGATCTCGCCGCAGGTGATAAATTTCTGGCCGTTGGGCTCGCTGCCGAGGATGGGATTGTAGTGTTCCATAACGCTCCTCCTAAAAAGTCGTTTCTGGGATCCATTTCATGTGAGAACACATTGTTGTATCCATTATACCGCACAGCGCACCGGATAGCAAGCAAATGCTGTTTTGGCCGAGAGAAAAAGAAAAAGAAATTTTGGTTGTTTTGACGAAAGAATCCCTCAGTCACCTGCGGTGACAGCCCCCCTAATAGTGGGGCCCTTGGCATTGCGTAAAGCCTTATGGTTTTGCCAAGGCCGCCCCTAGTAGGCAACAACGACGACCGCCGCCAGTGGCGGAAGCAGGGAGGAGTTGTTGGGGCAGCGGCCAGCAGGACGCAAGTGCAAAACTTTGCACGAAGCGGACGCTGGGTGCCGCAACCCGTACGGTGGCATCCCGCAGGGATGACGGTGGGGTTCACACCCCCGTCAGGTCAAAGCTGGGCGTATACTCTTCCTTTGCACTGCTCTTCTGCTGCATATAGCCAGAGCTGAGGCCAAGATCCATGGCGTAGTTGACCACCCGGCGGTATTCGTAGGTGGTGATGCGCCGCCCGATACCGTGGTCTGCCGCCTGATAGAAGGGGGTGTACTGGCTCATCACGCTGGGCAGGAAGCACCCGGGGTCGGCCTTGTTCCAAGCCGCCATCTGATCGAGCACGGCAAAGCTGTCGTCCACATGGCCAGGCAGGGCAAGGTGGCGCAGGATCACGCCCCGCTGCAGGATGCCCTCGCTGTCAAAAACAGGGTGCCCGGCCTGAGCCATCATGGCTTCAATGGCGGGCCTGGCCTGTGCAAAATAGTCCGGCGCAGCGGAAAGCTCTGCCGAAAGGGCAGGGGAAACATATTTCAGGTCGGCCAGCCAGATGTCGATGAAACCGCGCCAGGCGTGCACGCTCTCCACAGTCTCGTATCCGCCGGTGTTGCAGACGATGGGCAGATGCAGCCCCTGCGCCCGGGCCAGGTCGAGGGCGGCGATGATCCAGGGCCGCCACTGCCCAGGCGTGACCAGGTTGATGTTGTGGGCTCCCTGCGCCTGCAGGTCCAGAAAAATCTCGGCCAGGCGCTCCACGGTGATCTCCCTGCCCAGCCCCTCGGCGCTGATGGGGTAGTTTTGGCAGAAGCAGCACTTGAGGGTGCAGCCGGAGAAGAACACCGTGCCGCTGCCCCGGGTGCCGCTGATGCAGGGCTCCTCCCAGAAGTGCAAGGCAGCGCGGGCCGCTTTCAGGGTGCGGCCCGCCCCGCAGAAGCCCGTCTGCCCGGCGGCCCGGTCGGCTTTGCACTGCCGGGGGCAGAGAGTGCAGGCTTCCGGCACGGCAACAGAAATGGTTTTGGGCATAATATCCAAGTCCTTTGCAAAAGATTTGACAGAATTACTCTTGTTTATTATACCATTTATGACATGGAATGTGGTATACTATGATAGAATATTATATATCATGCAAAAATACTACATATCAGACGGAGGATGTCATGCGCACCGAAAACGAGGAGATCCGGGATCATTTGAAATATCTCTCCCTGCTGGCACGGGATTACCCCTCGCAGGCGGCCGCCGCCAGTGAGATCATCAGCACCCAGGCCCTGCTCAAGCTGCCCAAGGGTACCGAACATTTTATGAGCGACCTGCACGGTGAAAACGAGGCCTTTGTCCACATCCTGAACTCGGCTTCGGGTGTCATCCGGGAAAAGGTGGACATCGTGCTGGGGGACAGTGTGCCGGAGCAGACCCGTGCCGAGCTGGCAACGCTCATCTATTACCCCAACGAGAAGCTGCCCCAGCTCAAAGCCGGGTGCGCGGATGAGGAAGCGCTTGACCACTGGTACACAGAGACCCTGCTTCAGCTCATTGATATCTGCCGGTTGGTGTCCTCCAAGCATACCCGGCAGCATGTGCGCTCCTGCCTGCCGTCCAGTTGCGGGTATATTCTGGATGAGCTGCTTCATGCCCACTTTGAGGACCACGACAAGGACCTTTATTATGGGCAGATCGTGGGCAGCATCATCGAAAATGGCCGCGCCGACCGGTTTATCGTCCGGCTGTGTGAGCTCATCAAGCGGCTGGCTGTGGACAAGCTGCACATCGTGGGGGACCTGTTTGACCGCGGCCCCCGGCCTGACATCATTCTGGACCGGCTCATGCGCCACCACCATGTGGATATCCAGTGGGGCAACCATGACGTGGTCTGGATGGGTGCCGCCGCCGGAAGTCCCATCTGCGTCTGCACCGTGCTCAAAACGACACTGGCCTACCACAACCATGCCATGCTTGAGGACTGCTACGGCATCAACCTGCGGCATCTGCAGCGGATGGCCGAGCAGTTCTACGGAAATGACGACCTGACCCTCTGGATGCCCCACACCGACGCGGCGCGCGGCCCTTACACCGAGGGAATGCTCCACCGCTGTGCCGTGATGCACAAGGCCGTGACCATTCTGATGCTCAAGATGGAGTGCAAGGTCATCGACCGCAACCCGGATTTCAAGATGCAGGGTCGGGATTTCCTGCGGCACATCGATTGGGAAAAGGGAACAGTGACCCTGAACGGGCAGGCATACCCCCTGCGGGACACCAGCTTTCCCACCGTGGACCCGGCAGACCCCGCCGCCCTGAATGATGATGAGCGGCTGGTGCTCCGCAAGCTGGTGGAATCCTTCCGGCAGAGTGAGCGTTTGCAGCAGCATGTGGAATTTTTGTATGCCAAGGGCAGCGTTTACCACATCGAGAACGGCAACCTGCTCTACCACGGCGTGGTGCCCATGACCAAAAACGGCAGCTTTGCCGTGGAGCGGTTCGAGGGACACAACTACTCGGGCCGCGGCTTGATGGACTACTGTGACGAGCGGGCACGCCGCGGCTACTTTGCCCCCGAGGGAAGCGCTGCCCGGCGGAGCGGTCAGGACTTTTTGTGGTATCTGTGGTGCGGCAAGCTGTCGCCGTTGTTCGGCCGCAGCGCCATGACCACCTTTGAGCGGCTGTATATTGCCGACCCCGCCACCCATGAGGAAGTCAAGGACCCCTATTATACATGGTACAATGAAGAGGCCGCCTGCCGCCGTATCCTGGCGGAATTCGGTCTGCCCGGCACCAGCCACATCGTCAACGGCCATGTGCCGGTGCGGGAGAAGAGCGGCGAGAGCCCCATCAAGGGCGGGGGCCGTCTGGTCGTCATTGACGGCGGGTTCTGCCGCGCCTACCATGAAAAGACCGGCATTGCAGGGTATACGCTGGTGTACTCCAGCCGCACCATGTCCCTGCGGACCCATCAGCCCTTTGTCAGTGCCGAAAAGGCCGTGAACGAAAACATCGACATCGTGTCGCAGAAGAACATACTGGAAACGGAGAACCACCGCATTCTGGTGGAAGAGACGGACGAGGGAGAGACCCTGCGGGAGCGGGTACACGACCTGAAGCAGCTGGTCAAGGCTTATCAGCTGGGCTGGATCAAGGAGACTTGCAGCGAGGATTGCGTCTGGTAAGGGGCGCTGATTGTAAAATTTTTGAAATAAGAAACAAAAATGTCGAATATCTCCGCAGATTCTGGGCAAAACAGAAAATAATCGGGCAGGGAAAAAGGGGGCTTTGCTTTTTGCCCGAAGTTGTGTATAATAAGATAGTTGTATCGTGAGGGTGTGTGCCCAGCGGTGCGCGGAGAGATCAAGCAAGAACCCTGAGTGGCCCTGCCGCTGGCGGGCCTGCGACAAGGAGAGTATAAAATTGGAAAAGTTTGTTATTACGGGCGGCAAGCCCCTGCATGGCGAAGTTACCATTTCCGGTGCAAAAAATGCGGCTGTGGGCATTCTGCCTGCCACCATTCTGGCGGCAGATGTCTGTGTGATCGAAAACCTGCCGGACATCAGTGATGTGGCAGTCAGCTTGAAGATCCTGAGCACCCTGGGTGCCAGCATCAAGATGCTGAACCGCAATACCTACGAGATCGACACCACCTACCTGAACAGCACCAACGTCCCGGACGATCTGTCCCGTCAGATGCGTGCCAGCTACTACTTCCTGGGTGCACTGCTCTCCCGCTTTGGCAAGGCACAGGTGGCCATGCCCGGCGGCTGCAATCTGGGCCCCCGCCCCATCGACCAGCACCTCAAGGTGTTCAGCGCACTGGGTGCAGAGGACAGCGTGGACTACGGCATGATCACCGTCCGCGCCAAGGAACTGAACGGTGCCCATATCTTCTTTGATAAGGTCAGCGTGGGCGCTACCATGAACGGTATGCTCTCCGCTGTGATGGCACAGGGCCAGACCATTCTGGAAAACTGCGCCAAGGAGCCCCATGTCGTTGATCTGGCAAACTTTTTGAATATGTGCGGCGCGGATGTGCGTGGTGCCGGCACCGATGTGATTAAGGTGCGCGGCGTGGAAAAGATGCACGGCTGCACTTACAGCATCATCCCTGACCAGATCGAGGCGGGCAGCTACATGGTTGCCGCTGCTGCCACCGGCGGCGACGTTCTGATCAAAAATGTCACCCCCAAGCATCTGGCACCCATCACGGCAAAGCTCCGCCGTGCCGGTGTGGATGTGGAGGAATTCGATGATTCCGTCCGCGTCTCCCGCAAAGGCGATATCCTGCCGCTGAAGATCAACACCATGCCTCACCCGGGCTTCCCCACCGATATGCAGCCCCTGATGGGTGTGCTGCTCAGCGTGGCAAAGGGGATCTCCACCATCACCGAGAGCGTGTGGGATAACCGTTTCCGCTATGTGGACGAGCTGCGCAAGATGGGCGCAATGGTGCAAGTGGACGGTCAGGTGGCCGTGTTTGAGGGTGTGGACAAGCTGAACCCTGCCCCCCTGCGCGCTTCTGACCTGCGTGCCGGTGCGGCCATGGTCGTTGCTGCCCTGATGGCAGACGGCACCAGCGAGATCGAGGAGATCGGCCACATTGAGCGCGGCTATGAGAACATCGTGGAAAAGCTGCGCGGCCTGGGCGCTGAGATCAGCAAGGTGGAGCGGATGCCCGCCGCACTGGAATCAGCAATGTGATCATTCAGAATCTCTCAGTCTGTTTTGCAGAAGTTTTCCTGACAGGGAGCTTTTGTGAAGCAATGACGGAGAGGTTCGTTTCTTGAGGTTTGAAATGTCTGAATTCATCTCGTTATACTCTGGTTCCTCCGGCAACTGCAGCGTGGTGCGCACGGGGGAGAAGTACATCATCATCGATATGGGAAAGGGCGTGCGCACCACCTCGGCGGCGCTCAAGGAGCTGGGCCTGAACATCAGCGATTGTGCGGGCATTCTGGTCACCCATGAGCACTCTGACCACGTCAAGGGGCTGGCTACCTTCCTCAAAAAGAATCCGCTGCCGGTATACGGCGCAGACGATACGCTGGATTTTCTGGATGCAAACGGCATCGTGCCCGCCAGCTGTGCGCTGCGCACCCTGTCCGGCGGGGAAGAGGATGTGGGAGATTTCGGTGTGACGATGTTCCCCACCAGCCACGACGTGCCCTGCGTGGGCTACCGCATCCATACCCCGGACAACAAGACCATGACCATTGCCACCGACCTGGGAGTCCTGACCCCGCCGGTGCATCAGGCCCTGAGCGGCTGTGACCTGGTGGCATTGGAAAGCAACTACGACCTCCACATGCTCCGCAGCGGGCGGTATCCTTACTACCTGCGCTCCCGCATCGAGTCCAACCGGGGCCACCTTTCCAACGATGAGTGCTCGGCAAAGCTGCTGGAACTGATCCAGGAGGGATGCAAGAGGTTTGCCCTCTGCCATCTCTCGCAGGAGAACAACACCCCGGCGCTTGCTTTGCAGACCATGTTCAACACCCTGGGCGCGGCAGGTGTCGTGCCGGAAAAGGACTGCATCGTGCAGGCCCAGCGCCGCAATGAGATCAGCCCCGCGCTTACGTTTTAAGAAAAAGGCCCTCTCCATCATTGCTTTACAAAGCATGACGGAGAGGGCCATTTTTGTTGTTGGGTAGCTTGAGCGAGCGACAACCACCAGCTTCGCTGGTGGAATAAAAACGGCTTTAGCCCTAGACAAAGAGAAACCTCCCCGTAGAATAGAGTGTGGGTTTGCCAACCACATTCTAGGAACAGGGAGGTTTATCTTTGAAATGAAAGATAACAAAGACGTAGATAGTTTAAGCCATACCACGTGGAGATGTCAATACCATGTAGTGTTTGCACCGAAATATCGGAGAATGGTAATTTACGGTCAGATCAAAAAGGATATAGGGCAGATACTGCGCCAGTTGTGCGAACAAAAAGGTATTGAAATCATTGAAGCGGAGGCCTGCCCTGACCATATCCATATGCTGATAAGTTTTTCGCCGAAGTACAGCATTTCCTACGTCATGGGATATCTCAAAGGAAAGAGCAGTCTTATGATTTTCGACAGACATGCAAATCTGAAGTACAAGTATGGCAATCGGCATTTCTGGGCCAGGGGATACTTCGTGGATACGGTAGGAAAGAACAAAAAGAAAATCCAAGAGTACATTAAAAATCAACTGCAACAGGACCAGATTGCCGATCAGTTGAGCCTTAAGGAGTTCGTGGACCCGTTTACGGGTAGCAAGGAAACTAGGGCGTAAATAAAAGGGCCCCTTGAGAGGGGCCTGCCACGAGACAGGAATGCAGTTGGCAGACCCATTCGTGGCCCCTTAAGGGGCTTTGCTAGTATTATGCCCTTCTAGGGCTTACTCAAGCCACCGGCTCAGCCGGTGGTTTTGACTATGCCAGATCCGGCAGGATATCGGGCCAGAGGGCCTGCTCCTGCCGCAGGTCGGTGAAAACGCAGTCCAGATAGATCTTGTTCACAGCCGAGATGATGGTGCTGCGCAGGAGCTTGCATGCATCATCAACATTCGGCTCCAGCTCGGAAAAGCTTTTGGTCAGGCCGAACACATAGGGCAGGTAATTCTCCAGCTCATCGCAAAAGGTATCATACGCCTGCGCGGAGGTATAATGCGCCTGCTGCATCTTGAACAGGCTGTCGATGTTTTCCATGGACAGGACATTTTTAGAAACTACGATGTAGATCAGGCAGGCCAGCTGATCCCGGGTATACTTCTTTTTGATGGGGTGGCTGATGATCCCTTTCTTAACGTAGTTGCTCACCATGGAAGCGGTGAGCTCCACCCCCTGAAATGTGCGGAAACACCCGTTGACAAACTGTACACTCTGATCCAGATAAAGCCCTACGGTGGGGAGTTCTGCATACCGGGGCAGGGCAAACCCTGCGGCGCAGGCCGCAACGCGGCGGTTTGATTCTAATTTCATGCGGACAGTATACCATGTTTTGGAAATGCGGTCAACAGGAAATTAAAAACTTTTAAAATAATTCAAGAAAACAGTTGACAGGTTTTTGAAAAACTGATATAGTGATTCAAAACAACAGGAAAAACTGCGGCATCCTCTGCCGCCGGAATGGAGATAAATGCTTATGAACACCAAGATTGTTGTGGATTCCTCCGCCAGCCTGTACACCTTGCAGGGCGTGGATTTTGAATGCGTTCCCCTGAAGATCATCACCGACGATGCCGAATATCTGGACAACGGCACAATGGATGCCTTGGGCATGGCCCAGACCCTGCGTACCTATAAGGGCAAGACCTCGACCTCCTGCCCCAACGTCAGCGATTGGCTGGCCGCCTACGAGGGAGCCGACGAGGTGTATGCCATCACCATCACGGGCACTCTGTCCGGCAGCTACAATGCCGCCCAGCTGGCCGCCGAGGAATACCAGCAGGAAAACCCCGGCAAGCGGGTGTTCGTGCTGGACAGCCTTTCCACCGGCCCGGAGCAGCGCCTGCTGGCCGAGCATCTGCGGGATCTGCTGGCTGAGGGGAGGGAGTTTGACGAGGTCTGTGAAGAGATGCTCCGCTACCACAAGCACACCCATCTGCTCTTCTCGCTGGAATCGCTGGCCAATCTGGCCCGCAATGGCCGCGTGAAGCCTGCCGTTGCTGCTGTGGCGCGGATGCTGGGCATCCGGGTCATCGGACAGGCAAGTGAGGCCGGGGAGCTGGATGTTCTCTGCAAGACCCGTGGTGAGCATGGTGCGCTGGAGCGCATCGTGCTGGAACTCAAGGAGCACGGCTACACCAACGGCAGGCTCCATATCTCTCACTGCGGCAATCCCGCTGCCGCCGAGCGCCTGAAGCACATGGTAAAGGCTGTGTTTGATGGAGCAAAGGTGGACATCAGCGAATGCGGCGGTCTGTGCAGCTATTATGCAGAGCTGGGCGGCCTGCTGGTTGGTTATGAGGACGCGGAAGCATAAGCGAACGGCCCTCGGAAAAATTCTGCCCACGATTGAATAGGCGCTCATAGCGGGGAAAGCCGTTGTGGGCGCTTTTTTGTTTGCAAAATCTTCCGCTCTGCGCTATACTAACAGCATCAAAAATCGCCGTGGGCGGCAGGGGAGGGATACCACATGTTCAGATTGCCTATCGTCAAGTTTTTCAACCGTATCTTCAACCGTGTCACGATCACAGTGGTGCTGGTGGCTTTACAGGTGCTCTGGCTGCTCTGGGCGTTCTGGTCGTTCACGGCGGGGCGGGTCTGGCTGAACGGTGCCCTGAAGGCGCTGAGCATCCTGATCGTGCTGTATCTGGTGCGCAAGGATGAAAACAGTGCTTATAAGATCGGCTGGATCGTTCTGATCGGCCTTCTGCCCCTGCTGGGCGGCGCGCTTTATCTGGCTTTTGGCAACAAGGCCCCCGCCAAGTATCTGCGGGAGCGGATGCAGAAGGTGGAACAGGCCCATCAGACCGAGCTTGCCCAGCCCGAGGGCCAGACCGATGCGCTGGATATCTCCAGCCGGAACCTGAGCCGCTATGTGGCAAAGTTCGGGCCGTATCCGGCCTGGAGGGATACCGCTGCTCACTACTTTTCCTGCGGGGAGGAGATGTATCCCCAGCTGCTGGCAGATCTGAACAAGGCGGAAAAGTTCATCTTTCTGGAATTCTTTATCCTCCGTTCCGGCAAAATGTGGGACGGTGTGGAGCAGATCCTCCGCCGCAAGGCCGCTCAGGGCGTGGATGTGCGGCTGATCTACGATGATTTTGGCAGCCTGCTGGGCCTGCCCAGTGATTTTGTCATCCGCATGGAGAAGGCGCATATCCGCTGCATCCCTTTCAACCCGGTGGTGCCGCTGGTCTCGCTGGTGATGAACCACCGCGACCACCGCAAGATCGTGGTGGTTGACGGCAATGTGGCCTACACCGGCGGCGTGAATCTGGCGGATGAGTATATCAATGCAGAGAAGCGCTTTGGCTACTGGAAGGATGCGGCCATCCGGTTGGAAGGAGCCGCTGTCTGGAACTTTACCGTGATGTTCCTCAATGTATGGAACGCCTTCCGCTCGCAGGAGACCGATTACACCGTCTTTGCGCCCACCCGCCTGCCCGCAGTGCAGGATGGCGTGGTGCAGCCTTATGCGGACAGCCCGCTGGATGAGGAACCGCTGGCCGAGACGGTCTATCTGGACATCCTCTCTCAGGCCCAGAGATATGTTTATATCTATACGCCCTACCTGGCCGTGGGCGAGGAGATGCTGGATGCTCTGAAAAATGCGGCCAAGCGCGGGGTGGACGTGCGGCTCATCCTGCCCGGGATCCCGGATAAGAAGCTGGTGTTCCGGCTCAGCCGTTCCTACTATCTGCCCCTGCTCAGAGCGGGCGTGCGCATTTATGAATTCACGCCCGGTTTCCTCCATGCCAAGTGCTATGTCAGTGATGACCGCGTGGCCGTGGTGGGCAGCATCAATATGGATTACCGGAGCCTGTTTCTCCATTTTGAGTGCGGAACACTGCTCTTCCATAACAGCCAGATCGCCGCTCTGCGGAAGGATGTGGAGCGCACCCTGCCGCAGTGCCGGGAGATCATGCGGTCCGACTGCCGCACCAATCTGCCGGGCACAGCACTGGACAGCGTGCTGCGGCTGCTGAGTCCGTTGATGTAAGCGGCTGCGCGCAGCACGCGGGGAGCTTTTCCACGCAAGTGAAACGGGCCATTCCATCGCCCGCCCTTATTGCCTGCGGCAACAGGGTCCCACCCCAGCGGACACTTGCTTTGGAAAACTCCCGTCGGCTGCGTAATTTTACGCTCTTCTGGACATACTATGGGGCAAAGGCCCAACGGGCCGTGTGGAAAGGGAGCGTATCTATGAATCAGAACCATCGGGCTCTTTGGAGCTGTGCCATGGCGGCGGCGCTGCTGCTGACCGCCTGCGGCAAAACGAACGCCGGGTCGGGCAGCTCCGGCAGCATGAGCGAAAGCAGCGGCACATCCTCCGCACAGACCCAGACAGCGGCATGGAAAACCGGTCTGGGTGTGGTGACAGAGGCCACCGATCAGGACAGGGCAGGGAAAATTGAACTGGCGGCGGCCGCTGTCCTGCTGGATGGCGAGGGGAAACTGGAGAGTGTTCTGCTGGACGAGCTGGAAGTGTCTGTTTCGGCGGACAGCACCGGCCATGTGACCCTGCCCACCGACTGGCGCACCAAGCGGCAGAAGGGGGACGATTACCCGCTGGCCGAGGTCTCTTCCCTGAAAAAGGGATGGGCGGAACAGGCGGATGCCTTTGCCAGTTACCTGATCGGCATGACCCCGGAACAAGTCTCCATGCTCAAAGTGGATAAGGATGGCAAGCCCACGGATGCCGACCTGCTGAGCGGTTGCACCATTGCTGTGGATCGCTACCGGGATGCCGTGACCCGGGCCTGTGCCAATGCCAGGGCACTGGGTGCCGCCAAGGGCGACAGGGCCGCGCTGGGCATCGAAGCGGTGAACGGGACTTCGGACATCACCGCCACCGATGACAAGGATGTGAATGCGCAGGTGGATGTGAGCATCGTGGCACTGACCACCGATGCGGACCGCCGTGTGACCAGCGCCATTGCGGATATGGCTGAGCCGGCCCTGACAGTGGTGTCGGACGGCGGTGTGACAGCCCCGGACCTCGTCAAGACCAAGCTGGAGCTGGGTGAGGACTATGGGATGCGCGGCGCATCGGCGCTGGGCAAGGAGTGGTATGAGCACAGCGAGGGCTTCTGCGATGCCCTCAAGGGCAAGACCCGCACCGAGATCGCCGGGCTTTCCGGCGGCGATGCCGACCTGAAGGCTCTGTGTACCATTGACATCACCGATCTGCAAAAGGCGGCGCTGGATGCCCTGAGCTGAGGAGGAACCCCTTTTCGGTCTCGCAATCGCGCACCGGCTCTCCCGGATAGGGGGGGGCGGTGGCATTCCGCTGCGTTTTCAGAGAGAACCCTCTCGCCGCGTCTGGCAGCTGCCGACGCGGCGTTTTTGTTTTGTCAAAATGACCGCTTTGCCGTGGTAAAGCGGTAAAGATTTGAGCAAACTGCGAAAAATCAGTTTTCCCCCTTGCCAAATGGCAGAAAACGCGCTATTCTATAACCACAGTTTAGCGATTTAGCATGGTAAAGCAATAAAACAAAGCTGTTTGCCACTGAGGGAGGAACCGTATATGAAACGTCTTGTATCCGCATTCCTGGCCGGTGCCATGGCACTGAGCCTTGCCGCCTGCGGCGGTGCCGCTTCCACTTCCACTGCCGCATCTGCTTCGGCCTCTGCTTCCGGCAGGGCTGCCGCATCCCAGGCTGCAGGCAGCGACCTGGATTACATCAAGGGCAAGGGCAAGCTGGTCATTGGCTACACTGTTTACGAGCCCATGAACTATACCGATGCCGAGGGCAACTTCACCGGTTTTGATACCGAGCTGGCCACTGCTGTCTGCGAAAAGTTGGGCGTGGAGCCGGAGTTTGTGGAGATCAACTGGGATACCAAGGTCGTGGAGCTGGATGCCAAGAGCATCGACTGCATCTGGAACGGTATGACCCTGACCGATGACATCATGCAGAACACCGCTACCACCAAGGCTTATGCAAAGAATGCACAGGTGGTCGTTGTGAAAGATGGCACCGATTATACCTCTACCGCTGACCTGGTGGGTAAGACCGTGGTCGCCGAGGCTGGTTCCGCCGGTGAGGCTGCCATTGAGGGAGACGAGAACCTGGCACAGGCTGATTACGTTTCCAAGAGCGTTCAGACCGACTGCCTGATGGAAGTTGCCGCAGGCACTGCCGATGCCGCTGTACTTGACCTGACCCTGGCCAACGCCATGATCGGTGAGGGCACTGACTATGCCGACCTGAAGATCGTGGACGAGCTGAACGCCGAGGAGTACGGCGTGGCATTCCGCAAGGGCAGTGATACTGCCGCCGCTGTGGATGAGGCCTTTGATGCACTGAAGGCCGATGGCACCATGCAGGCACTGGCCGATAAGTACGATCTGGCACTGGCTGACTGAATTTGTTGAAAAACTCCTTCCGTCATCGCTATGCGATGCAACCTCCCTCGGTGAGGGAGGCTTTTTGTTGCCGATGCGTGAAAGGCTCCCGAGCAGAGGGAATTTTCACCGACGGTGATGGAAGGGAATATGGATTCTGAATAAAAAAGGTGTGTTTTTGTGTCTGTGATTCTTATGCGCCTGTCCGGCGCGTTCCTGCTCAACTGTGAACTCTTTGCCCTGACACTGCTGTTTGCACTGCCGCTGGGGCTGGTGGTCTCGTTTGGCTCCATGAGCCGCTGCAAGCCGCTGGCCGGGCTGGTCAAGACCTTTGTCTGGATCATCCGCGGCACCCCGCTGATGCTGCAGATCATTGTGATCTATCTGGGCCCCGGCCTGCTGGGCATGAACAACCCCTGGCCCTCCGGCTCCGGCGGACGGATGGTGGCGGCGGTGGTGGCTTTTGCCATCAACTATGCCTGCTATTTTTCTGAGATCTACCGCGGCGGCATTGAAGCGGTGCCCAAGGGGCAGACTGAGGCCGGGCAGGTGCTTGGCATGACCAAAACACAGATCTTTTTCAAGGTGACCCTGCTTCAGGTTGTCAAGCGCATCCTGCCCCCCATGGGCAACGAGATCATCACGCTGGTCAAGGATACCTCGCTGGCAAACACCATTGCCAACAAGGAAATCATTATGATGGCCAAGGAGTATAGCGCAAAGGGCCTGATCTGGCCGCTGTTCTCCACCGCGCTCTTCTTCCTGGTGTTTGTGGGCGCACTGACCATCCTGTTCAACTGGGCTGAAAAAAAGCTCGATTATTTCCGCTGCTAAGGAGGCAGATAGATTATGGCGTTGCTCGAAGCTTCCGGTATCGGGAAAAATTTTGGCGAGACCCATGTGTTGAAGGATATCTCCCTGGATCTAGAGCAGGGTGAAGCGCTGGCGATCATCGGCTCGTCCGGTTCCGGCAAAACAACTCTGCTGCGCTGCCTGAACTTTCTGGAACGGCCTGACACGGGTGTTATCAAGGTGAACGGCGAGACCATGTGGGATGCCGCCGACCCTGCCACCCAGAAGGAAAGCGAGATCCGCAAAAAGCGGCTCCATTTCGGTCTGGTGTTCCAGAACTTCAACCTGTTCCCGCAGTACACGGCCTTACAGAACGTGATGCTGGCAGGGGAACTGCTGGCAAAGGAACGTCCGGAGTATCAGGCAAACAAAAAGGCCATCCACGCGGAGCTGGAACAGCAGGCGAGAGAACTGCTGGCGCAGATGGGCCTTTCGGAGCGGGCCGGCCACTACCCGCATCAGCTCTCCGGCGGCCAGCAGCAGCGTGTGGCCATTGCCCGCGCGCTGGCGCTTCACCCGGATATCCTCTGCTTTGATGAGCCCACCAGCGCCCTTGACCCGGAGCTGACCGGCGAGGTGCTGAAGGTCCTGCGTGATCTTGCTGACCGCAAGACCACGATGATCATTGTCACCCATGAGATGCACTTTGCCCGCGATGTGGCCGACCGCATCCTGTTCATGGATGGCGGCGTGGTCGTGGAGGAGGGCCCGGCCAAACAGCTCATCGACCACCCCCGGGAAGAGCGTACCAGACAGTTCCTCGCACATTATTCAGAATGACCCGAACCGCTCCGGCGTGCAGAAACGCACGCCGGGGCGGTTTTGCTGTACAGAGCAGGTTTGGGCTGCATAACTACATTGCATTTTGTGAACGGAAATCTGAAACTTTTTCACATCTGCGAAAAAATAACGCTTTATGCAAAAACCAGTGATAATCATTTTGGATTTTGTGCTATAATTGAAACATAAATCAGACCCATTCCCAATTTGAGGAGGCTTAACAAAAAATGAAGTTGAAATATGCATTCCAACGTGGTGTTGCATCA
>ULVZ01027035.1_pt1 | contig 18373 bp, 15 predicted proteins | sample 1959901 | NCBI WGS metagenome assembly ULVZ01 (sample SAMEA4835800, study PRJEB28245) | human gut metagenome | biome: gut microbiome; material: fecal sample | place: Denmark | collected 2008 | reverse complement strand
ATGTGTTGCCGCCGCCAGTAGAACCGCCATTGCCGCCATTGCCGGGGTTGGACGGCCCGTCATCACCGCAGGCGGTCAGCATCGAAACGGCCATGGCTGCTGCGAGCAGGCAGACAGCTGCTTTTTTGAAAAGTCTCATAGTTGATACCTCCATCGTGTGTCCGGAGTACCCAAAATGTGCTCCGTTTACCATATAATACCCCCCCCCCAATATATGTGCCAACTACAAAATTTAAATTTGTTATTTTTACGAAAACGATGTCGAATTTTGTAGCAAAATCACAAAAAGCTCCCCTGCCAATACAGCAGAGAAGCTTTCCCTCAGTTACAGTTCTCCCGTTTTCAGTTTGTCCAGCACCTCGTTCAGGCTGGTGCATTCCATGATATACAGGCCGCGCATCTCGTTGTCGGCGGGGAGCAGATCGGGCACCATGACGGTGACAAAGCCCCCGGCGGCACCGGCGCGGACACCGTTGTAGCTGTCCTCCAGCACCAGCGTGTGGGCGGGGTCGGTGCCCAGCTTTTCCGCCGCCAGCAGGAAGATCTCCGGGTCGGGCTTGGAATGTTTGACCTGCTGGCCGGATACCAGCGCCTTGAAGTAGTGGGTCAGCCCCCAGTTGTTCAGGTTGCCCTCGATGACGTGGACCCGGCTGGAGGAGGCCACTGCCATGGGGATGTGGTTGGCATCCAGCCAGGCCAGCAGCTCGTCCAGCCCCGGCTTTTTGGGCACCGGTTTCTGGAACTCCTCATCGGCCACCCGGTGCAGGCTGTCGATGATGGCGTTGGCATCGCAGTCCTCTCCGTAGAACTGCCGCACGATGTTACGGGAAGTTTCGCCAGCCGTGCCGCGTTCAGCCTCGGCAAGGCCTTCCTTGTACTCCAGACCCAGCGCCGCCAGCGCCGGTTCCCAGAAAGTGGCCCACATCCGCTCGGTGTCGAACATCAGGCCGTCCATATCAAAAATCACGCCGTTGATCATAATGGATTGGTTCCCTTCTTGATGAGATAATACTTTGTTTAACCTCTCAGCCGTCACTATCGCTCGGCAGGCACGGGTTGCGGCTCCCAGCATCCAATTCGTGTTGTAAACAACACTTATGTCTTGCTGGCCGCGGCCCCAACAGCAACGCCCTTTATCCGCCACTGGCGGCGGTTGTTGCTGTTGCTCCTAATAGGGGAGCCTTTGGCAAAACTGGAAACCTGCCCGGACTGCCAAGGCCTCCCCTACTAGGGGAGGTGGCAAAACCGATAGGTTTTGACGGAGAGGTTTAACAGCAGGGGCCGCTGTGGGAGAAGCCCTGCTTACAGCAATAATATCACAATTTGCGACAACTTACAGCCCCCAAACATGAAAGATTTTGCGTTTCCTTGCAAATCCGGCTCATGCTACTATAATAGAAAACAACATTCGGCATTTCAGGTGCGGGCGCGTGCCGCGCAAAATCTGCTGTGTGAGATCAGAAAAGAGGGAAATATATCATGTTGGATATCAAGATCACTCGTACCACTTCTCCCAAGGAGAAGCCTCAGGACGAGACCAAGCTGGGCTTCGGCAAGAAATTTACCGACCACATGTTTGTGATGGATTATACCGAGGGCGAGGGCTGGCACGATGCCCGCATCGTCCCCTATGCACCCTTCCCGCTGGACCCGGCCACGGTGGTGTTCCACTATGCGCAGGAGATCTTTGAGGGCATGAAGGCTTACCGCACCGCGGATGACACCATTCAGCTGTTCCGCCCTGATTGCAACGCAAAGCGTTTCCAGGATTCCGCCGACCGTCTGTGCATCCCCAAGATCCCGGAAGAGGATTTTGTGCAGGCTGTTGAGGCTCTGGTGGACGTGGAGCGCGACTGGGTGCCCCATACCGATGGTGCTTCCCTGTACATCCGTCCCTTCATTTTTGCGAACGATGTGGGTCTGGGCGTGCACGCTTCCAAGCACTATATCTTCTGCATCATCTGTGCTCCCTCCGGCGCTTACTACGCCGAGGGCATCAACCCCGTCCGCATCTACGTTGAGGATGAGTACATCCGTGCCGCTCCCGGCCTGACCGGCTTCACCAAGTGCGGCGGCAACTACGCTGCTTCCATCAAGGCCGGCGAGCTGGCCGAGGAGCAGGGCTACGCTCAGGTGCTGTGGCTGGACGGCGTCGAGAAGAAGTACGTCGAGGAAGTCGGCAGCATGAACATCATGTTCAAGATCGACGGCAAGGTCTACACCGCTGCAACCGTCGGCACCGTTCTGCCCGGTGTTACCCGCCGCAGCTGCATCGAGCTGCTGAAGGATTGGGGCTATGATGTCATCGAGGGCAAGCTGGCCATTGCGGACATCATGCAGGCCGCCCGCGAGGGCAAGCTGGAGGAGGTCTTCGGCACTGGTACCGCCGCAGTCGTCTCCCCTGTCAAGGAGCTGGTCTGGAAGGGCGAGCACGCCTACATTGGCGATGGCAAGATCGGCCCTGTGACCCAGAAGCTGTACGATACCATGACCGGGATGCAGTGGGGCAAGATTCCCGATACCAAGGGCTGGATCGTTCCGGTTGAGAAGAAGTATTGATCCTTCCCGCGCTTCTCTCTGTTCAGAATTTTTGCAAACGCCGCCGGGTGGGAATACCGCCGGGCGGCGTTTGCCGTATCATAGGTTTTGTTCCCCGATTGCTTTTCCGCCTGCACAGTGCTAGACTATGTGCAGAAAAACAGAAACGAGAGGGAACTGGAATATGGTCAAAAAATGGAGCGTCAGCTATCCTGCGGTGAACGGCGTGGAGCAGCGCCGGGTGTATGTTTACCTGCCCACCATGTACGAAGCCGACCCGGAGCGCCGGTATCCGGTGCTGTATATGTTCGACGGCCAGAATGTGTTCTTTGATGCGGATGCCACCTACGGCAAGAGCTGGGGCGTGGCGGATTATCTGGACTACACCGATACCCCGCTCATCGTGGCGGCAGTGGAGTGCAATGCAGGCCCCAACAACGAGCGCCTTGTGGAGTATTCGCCCTACCGCTTCGATGACCCGACCTATGGCCACTTTGACGGCAAGGGGCAGGCGACCATGAGCTGGTTCATCCACCGGTTCAAGCCCTTCATTGACCACAATTTCCGCACCCTGCCGGACCGGGAGCACACGTTCATCGGCGGCAGCTCCATGGGCGGCCTGATGAGCCTGTACGCCCTGCTGCAGTATAACGATACCTTCAGCCGCGCGGCAGCCCTGTCGCCGTCGATCTGGGTGTCTCCTGAAAAGCTCAGCGGTCTGGTGGGCCGCGCAAAGCTGGAGCCCGGCACGGTGCTCTACATGGACTACGGCTCCCAGGAGATGGGCAACCACGAGGGAATGCGCAGGGAATTTGCCGAGATGTGCAGCAAAATCATGGTCCGGGGCATCCACCTGACCAGCCGCCTGGTGCCCGGCGGCACCCACAGCGAAGCCAGCTGGGAAAAGCAGCTGCCGTTTGTGTTCCATACTTTGATGTACGAGTTGGACTGAACCTCTCCGTCATCCCTTCGGGATGCCACCTCTCCTGGTAGGAGAGGCGCGGAGCGCCTGAGAGGTTTTTTATAGAGGAGGGAACTACATGGAAACACAATACTTCAAGGATTACAGCCCCGCACTGGGCCGGGAGATGGAATGCAAGGTCTACGGCCACGCAGGCCGCCCTATGCTCTTTATCCCCTGTCAGGATGGCCGTTTCTTCGACTTTGAGGACTTCCACATGGCCGGTACGCTGGCTCCGTGGATCGAATCCGGGCAGATCATGGTCATCTCCATCGACACCATCGATCAGGAGACCTGGTCCGACACCAACGGCGACCCCTACTGGCGGATCCGCCGCTATGAGCAGTGGATCCGCTACATCGTGGAGGAAGTCGTGCCCAAGATCCAGTATATCGCCAAGGAGCGCAACGGCTGGGACAGCCTCCCCGGCGTGATCGCCTTTGGCTGCAGCCTGGGCGCGACCCATGCCGTCAACCTCTACCTGCGGTTCCCCTATCTTTTCGATGGTTGTCTGGCCCTCAGCGGCATCTACACCGCAAAATACGGCTTTGGCGATTACATGGACGAGGTGGTCTACCAGAACTCCCCCGTGGACTATATGGCCAACTTCCCCACCGATCACCCCTATATGGACCTCTACCGCAGCAGGAAGGCGGTCATCTGCTGCGGTCAGGGCGCTTGGGAACAGCCCGATACCACCCGGCAGCTCAAGCAGATCTTTGAGCAGAAAGGCATCCCTGTCTGGGTGGACCTGTGGGGCTATGATGTCAAGCACGACTGGGATTGGTGGTATCAGCAGGTCGTGTATTATATGCCTTATATTCTAGGATAAAAGAGGAATCATCAAGCTATGCAGAACTTTATCTTTATCTCCCCCAATTTCCCCACCAACTACTGGCAGTTCTGCCGGGAGCTGAAAAACGACGGCATGAACGTGCTGGGCATCGGTGACCAGCCCTATGATGAGCTGAAGCCGGAGCTGAAAGACAGCCTGAACGAATACTATAAGGTCGGCAGTCTGGAGAATTATGACGAGGTCTACCGGGCGGTGGCGTTCTTCGCCTTCAAGTATGGCCGCATCGACTGGCTGGAATCCAACAATGAGTACTGGCTGGAGCGGGATGCGGCCCTGCGCACGGACTTTAACATCAAGTCCGGCTTCCAAACCTCCGATATGCCCCGCATCAAGTACAAGAGCAAGATGAAGGAGTATTACCAGAAGGCCGGCATCGCCACCGCCCGTTACCACATGGTGGACGACCTGGAAAGCTGCAGAAAGTTCATCGACGAGGTGGGCTATCCGGTGGTGGTCAAGCCGGACAACGGTGTGGGTGCCTCCGATACCCATAAGCTGTCCAGCGATGAGGAGCTGAAGCGCTTCCTGTTCTACAAGAGCACCTATCACCCCGACCTCGCCTACATCATGGAGGAGTTCGTCCATGCCGAGGTCAACAGCTACGATGCCATCATTGACGGCAGCGGCAACCCCATCTTTGAGGCGGGCAACGTCAGCCCGGTGTCCATCATGGACATCGTCAACGACAACGATAACTCCATCTACTATATCATCAAGGATCTGCCCGAGGATACCCGCGCCGCCGGACGTGCCGCCGTCAAGAGCTTTGGCGTGAAGAGCCGGTTCGTCCACTTTGAGTTCTTCCGCATGACCGAGGATCAGGCCAGCATGGGCAAAAAGGGCCAGCTCGTGGCGCTGGAGGTCAATATGCGCCCCTGCGGCGGCTTTACCCCGGATATGATCAACTTTGCCCGCTCCACCAACGTGTACAAGATCTGGGCGGATATGATCGCCTTCGGCGGCACGGATATGCCGGTGGGCGAGCACTACTACTGCCCCTTTGCGGGCCGCCGCGATGGCAAAAACTTTGTGTACAGCCATGAGCAGATCATGCAGAAGTACCAGAAGAATATGCGGATGGTGGACCGCATCCCCGAGGCTCTGTCCGGTGCCATGGGCAACCAGATGTACGTTGCAACCTTCTCCACCCGCGAAGAGATGGAGCAGTTCTACTCCGATGTGCTGGCCGTGAACGACCCTGTCAACGCCAAGGTGCAGAAGGAGCTGGCCGAGGTGCTGGCACTGGGCGAGCCCACCACCACCGCCCTCACCGAAAAGCCGAACCTCTCCCCCGCCGTGAAGCCCACCACGGCTGTGACCAAGGCGCGCAGCCGGAAAAAGTAAGTACATAGAATTTAGCTTGAACCAATGGCTGTCGGGCATTTTTCTGCCCGGCGGCTTTTGCTACACTTTTTCACGGTGCACAAAAAACAATACGCTTTTTTGGGTATCGTGCGAATAGACACAGCAAAGAACCTTTGGTATTATAAATTCGTAAAAACAAGACGTTACTCCTCGGAGGCGCTACTTGCATCGAATTCCCTTTCTAAAACAAGGGGAGTAGTGTGAGCTGCTGCATTCGGGGTTTTTCTTTTTGTCCGAAAATTCGATGCAGGGAGTAGAACGGTATGAAAATCATCCGACAGATCAACAACAATGCCGCCTTGGCACTGGACGGAAACGGCAAGGAGCTGGTGGTGCTGGGCCGGGGGGTCGGGTTCCCCAAAATGCCTTACGAGCTGACGGATCTTTCCCGCATCGAGCGAACGTTTTACGACGTGAACCCCAAATATTTTGGCATGGCGGCCGATCTGCCCCGCCCGCTGGTGCTGGCCTGCGCCGAGATCACGGAGCGGGCTGAGATCGAGCTGGACTGTGCGCTGAACCCAAACCTGCCCTTTACCCTGGCCGACCACCTGAACTTTGCGGCGGAGCGGCTGCGCAAGGGCATCGAGATCTCGACCCCGCTGGCTTACGATGTGCGCCACCTGTACCCCAAGGAGACAGAGCTGGCCAAACAGGCACGGGAGCTGCTGGCGCGGGAAGCCGGGCTGAAGCTGCCAGACAGCGAGGTGGTGAACATTGCCCTCCACCTCATCAACGCCGAGGCGGAAGCGGGCGATATGCACTCCATGATGATGACGCTCAAGGCCCTTTCGGACGTGGACGGCATCGTGGAGAAACAGCTTGCTATTACGCTCAACAAAGAGAGCTTTTCGTATTCCCGGTTTTCCATGCATCTGCGCTACCTCATCCAGCGGCTTGCCTCCGGCAGGCAGGTGGAGGAGCGGATCAGCGGGATGCTGGCCCAGATGCGGCGGGACTATCCGCAGGCGTATCAATGTGCCCGCGCCATCGCGGACTATTTCCGGGCCGCCTGGAACTGGCAGTGCAACGATGAGGAGATCGTGTACCTCATGCTGCACATCACCCGCCTGCAGGAGAAGAACGAGGCCTGAACCGGCCCGCTTCCCTGCCCACCTTTTTGCATGAATCCACCCAATGGCGCGCGTTGGGCGGTTCAGAAGATATTGACCGAGAGGGAGGTCCTCTGCCATGGATCGTAAACAGTTCCTGGAGCAGCTGGCTGCTCCGGCCGGCGGAAAAGAAAACATAGGCCTGTGTGATTTCCGCAGCGGCTGTCTGTCCGTTACCGTAAAGGACCGCAGTGTGATCGACCTCAACGCGATCCGCGGGCTGCCCGGTGTGGCTGACGCAGAGCTTCTGCGCAGCAGGCTCCGGATCACCCCGGATCAAACCATCATGGAGGAATTGCAAATGGCAAAAAAAGAAGATTACGGCGCATTGGCAAAACAGATCCTCAGCCTGGTGGGCGGTGCCGAAAACGTGAGCAACGCCACCCATTGTGCCACCCGTCTGCGCTTTAACCTGAAAGATGAATCAAAAGCCGATACCGATGCCATCAAGGGCCTGGCCGGTGTTGTGGGCGTTGCCCAGGCAAACGGCCAGTATCAGGTGATTATTGGTGCCGAGGTCACGCAGGTGTACGAGAAGCTCAGCGGGATGCTGGGCACCGCCCCTGCCGCCGCAGCCCCCGCCCCCAAGGGCAAGTGGTACGACCGTGTCATCGACACCCTGACCGGCATCTTTACCCCCATCCTGCCCCCGCTGACCGCAGCAGGCATGATCAAGGCCGTGCTGGCCATCCTGGTGGCGTTCAAGCTGGTCAGCAATACGTCCAGCACCTACCAGGTCATCAACTTCATGGGCGATGCCACGTTCTATTTCCTGCCCATCCTGCTGGCTAACTCGGCGGCGAAAAAGCTGGGCTGCAACCCCTACTTGGCCATGATGCTGGGTGGCATCTTGATCCACCCCAGCTTTGTGAACCTGGTGGCTGCCTCCAAGGAAAGCGGCGAGGCCATCACCATCTTCATGCTGCCCATCTATAACGCCTCCTATTCTTCGTCCGTGATCCCCATCATCCTGGGCGTGTTGCTGATGTCCAAGGTGGAGCCCTGGGCTACCCGCATCTCCCCCAAAGCCATCCGCTTCTTTACCGCTCCGCTGCTGACCATGTTCATCTGCGGCATTGCCACCCTGTGTGTGCTGGGCCCGGTGGGCTATGTGGTCTCCAACGCCCTGGCAGCTGTGATCAATGGCCTGAGCACCCTGGCACCCTGGCTGGTGCCCACCATCGTCGGCGTGTTCCTGCCGTTCCTGGTCATGACAGGTACCCACCACGCTCTGACCCCCATTGGCATCAACAACCGTATGACCATCGGCTTTGACACCATCATCTATCCGGGCCAGCTGGCCTCCAACGTGGCACAGGGCGCTGCTGCTCTGGCCGTTTCCATCAAGACCAAGGACCCCGAACTCAAGCAGTTGACCTCCGCCACCGGTATCACCGCCGTCTGCGGTATCACCGAGCCGGTCCTGTTCGGCGTTACCATGAAGATCCGCACCAACATGATCGCAGCCATGGCTGGCGGCGGCGTGGGCGGCTTCTTTATGGGCCTGATGAACACCAAGAACTACTCCGGCGGCTCTCCCGGTCTGCTGACCCTGCCCAGCTACATTGGCCTGGATACCCCCATGTCCAACTTCTACTATGCCTGCGCCGGTGCAGCCATTGCCTTTGTGGTGGCCTTTATCGTCTCGTTCGTCCTGTTCCGTGACGAGAAAAAGAACTGATCAACATTAGGGAGGAACCTGTATGTATTTCCCGAGAAATTTCCTCTGGGGCGGCGCAACGGCCGCAAATCAGTGCGAGGGTGCCTATCTGGAAGATGGCAAGGGCCTGTCCATCCAGGATGTGCTGCCCAAGGGCTTCAAGGTCATCACCGAGGAGCCGACCCCCGACAACCTCAAGCTGAAAGGCATTGATTACTACCACCGCTACAAAGAGGACATCAAGCTCTTTGCGGGCATGGGGTTCAAGGTCTACCGCTTTTCCATTGCGTGGAGCCGCATTTTCCCCACCGGCGAGGAAGCACAGCCCAATGAGGCGGGCCTGAAGTTCTACGATGATGTCATTGACGAGTGCCACAAGTACGGCATTGAGCCGCTCATCACCATTTCCCACTACGAAACGCCCCTGGCCCTGGCCCGCAAGTACAACGGCTGGAGCAACCGCATCATGATCGACCTGTACCTGAAATACTGCCAGGTCCTGTTTGAGCGGTACAAGGGCAAGGTGAAGTACTGGATCACGTTCAACGAGATCAACTCCATTTTGCACCAGCCCTTTGTCAGCGGTGCCATCCTGACCCCCAAGGCCCAGTTGAGCAACCAGCAGCTGTATCAGGCCATCCACTACGAGCTGGTGGCCAGCGCCAAGGCTGTGCAGCTGGCCCACAGCATCGACCCGGAGTACAAGGTGGGCAGCATGATCCTGGCCGTTACCATCTACCCGCTCACCCCGAACCCCGATGACATCATCGAGGTGATGGAGCTGGACAACGAGGTGTACCTGTTCTCGGACGTGCAGGCCCTGGGTGCCTATCCCTACTACGCCAAGCGCGTGTTTGAGGAAAAGGGCGTGCAACTGGAGATCAGCGATGAGGACCGCGAAGCCCTGACCCACACTGTGGACTTTGTTTCGTTCAGCTACTATTCCAGCAACTGCGCCGCCGCCGACCACTCGCTGGGCGAGCCCACCGGCAGCAACATGGTCCCCAACCTCAAGCGCAATCCGTATTCCAAGGTCAGCGAGTGGGGCTGGCAGATCGACCCCAAGGGCCTGCGCTACACCCTGAACCGGCTGTACAGCCGCTACCACAAGCCCCTGTTCATTGCCGAAAACGGCCTGGGTGCCAACGACACCCTGGTGCCGGACGGCCACGGTAGCTTTACGGTGGAGGATGATTACCGCATCCGCTACATGAACGACCACCTGGTGCAGGTCAGCGAAGCGCTGCACGACGGCGTGGACGTGATGGGCTATACCAGCTGGGGCTGCATTGACCTGATCTCCTGCTCCACGGCGGAGATCAAAAAGCGCTACGGTATGATCTATGTGGACCTGAACAGCGACGGCTCCGGTACGCTGGAACGTTACAAGAAAAAGAGCTACGAGTGGTACCGCCGCGTGATCGAATCCAACGGCGAAAACCTGGAGATCGACCCGGAGAAACCCATCGTCCTGTAACACACGCTTCTCATAAGGTGCCCTGAAACGGCACTTCCTCCTTTCAGACCCGCTGTGTGGCGTATGCTGCCCGGCGGGTCTTTGTTGTGCACAAAAATTTGTCCCTTGCTTCAGAATGTGATATACTGTTCCCAAAGAAAGAGAACGAGGTATTGCTGTTATGAAAATTCCTGCAAACGGATTTACCCACGCCGGCAAGTTCCATGCGGACGACGTATTTGCAACGGCGCTGCTGCAGATCATCCGGCCGGACATCAGGATCACCCGCGGCTTTGTGGTACCGGACGATTTCGACGGCATCGTGTATGATATCGGCTTTGGCATGTTCGATCACCATCAGGAGCCCCGCGAGTACCGCGCCAACGGCATCCCCTATGCGGCCTTCGGCTTGCTGTGGCGGGTGCTGGGCCCGGGGTTGGTGGGGGAGCGTCAGGCCCGGCTCATCGATGAAAACTTTATCCAGCCCCTTGACCTGAACGACAACACCGGCGAGCAGAACAGCCTGTGCGATGCCATCGGCTTCTTCAACCCGGTGTGGGATTCCAAAGAGGATCAGGATACCTGCTTCTTCAAGGCGGTGGCTGTGGCAAAGCAGATCCTGGAAAACCAGATCGAGAGCGCGAACGCCGTGAACCGCGCCGACGAGAAAGTGCAGCAGGCCTATAAGAACTCCCGGGACGGCATCGTGATCCTGCCCTGCTACCTGCCCTGGAAGAATGGCCTGTACAAGACCGATGCCCTCTTCGTCATCTACCCCAGCCAGCGCGGCGGGTGGAGCGCCCAGTGCGTGACCGACCACAAGACCAAAAAGCCGAAGCTGCCCTTCCCCCAGAGCTGGGCGGGCCAGCCGCAGGAGGTCATTGAGCAGAAGAGCGGCATTGAGGGCATCAGCTTCTGCCACGCCAGCCGGTTCCTCATCACCGCAAAGGATAAGGAGACGGCGCTGGCCGCCTGCCGTCAAGTGCTGAAAAACAACGGGAGACTGTGATATGAGCGGGGAGGCGGAGAAGACGGAGCGGGCCTATGTCTATATGGTGCGCTGCGCAGGCGGCCAGCTCTACACGGGCTGGACAAATGACCCGGCCAGCCGCTTGCACGCCCACAAGAGCGGGAAGGGAGCCAAGTGCACCCGTGCGCTGGGGGCACAGCGGTTCGCGTATCTGGAACGGTGCACAGACAAATCTGCCGCCCTGCGCCGGGAAGCAGCCCTGAAAAAGCTGACCAAGGCGCAGAAGGAAGCCCTGTGCGCCGAATGGGCTGAGAAGAACCTGCCCCGGCTCTCGCTGGCCACCCGGGCCGATGCGGCGGAGATCCTAGACATCTACAACTGGTATGTCCTGCACCACACGGCAACCTTTCAGGTGACACCCTCTTCCCTGCCGGAGTATGAGGACTGGGTTGACAGCACCCGTGCGCTGATCCCTCTGCTGCTGGCCCGGGATGGGGACGGTAAGCTGCTGGGCTATGCCTGCGCCCACCGCTACCACCCCCGGGAGGCCTACGACTGGGCTGTGGAGAGCACCATCTACTGTGCCCCCGATGCCCGGGGCTTTGGTGTGGGGGATACCCTCTACCGCGCCCTGCTGGATATTCTGGACGGGATGGGTTACTGGAATGTCTACGCCCTTGTGGCAGACCCCAACCCCGCCAGTGAGCGTATCCATGCCCGCCTGGGCTTCACCTGCGTGGGCCGTGAGCCCCACACTGCCTATAAGTTCGGCTGGCTGGGCCTGTCCACCTGGTGGCTGCCCCTGCGCAGGGGCAATGAAAAGCCGGAACCCACTCACCCGCTGACACAGGAACAGGTGGAGGAGATCCTGGGAAGATACCAGGCATAAAGAAAGCGTCCTTCGGGGCGCTTTTTGCATTTCATATATACATTTTAACTGCATAAAATTTGAATATAAACAAATAATGCTGCATAAATATACAAAGTGTAACAAATCCTGCCGCAAATGCGCGGCATGTTTGGCAGTTTTCAGCATTGACGGAAAAGCCGCGCTGTGTATAATAAAAGCATCAACCGCGAATCAAAGACAGAGGATGCGAAGGGAAAGTGCGCATCAGGGTACAAAAGTGTATTTTTATTAAAAGGAGCGCGTTTATTATGAAAAAGGAAAACATCAAAAAAGTCGTGCTGGCATACTCCGGTGGTCTGGATACCTCCATCATCATTCCCTGGCTGAAGGAAAACTACAACAACTGCGAAGTCGTCGCCGTTTCCGGTGACGTGGGCCAGGGCACCGAGCTGGACGGCCTGGAGGAAAAGGCCAAGGCGACCGGCGCTTCCAAGCTGTACGTTCTGGATCTGAAGAAGGACTTTGTGGAGAACTACATCTTCCCCACCCTGAAGTTCGGTGCAAAGTACGAGGACTACCTGCTGGGCACCAGCTTTGCACGCCCCTGCATTGCAAAGGCTCTGGCCGATATCGCCATCAAGGAAGGCGCGGATGCCATCTGCCACGGTTGCACCGGCAAGGGCAACGATCAGGTGCGTTTTGAGCTGACCCTCAAGGCCCTGTGCCCCGATATGGCCATCATTGCTCCCTGGCGTGAGTGGGACATCAAGAGCCGTGACGAGGAGATCGACTACGCCGAGGCTCACCACATCCCCCTGAAGATCAACCGCGAGACCAACTACTCCAAGGACAAGAACCTGTGGCATCTGAGCCACGAGGGCCTGGATCTGGAGAGCCCCGCCAACGAGCCCCAGTACAACCACCCCGGTTTCCTGGAGCTGGGTGTCAGCCCTGAGCAGGCTCCCGACACCCCGACCTATGTGACCATCCACTTTGAAAAGGGCGTTCCCACTGCCGTTGACGGCAAGGAGATGGGCGCTGTGGAGCTGGTGGAGTACCTGAACAAGCTGGGCGGCGAGAACGGCATCGGCCTGCTGGATATCGTTGAGAACCGTCTGGTGGGCATGAAGAGCCGCGGCGTGTACGAGACTCCCGGCGGTGCCATCCTGTACAAGGCCATCAATGTTCTGGAGACCATCACCCTGGACAAGGAGAGCGCACACCTCAAGGAGCAGCTGGCACAGAAGTACGCCGACATCGTCTACAACGGCCAGTGGTTCACCCCGCTGCGTGAGGCTCTGGATGCTTTTGCCAACAGCCTGGCAAAGACCGTGACCGGTGATGTGAAGCTGAAGCTGTACAAGGGCAACATGATCAACGCTGGTGTCACCTCTCCGTTTACCCTGTACGATGAGCAGACTGCTTCCTTTGGTGAGGACGAGGATTACAACCAGGCAGACGCAGCAGGTTTCATCAACCTGTTCGGCCTGTCCATCAAGGAGCGCGCAAAGCTGTCCAAGAGCTGGCCGAAGATCGAGGACTAAGCGGCTGATCCACCGGGATCACACAAAGCCAACTTTCTCTCCGGTGTGTTTTCTACACTTTCACAACGGAGTTCCAAAACCGGCATAGTTGCCGGCGGCACCGCCGCAGGAGCGTTTTCCCCTGCGGCGGCTTTGCCGTTTCTAAAGGTATTCAACCCCACCGTCAATGCTTCGCATTGCCACCGCCCCTAGTAGGGGCGGCCCTGGCGTTGCGTGAGGATATGCGAGACTGAGGGGTTTGGTTGCGCAGAGCTTTAACATTTTGAGATAGAGGGACAATAACGATGGCAGAACAACTCTGGAAGGGCCGCTTCTCCAAGGCGGTCGATTCGCGCGTCAATGATTTCAACTCCTCCATCCGCTTTGACCAGCGGATGATCGCGCAGGATATGCGCGGCAGCGGGGTCCACGCCGCCATGCTGGCCAAGCAGGGCATCATCTCCGAAAAGGACTGCGAGGATATCCTCAGCGGGCTGGCCTCCATTGCCGACGATCTGGCAAGCGGTGCGCTGGAGATCGACCCCAACGCCGAGGATGTGCATACCTTCGTGGAGCAGACCCTGACCGCCCGCATCGGCGATGCAGGCAAGCGCCTGCACACCGGCCGCAGCCGCAACGATCAGGTGGCGCTGGATATCCGCCTGACCCTGCGGGACTACAGCCACACCCTGCAGGCTTACATCGTGGAACTCATCAAGGTCATCTGCAGGAAGGCCGCGGAGAATACCACCGCTGTCATGCCCGGCTACACCCACCTGCAGCGCGCCCAGCCCATCACCTTTGGCCATGCGCTGATGGCCTACGCCTCCATGCTCCTGCGCGACCTGCAGCGCTTTGAGGATGCCACTGCCCGCATGGATGCCCAGTGCCCGCTGGGCTCCGGCGCTCTGGCCGGTACCACCTACCCGCTGGATCGTCAGTTCACCGCCGAAAAGCTGGGCTTTGCCGCACCCTGCGCCAACAGTCTGGACGGCGTTTCTGACCGTGACTTCTGCATTGAGCTGGCCAACGCCATCTCCATCTGCATGATGCATCTGTCCCGCCTTTCCGAGGAGATCATCCTCTGGTGCAGCTGGGAGTTCAAGTTCATCGAGCTGGACGATGCCTTTACCACCGGCTCCTCCATCATGCCCCAGAAGAAGAACCCCGATGTCACCGAGCTGATCCGCGGCAAGACCGGCCGCGTCTACGGTGACCTGAACACCCTGCTGGTGATGATGAAGGGCATTCCGCTGGCTTACAACAAGGATATGCAGGAGGACAAGGAAGCCATCTTCGATGCGGTGGATACGCTGGAGCTGTGCCTCAAGACCGTCACCCCCATGCTGGACACCATGAAGACCCTGCCTGCCAACATGCGCCGCGCTGCCGCCAAGGGCTTTATCAACGCCACCGACTGCGCCGACTACCTGACCAAGAAGGGGATGCCCTTCCGGGATGCCTACAAGCTGACCGGCTGCATGGTCTCCGACTGCATCGCAAAGGATAAGACCCTGGAGGAACTGACTCTTGACGAGTTCAAGGGCTACAGCGCCCTGTTCGAGAACGATATCTATGATGCCATCGACCTCATCAAGTGCTGTGAGGGCCGCACCAGCTACGGCGGCCCCAGCGAGGCAAGCGTCAACAACCAGATCCGGCTGGCCATGGACCAGCTGGCCGCATGGGAGGCGAACAACGCATGAGCGTAAAGGTCTTTATCGACGGCTCCGCAGGCACCACGGGTCTGCGCATTGCCGACCGTCTGGCCGCCCGGCCCGAAATTGAACTGCTCTCCATCTCCGAGGAGGGCCGCAAGGATGTGAACGAGCGGGCAAAGGTCATCAATTCGGCTGACCTCGCCTTCCTCTGCCTGCCGGATGCCGCCTCCAGAGAGGTCATGCCCCTGCTCCGCCCGGATGTCAAGGTGCTGGATACTTCCACGGCTTTCCGCACGGATCCCAACTGGGTCTACGGCTTCCCGGAACTCAGGGGCCAGAAGGAAAAGATCAAAAATGCCTGCCGCGTGGCGGTGCCCGGCTGCTATGCCAGCGGGTTTATCAGCATCATGCGGCCTCTGGTGGAGCTGGGCCTTGCCGGAGCGGGTGATTTTTACAGCTGCACCGGTATTTCCGGCTATTCCGGCGGCGGCAAAAAGATGATCGCCGATTACGAAAGCCCCGACCGTCCGGCCCACAGCAAGCTGGATGCACCCAAGAGCTACGGTCTGAGCCTTGCCCATAAGCATCTGCCCGAGATGCAGAAGATCAGCGGGCTGGCAAACCCGCCCGCCTTTGTGCCTGTGGTCTGCGATTATTACAGCGGGATGCAGGTGCTGGTGCCCTTCCAGCCGGTCTGGGGCGGTGCCGAAAAGGTGGCCGCAGGGCTGGCGGAGTATTACAGGGATGCCGCCACCATCAAGGTACACGCCCTGAACGAGCCGCTGCCCGAGAATGGCCTGTATTCCAACGCCATGGCCGGTACCGACCGCATGGAGCTGTACAGCACCGTGAACGCCGCCGGGGATCAGATGATGCTGGTCTCCCTGTTTGATAATCTGGGCAAGGGCTCGTCCGGCGCGGCAGTCCAGTGTATGAATCTGATGCTCGGTTTTGAAGAAACCAAAGGGTTGGAATAAAAACTCCCTTCGTCTGCTCACGGTGTTCGCATCCACCTCCCTCGAAGAGGGAGGCTTTTGCAGCTGACGGTTACGCAAAGGCTCCCTCCGTGAGGGAGCTGGCACGGCGAATGCCGTGATTGAGGGAGTATTTCTTTGTGGGAAAGGAAAATCGTTATGCAGTATAAAGAAGTTGCGGGCGGCATCTGTGCCCCCAAGGGCTTTGCAGCGGCTGGCGTGCATTGCGGCATCCGCGCAAATCATAATGAAAAATACGATCTGGCACTCATCAAGGCGGAGGTGCGCTGTGCCGCCGCCGGTGTCTACACCACCAATAAGGTCTGCGGCGCGCCCATCAAGGTGGACCGCGCCCACCTGAAGGACGGCTATGCACAGGCCATTCTTGTGAACAGCGGCAACGCCAACACCTGCGCCGCCAACGGCGTGGCTCTGGCCGAGGAGTGCTGTGCGCTGGTGGGCGAGGCACTGCACATCCCCGCCGAGGATGTGCTGCCCGCTTCCACCGGTGTCATTGGCCAGCCCATGGTCATTGACCCCTTTGCCCGGGGAATCCCCGCCGCCGCCGCAAAGCTGGCGGCAACTGCGCAGGGCAGCACCGATGCGGCCACGGCCATTATGACCACCGATACCCACAAAAAGGAGTACGCCATCCAGTTTGAGCTGGGCGGCAAGACCTGCACCGTGGGTGCCATTGGCAAGGGCAGCGGCATGATCGCCCCCAACATGGCTACCATGCTGGCCTTCTACACCACCGATGCCGCCGTTTCTCCCGCTCTGCTGGAAAAGGCCCTCAAGACCGTGGTGCCTGGTACCTACAACCAGATGAGCGTGGATCTGGATACCTCCACCAACGATACCCTGATCATCATGGCTTCCGGTCTGGCCGGAAACCCCGAGATCTGCGAAGAGAACGCCGACTACGATGCCTTTGTGGCGGCCCTGACCGCCATTGCTGAGCACATGTGCGCTGAGCACGCCGGTGACGGCGAGGGTGCCACCCACCTCATCACCTGCGAGGTGACCCACGCCCCGGACCTGAAAACGGCCCGTGCCGTCAGCCGCAGCGTGGTCTGCTCCAACCTGTTCAAGGCTGCTGTCTTTGGCCGCGATGCCAACTGGGGCCGCATCCTCTGCGCCATCGGCTACACCCCCGGCGATTTCTCCATCGACAAGGTCTGTGTCTGGCTGAGCAGTGCCGCAGGTGAGGTCTATGTCTGCGAGAACGCCGCCTACCACCCCTACAGCGAGGACGAGGCTGCCAAAGTTCTGGCGGAGCATGATATCCTTGTCAAGGTGGATATGGGTACCGGCGATGCCAGCGCCAAGGCATGGGGCTGTGATCTGACTTATGATTATGTGAAGATCAACGGGGATTATCGGACCTGATAAAACTCCCCCAGTCGCCTGTGGCGACAGCCCCCTCAAGGAAGGGGCCTGAAAGCCTCCCTCTTTGAGGGAGGTGGCATCGCGCAGCGATGACGGAAGGAGTTCGTCTTGGTGGAAAACGAGTGCCGGAGCAAGCGTGCTGGCGGCAAGGAGAGTATATGAAAAACGAAGAAATGGCCCTCCTGTTTTCGGAGGCGACCCCTTACATCCAGAAATACCATGGCAAGACCATGGTCATCAAATACGGCGGCAACGCCATGATCAACGAGACGCTGAAAAACGCCGTGATGAACGACCTTGTCACCCTGACCCTGCTGGGGGTGCGGGTGGTGCTGGTGCACGGCGGCGGCCCGGCCATCAACGAGATGCTGAAAAAAGTCGGCGTGGAGAGCCATTTCAACAACGGTCTGCGCGTGACCGATGACGCTGCCATGGAGATCGTTCAGCAGGTGCTGGCCGGTAAGGTGAACAAGGACCTTGTGGCAAAGCTGCGCGGCCGCGGCGTGGGCCTGTGCGGCATGGACGGCCAGATGCTCCGCTGCACCGAGCTGGACCCCGCGCTGGGCCATGTGGGCGAGATCATCCATGTGGACCCCACCCTGATCTCCACCCTGCTGGACGGCGGTTATATCCCTGTGATCGCAACGGTGGGCATGGACGATCTGGGCCAGGCCTATAATGTCAACGCCGACACCGCCGCCGCACAGATCGCCATTGCCCTCAAGGCCGAGAAGCTGGTTTCCATGACCGATATCGCCGGCCTGCTGCGGGATAAGGACGATGAGACTACCCTTATCCCCGAGGTGGAGGTCAGCGAGATCGAGGGCTACAAGGCTGCCGGCATCATTGCGGGCGGCATGATCCCCAAGATCGGCGGCATGGCCGATGCCATCTATCAGGGTGTGCACGAGGCGGTCATCATCGATGGACGCGTGCCCCACTCCATCCTGCTGGAGCTGTTCTCCAACCGCGGTTCCGGCACCCGGTTCTACCGCCGCAGCCATCAGGAATAAGGCTTGCTGAAAATTATATCGGGCGATATAATAAAGATGAATAGG
>ULVZ01034231.1_pt1 | contig 21276 bp, 15 predicted proteins | sample 1959901 | NCBI WGS metagenome assembly ULVZ01 (sample SAMEA4835800, study PRJEB28245) | human gut metagenome | biome: gut microbiome; material: fecal sample | place: Denmark | collected 2008 | reverse complement strand
GTTAGCCAATATCTCGAATGCCTTGGCTGGTCGTCTACCGGGTATCCGTGTACAAAACACAGGCGGTACGCCGGGTGCCGAATCTAGCGTGGATATTCGCGGATTCGGGAAACCTCTGATTTTGGTAGATGGAGTTGAACAACCAGGTTTCCAAGTAGACCCAAACGAAATCGAAAGCATTTCCGTATTAAAAGACGCCTCCGCAGCCATCTATGGAGTGAAGGCAGGTAATGGTGTCGTATTGATCACGACCAAAAAAGGTGCAGAAGGGAAAGCGCAGATCACATACAACGGATCTATCGGCTGGCAGAACTTCACAAGCTATCCAGATATGGTAGATGCTGCCGGATACGCAGAGTTGACCGATGAAGATGCGATCAACCGAGGGAATGCCCCCGTTTATGGACCGGATAAATTAGCCTTGTTCCGCGAAGGCACTCAAGAAGGATACAAAAGCTACGACTGGAAAGACATCCTAACCCGCAAGAATGCTCCACAGACTCAACATAATATCAATGTGAACGGAGGAACCGAAAAAGTGAAATACTTCATGTCAGTAGGTTACTTAAATCAAGAAGGCTTGTATGCCACAAAAGATATCAATTTCTCTCGTTACAACTTCCGTTCCAACATCTCTGCGAAAATTTCCAAGTATTTGACCGCAGATGCGCAGTTAAGCGGACATGTACAAGACAAGATGGCACCTTATGACGACGATACTTATATCATTCACGGTATCACCCGTATGCACCCTTACTATTCTCCATACGCCAACGACGAAGAAGGTAAGCACTATGGATTAACCAACTTCCAAAATCCCCTGGCACGTTCAGATGCAGATGTTTCTGGCTATCGAAAAGAACGTAAGAAATTATTCAATGGTGTTTTCTCCTTAAAATATGATATGCCGTTTATTCCAGGACTGTCAGCCAAGGTTTTATTTTCCTATTTGACAAAAGTAGAAGAATTCAAAACCTTTGCGAAAGAGTTCAAACTCTATTCATACGATAAGGAATCTGGTAAATACAATACGGTTTTCACAGGAAACTCGCCGTCCAACTTGACTCGCAAAGATTACACACAAGAGCAGAACATGCTTCAGTTCTCTCTGAATTACAATCGCACATTCCTTGACAAACACAATGTGCAGGCTTTGTTCTTGTATGAACAACGTGAAGATTTGGATGATTATTTGCAGGCCTACCGTCAATTTGCAATTGATGCCCTTGACCAAATAAATTCAGGTTCGGACAAGAACAAAAATAACGCAGGTGTAGCAAGCGAATTGGCCAACGCATCTTTTGTAGGACGTATCAATTATGATTACGCAAGCAAATATTTATTCGAATTCTCTTTTCGCGAAGATGGTTCCGCAAAATTCTACAAAAACAACCGTTGGGGATTCTTCCCGAGCGTATCCGTAGGATGGCGTTTATCCGAAGAATCATTTATCAAGAATAACACCCAAATTTTTGACAACTTAAAGATCAGAGCATCATATGGCGTCATGGGGGATGACCAATTCTTGGACTCTAGCGGTAATCCGCAAGTTCTTCCGTTCCAATACCTGACAGGTTACAACTATCCGGGTGGAACAAATTATATCTTCGGTAGCGATGTAGTCAATTCATTGATAACAAAAGGATTGGCTAACACAGAATATTCTTGGTTGACATCCAAGATACTAAATGTCGGTTTCGATGCATCTTTGTGGAATCGTAAATTAGAAGCAAGTGTAGATGTTTTCTACCGGAAACGCGACGGCTTATTTGCATACCGTTCCGGTTCATTACCCAACACTTTTGGAGCTTCTTTCCCACAAGAAAACTTAAACAGTGATGATTTCCGAGGTTTTGAGTTGGTATTAGGACACACAAATACAGTAGGAGACTGGACTTACTCGGTCAAAGGTAATATGTCGTTCACTCGCGCGAAAAACCGCCACATTGAACAAGCTGATCCAATCAACTCCTATAAGAACTGGACCAGTAACTTTAGCGATCGTTGGAATAATATGTCTTTCGGTTACAAATGTGTAGGTCAGTTCCAAGATCAAGAAGACATCAATAACTGGGCAATCCAAGATGACGCCGGCAACACGACTATGATGCCGGGCGACTTGAAATACGAGGATTTCAATGGCGATGGCGTAATTGATAATAACGATATTCAACCAATTACCCGTAGCAACACGCCAGAAATTTATTTCGGTTTGGACCTGAGTGCCTCTTGGAAAGGTTTCGACTTCTCCTTGTTGATGCAAGGAGCAACCAATTACAATGTATATATGTCTGGTTGTTTGGGTAATGCCATGTTCAACGGGTCCAATACATTGGAATGCTTTATGGACCGATGGCATCGCGAAGACTTGTATGATCCTGAATCGGCATGGATTCCGGGGAAATATCCGTCAACATGGAACTCCGGGAAGCCATCTAACACTCGTGTTTCTACCTTCAACCACATCAGCTCATACTACCTGCGTGTAAAAAACATCGAGTTCGGCTACACCTTCCCCAAAGAGTGGTTAAGCAAGGTTTATGTTGAAAGATTACGTCTGTATGTATCCGGAAATAACGTACTGACATTTGATAATCTGCCGTTTGGCGACCCAGAAGCACCCAGTAGCGATAGAATCTTATATCCGCAGTTGAAAATTTGGAATATTGGTGTAAATGTTACATTTTAAGAATTTGATTAAAATATGAAAAGCATAAAATTATTAGTACTGTCTTTGTGTGGGCTATTTAGCATGTCGTCCTGTGTCAACGACTTCTTGGACCGTGATCCTATGGATATTATATCTGAAGACTTGGTTTGGTCCAATGAGAATGCGGTCAACGCTTATATGGCCGGAATGTACGAAGATATGTTCGTCGAACCTCATGCATGGTTGATTAACTGGGGTACCTTGGGGCATTACACAGACGAATCCATGCGTAGTTATTCATGGGGCTATCCCTACACCCCGGTATTGGATCTCTCCAGCTTGCAACAATGGGAATACAATAAAATACGTATCGCCAATGTGTTCTTGCAAAACATCCAAACCTCTACATTGAACGAGGATTTGAAACAACGTTGGACAGCGGAAGCACACTTTGTACGGGCATTCCACTATTTCACAATGGCAAAACGCTATGGTGGTGTACCTTTGATAAAAGAGGTACAAGAATATACCGGAAACAACGTAGAAGAACTAAAGGTTCCGCGCAATACGGAAGAAGAAGTCTGGAACTTCATTGCTGAAGAGTGTGATTTAGCGATCGCCGGTTTGCCTGAATCCTACGGATCTACAGACCAGTTCCGTGTAACCAAATATGCCGCAGCCGCTTTGAAAGCAAGAGCTCTGCTTTATGCAGGCTCCATCAGTCGCTATGGCACCGTACAGTTGAATGGCTTGGTAGGTATTCCTGCAGATAAGGCAAACGACTTTTTCAAAAGATCCATGGAGGCCTCTGACATGATCATTAAATCAGGCAAGTTCGCTCTATTCAATCAAGATCCGGATCCTGCTGCCAACTACCAACAACTGTTCTTAGACAAAACAATGAACAGCGAAGCTATCTTTGTAAAAGCTTTTGCATCTCCTGACAAAGCGCATAATTTCGATTATGCTATGGCCGCTCCCTCCTTCAAAATTGACTGGGGAACCAATACAAGTCCGACGTTGGAATTAGTAGAATCATATGAGTATATAGATGGAACACCTGGTACGTTAAAAACAACCGATGCAAGTGGAAATCTGATCTATTACGAAAACGCAGAAGATATTTTCAAGGATAAAGACCCGCGTTTCTTCGCCTCTATTCTTTACCCAGGTTCTCCTTGGCAAAACGGAGAGTTGGAAGTAAGACGCGGCATTATCAAAAATGATGGCTCCAAAGAGGCTGCCTCGGCATTCACGGATGTGTTCAGCGAAGATCCGTCTATGAAAACCGGAGGTAAAGATGGGCTCGTCATGGCAGGTGATTGCAGTCGTACAGGATTTTATATCAAGAAATTCATGGATCCTACCAATCGAGTAGAAATGGACCGTTCCGAAACGAACTTTATGGTGTTCCGTTATGCAGAAACCTTGCTGAATTATGCGGAAGCCGCTTTCGAATTGGGACTAAAAGACCAAGCTCTCCAAAAAGTGAACGAAGTACGTAAACGTGCTGGTATCAAGGAGAAAAATAGCTTGACAATGGATGATATCCGAAACGAAAGACGCGTAGAATTGGCATTCGAGAATTTACGTTACTGGGATTTGGTCCGTTGGCGTGTTGCTTCCAAAGTAATGAACAACACAACTTTCTCGGCATTAATTCCTTGGTTGGACTATAAGACCAAAAAATATGTTTTCGAGAAATCGGTCAATACCTTGAATCTGCCCAAAACGTTTTTGGACAAACAATACTACTTGGAGATTCCGGGTGTAGCTCAAAACGATTTATTAGAACAAAATCCGGGTTATTAATCTTTTCATATTTAAAGACATGAAAAAAATATTTTTATATGCAACACTAATTTGTGGCTTGTGCTCCTGCGGGCTTGACAACTATGACGCACCTACCGCTTCCCTAAGTGGAGCGATCATAGACAAAGAGACAAAAGAAAATGTCCCCGGACAAGCTCAAAACGGGACAAAAATACGTATGTATGAGTTTTATAATGACGAATGGTCTGTACAACCCAACGATTCATGGGTGAGCCAAGATGGCACATTCTCGAATACAGCAGTATTTACCGGTAAATACAAGATTTTAGCCGAAGGGCCTTTTGAGACAGTAGAACCGATCGAAATGGAAGTCTCAGGTTCAAAACAGATGAACTTTGAAGTAACACCGTTTTTGCGCATATCGGCAGAAGCGACATCCAACGAAACAGGCAAAGTTACGGTTAAAACTTCCGTAGACAATGTTTTAGATAAAACAATACAAGCAGTAGAATTCTACTACTGCAAGACTCCGTATGTGGATAAAAACACCTTTACGGCTAAAGAATCTGTAGAACTTGGTACGGAGACCGAATTAGACATTGCCACTTATTCTCATACGTTCGAGAATCTCAAAAGCGGAAAGACTTTCTACTTCCGGGTAGGAGCCTTAGCTGTTAACCCTGGCGGATTCTATAATTATAGTAAAGTAATAGAAGTTACCGTTAAATAAATCAGATCTATTTAAGGACTGTTTTTGCATTTTTCATTAACACAAGAAAATGCAAGACAGTCCTTAATCATCACAATGTAAACGGCCTAATATGAGTAAAACATCCAAATATCTGCTGATGATAGGTATCTATCTATTTCTTTCCTTGCTTTTTCTTATCGGAATAGAGTGTGGATTGAGAGCTTTCGGATATGGTGTAGATTTAGACCATCTTTTCTTGCAAACAGCGAATGGTAAATATTTATATCTCAACAAAAACATCAGTAGAAGGTACTTTACTCAATCACAAGCCACAAACGGAAATGTAGAGTTTTTTCGGAAAAAGAAACAAAAAAACACATTCAGAATTTTTGTTCTGGGCGAATCAGCAGCAATGGGATTTCCCTATCCCAATAATATTTCGTTCCAACGAATGCTGAAATACCAATTGCAAAAGACAAATCCAGACAAAGATATCGAGATCATCAATTTAGCTCTGACTGCAATCAACAGTTACACTTTTTACGATTTCGCACAAGAACTCGTTCATTTTGAGCCAGATGCGATTTTTATTTATGGTGGACACAACGAGTATTACGGAGCTTTGGGTGTAGGCTCCAATAATACACTCGGTAGCCATCCAACATTTATCCGTTGGGCAATCCGTTTGCGTCAGTTACGTCTTACTCAATGGCTCGATTCTTTAAAAAGCCACTTAAGCCCTCAAAAGGAGTTCTCAGACAACTTGATGAAATATGTGGTCAAAGAGCAAGTGATCCCCTACAAAAGCAAACTATTTCAACAAGGACTGGAACAGTTTCAAAACAATATGAAATTAGTACTTAATCTGTTCAAAAAACACCAAATACCAGTTTTCTTCTCAACTGTCGGAGTTAATTTAAAAGACTTAAAGCCTTTCAAAAGCATATCGTCTGACGAACATAGCGCCGATGAATATTATCAACTGGCACAAGAACAATTGCAAGCACAAGATAGCATAGCAGCATACACATCCTTCAGTCGGGCACGAGACTTGGACGCCCTTAGATTTAGAGCATCCAAAGAGATTAATGAGATCATCCGAGAATTAGCCAAAGATGACGATAATATTTACTTGGTAAATACCGAAGAGGAATTTAACCGAAAAAGCCCGTTCGGTATTCCCGGACGAGAATTATTGCTGGAACATGTACATCCTACTATCGAAGGGCATCGGGTGATCGCAAATTGCTTTTTGGAAGTTCTTCGGCAAAACCAATCCTGTTTTTCCAACAAAAAACTACAAATCGGCACTTCAGAAGATCTATACAACTTTCCTGTTTTAGAGTTTGACTCCTTAGCTGGAGAATATGCTTGCTTACAACTGCGTAAAGGATTCCCATTCTATGAAAAAGATCTCTCTACAATTACCCCTAAAACAGAAGTAGAAAAGATCGCAGCAAACTACGTACGACAAAAAAACTGGTATCAATCCATGGATCAACTGTATCAGTACGCACTTAATAGCAAGAATGAAAAATTATGTTTGGATATTCTCCGGGTTCGTATCACGGATAACCCTTACGACCTCACCTTCCTTGGTCAAGGAGGAGAATTCGCAGAGATCCGAAAAGAATATCCTTTAGCTATCTTCTTCTACACACGAAGTTTCCGCCTGTATCCCACGGTTCAAACAGCACAGAACTTAGTTGCAATCCATTTACGGCTCGATCAACCCGATCTGGCTCTTCCTTACATTGAATATATACTCCGAAACGGAAATCCGAAATTTAACGGACTCAAAGAGCTTTGCCATAAGATCATCCAGTACAAACAAGAATTAAATTGGCAATCGAATGATTCAATCCGGCAAGCAATCCGATCGATCTATCTACAAATGGGTAATCAGGATGCAGCCGACCTATACAATTAATAATAAAATGAGCTATATTTTAGGTATATCCGCATATTATCATGATGCAGCCGCAGCTTTGATAAAAGATGGCGAGATCATAGCTGCCGCACAAGAAGAACGCTTTACCCGAATCAAGAACGATGCATCTTTTCCTGCAAATGCAATCCGTTATTGTTTACAGCAAGCGGGAATTTTATTGTGTGATATCTCCACAATTATCTATTACGAAAAACCCTATCTGAAATTTGAGCGAATTTTAGAAATCTTTTATCGATACGCACCATGGGGGGTGGAACAGTTCATTAAAGGAATACCAATATGGATTGAAGAAAAACTTTTTTGCAAACGAATGCTCAAGCGTGAATTACGCAAGTTAGGAAAATTCGATGAACAACATTGTAAACTTTTGTTCTCGGAACATCATTTGTCACATGCGGCTTCCGCATTTTTCGGTTCAGATTTTCAAGAAGCTGCGATTATAACAGTAGACGGTGTAGGAGAATGGAATACACTATCTATCGCTCATGGGAAAGCCAATCAAATTCAATTAATAAAAGAAATGCGATTTCCTGATTCTATTGGATTGTTCTATTCTGCATTTACCTATTATTTAGGATTCAAGGTGAACTCCGGGGAATATAAGATGATGGGATTAGCCCCTTACGCCGATCGATCTGACCGACAAACCTCAAAATTTGTCGATCAGATCAAACAACATCTACTGACGATCCATCCCGATGGTTCTATATCATTGAATATGTATTATTTCTCCTTCCACAAAAAAATGCGAATGGTTCATGAAAAGCGTTGGGAACAATTATTTCAATTGAAACCTCGAAAGGCAGAAAGCGAAATACGCCCAGAACACGCAAGTCTAGCACTTGCAGCTCAAATCGTATTGGAAGAGATACTATTGAGAATTGTTCAAACAGCCCAAAAGCTCACTGGCTGTTCCAACCTATGTCTAGCCGGAGGAGTCGCTCTAAATTGCGTAGCAAATGGTAAAATCATTCGTTCACAATTATTTGAGCATGTCTTCATCCAACCTGCCGCAGGAGATGCAGGAGGAGCATTAGGAGCGGCTTGGGCCACTTATTATATTTACCAAGGACATTCACGAAAAGCCGGGATGAACGGAGACAAGATGTACTTCGCCCAAACCGGTCCTCAATATACAGAGCATGAGATTCAAGATTTTTTGGACTCGAATAACATTTCTTATCACTATTTGGATGAAGCATTTTTATATGAAGAAGTGGCTAAACACATAGCTTCCGGTTTATGTATAGGTTGGTTTCAAGGGCGTATGGAGTTTGGCCCACGTGCATTAGGAAACCGAAGTATCTTGGCAGATCCCCGTGATAAAGAGATGCAAAAAAGATTAAATTTGAAAATCAAGTTCAGAGAAAGCTTCCGACCATTTGCTCCAGTTATATTAAAAGAAAAAGTCGGCGATTATTTTGAAAAGCTGACCGAATCCAATTATATGCTGATAACAACCAACATTTCTCTGAAACATCGGATACCATTGCCAAAGCATTATCAAGATTTAGATGCCGCAGAACGATTGGCGTTACCAAAATCAGATATTCCGGCAGTTACCCATGTGGATTTTTCCGCACGCGTACAAACTGTTGATGAACAAAGTAATCCCAAATTAACGAAGCTTTTACGGGCATTCGAACAATTAACAGGCTACCCTTTGCTTATCAATACAAGTTTTAACGTACGTGGCGAACCTATTGTCTGCACCCCTCAAGATGCATACCGCTGTTTTATGACAACCAACTTAGATCTCTTGGTTTTAGGGAATTATATAATCAATAAAAATAACATACAAAAATCATAAAATATGGACACATTGAAAGACTTACTACTTTTTATAAAAGAACGAAAAAAATGGTGGTTGCTACCTGTATTAATATTCTTGCTATTGATTGGCTTGTTGCTAATCTCTACAAGCAATACAGTGATTGCCCCCTTTATTTACACTCTATTTTGAATGTCCTATGAATTGGATTCACATATACAAGAAAATACGTACGGTTTGGATTCGTTTCGGAAACCTGTTAAACAAGATCACCTCACCAATCCTGTTGGGAATTACTTATTTTTTGATCCTCACGCCAATTGCGTGGTTATACCGCCTGTTCAACCGGACAGAAGAGGAACAAGATAGTACAATGAACGAACGAGTTAAGACTTATTCTAAAGAAGATTTTATTCATCCATGGTAAATATGAAACAACTTCATACATTTTCCTACGGGCTACTACCATTCGTCCTATTTACAGTAATCCTTTATGCCTTTTTCTATAATCATCATCTGCTCTTTGCCGAGCAGTTACGATTGTTTGAATGGAACAAAGACTATTTCAACGAAATAGTTTATAATCCAGGAGGATTATCTGCCTATATAGGGGAGTTTTTCACACAGTTTTATCATTTAAATCATTTTGGGGGATGGATTTTAGGAGCCGGAGTCGGACTAACCGGTATATTATATCGCAACCTGATCTGCCATTGGAAAATTGGAGGAAATGTCTCATGGGAACTGATTCCTATCACTTCACTGGTTTTCTTCTATTTAAGCCCTAACGCATCATTGGGACTCATTTTTTGGACTTCAGATTACCCTTTTACTTGCAAGAATAACTCTTCATGAAAAGGAAGGCAAACGCAAAAGACTTCTGATCCTAATCAACTTACCGATTTGCTATTTCTTTACTGGAATAGGCTGTTATTTATATCTTATTCTCATCTTCCTCGATGAAGTTTTTTCGAAGAAAAAACACTCACTTCTTGCTTGGATTCTATATACACTCGTTACAATCCTACTGCCTATCTTAACTTATTATAAATTCGACATCAATGAAACACAAGCTTGGATAGGTATAGCTTGTTTTATTACACAAGACTTACTTCATCCACTTGGTATCGTTATCACTTCATTTTTAATATCTCCCTTATTAGCTTACGGGACATATCATCTTTTACAGCGATTAACAGACAAAAAACGATTCGCTTTAAATCTGCTCATGGCTTTCTTCGCTATCGGGATCATCTTAAGCCAACTCAAAAATGAGGATGAACGACTTTATCAACTACATTATCTAATCACCCACGAAAAATGGGACGAAGCGATTACCTTCATGCAAAAAAAGCCTGTCCAAAATGTTCTGATGTCCTCCTATACCAACATTGCCCTGCTTCATCAGCAACGTCTTTCAAAAGAGCTATTCTCGTATTTCCAAGTAGCTCATGTCAACGAATTTTGGTCTTCCAACCATCTATTAAATTATCTGACTGCTGAGACTTATTTTCAGCTAGATATGCTCTATGCTGCCAGAGCCTATATGTTCATGGCGAACACGCAAACTCCATCCGGACGTTCCCCGCTCTATCTGACACGATTGGCGGAGATCGAATACAGAAGGGGAAAACGGGCTGCCAGCCTCAAATATGTGGCCTTACTGGAGTCTACCTTATTCTACAAAGACTGGGCTTACAAATTTAGGCAAAAGATGAACACAGACTCCTCGACAAAAAAAAGTCAACTTTCACCCAAAACCAATAAGCTTTTTCTTGCCAAAGAGATGCTTTTCAACGTGGAACAATTTGAGACACAAGCAGGAGCCAACAATCAAAAAGTCATCGATTTCCTGCTAGCAAAATATATGCTCAACAATCAATATAACGCATTTATCCAATTAGCCGCCCGGACTCATCTCACAATACATAGTAGCAAGCATTATCAAGAGTTTTTGCTAATGTATGCTTATCTACTGAAAGATAACTCATTGATTTCAAAATGGCAAATTGAACAAACTGTAATAGAGCGTTTCTACCGATATTTACAAATCAACCAGTCGGGAAAATCTCCGGAAGAAATCCAGGAATTACTATGCCCCTATAAAGACACCTATTGGTATTACGTACAATATAATAAAAAACAAATATGAGACTTAACATTTTTTACATACTTCTAATCGCCTTATGTGGCCTCTATGGATGCAAAAATCATCAACAACCAATCATTAAAGAAAATCTTAACATACTCCCAACAATTTATCCGGAGTATCAAGGTGCTCTTTTGCCCGTCAATATTGCTCCTTTGAATTTTAAGATACAAGATGAGGGTGATGAATGGATGATCCAGATTCAAGGGAAAGGAAATCCGATCACGATTACGGCGCATGACGCAGTAGAGATTCCGATTAAACGCTGGCGACAATTACTTCATCAAAATCAAGGAGGGAGCTTAAGTATCACCGTATCCAGTCGAAAAAAAGGAGAATGGTATCAATATTCTCCCTTCACGTGGGATGTATCCACTGATTCCATTGATAGTCACTTAGCCTATCGTTTAATAGAACCGACCTATGCGAATTGGAACAGTATGGCCATTTGTCAACGTGAACTATCTTCTTTCAAGGAAACGGAAATCATATCAAACAAAAAAAGCGGGCAGAACTGCATCAATTGTCATACCTTTAACCAAGGAAACCCGAATGAAATGGTCATGCACATGCGCAAAATAAATGCGGGAACGATTCTGATACAAGGAGGAGCATGTCAAAAACTCAACACAAAGACTCCTCATACGATTTCCAATTTCGTTTATCCGGATTGGCATCCTTCTGGCAAACAGATTGCATTCTCTACAAACCTAACCCAAATGTCTTTCTACGATGCACACCCTAAAATCATCGAAGTATACGATACGCAATCCGATATAGTTTTGTATGATATTTCCAAAAACGAAGTCTATACCAGTCCCCTTTTAGCCAATGCAAACAAACTAGAAAATTTTCCATTCTTTTCACCAGATGGGAAACAGCTCTATTTTTGTACGTGTGACCGGATAGATAGTTTGCCTCAACAATTCTCTAATATAAAATATCGTATCTGTAGTATTGGTTTTGATCCCCAAAATAATCAATTCAGCAAGCAGGTAGACACTCTCATTGACTTAACAAATGCAGGTAAAAGCGTAACCCTCCCCAGCATTTCACCTGATGGACAGTTTATTGCCTGTTCTGCCGCCCCTCATGGGTGCTTCTCCAGCTGGATCCCCGAATCAGATCTCTATCTATATAACACAAAAACTAAGAAATTGATAGCTGCGACTGAGTGGAATAGCCCGGAAGCAGAAAGCTGTACAACATGGTCCTCTAACAGCCGTTGGGTTATCTTCAGCAGCCGACGGGAGGATGGCATTTATAACCGACTCTATATCGCTCATATTGATTCTGTAGGAAACTTAAGCAAACCTTTCCTACTTCCACAGAGAGATCCTACTTACAACCAACGCAACCTAAAGGCTTATAATCTGCCTCGCCTTATCAAAGGCAAAGTGACGATTTCACCAATTACAATTGGGAGATGTGCTGAAGCAAAAGGCAAAAAATCGGTCCGATTTAGCAAACATTCTTATAAACCGCTTATCAACGAAGCGACAGAGAATCACAGTGAAATCAATTAAGGTAACACAAATAGGAATAACGAAACGATTTTCAACATAATTTGTGTTTGGCAGCAAGTGCCTGTGAAGGTCCTTGCTGTTTTTTCTGCCGGACTAAAACAAAAGTTTGTTTCTTGTTAAACCTTTTTGCACCTAATTCGTCTATAATCTCGCGTACTTGTGTATATTTACGTGTCGATAAGTGTTTTTAAGTAGAATACCAGAAAAATATGACGAAGAGAGTGAAGTGGAGCGTGACGGCCGCAATTGTTTTGATGATTGCCGGAATGATCGCTTACCCGCAGATTAAAAGCCGTATGAAGGCATCCAAAGATGCAGCCGAAGTGGTTCCGCCAGCCGGAAGCCAAGTTCGGAAACAAGTTTTGAACATTAACGCGGAAGTGCTGAAATATCAGTCCCTTACCGACAAGACCATTGTAACCGGCAGTACGATCCCGGATGAGGAGGTAGACCTCTCGTTCGAATCGTCGGGCAAGATCGTGGCCATCTATTTTACGGAAGGTACGCATGTGAAAGCCGGTGACCTGCTTGCCAAGATCAATGACAAACCGTTACAGGCGGAACTGAAGAAGTTGGAAGCGCAAGTGCCTTTAGCCAAAGATCGCGTGTACCGCCAGCATACGCTTTTGGAAAAGGACGCGGTCAGTCAGGAGGCTTATGAACAAGTGGCTACCGAATATGAAAAGCTGATGGCGGACATCGAACTGGTAAAAGCCAATATTGCCCAGACCGAGCTCCGGGCGCCGTTCGACGGGATTATCGGCCTTCGTAATGTCAGCGAAGGAGCCTATGCCTCCCCCTCGACAGTTATCACCAAGCTGACAAAAATATCTCCCTTGAAAATCGAGTTCTCCGTTCCTGAACGCTACTCTGCCGACATCAAGGACGGTACGCCGATCGTATTCAGAATGAACACGTCCGTCGGCATGATGCAAGACTACAAAGCGACCGTTTATGCAGTAGAAAGCAAGATCGACGAGGCAACCCGCTCGCTGAAAGTGCGTGCAACCTATCCGAACCGGGACGAGTCGATCGTGCCGGGACGCTATACATCTGTCGAAATTACCCGCCGTGACATAAAAGACGCATTGGCGATCCCCAGCGAGGCACTGATCCCGGAAATGGGAAAGAACATCGTCTACCTGTATAAGAATGGCGTGGCCGAACCTGCCGAAATTATCTTAGGACTCCGCACGGAAAGCCAGGTCCAAGTATTGAAAGGGCTGAGCGTAGGTGATACGGTGATTACTTCCGGCGTGATGCAGCTTCGGACGGGAATGAAAGTGTCGATTGATAACCTGAAGTAACGAAGCAACATGGCGAATATTTCCGAAATAAGCATAAAGAGACCGGTACTCTCGACCGTGATGACGATCATCCTTCTGTTGTTCGGGATGATCGGTTATAAGTTCTTAGGGGTCCGTGAGTTTCCGAGTGTGGACAACCCGATCATTTCGGTCAACGTAACCTATCCGGGAGCCAATGCCGAAGTAATCATGAACCAGATTACGGAACCGCTCGAACAGAATATCAACGGTATTCCCGGCATTCGTTCGCTGAGCAGTGTCAGCAGTCAGGGAAGTTGCCGTATCACGGTAGAGTTTGAACTGTCTGTCGACCTGGAAACGGCGGCCAACGACGTGCGCGACAAAGTTTCGCGTGCTCAGCGTTACCTGCCGCGCGACTGCGACCCTCCGACGGTATCGAAAGCGGATGCCGATGCTACCCCGATCATGCAGATCGGTATCCGAAGCAGCAAACGCTCGTTGATGGAACTGAGTGAAATTGCCGAACTGACAGTGAAGGAACGGCTTCAGACCATTCCGAACGTGAGTGGCGTGGACATCTGGGGACAGAAACGCTACTCCATGCGCCTGTGGCTGGACCCGATCAAAATGGCCGGCTACGGAATTACTCCGTTGGATGTGAAGAACGCAGTGGACGCCGAAAACGTCGAGCTTCCTTCCGGGAGCATTGAAGGAAACACGATCGACTTGTCTATCCGTACGTTAGGACTGATGCACACGGCAACGGAATTCAATGATTTGATCATCAAGCGTGACGGCGACAATATCATCCGCTTCCAAGACGTAGGGCGAGCCGAGGTGAGCCCGGAAGACTTGCGAAGCGTGATGCGCAAGAACGGCGAACCGATGGTTATCGACGTCATCATCCCGCAGCCGGGCGCCAACCAGATCGAAATTGCCGATGAGGCATACAAACGTATCGAGCAATTGAAGAAAGACCTGCCGGAAGACGTAACGGTCGAAATGGTGTACGACAATACACGCTTTATCCGGGCCTCCATCGCGGAGGTCGAAGAAACCATCTATGTGGCATTCCTGCTCGTGGTGCTGATCATCTTCCTGTTCCTGCGCGACTGGCGCGTGACGCTTGTCCCGGTGGTCGTTATCCCCGTATCATTGGTCGGGGCATTCTTTGTGATGTATGTCTCCGGCTTCTCCATCAATGTGCTGACAATGTTGGCGGTGGTGCTCTCGGTCGGACTGGTGGTGGACGACGCGATCGTGATGGCGGAGAACATCTACGTCCGCATCGAGCAGGGAATGGAACCGAAAGAGGCCGGTATAGACGGGGCGAAAGAGATATTCTTCGCCGTCGTGTCTACGACGGTAACACTCGTGTCCGTGTTCCTCCCGATCGTCTTTATGGAAGGCATGACGGGACGCTTGTTCAAGGAGTTCAGTATCGTGATCGCCGGCTCCGTAACGATATCTTCCTTTGTGGCTTTGACCTTTACGCCGATGTTGGCGACCAAGCTGCTGAGAAAACGCGAAAACAAAGGCTGGTTGTACACAAAGACGGAACCGTTCTTCGAAGGCATGAACAATATCTATGCAAAGTCGCTGAACGCATTCCTGAACCACAAGTGGTGGTCCATACCGATTGTCGTGATCCTTTTCGGCTCCATCGGCTATTTCTGGCGAACCATCCGCTCCGAACTTTCTCCATTGGAAGACCGTTCATCCATTTCGATCAATATACGTGCACAGGAAGGAGCTACCTTCGAGTTCATCCGCGACTTTACAGACCAAGTGGCCGCCATGGCCGACACGTTGGCTCCCGAGCGGCAAGCCCTAACGGTTCGTGCGAATAACAGCAACGGATACATCACCGTTTTACTTCCCGACATCAAAGATCGTGAACGTTCGCAGATGGAGATTGCCGATGTGCTGTCAAAGAATGTACGGGGCAAGACAGAAGCACGTGCTTTCGTCCAGCAGCAATCCACTTTCGGAGGACGTCGCGCAGGTATGCCCGTCCAATATGTTTTACAAGCGACCAGCCTGGAGAAGCTACAGGAGTATTTGCCCGCCTTTATGCAGAAGGTAAGCGAAAGCCCGGTGTTCCAGATGGCAGACGTGAACCTGAAGTTTACGAAACCCGAAGCCCGTATCGAGATCAACCGCGACAAAGCTTCTTCATTGGGCGTCAGCACCCGCACGATTGCCCAGACACTACAATATGCATTGAGCGGCCAGCGTATGGGATATTTTTACATGAACGGGAAACAGTATCAGATATTGGGCGAAATCAACCGCCAGCAGCGCAACACGCCGTTGGACCTGAAATCCATTTATGTCCGCAGCGATGCAGGAGAGATGATCCAGCTGGACAACCTCGTCACGTTGAAAGAAGACGTTGCCCCTCCTCAGCTGTACCGTTACAACCGCTTTGTGTCGGCAACGGTTTCCAGCGGACTCAACAAAGGTTATACGATCGGTGACGGCCTGGACGAAATGGACCGTATCGCCTCGGAGACGCTGGACAACAGTTTCCGTACGGCCCTGTCGGGCGAATCGAAAGAGTTCCGTGAAAGTTCGTCCAGCCTGATGTTTGCCATGATCCTCGCACTGTTCATGATCTATTTGGTCCTGGCCGCGCAGTTCGAGAGTTTCAAAGACCCGTTGGTCGTGATGTTCACGGTTCCGCTGGCTATTGCAGGGGCGTTGATCTTTATGAGCTATTCAGATATAACCATGAATATATTCAGTCAGATCGGTATCATCATGCTGATCGGTCTGGTGGCGAAAAACGGTATTTTGATCGTAGAGTTTGCCAACCAGCGCCAGGAAGCGGGACTGAGCATGGCGGAAGCGATCCGTTCGGCTTCCACACAACGTCTGCGGCCGATCCTGATGACCAGTATTTCGACGATCTTAGGATTGGTTCCGCTCGTATATGCTTCGGGCGAAGGGGCACAAGGACGTATCGCGATGGGTATCGCCGTAGTGGGCGGTATGATCGTTTCGACATTCCTTACCCTGTTTATCGTCCCGGCGATGTACAGCTTTATTTCCACGGACAGACAATCGAAAATTAATAATTAAGAATTAAAAATTAAGAAATAAGGCTATTGAGGATGAAGAGGTTTCTTTTATTAATATGTATAGCATTTACGGTCGTCCCGGCCGAGGCGCAACGGGTGTTCAGCCTGGACGACTGCATCCAGACCGGATTGGAACGCAATTATTCCATCCGCATCATCCGTAACGAACAGCAGATCAGCGACAACAACGCCACTCCCGGCAATGCCGGCTACCTGCCGACCGTCGACCTGAGCAGTGGTTTTAGCGGCACGCTTAACAATAACAATAACAAGTTGTCCGACGGAACGACAGAAAAAACGAACGGCATCCACAACGAGACGGCAGACATCGGCCTGAATGTGAACTGGACCGTCTTCGACGGATTAGGCATACAGGCCACTTACGAAAAACTGAAAGAGTTACAGAACTTGGGAGAATTGAACACCCGAATGACAATCGAGGATTTCGTTGCCGACCTTTCGAGCGAATACTACAACCTGATCCGCCAGAAGATCCGCCTCCGCAACCTCCGTTCTACGCTCGAACTGTCCCGCGAACGTCTGCGTATCGTGGAAGAGCGGTATTATATCGGCTCGATGTCCCGCCTGGACCTCCAACAAGCGCAAGTCGACTTCAATGCCGACAGCTCCAACGTCCTGAACCAGTTGGAACAAGTGCATACTTCACGTATCCGCCTGAACCGGCTGATGGCATTGGAGGATGTGGAGGAACAAGTACTGATCAAGGACTCCCTGATTACCCCCAACCCGTTTTTAGATGAAGTGGAACTATGGAAAAGCACGCTTACCTCCAATTCATCTCTGCTGATCGCCAAGAAGAACCAGGTGATTTCCGAGCTGGACTACAAAAAGATCAAGAGCCGTAACTATCCGTATGTCAAATTGAATGCCGGATACGGCTACACGGCGAACTGGTACGAGGTAGGAACGACCGACCTCCAGCGCCGCCTCGGCCTCAACTACGGGGTGACGGTCGGCATCAACGTATTCGACGGTTTCAACCGGAAACGCGAACAACGGAATGCCCGGATACAGATTCAGAACCAAGAATTGCGCACACAAGAACTCGAACTGGGATTGCGTGCCGATATGAGCAACTTCTGGATGGCTTATCGCAACAACCTGGACTTGTGGAGCCTGGAAAAAGAGAACTTGGTCGCGGCACAGGAAAACTACCGGATTGCGATCGACCGCTATAAACTGGGCGACCTGTCCGGTATCGAATTGCGTGAAGCCCAGAACAGCCTGCTCGAAGCGGAAGAGCGCCAGTCCATCGCCGAATACTCCACCAAGATATGCGAAATCTCCCTTTTGCAGCTTAGCGGAAAGATCATGGATATGTTCCATGAAAATGATTAACTTTGCAGAGTTAACGATTTATGATTTTAGATTTATGATCGAGGTTCACAAATCATAAATCTAAAGTCATAAATCTAAAATCATAAATCATGCGCATTATCCCCAAAGCTAATACACTAAGAAAAGGCATACTTTTATACAGAGGCATCCGTTACCGCAAAGGCTTCGGGGTTCATTCCCCCTTTGTCTTCAACCTGATCACTAAAGTGATTGAGGAGCGTTGCCAATACTATAGCTTCTACGACATCGAACTGATCCGCAAGCAGCTGCTTTTCCAAGATGACGAGATCACTTATCCCGACCGCCAGCAAAAGGGGAAGATGCGCCGCCGCACGATCGGCCGGATTGTCGAACGCGAAGCGATACGGCCCAAGCACGGCGCCTTACTTTTCCGTCTTGCCAACTATTTCAAATCAAAACACATCCTTCAGTTCGGCCCTTCCATGGGCCTGTCCACTTTGTATCTGACTTCATATGCATCCGATCTGAAATGTATCGCTCTGGAAAACGTACCGGAGTTTGCCTCCATCGCCCGTATCGCTTTCGGCAAAGCCGCCCGTAACCCGGTCGACCTGCGTGTCGGAAGCTACAAAGATTTACTACCGAAAGCCTTGAAAGACATGGAGCAACTCGATTTTGTCTTTTTCAACACCCTGTATGAGCAGCAAAACAATAGCTGGCTGTTTGAGGAATGCTTGAAACATGTGCACGGCGATACGGTTTTTGTCTTCGAAGGCATCAAAACCAGCCGCAAAATGCGCGAATTCTGGCGGGAAGTATGCTGTCATCCCGAAGTAACGGTGACGATCGACCTGTATTCAATGGGAATCGTGTTTTTCAACAAGAAGTTACACAAGAGGGATTATATCGTCTATTTCTGACTCTTTATCCAAAGATACAAACAAATTGATTTTTGACTTATACATCCGTCTATCACCTCATCGACTGCAATGCTCGATTTGATCTGTGACCGTGATAATAATAGGAAACAATAACAAATATGCAAATAAAAATATACAGACCATACGCTAACTTGAATAAAAGTATTATAGAGTGATAGAGGCCATACTTCTAGCTTTAAACTATAAGGTCATAGAGTTTTTGACCTAAGTCGAATACCTTTTCGACCTTAGTGAAAAAGGTTTTCGACCATAGGCAAAAAGGTATTTGACTTAGGCCGAAAATAAAAAAGGATATAGGACAAAACGTAAACATCTATATATTAGCACACAAAAGTTTTCCGCAATCTCCTTATTTATCACTTAAATATGACGCTTTGGGTAAAAGGACGAGGGGGAGGAACTATAATCAAGCTGGATCAAGACGAGACATTGGTAAAGATGCCTGCAATTTTTTCTTTCCCATCAAAATAAATAATCTGAATCCTTGCACAAATCCCGGAATCTGACGAATATTGTACTCCTTTTTGCAACATCTGGCAAGGATGTGCGATTATATAATAAAACGATAAGTTATTGTCATATGAAAAAGAGCATTATATACACAGGGACCGGCGACAAGGGAACCACTTCCTTAGTTGGCGGCGAACGGGTGTCGAAAGCGCACCAACGTATCGAAAGCTATGGTACGGTCGACGAACTGAACTCGTTTATCGGGTTGTTGATCACTTCGCTTGAAGAGAAAGCGGATCAGGACTTCCTGCTGTTTATCCAGCACAAGTTGTTTACGATCGGTTCCTATCTGGCAACCGATCAGGAAAACACGGAACTGAAAGTAGAAAGTAAGGTGATGCCGGAAACGATCACCCGTATCGAGCGGGAAATAGACCGCCTGGATAACGAACTGCCCAAGATGCGCAACTTTATTTTGCCGGGAGGAAGCCGCCCGGCCTCTTTGGCACATGTGTGCCGGACAGTCTGCCGGCGTGCCGAACGCCAGATCTACCGTTTGGCAGAGACAATTCCGGTTGAAGAACCTGTCCTGGTTTTTATAAACAGACTGTCTGATTATCTGTTTGTTCTGGCACGTAAGGAATGCATACGGAATAATGGCAAAGAAATTATCTGGGATTATACTTGCATCTAAAGAATATTGTTTTATTTTTGCGGAAAATTTGAGAACCTGACCGCCGTAAGGTGGTTATTAATACTTGACAGCTATGTATTGGACATTAGAGTTAGCTTCAAAACTGGAAGACGCACCCTGGCCTGCAACCAAGGATGAACTGATTGACTATGCACAACGTTCTGGTGCGCCACTGGAAGTGATTGAAAATTTGCAGGAAATGGAAGACGAAGGTGAGATTTATGAATGCATGGAAGATATCTGGCCCGACTATCCAAGTAAAGAAGACTTTTTCTTCAACGAGGAAGAATATTAATAGCCTTCATTTAGGTTAAATAGCTAAATATCAGCGCGATAAGCAATAATAATTTGTTTGTCGCGCTGGTGTTTTATGGTGCTGGATGGTGCGGTTTGTTTGTCTAAATTGCGGTTTTTCTTCTCAAAAACGGAGTTTGTTTGTCTAAAATACATTACCTTTGTTTCTCCTCGGGAATATTAAAAAAAGGAGAAAAAAAGCGTATGGGAAGACCAAAAAGACTATATCCGTTGGGCAAATACCGCCTTCGTACACCAAAGGAGGTTGATAAAGATAAAGCCTATCCTGTCGAGTTGGAATATACTTGGAACAGGCAGATAATCCGTAAGACAACGAATGTCTTTGTCAAGGTTGCGGACTGGAACCAGAACGGCAACCAGGGACGGGGTGAAATACGTGCAAGTCATGGCGGTGAATCTAAACGACTTAACCAGTTATTGCTGGCACGTGTTGAACGTATAGATTCGCAACTTGCCGAATATAACGAAAAACATCCTAATCAGATAACCGCTGATGTCGTATCCGGCTTTCTTGCGGACAAGCCTCTCGCACGTCGTGACCAAGGAAAAGATTTTGTTGAGTTCACATTGGAACGCCTCGCTTCTGATTATTCGAGAAACAGAATAGGAAGGAGCCGGTATGAAAACGGAAAGAGTTGTATGAACATTTTTCAGACATTTCTGAGGGCTACCCGACAGGGAACCTATCGTTCTG
>ULVZ01035124.1_pt1 | contig 21424 bp, 17 predicted proteins | sample 1959901 | NCBI WGS metagenome assembly ULVZ01 (sample SAMEA4835800, study PRJEB28245) | human gut metagenome | biome: gut microbiome; material: fecal sample | place: Denmark | collected 2008 | reverse complement strand
GGCGGAAGCCGTGATTACCGCTCTTGTGGTCGATATGATCGCTCGAACTTATCCTGAACTGCTTCATCTTGGTGAAGAGAGGCCCTTGTGAACACATCAAAAATCGCAGCCGGAGCGCTCGCGCTTTTGCTTTGTGCGGGTGCGAACGCACACCGCGTGAATATTTTTGCTTGGATTGAAGGAGATCAAGTTGTCACTGAATCCAAGTTTTCCAGCGGCAGCCGGGGGCAAAAGGGAGCCGTTACGGTGAAAAATGCCGCCGATGGTTCTGTATTGGCGACCGGCGTCACGGACGATGCCGGGGTCTGGCGGTTCGATGTCACTGACGCGATGCGTCATGCGCCCAAAGGCCTTGAGTTGGAGATCAACGCAGGAGAGGGTCATCAGAATCAATGGTCGATTCCTGCTGATGAGCTTGCTGCGGCCGACGGAGCCGGCGCATCCGAGCTCCCGGCAGCTGCTCCCGTCAGCACGCAAATGACTCAGCCAGCTGCACCGCCGAAAAAAGACAGTGCTGCGGCGGCTATGAGTGAGGCCGAGCTTGAGGCGGTCTTCAGCCGCGTTCTTGATAAGAAGCTTGCACCGGTTTATCGAGAGTTAGCGCTGAGTCACGATAAAACGCCTGGGATTCCGGAAATCGTGGGCGGAATGGGCTGGCTGATTGGCTTGGGCGGCATTGCCGCATGGGCTCGCCGCCGGCGGTCATAAGCATGCGTCTCGCTCTGTCTCCGGCATTGCGGCTAGCCGTTCCGAGCATCCTTGGGACGGCAAGTGCTTTCCTGACCACGCTGTCGGCGGCGGAAGCGGCACTCTTGGGAGCCGTTGTGATCCGTCTAGCCGCATGGTTTAGCGGCGAACCGCTTCGTCTTCGGCGGCTCGCCGCCGTGAACGGTTTTCTGATTCTGATCTGGTGCTTCACGCCCTGGAGCACGCCTGGAGTGACGGTTGCTTCAGCGGGTGTCTTTGATATTACGAAGGAGGGGCTCCTGCTATCGCTTCTCGTCACGATGAAGTGCAATGCAGTTTTTCTGCTCTTCGATGCGTTTGTTCCAGGTATGCGGCTCACGGAAGTGGCTTCCGGTCTGCGGGCTGCTCGTCTGCCGATGAAGCTGGTGACGCTTTTGCTTTTCATGGCGCGTGAGACGGAACTGCTCAGCCGTTCGTACCGTTCACTTTCGGAATCTGTTCAGCTCCGAGGTTTTCGGGCTTCTATGAATAAGCATTCTTACCAAACGCTTGCAGCCTTTATCTCGACACTCTTTATCCGGGCATATGCAAGAAGCCGTGTGCTCAATGAGGCGCTGATTCTTCGGGGATTCTCTGGGTACTGGCCAGTCCCTGCAAGCGGATTGAAGAATGCCGGTGAAGCGGGACTTCTTGTTCTGACGATTGGCCTTGCTTTTCTGCTTCTCGTCTGGGATTTCGTTTCATGATGCAGACTGCGCTTCTTGAGGTGAAGAACCTTTCCTTTTCACGCTCAGACCGCGTGATTTTTCGCAATGCGGCATTCTCACTGGCTCCAAAGGAATCGCTCGGCCTCTGTGGTCCGATCGGCTGCGGGAAGACCACGCTGCTGAGAATCCTCACGGGACTCGAGCGCTCGCAGACGATGTCTCTTTCGCTGGAAGGCGTGCCGGTAACTGCACAGAAAGACTTTCAAAGACTCAGAAGAAAAGTGGGCTACGTGCTGCAGAATCCGGACGATCAGCTCTTTTTCCCGGAGGTAATTGAAGACGTCATGTTCGGGCCGCTGAATCTCGGTCTCTCATACGCTCAAGCGCGCACTCGTGCATTGGATGTGCTGTCGATGCTTGGAATAGCAAATCTTGCCGAGAGCATCTCTTTCCGGCTCTCCGGCGGGCAGAAGCGGTTGGTCTCCATCGCCTGCATCCTTGCGATGGAACCTGAAGTGATTCTTTTGGATGAGCCGACTACGGCGCTCGACCCCGCATCGGTCGATCGTCTCACCAAGACAATCGAGTCTTTGCAGATCGCCAAGCTGATCGTCAGTCATGATTACGCATTTCTCAAACGTGTCTGCGGCCGAATGGTGACGATTCGCGACGCTCAAATCTTGGCATTGGAATAAAACAGAGGGGATGGCGCTCACCGGGCAGAGACGGTCGCGTGCAGAAAATGAGCTTTCGCTGCAGCGCTGGAAATGCTCTGCGTTCCCACAAAAAGCCAATGGTGGTTGGCAGGCGCATTCAGCCGGTACCGGCAATCTGAGGAGATGCTGGATTCAGCCTTCAGTTCAATGCGGCAGTGATCTGGGCTTTCCGGCTGAGGAAGGCTTTTATTCTCAATGCCGGCCTGACAATCGTCGAGGAGCGTTTGGCTGCTCCCAACAGGACTCGCGTCATTTGGTCAGTCAGAGTGAAGCTTTTCGGCTTTGCAAGCAGGCGGGAATGTCAGCGTACTGAGGCAACGGTGTGAATGACGCTTTTCTGAGGATGTCTTGAATGATTCATGGAGAATAAATAATAAATTCATAAAATTGTAAATATTGATGTCTGTTGATTCCCATGTGAGTCAGCCGTCCGAGCAGTCTGCAGGCTGTTTGCTGGTCAAAATATTTTGCCGGAGACTAGATAATGATTTTTATAGTGAAATTGATCAGTCACCGCTGTGTATTTATCAATTGAAACGTATACAATAATGGATGAAAACTGATTTTCAGCAACGTATACTAAATAATTTAATTAAATGAAATTTTATTCAGTCAATGAATAAGTAATTTTACCAAGATTACAACTGACAGTTTTAGACTGCGATGAAAACAACTGATGCCGTTTTGTTTAATCCTAGTCGCAGTCTCAGATGGATGAAATAGGAAAGGCAGAGTAATCAGATGTATACGAAAAATTTTGAAGAATGAAAGGTCCTTCCGGGAATGTGTTTCAAAGATGAATTGAGAATGCACTATTCATATAATGCGAACAATTCTCAATATCAATTGATTTATTGATAGTAAACATCTGATTCGCTTAACCCGACAATGCCTATAACTTTTATTTCTTCTGCCGCCCATACGAAAAGATTAACGGCCCAATGGAGTTTCAAACATTCCGCCGTCATGGCAGCCCTGCTGATGGCGTGCTGCAGCGCTCAGGCACAGAATGCGCGTATGGATGAAGATCCAGCATCTGATGACGCTATTGAATTAAAGACGACTTATGTGCGGCCGGAATATGTAGAAATCGAACGACTGCGTGAAACAAAGGAAATTATCGTCATTCCAAAGGAAGATATTGTTGAGCGCGGCAACAGAACAATTTCCGATGTGCTTGAAGGCGTGCCCGGTGTTTCCGTTAATACGAGCGGGTGGGGCAGCATCGATTTGCGCGGTCAGGGCAATGATACGGCTAACCGAAATCTTCAGGTGATGCTCGATGGTGCGCCCATTACGACCTTGCTGAATCATCCTCACTCTACGAACTATGACGTCGTTCCCGTAGAGGAACTCGAACGCATTGAAATTATTCCGGGCGGCGGCAGCGTCCTTTATGGTTCGGGCACAGCGGGCGGCGTGATTAACATCACAACGAATCTTCGTTCGATGAAGGATCCGAAAACGTCAGCCTTCGGCGAATGGAATTCAGACGGATATCGTATCGGCGCGAGCGTGGGGGCTCGGATCAATGAAAAATTCTCTTTCTTAGGCACCGCTTCAAAAATTGATCGGGATCTCTACTTCAAGAATACGTATCGCAATTCGAATTATTACTCTGCCGGTATTCGATGGGATTTAACCGAAAAGCAAAGTCTCACGCTTCGTGCCAGCCGACTTGAAGAGGATTCTCAGTTCATCAAAACGGCTTCTGCCAGAAACATTCAAAAATACGGGAAAGACTACGTCCCTCCATGGACTACGCAAACCGTTGGCGTGGACGAAAATGGTCAGCTTATTAAACGCCGAGTTAGGGGTTATCTGAACGGAGATCGCGCGATCAACAGCTATAACCTCAGCTATGCCAACGATCTCACGGATAGACTGCATTTGACGGCGGATGGTTTTTACAGCGATGGGTATTTCTCCAACAATCAGTTCGGGGATCAGATCATCGATCAGGAAAGCAAGGGCCTCAAACTGAAATTGGATATAGATTATCTTGAAGGCAGCGATCTGCTGCTTGGGTTTGACTACACCAAGCAAAGTGCTGACTTTAACTACATCGGTTCATGGAAGAAAGACAGCAGCGGCAAGTTTTATGGAGAGCCCTACAGCTTCCTTTACGACAAAACAGTCATCGCGCTATACGGTTTGAATACTTTGAAGTGGGGCGACTTTAGCTTTACCCAGGGGCTGCGCCGTGAGCTCACTAAATGGGGATATGACAAAACGGGCAACAGGATTGCCGGCGCAGATACCTCAGATCGCTGGAATACGGCGTTGGAATTGTCGGCGGCTTGGCGGTACCGCGATACCGGCAGAATTTACGCTCGGTATGAGCGCGGCTATACCGTCCCTGACGGTCTGATGATTGCAGATCAAGCGGTTGTCAACGGGGACAGGGTTTATAAAATCACCAATGCCGAAGATGAAAAGTACGATATGTACGAGATTGGTCTTCGCGACAAGGTCGCCTTCTCAACCGTCAGCGTTTCACTCTGGATGTCGAACACCAACAACCAGCTGTACCGTATGTATGTCAGGGGACTCAGTGATGCTCGGACGCTGAATTTGCTTCAGACGCGCCGTTGGGGGGCTGACGTCAGCCTTCAGCAGACGATCGGCAGGCTGACGCTTACGGAATCGTATTCATGGCTTAAAGGAAGGTCTGACTATACATCTGCCGGCAGTCGATTCATGGATGAGGTCGGCAAGGACAAAATCGATTTCACGCGGAGCGGTCTGCAGAAAGTGCCGCAGCACTCTCTGTCGGTGCTTGCAAAGTACGACTTCACAGACAACTTCTCCGGTGACGTTCGCTATACCTACTATGGGAAATACAACAATTTCCTCTCAGATGCTGAAAAGGAAACGGACGGTATTGTCAAGTCCAGACAGATCGTCGATACAAGCCTGCATTTCAAACCTTGGGAGCATTTGGAAATTTATGCCGGCGTAACGAATCTCTTCAACGAGAAGTACTACGACTACGTATCAATCGGGAGCTGGTCGCTGATACCAGGACGTGAGCGGACTTATTTCGTTGGCCTGCGCGGCACGTATTGATCTCATTCAGTGCGAAGGAGGTGCAATAGCACCTCCTTTCGACGTCAGATCTTTTTTTGGGAACGCTGTCTCATGTCTCAGTTTATTCAAACCTTCCTGACGGGAGGGTTCATGATGTGGCCGCTGTTGGCGGCCTCCATCGTTACGATCGCCATCGCCGTCGAACGAACAGTTTTCTACCGACGCTCCGCATCCGATATGCAGGTGCTTCAAGGTGAATTTCTGTCAGCAGTACGTGCTAAAAATTTTGATGCTGCAGCCGCACTTTGCAAAAAAGCAGGAGGCACCGTCGGTGCAGTTCTTGAAAAGGCCATTTCAGAGCGCAATGCCGTGATCAATGCTGAGCAGTATCTTTCCGGAGCTGCGGCTTACAGCGCAGCGCGGCTCAAGGATCATCTCAACTATGTGAGTGCGATCGTAACTTTGGCTCCTTTGATGGGCTTGTTAGGTACCGTGACCGGCATGATCCGATCATTTGACATCTTATCGATCTCTGAAGGACAGCCGTTTGCTATTACCGGCGGTGTTGCGGAAGCTTTGGTCGCAACGGGGTTCGGGCTGCTCGTCGCCATTATTGCAATGCTGGTTTATGTCTGGCTTTCTCAGCGGGCCAACCGAATTATTGAAGACCTTGAGGCTGCGGCAAGTGCTTATCTCGCCTGTCTTTCGGAGAAGTAAGGCATGCGCATCAACAGTCTCAAGGAGGACAGGAAACCTCTGCTGATGATCATTCCGATGATCGACATCATCTTTTTCCTGCTGGTGTTCTTCATGATGTCGATGCTGACCATGGTGACGCAGAAAACCATTGCCCTTAATCTCCCTAAGGCGACCATCGCAAAAGTGGACACTACCAAAACAGTCCCCGTGTCAATCACAGAGGACGGGCGTCTTTTCCTTGAGCAGAATTTGGTTTCAGAGGAGGAGTTAGCTCGACGGCTTGTGTCTTTAAAGACTGAGAACGAGAAGCTCACTGTGGTGCTACGCGGCGATGAAAAAACCGACTACGGCACGGTGGTTGGCGTTATGGATGTCATCCGCCGCACAGGCATTGAACGAGTCTCCATAGCAACCGAGGGACGACGCTGATGAGTCCGAAGCCACTTTCCTGGCAGTCTGCATTGAGCGCTTCTGTCGTTATTCATGCTTTATTGGTCGGAGGTATCGGTCTTATCTTTTTCCAATCCGCGCCTGTCGGCGGATCCGGCATGCTTACCGTTGATCTTGGCGGCCCTGCAGGGAATGCCGGCGGTTTGGGAGATATGCATCGAGACGGCCGACTTGGCAACGGCGGGGCAGGCGGGGACGGCGCAAAATCCCATTCCAAGGACAGGCGCTTGGAACCGACTGATGAGCCCGAAAAGTCATTGGCCCCAAAAACAGAGGGAGAGACACTGGACGAGCCTCCGAAAGCCGCTGCCGCTGAGACTTCATTGGATTCGAAGCCCACTCCCAAAGCGCCTGAGCTGACATCGACACAGCCAACAGCAGATTCGGGGGATGAGCAGGTGAAGTCTGCGCAGGCAAAGCCTATTCTCAAAAGGCAGAATCCTCAGCCCCAAGTTTCCGAAAACATAAAGCCGGTCAGCAAACCCAAAAGAGAAAACTCGGAAGGCAAAGCTTATAAAGGCGAAACCCAAAAGCCCGCGCCGCTTAAAGAAAAAGCTTCCGCTTCCGAAACGGATGGTAAAGACGGCAAGACTAAGCATGTCAACGCAGGCTCCGGCGGTGCAGTTGGAGCGAGCGGAACGGCTGACGGCAAAGCTCAGACTGAAGGATCCGGAGTGGGGGATGGGCAAGGAACGGCTTTCGGCAGCGGCAATTTCATTGCGAACGGTGACGGCTCCTATACGGCATTGGGTTCCGGCGGCATCTCGTACAAAATCCTTTCGGAGGCAACGCCAAGGTATCCGCGGGCAACTCGTTCCATTGGATTCAACAAGGTCGTACGGGTGCGGGTGAAATTCTTGGTAGGACTCGACGGACAGGTTGAAACCACAGAGATATTCACCCGAAATATCCCGGATCTAGGTTTCAAAGAGGCTGCTGTCGAGGCAGTAAAGAAAATGAAGTTTGCACCTATTTATCATCAAGGGCGTAACATTAAGGTTTACTTCCAAAAAACTATTGTGTTTCAACCTTAAATTTTCGTCGCGCTGCTTCCTTTATTTGTGAACAGCACGGCAACCTGTTCCAAAGCATTTTCCGAGCCATAAATTAAAAAACAGGCTCCGGCAGATTCTGATGCCTGACTGCACCTTCAATGCTCTGAGGGGCAGATGGCTGTACTGCGTGCAAACATAACCAGCACCAAATTGCAGACGTATCGCGGATGCGGCACTTAACTGTGCTCTTCTAGTTTACACATTTTGGCTGCGGCAACTATTTTAAAGATTGGAACCCTGAATCTGTCGGGTATCTAAGGGAGTTGTATGCACGTTCTTTGCCGCAGTAAGATGATTAAAACGGTATACAAATGAGCCAAAGAACAAATAATATTTAAAATATAGGAACGCAAAATGGTTCTGTATGCGGCATCAACTACTGAGTGCTGCATGTTTATAGTGTAAGCATCACATGGTCGGATTGATGTTTATTGAGCGAGAAGCATGAATCTTTAGATTTTGACTTATCCATGGATATTAAATCATATTCGTTTAAGATCCAATTGATCGATCTGTCGCTAGTTAGAATTTTTATATTATGTGCTTTTGAAGGTGAAGATAGGTGATGAGAGGGTAATAGAATTAAGTCGAGATATAAAACATTTTATGCAATGTTTAAATTTGATTTTGGATTATCTTATGACAGTAAGTATTAAGAAGCAAATTCTAATTCTCATTTTAGCGGCTTTTTCTCTGAATGGATCATGTGGGATGTTGGATCCTAAAGTTAATGCTGATATTAAGGAACTCAGCCCTTTAAATTGGTCCCTGACAGTTAATGATCTTGAGTTGTGGAATAAAGAAAATTTAGTTGTTGCCAAAAATGAAAAAGAGCTCCTTGCTCATTATATGAGATATTATCATGCTAAATATTCTTCATTGAAAAATGAATTCTATGATGGATTTTTATCTCGCTTCTGGGGGTATTTTGTTTCGTGTGTGGCATCTAATCCATTTCATAAAGAAGAAATATCTGTATTTGATGTCGCCTATAACCATAGTTTTGATATGGAGTATTTTTATTTTTTGTACGGTCTTCCTGGCGGAAATGCTTGGTCAGTTGATTCTAAAAAAATCGATGAAATCAGAACTAATTTCTACACAATGATTAAAGCTTACCCTAAGCTGAAGGATTACATGACGCCGGAAATGTATAAATATCATCCTTTAATGTTTGCGAATAAAGTTTTTCCTCCCCGATTTGAGGTTTGTGTCAATCGATCTGGGAAAGTTTTTGCACAAATGCAAGAAGCTCAATCCTTTAATGAGGACCCGCTTAATAAAGCTAAAGGATTGAAGTATCAATTTCAATATGAAGGAACGACCAATCGTAAGCTTACATATATGTTATACAACACCCTTATTAGAAAGGATGAGGATGTTAATCAATATGTATACGAATACAGCCTTAAAGGTGTGAAAAAATAATTTAGATTGAAGGCAATCTTGTGTGTGAGTGAATGACTTTGAATTTTAGGTGTAATGGGCTGCGAATGAGGAAGGATAAAGAGGGGGCAAAGCAATTTCTAGCGGTGAGGACCTCCTGATTTCTGCTGAAGACCGCTCAGGCTGATTCCCAACTTTGGCACATCTCAAGAATGCCGGCGGGATGGGAGCATGTTTGTCCAGCGATGGATCCGGAGCCGCCTGGGCTCTGACCGCAGACGAGCTGTGTCAGAAAATGATTTATAGCGGGCGCGACAGCCGCTCGGTCTTGCGCGAGCCCAAGGCGGAGCGGCAAAGCGGCGGTCTGACAGGATCAAAACGCCGTTACTTCAGTGGTTAGTCGGCCAATACATCGCTCCATGCTTCAAGTATTTCATGGCGTCTCAAGTCGAGCGCATGACAGTAATACGGTGCGCCGTAAATGCGCCCATTCTTTACCGCATTGCATTCGGCGAATTGGGGGTGTTTCCGGATGAATTCAGCTATTTTTTGGCCGCAAGCGGCCGCATCGCCGGTATAGACGATGAGGTCCGGGTTCTTTTCGAAGAGGTCGGAGAGGTCATCGAGTTCCTGAATGCCAGGGATGCGTTCTTCGGCATTTGGCCGAACATTGATGTTCTCTATTGCAAAAGTGTTTGTGAGCAGTTGAGAGAGTGCACTGCGCTCAGAGATCCGGAAGACATAGCTTTCATGACGGATGGGACTGCGGATTGCCAGAAAGATTGCGGCCTTTTGTCCCTTACGAATGGATTTGCGCATATCGTCGAGTGCTGCCAGTCGCTCCGTTCGTTCACGAATAATGCGTTCGGCTTGTTTTTCCTCGCCGAAAAGTTTGCCGGCACGGCGCAGAACTGATTCTGTTGATCCCCGCACGTCAAGAATTTTGACCGAGATGCCTTCTTTTTCGAGTGCTTCTCGGCCCGCTGCAGGATTGAAGTCGGCGGATCCGTTTTCTTCAAGCACCACAAAATTGGCTTTCATGCGCCGCACCGCCGGCATGAGCACCTGTGTTGGGTCATTCAAAAAGCACGAAACGCATTCAAGGTGCTTTTCCATTGGATGGAGAAGTTCCATGGATGGTACGTCGCCGCCAATCAAGCCGCGGCCATAGATGCGCAGTGCACCGAGATATTCAGCGGCGGCATCGCCGACGATGATGATGTTTTCACATCTGGGAAACGGAATGAACGGATTGCCCATGAGCTGGTCCTTGGAGGTTGATGATGTGGTCCGCAAGCGGCCAAAGCGATTGCTGATGTGTGACGAGAAGGATTGCGGTCTGAGGGAGTTTCGCCTTGAGCAAGGCAATCATCCAGTGTGCATTGACCGGATCAAGGCCGCTCGTCATTTCGTCGAGAAGCAGGATGTCAGGTTTGACAATAAGAGCCCGCAGCAAAGAAAGCCGCTGCTGTTCACCGCCGGAAAGCAGTGCAGACCAGTCGCCCGAGTCGTAAAGCTTTTCTTTGAGATGGTCAAGGTGTGCGGCACTGAGCAGTTCCTGTGCTGCCTGCTCCGTGATCGTTTCAGGACTTTGCGGATAGGTGAGCGCAGCGATGAGCTCTCCTTTTGGCAAATAAGGCTGCTGCGGCATCCAGAAGATGGATCCGCGTTCAGAGAGTTTACCTTCGTAATTTCCGGCGAAGCCTGAAAGGACTTTGAGAAGCGTGGATTTTCCGATGCCAGACGGGCCGCAGACGATGGTGAAGCTGCCCGGGACGAGTTTGAGACGGACGGGCACGCGGCTGATGTTTTTTCCGTTTGGAACGATGAGGTCAAGGGCCGCGGTGAGACCAGTGCATGAATTGTCCTGACATCGTTTCTCCAAAGCTCTGCGTTGATCGTCCGCTTCGGAGAGCCCTGCTTCAAGACGGCGAAGACGCTCATAAGCGGCAGCAAGGGCGGCCAGATCGTCGTAGGACATGATGATCCATGAGAGTGACCGTGCCACGTCATTGAAGGCGCCCCTGATCTGCATGAGTCCGCCCAATTGGATGATGCCGGCGAAAAAACTCGGCAGCGCGAAAAAAATGGGAGCGAGGTGTGTGAATTGTCCGACGCCGACCGTGAAGAGGTTGAGGTCTCGCTTTCGTTTTACCAACGCAATGAGGACAGAGAGAAGCTGCCGGAAGCGCTCGACCAGGCCGGCTTCCTCCACTGCCTCAGCATGAGCCCCGGCGATGGCATCTGCATGACGGCGTTTTTCCATGAGGGCGGCACGCAGATTCGCCTCCATATGCTGAGCATTGATGTTGAGGCCTTTAAGCTTGTGTCCGATGAGGTGTGTAATCCATGTAGCAACGATCGTATAGAGGATGCAGACCCAGAACATGTAGCCGGGGATCGTGATGCCGAACACTTCAGCAGAGCCTGAGAGCTGCCAAAGGATGACTGAAAAACTGCCGATCGTGAGCATGGCGTCGTAAAAGCTCACCAGAAGATCGACGGAAAGATTGACGAGCTGCCGAACATCCTCCGTCACGCGTTGGTCTGGGTTATCGGGTTCTCGGCCGCTCTCGCGCAGCAGATAGTGAGCGCTTTCCGGAGATAGCCAGCGTTTGAAGAAAATCTGCGTAAGGTCGCGGCGCAGCGCAAGCGCCAAGCGGTCCTTGACATAGCCAGCCCAGACGAGCAGTACGATGATGACGGCGGCAAGCCCTATGAAATAAAAAAGTTCTCGGAAGATCGCATCGCGATTGACCGCCTGAAGTGCGTTAAAGAACCGTCCGTTCCAATCGTTATAGAGAACAGCAAGCTTGATATTGAATGCGTATGCCGCAAGAACGATGGCAAAAAGTCCCCACAAGCGCCATTGACTGCGGGTAAAAAGATACTGCGTGATAAGACGGCATAAGCCGCTCGGACGCGGATTAAGGAACATGCTTGTGCTTGAATGGTGCTGTGCCGAAAGCGGTTCGGGGAGACCGCTTTCGGCAGACTTTTTCAGGTGAAATTAGAACTGGGCCGAGAGCCAGGCACGGAAGCCCCGAGCATAACCCACGTTGTTCTCACGCATGCCGAACAGCGCAACGTACTTCTCATTTGTCAGGTTAGTGACGGCGAGACCTGCCTGAATGTTGAAGTAATTCGGAATCTTCGGCGTCCAATTGATGCCTACGGAGTGCAGGGTGTAGCCATCCAAATGGGTTGCTGCATATCCTGGGAACGGAACGGTATCGCCGCCCTTAGCCCAATGGAGCCGGTACCAAGGCTCAAGTTGGGCAGCTGCAATTTTGTAGCTCAGCCGCAGGTTGGCGCTCTGAGGCGTAACACCGCCCAGCCGTTCGCCGGTTTCCTTATCTTCGGAATGCAGATAACCGTATGAAGCGGAGGCTTTAAAGCCGTTGAGTTCATAGGTGCCGGAGAGCTCAGCGCCTTTGTTGACAACGTGACCGTAGTTCACCGTTTGGTACTTGATCGGTCCGACCATACCGCCTTGCCACCATTCGAGCATATTATCCTGAACCGAAATGAAGTCCTTGACGTCGTCATAGAAGACCGCAACTCGCCAGGAAAGATGATCGTTCTCAGTAAGAAGATCGCCGAACAGGCCGCTCATGCCGACTTCGTAGTTCGTGGATTTTTCAGGCTTCAGATTGGGATTATTGATGACCTCAACATTCTGACCATAGTCTGTGCTGTAGAAGTACATCTCATCGAGCATTGGCGGACGGTAACCGGTGTGTACGGACCCCCAGACCAGCAAAGATTCATAGGGCGTCATCTTCAGCGTGATGCCCGGCGTTACTTTGGAGTCGGAAAGCGAAGGGAAACCGGTATTCGATTCGCGCTTGAAGTAGTTGAAGCGTACGACGGGTACCACGGAGAAAAGGCCGTTGATCTTATATTCGTCCTCAACGAAGAAGCCGCCGTCAAAACCGTCAGCGTCCGGACGAGTTGAATCTTTGTCCCATTCGTTTGTCGTTTGATCTAAAACTAAGCCGCTTTGCGATGTCTTTGAAAAATCGAACCCATAGGTGACGGCATGCCGGCCGAGTCCGCTGAGGTAGGAGGTGTTCTGCACATTTCCGCTCACGGAGTCGAACTTATCTTTGGAATTGATGCCGCGCCAAGGATCAGGATTGACGTAGTGGAATTTGGAGTGGGCGTATTGAAGGGCTGCGGTGAGATTCCAGAGGTCGCCTCGTTCGAACTCCCATTTGCCGGTGACGCGTTGCTGTTCATAGCGATAGAACGTATCGCTTTCAGAATTTGCACGGTCAAAATTGTATGAGAGGCTCAGCACGTTGGCATCGTTAGGCATGAAGGAGGCTTTGCCGAGTGCTGCTGTGCTGTAGGCATCGATATCGGCTTTGCTTCGTTTGCCGGTCAGTGAGTTGGTGGAAGCACCTGAGTCACGGCGTGAAACCCCAAAGACGACGTCCCACTGGTTGGATCGGCCGAATGCGTAAGCGCTCTTTTGCCATTCCAGATTGTCTGAGGTGTAGCCGGCCTTGACTTTGGCGCCAAAGTTTCGATCGGTTCCCTTCAGGAAATCATTGGCGTTCATTGTGGTGACGGCCAATGTGCCGCCAATACCGCCGTTGCCGTAAAGCGCGCTGCCGCCGCCGTGCTTGACTTCAACTTGTTTAAGAATTTCCGGATCAATGAAAATGCCGCTTGGACGGTTGCCGGCCATTGTTTGGTCGTCCTGACGCATTCCGTCAATCAAATACGTAATTTGAGAGGAGTTCGATCCTCGGATTGAAATTTGCGACGATATGTAGGCAAAGTCAAGAACGTCAACGTTAGGAATATCTAAAAGCAGTTCGCCCAAAGTAACCGGCTGATCTTCCTGAATATCCTGCTCTGTGAGCACGCTGAGTGAGCTTGCGGCCTGTGAGAGGGGCTGAGTGGTTCGGGTAGCCGTTACGACGATGGGCTGTGTATCAATGTAAGTCGCTTTGGGAGTCGAATCTTCAGCTGCGGCAGCACTATTCATTCCTGCAAATAGAAAGGCTATCGTCAGTACGAGAGGACGAAATGAAAAATGGGGGGAGGGGTAAATGTCAGAAGGATTCATGCCAATCTCCGTTGACAAAGCGGTCTGCGGGTGTAGACTGCAGACGACCTTAATGATGAGAATGATTCGCATTCTAAGGTGAGGTTGGCGAAGCTAACAGATTATTTTTATTGAGGAATTTTGATTACGGCGCTAAGTAATTGGTTAACAAAGGACAATGGCAAAATTCAAATTAAAGAGGAAATTCTCTGAAATTGTTGTTTGGCGTTCACTGTAAAGGTTTACGAAAAGGAGGGGTTTTTATTTCCAAACAGTGACTCTATTGGATGTTTTCTAAATTATTTAGACGATTGCATATACCGATAACAGCTAAAAAGATGATAGGTAAACTCTGTGGTGGGGGGGGGGGCAACAATAGGGTTTTCATATGAAATTTTGGATGCGCTATTCCATTGATATTTATTGAAAACAAGTAATCATTCAAATCTATACAGATATGAATGTCGGGGTGACTCACCTAACATGCAGGCATCCCGCTCTTCTTAATGACAGATCGGGCATTGAGTTTAAGTATTCTTTAAATTACGTAAACACAGATGCCAGCGGCTCAATTCCATTCAGCGTCATTTCTATCTGAAGCCATAGCCGAAAATAAGCGCGACATGGATTCGTCATGGGCAATGGTGCATTACTTGGCAGAGCTGGCCGAGCGTAACCTTTTGGCTGAGGGGAGCTTGGCAGATGGCAGGTAGCAATATTGCCTGTCGTCTTTTCGCCGCGTTCGAACGCTTCAAAAATCCAAATTTGCTTCGATTGGCGAAGTATCTTCCAGCTTATAAGGGAAAAATCGGGCTGGCTGTCTGCTGCATGCTGACCGCTGGTCTTTCCTCATCGCTTATTGCGACCCTTTTGGGACGTCTCACCGATGCTGGCTTTTATCAGCAGCAGGCTTGGGTAGTGCTTGCGGCTCCGCTCGGACTGATCCTTATTTCGCTTCTCCACGGCGGAAGCATGTTTGGAAGCAACTATCTGCTCGGTCAGGTTTCTCAGTCCATTTTGGTTGAGCTACGACGCCAAATATTTGACCGCATGTTGCATTGGCCGGCAGAAACCTATTAGGCGAATTCGACGCACTTTGCCTTCTGGGTAGACAATAAAAGTCTGCCGGTAAGATCAGTAACAGCAATACGCCAAAGGAAAATCGATGGGCTCGTAAGAGCCTGACAGAAGTCGCTCACGACATCGGACTTATGAAGCAAGGTGAACTCAATGCGCTGCATTAGGCCTTCAAGGATCGCAGCGGTGCCAGACGAGCTGTCTGTGCACAAACTGGCCGTGACGATGTTTGCAATACTCTGGGACGGTAACGAGTACATCGAGACAATCCACACCGCATTCAGGGATACACGTGTAGAGTGTGCCGCAGAACTTGCGCGCCCAGAATGTTGTGATCGTGATGCCGGGTGGGTAGATAGTTGATAAAGACACTGAGGAATTGATCGGCCAACTCAAGCTTTCCGAAGCTGTATGGCGGAACGCCTTCTGCCTCAATGAAGAGGAGACATATGTTCACTTCGTTAGCAGGCCCTTAGCTGTCCTATGTTTATGAAAAAAGGGACCAGGTGCTGATGTTGGCGACTTTTGTGTACGCCCCTTTACAGCAGAGAGCGATTCTCAAAGAAATCAACTCATCGATAATTTGGGCGAGAAACTACATTGGTATCGCAACTATCGAAAAACTTCGATCGTGGGGTCTTCTGGAAAGAGTGGGTTGACATGTGTGACGAATGTGATATATGATATCCTATAAAGGGTTTTTGTATTTTAATTTTTATATATTTAATAATATATAATATCACAAATACCCCATTTTTATGCTTTTGTTAAATATGATAAAAGGCAATAAGTTAAGTTGCTGATGTATCCTCAAGTATTGAGGATTTATTTTGTCGAAGAGAAATTTCAACCTTCATAAAGGTTATTTGCTTAATATATAAGTAAATTAATTTGAAATGTTCAAAGTGATTGATTTTTTTTGTGGTTGTGGGGGGACTAGTGCTGGGTTAAAAGCTGCTGGAATGAAGATTGTTGCTGGAATCGATTATGACGGGAAAGCCATTAAAACATATCAAAAAAATTTCCCAGAAGCGACTTGCGTTCAAAAAGATATAAAACTAATATCTGAAAATGAAATAGCTGAAATTTTACAAAATCAGCATATAGAAGGCCCACTCGTTTTTTCAGCATGTGCACCGTGTCAACCTTTTTCGCAACAAAATAGATTCAAAAAAAAATCTGATATAAGAGTCTGCTTATTGGATGATTTGCATCGCTTCATAAAAAAAATTTATCCAGATTACATCTTATTAGAAAATGTTCCGGGAATGCAGAGGGTCGTCAATGGACCCTTTCCAAGGTTTATTGAATTATTAGAAGAGTTAAATTATAAATTTTGTTTTAATGTTTTGAATGCTGTCGATTATGGGGTTCCTCAAAATAGGAAAAGGCTTGTACTTTTAGCATCAAAAAAATATGAGATAGGATTTCCTAATCCTGAATACGGAAATGGATTGAGGCCTTTCCGCGTTGTAAGGGATGCAATAGCAAAATATCCACCGATTGGTCATGGGACATCGTCGTCTGAGATCCAAGACCATGAAGCTGCGAAATTGTCTGATCTTCTGCTAAAACGAATTTCAGCATTAAAACCAGGAGAAGATCGAAGAAGTTGGCCTGATGAGTTAAAGTTGAAATGTCACATAAATAAAAGGGGTCATTTAGATGTATATGGTCGTCTTGATTGGGATAAGCCATCGGTTACCCTAACAACTAAATGCATCTCACTATCTAATGGACGTTTTGGCCATCCCACGCAGAATAGAGCTTTGTCCGCGCGTGAGGCCGCTGCTATTCAGACTTTCCCTGACGATTTTACATTTATTGGGTCTGTCTGGGAAAAAGGGCGGCAAATTGGAAATGCGGTACCAGTCCTTTTTGCAAAAGAACTTGGAAAGCAAATCATAAAAGTTGAATTAGCAAATCAAAAATGTCTACAAAAAATATAATCAAAAGAATAATTGATGAATTCAATTTCAACACTTTAAAGTTTGAGCCGTTTATTCGATACATTCGATTCCCAAGATATAAAAACTTCTTCCCAAATACAAAAATAGATTTTGAATTTCCAATAACAGTTTTAGTTGGTGAAAATGGATGTAATAAGTCTTCTGTTATAAGAGCGTTATATGGTGCGCCAACTCAAAAAAGTTTAGGAGAGTATTGGTTTGAGTCTAATGTAGACACAATTAAGGAGGAAGAAAAATCCCCATCTTGTTTTATTTACGGGTATTTATATCCCATTGAAAACAAAGTAGTTGAGGTTTTAAAAACGAGGGTCCATAAAGAAGGTAATCCGGATTACTGGGAACCTTCCAGACCTATTGCACAATATGGAATGACAAAGATAGATTACAAAAAAGATTTAACTAACGAGGAAAAACGATTTCGGTCTATGACTAGGTGGAATCCAGTCAGTAAGAATGTTATCTATTTGGATTTTAGACATGAAGCATTGAGTGCCTATGACAAATTTTTTTATTGTACTGATTTGAATACTGTATCAGATGCATATAAAAGTAAACAGGATTTTATAAGGAGATACTCTAAAAATCTGCGGAAGGCAATAGATGAAAATTTAAATGATTATAATATTTATCGTACTAAAAAAATTATCGAAAATAAAGTTTTGGAAAAGGAGGCAGTCAAATTTATTGCAGATATACTAGACAAAAAATATTCTTCAATACGAATTGTAACTCATACATTTTATACTTCTGAGCCTGCTAAAACTGTACTGCTGACTTCTGAAAATAATACCACTTACACAGAAGCCTTTGCAGGAAGTGGCGAGTTTTCTATCGTTTGTTTGGTTGATGCAATTTTGGGAGCTTCACCGAATTCTTTAATACTTCTAGATGAGCCTGAAGTTTCCATCCATCCTCGGGCACAGCGAAAGCTTATGACATTTTTATTTCAGCAAATTTTATGCCGTAAGTTTCAAATAATAATTGCCACACATTCGCCTTACATAACAGAAAATTTACCAGTAGGAGCTGTCAAGTTGCTATTTTTGGATAAAAGAAATAGTCTAATTTGCGTAAAAAATAACGTTTATCCAGCTGAAGTTTTCATTGAAATTGGTGCATCAAACTCACAATTGACAATCTTAGTAGAAGATAAATGTGCCAAGCTGGTCTTGGAGGCATGTCTAAGAAATACAGGTAAAGAAAAATATTTTAAAGTTCGTTCAGCCGAAAGATTTGGTGCTGAAGGGATTTTATGTCGTGATGCTGTTACGAATTTTATCGAGGGAGTTGAGGATGTCGTCTATTGTTTGGATGGAGATCAAAAGACAGATTCCACTGAAATATCAGATAATTTTAAAAAAATTGCTAGTCGTGCAACATTAACTCAATCAAATGCTTCGGACAAAGAAAAAAACGAAAAAAGAAGAGGTTTCTTAGAATATCTCGAGAAAAAAATATTTTATTTACCGGATAAATACGGCCCCGAAGAGATTGTTTATGATTTGTTGCCTGAAGATCATAAAAAGGGAATGAATCCACAAAATAAAAATGATTTCAAGGACTGTATTAAAGATGCTTGCAATAACCATTATGGCAGTGATGGTAGCAATGTCATCTATATTTATATGGAATATCAGGCAGCATACCTTTTAAAAGGTAAGTATCAAACCAAGTTTGACAAAGATCTTCGAAAACTTGTTACAGATCTGGAGGAAGCTTTTGATGAAGCTTTCAAAAAGTGAAGAGTGCTTCGGATTTAAGGCGTGTATTTTGGAGTATTTTATGGCGTTACATTCTTTATCTTTATTTTTTTTGGGGTTCAAGATAATGAATGAAATAGAACTATTCTTCATTGTCTGTTTCAATCTCATACGCGGCCGGATATTGTATTCTGTCATTAAAAATAGGGCTTGAACTGTCATAAGAAAATGTGTCGCTTTCCATGGAAAGTTCATATATTCATTAACACGAAGCATCCTGATCTGATGATTTGTTTTTTTCCATCAGTCCATTGTGTTTTTTCCCAAAAGCAGAATGTCGGCGGTGCGATTCGGTATAAGCAGAAGGATGGATGGTTGCAGACGAACTTTTCATCAGTTTGATGAAGAACATGACAAATTTGCGAGGTCTTGAAGCGAAATATTCGACAAATTTTTTGTTCCGAGCTTTCGGTAAATGGCGTTCCGGTGCGCATAGATGGTGCGGTCGCTCAAGCCCAAACGTTCGGCAATCTGCTGAGAAGATACGTCTTGGATCATGAGTTCGAGTATTTCGCGTTCTCGCTCAGTGAGGAGGTCAAATGCTTTTTCAAGATCCCGGCCGGTAAGTTCGCCGCAGCTTTTGGCGAGACTTTCTCTGCACAGTTTGGCGATCGCCTTCATAAGGCGGTCTTCGTCAACGGGTTTTTCAAAAAATTCGGCTGCACCTGCTTTCAGCGTCGTAACGGCGAGATCAACGTTGGCATGTCCCGTAAGAATGATGATGGGCAGCGAGTACCGGCGGCGGCGCATTTCCATCTGCAGCTCTGTGCCGGTCATGTCCGGCATGCTGATGTCGAGAATAAGACAGCCAGGCACAGATGGTGCGTCATCCATAAGGAAAGACCATGCACCAGCATAAGTGCGAACCTGCCAGCCGGCATAGGTGAGCATCATTTCACAAGTTTCACGAAGATCTTCGTTGTCATCAACGATGCGCACAAGTGTGTGCTGCTGAATATCCTTGAGCGTTCGTGTCATGAGGAGCCGCCTCCGGGGAGAGGAAGAATGATTTGTACTTCGAGGCCTTTGTCGGCTCGTGCACTGAAGTGAATGCTGCCGCCGTGTGCGCTGATGATGCTCCGCACGATGCTGAGGCCAAGACCCAAACCGTCTCGTTTCTGTGACGGTCCGCAGGAGGCAATGCGCTCAAGCGCTTCAGCATCGAGCTGTTCTGTTTCGTCTGAAACGATCAGCTCGACGTGATCTTCGCCGCAGGTCAGTGCAATCTTGGACTGCGGGTCCCGTCCGGCAGCAGCTTCTGAGGAGTTCTTGAGGAGATTAAGCACAACCAGCTGGAGTTCAAGTGGATTGCCAGTAATGAAGACATTGTCCGGCAGAATAAGCGTCACTGCATGATGAATGAGTTTCATCTGGGCGGCTTCAGCCACTGTTTCCTGGATCAGCTCGGAAAGATTAATCGGGAGGTTGCGGCGGTCCGTTCGGGCATAGGAGCAGACGTGCTCGACAATGTCGTTGATTCGCTCTGTTTGTCTTCGGGCTTTGGCACAGGACTTCTCAATGACGGCAGAGTCCTCTTCGTCGCGGGCGGCAGCCATCTCGATCGTACGCAGCGCATAGCGAAGTGCTGAAAGCGGCTGACGGATCTCGTGCGCAACCATGTTTGAAAGCATGCCCATCGTGCTCATTTGCTCGTAGCGGTGGAACTTTTGAAGCAGCGCAGTGTTGCTCTCTTCCAGAGCCATGCGTCGGGCAGCTTCGTCGTTAAGTTCTCGGGTTCGGCGCTCAACGAGGGCATTGACGCGACGAAGGTGCAGCATTAAGGCGAGGAAAGCAACTAGAGCAGCCAATGCGAACGGCCAGACGGCCTCCCAGACGCGCGTAAAAGTCCAATGCCGCAGGTATTCATAGCGTCCCCATTTGAGCTCTCGGTAGAGCTGATCAATGCTTTTGAAGCTGTTGGCGGTGCTCCATGCGATGCCCGCTTCTGTTTGCGGCGGCGCGGTGAGCAGTGCCAGAGAGATTCGCTTGGCAACGTCGGACGGCACCTGACTCATGGCGCCAACCGTCCAGTTAGGAAAGAGCCTCGAGGTGTGCGCGCAGGCGAGAGGAGAGTCTTCTGCCGGCTCGATTACCTTGAAGTGTTTTCTCCTCTCTATAGGAAGTCCTTCCAAAACGCAGGCCCGCATCAGTCCAACGTCAATGGTTCCGTCTTCAAGTGCCTGCAGAATTTTCGGCACGGGCTGATCCACCTGTCTGAGGGAACTGAAGAAGCGGTACGGATCCAAGCCTTTGTCAAGGAGCGCAGAAGCCGGTATCTGCCAATTGAAGAACATCGATTCGAGACCCGACATCGCCGAGAGATGTTTCAGGTCCTTAAGACTGTTGAGGTCAGTGCGTCGGCTATTCACAACGACTGCGCCGGCGACCGCTTGGTTGGGATCCGGGGCGAAATTGGTGACGAGCGTGGCTAGCGGATAGATGCCGTCAGGCAGCAGCGATGCATAGCACCCGCTGCTGCCGAAAATCACATCTACTTTGCCGCTGCGGGCTGCCTTGATGAGGGCTGCCGTACGGTAGACCTTCACATCCACGCGGTACTCCGGGAGACTTTGCGAGAGAATCTGCGGAAGTTTGCGCAGCACGTAGTCGTCGGCATTCACATAGGTCGTGAATCCCGACGGAGTGCCTTCCTGCAAAAAGGCCATCATCCCAAAACGCAGCACGGGACGGAGGTCTTCCGCCCCGCAGACAGAAAATCCGGGGAACGCGCAGAGCAAAGCCGCTGCTGCGGCCGCGGATCTTATTCTCCAGCTGGATATGTGAAACCCAAACTCCCGGAGTACTAGATCTTTAAGGGGTTGAGGCTC
>ULVZ01036714.1_pt1 | contig 21747 bp, 12 predicted proteins | sample 1959901 | NCBI WGS metagenome assembly ULVZ01 (sample SAMEA4835800, study PRJEB28245) | human gut metagenome | biome: gut microbiome; material: fecal sample | place: Denmark | collected 2008 | reverse complement strand
AATGAAAGGCTTTACACGGAGCTGCGTACCCGCATCGTCAAAGCCGCGGCCAATGGCGAGTTCGACTATAACGGCGGAAAAGTGGAAGTGAAATCCACCGAGGTGCAGGCGCGTATGGCGGAAGGGCTTGGAACGCTCATCGGCCGGTACTACACGAACTTTTCCCTACTTGGTGGGCAAAGATACGAGGAAACGGATCTCGCTCGCATCATCATGAACGCTTCGCAGCACCAGCCTGGCATGCTTGACGGCATGAACGCAGTGCAGGACAAACTCGACGTTCCCGCCGATGATGTGTTCGCCGCGGTCAGTCGTGACAAAGGCAAAGGCATGGTCGCCACCGTCAAGAGCCTTCTTGATGCCTACGGCAGCGTTCCTTATGGTTGGCCGTATGCCGCCACGCTCGCATGCATCGGTCACTTGTATGGTTCCGACAGAATCACGCTGACGCTGGATGGCAAGCCGGTGCAGCGTAGCGAGGCTGCCCGTTTGCTTAGGGAAACGAAGAAGCAGGATTCCATCCGAGTGGATCTGCCACGCGTATTCGACACGAGAAAAGTTTCACAGTTGCGTGACTTCGCCAGGGATTTCCTTGGGCTCACCGCCGCGGACCTGCCATCGAACGCGATTGATCTGGCGGAGGCCGTTACCACGCGACTTAAGTGGGAAGCGGAGAGTCTGACCCAGCTGCGCGTGCGCAATGCCCGATTCGGCTTTGTGCAGCAGCTCGACAAGGCCATTGAGAAAATCAACTATGCCTCCGGAATGGGTGAGGACTGGCTGCTTGGCGATTTCACCGCACAAGAAACCGAAAACGGTTCCGAAGAACTGCTCGAGTTTAAAGAAGACGTAATCGACCCGATTGTCGCTTTCCTCAACGGCTCCCAATCCAGGATTCTTGCAGACGGATTGGAATGGCTGAAAAACAACAAGCCGAACATCGACTATGTATCTGGCACTACGGCAGCAAGCCTGTACCAATCCGCGGAACAGCTGGCAAACGACCCGAACATCTTCCGCAAAACCAATAAATTCAAGACTGCCATTGACGATCTGCGTGAGGCAACAGACGCAACCATTCAAACCGAACGCGCCAACGCGCTTAACGACGTGGAAAATATTCGCGCCAGAATCCACGATTCCACCGAATATCAGCACGCAACACAAGCCGCGCAAACCAAGGTCGAGACAGAACTGGACCAAGTGGCGGAACGCATGCAGCGCATACCGTTCATCTACAAAATGCGCGAAAGCGTACACGAACTGAGCGAACGCACTTACCCGCAACTCATCAACGCACTAGCAGCCTCCGCGCCGAGGCCGAAGACCGCGCTCGCAGGTGAGGCGCAGGCTGCTACAGCTACTACGCCGATGGATGCGAACATTCCTGAATCTCAACAAAAGGAAACCCCGCGCGTGGCCGTGTCGTTCGCTACCATCAGCAGGCCTCACACCAAGGATGCTTTGGAAACCAAGGATGATGTGGATGACTTCCTTGATGCTTACCGCCGTGAGCTTATCGCCGCCATTGAGAATGGAAAGAAGATCCTGCTATGAACACGTCGAAACTGCAAGCTTTCGCAACGGATGCGCGCCGCCAGCTCATGAACGCGGTGCAGGCCCGGCTTGACGCCGCATTGGTGCCGAATTCCGACGCCCAGGTTGACGACCCGCGTGCATTCGATTTTCTGCAGCGTGAGATCGGGCAGGCCGGTGGCGGCGTAGAGGGCCGCAAGCATGTGGTGGAACGTTATGCGTACCGGTGGTTTAACCGCATCATCGCGTTCCGTTACATGGATGTGCACGGGTTCACCGGCACGCCGGTGGTCTCTCCAGCTGTCCTGACCAGTACGAATGGTCTGCCGGAAGTGCTTGCATCCGCGAAACGAGGCGAGTATGACAACAGGGTGTTCTCGTTGCGGGTGAATGATAAGGCCAAAGAGCGCATCGAAGGATTGCTGAGTGGTTCCGTCATGGCAGATGATCCGCAGGGCCTGGCTTATGGTCTGCTGCTGCAATCCGAATGCCGGTTCTGGAATCGTAACCTGCCGTTCATGTTTGAAAACGTCGGCAAGGAAGCCGGCAGAGTGGATGAACTGCTCATGCCAGCCGATCTGCTCGCCGAGGGTTCCGTGTTGAGGAATGCGGTGGAGCATGACCCCGGAGGATTGCGGTGTTGACGATCCGTCCGGCAATGTGGAGATCATCGGCTGGCTGTACCAGTACTACATTTCGGAACGCAAGAACGAGGTGATGGACGGGTTCAAGAAGAACCACAAAGCCGGAGCCAATGAGATTCCCGCCGCCACCCAGCTGTTCACGCCGGATTGGATCGTGCGCTACCTTGTGCAGAACACCGTGGGCAGGCTCTGGATGCAGTCACATCCAGACAGCCAGTTGTACAAGAACTGGAACTACTATATTCAGCCTTCGGAGGATGACTCCTCCGGGAACGAGGATATTCTCAACATCCAAGCGCCTGAAGATTTGACCGTATGCGATCCCGCATGCGGTTCCGGCCACATGCTCACCTACGCGTTCGACCTGCTGTATGAGATCTACGAGGAGGAGGGGTATGCGCCGAGCGATATTCCCGGCCTGATTCTCAAGCACAACCTGTACGGCATGGAAATCGATGAACGAGCCGCAAGCCTTGCCGCCTTCGCTCTGACCATGAAGGCACGCTCCCATTCCCGCAGATTCTTCAAGAAGCAGGTGGAGCCGAACATTCAGCACATTTCGCCGATTGCGTTCAAGGAAGACGAAGTCGTAGAACTGAATGACCTATACCAGGTGAATCTGGATTCCATGGTATGGAACACCTATGCGAAGGCGGACGTGTACGGTTCGCTGATTCAGCCGCCGCAGGAGCTTGTTGAATTGGCGGCGTCATCACCGGAAAGCGAGGATGGCATCGATACGTTGTTCGACCCACTTCTGCGTGAACATGCAGAGGACGTATTTACTCAAACAAGGTACCTCGCACGTAAATACGCGGCAGTGGTGGCGAACCCGCCATACATGGGCGCAAAGAACATGAGCGCCGAGCTCAAACAGTTCGTGCAGGACCATTATGAGGATGGCAAGGCTGATCTCTTTGCGGCATTCATTTATAGACTGTTTGAGTTGGTGCCTAAGCATGGGCAGCTTGGCTTCATGACTCCTTACGTGTGGATGTTCATATCTTCCTATGAGCAGATGCGTCAACGGATTATCCGACAGGAACACATCAGTTCATTGATTCAACTGGAATATTCCGGATTCGAAGGTGCCACCGTGCCTATTTGTACTTTCACTCTAGGAAAGGGTCGCAGCGATAGGAAGGGTGCATTTGTCAGGCTTAGTGATTTTATAGGAGCGAAGCAGCAAGGTCCTCGTGCATTGGAAATTATCGAAGCGCACAATAATGAGCAATCTGCCCATTCGGGTATGCGCAAGTATTTTTTCGAGGTGAACCAGCACGAGTTCGCGAAAATCCCCGGCTCGCCAATCGTCTATTGGCTTAACAGGCCTATGCTCGACACTTTTATCAAAGGGAAACAACTTAAAACGGTTGCTGAGCCTAGGGAAGGTCTTTCAACTGCAAACAAAAGTCTTTTTTTACGAGAATGGTGGGAGATTGATGAATCAAAAGTAGCGTTCAGATGCTTGAGTCACAATGAAGCTTTAAAAAATGGGAAGAAATGGTTTGCGCATAATAAAGGCGGTGAATATCGCAAATGGTATGGCAACCAAGAGTATGTTGTGAATTGGGAGAAAGACGGTTATGAGCTCAATGAGTTTAAACCGCGCTCCGTCATTCGTAATCCAGATACCTATTTTCGTCCGTCTATTTCATGGTCAATGATTAGTAGTAGTGCGCCTGCATTCCGTTATTTCCCTCAGGGATTTATTTACGATGTTGCTGGTCCATCTATGTTTTGCAGCAAAGAACTGATGAGTGGGCTTATTTCCTTTCTAAACTCTTCGCTTGCTTATTCACAGTTGAATGCTATTGCGCCAACTATGAATTTCGTGGTTGGACAAATTGCCACATTGCCCTTTATAGATAGTGCCTCAAAAGAGACAAATCAGAACGTTGATAAGTTGATCACTGTGTCGAGGTCCGATTGGAATTCGCTTGAGACATCGTGGGATTTCCAGCTATTCACGTTGCTCGATCCTAATCAGGGTGCAGAAGCGGGAGATTTGCTCGAAGATGCAGTATCGCATCTTCGCGAGTACTGGAATCGTGTGTCCGAGGAACAGCGTCAGCGTGAGATTTGTAATAACGAGCTAGTTGCAGATGCGTATGGCGTGCGTGATGACGTGCCGTGCGATGTACTGTTGGAACGCGTGTCGCTGAAGCGCAACGTCGCGTTCGCATATCCGAAGGATACTCCGGAAGTGCGTAACGAGAAATTCGCTCAAGATGTCGTCAAGGAGCTCATTTCGTATGCGGTGGGCTGCATGTTCGGCAGGTATTCGCTCGATAAGCCTGGTTTGATTCTCGCTTCGCAGGGTGAAACACTTGATGACTACCTTGCACAGATTCCGAATCCGTCATTCGGACCGGACGCGGACAATGTCATTCCTGTCACGGAGACGGACTGCTTCGAAGATGATATCGTGACACGGTTCCGCAGGTTCCTCACCGTGGCGTTCGGCAAGGAGAATCTGGCCGCGAACATCGCCTACATCGAACAGGTGCTGGGCAAGAGCATCCGCAAGTATTTCGTGAACGATTTCTACAACGACCACGTGAAGATGTACTCGAATCGTCCGATCTACTGGCAGTATTCCAGCCAAACCAACAACAAAGGCTCATTCAAGGCGCTCGTGTATCTGCATCGGTATACGCCAAAAACCACGAACGTGGTGCTCAACTATCTGCGTGACTACACTAGCAAAATCGCCGACATCGCCGATGGTTTGGAGCGTTCCGACCGTACCGCGGACCAGAAGCAGGCCGCCAAACTGCACAAGGCCGTTCTTGAATGCAAGGACTATGAGGATCAGACCCTGTACCCGCTGGCTACCCGTAATCTGGAAATCGATTTGGACGACGGTGTGCTGGTGAACTACCTGCGCATGGGCAAGGCCCTGCGTTCCATCCCCGCTATCGAGAAGAAGCGCAAAGAAGTCTCCACCTGGACCTGGCCCGTTCATCCGTTGGGCAAGGAGTAGTTGTCAGCTTATGTGGATCACGGCAGATGTAAATATTCCTCAACAGTTACTCGACGCCGCCGCGAAGGATGAAGTGGTTTTCTTTGTCGGCGCGGGAGTTTCATTTAATCCTCCCTCCAATCTGCCTTCTTATGAGCAGTTAGCCACAAAGCTTGCTGAAGAGGCAGATGAGCCTCTCCCTCATAATGGTGAGCAGTTGGATCGTTTTATTGGGATGCTGCCTGATAATTTTAATGCTCACAAGCGAACTAAAGATCTCATGCGTGGTGATAATATTCATTGCAATTCCACGCACGAAGCTATCGTCAGACTCGTTAGTAGCGTAAAAACTCCGCGCATTGTGACAACAAATTATGATCTTCTCCTTGAGGAAGCTGCGCAAAAGCAGAATTGTGATTTAGGCAGAAGCTATTATGGACCGGCTGTCCCCATCGGCAGCGATTTCTCAGGATTGTTGTACTTGCATGGTTCAGTGGATAGCCCTGATCGCGAAATAGTCCTTGACGATAGGGATTTTGCTCGGGCTTACCTTTCAGAGGGCTGGGCGACACGTTTTCTACTTAAGCTATTTGAGACATACACGGTTGTATTCATTGGCTACAGCTTTGGCGATGTCATTATGCGATATCTTGCATTGGGCATTTCGTCCCACGCCAGACCTCGGTACATTTTCCTCTCTGAAGAGGATATGAACGGAAGAGATAATGAATGGCAACACAATGGAATTACTCCGATTGCCTATCCTTCAGCTAATAAGCATTGTGCGTTAGTCAGGGCAATTAATGCTTGGGCTGATCACATGTCCTTGGATTACAATGCTTACGAAAAACGTTTACCAGGCATTATCGAAAATGGTGTTCCGAAAGATGCTGTTGATCTTGACTATGCCAGCGCTGCTTTATCTACAGCCGAGGGCGCGCAATGTTTTGTCGACATTATTGAAAGAAAAGAAGGTCAAGAAGAGACGGTCAAATCGAAGATAAAGAGGGAATGGCTATCTTGGCTGATGAGTTCGGACGCGCTCCGGGAAGTTTTCACAGAAAGAGGCCCAAAGACTCAGAATGAGAAGATTCTGCTGGATTGGTTCCTTGTCGATTTTGTGCAAAAGCCGGAAGAACGGGATTTTGTGCTGTATGTGCTTTGCAAGTTGCAATCATCAATGTCTGATTGGTTATTTGAGCAATTGCATGAATGTGTCAGTTATTGCATCAGCCATCGGGATAGACGGGATTTAATTCCGGTCTTTACGGTTTTAATGACTTCCATGCAGGGCCACTCCGCTCCAAGTGTTCTTGATGAATTTATTGAGCCATCATTACTTTACAATTCAGATATATCGCCTCAAATATTATCTCTCATTATTCGCCCATATTTAAAACTGACCGCGCCTTTCCGGGGGAACGGCATAAGGCCTAGAGCTGAGATTGCATGGCCATATGACAGGATAGAAGAGATTGATAATCATTTGAGCTTCGACATGAAGAAGATGGCATTGCTTGCTGAATCCAGCTTACAAAGAGCTAGTGCTCTATTACAAGCTTATCAAGGTGAAAATGAATACTCTTGTTTAAGTAGGCCATCGATAGAGCCTAGCGATCAGAATTTATATGTGTCTGATTTGCAATCTATGTTTGTCGACATTCTTCGTGATTATGCGCATGGTCATAAAGATCAACAGGATAGTCTGATATATCGGTGGTGGAATAGTGAGTCTGCGCTTCTTAAACGTTTAGCGATTAATACTATTGCTTTTTCGGATTGGGATGCGAACCGTAAAATCACTTGGATTCTCGAACATGATTATTTATTTGACTTGGATGCCCATCATGAAGTCTATATGGTTCTTAAAGAAGCTGCTCCGAGCATGGGAGAGAATTCGAAGAAAAACATACTAGAATATCTGAGGAATAAACTTGATTCCCTCAAGGAAACATATTCTGATGAACGAACGGCGCTTTATGAGCAGTTTGATGTTCTTCAATGGCTTCTTAAGCATATGAATGGTGGAATGGGGAATTGGCCTGAGGCTCAGAAGTGGAAGAATGAGCTTGCTCGGAAATATAATTTTTTGCCGCGAGAGCATGCAGATTTCCATATTTATTCTGAAGGAGTTTGCAGTGTAACTACTGGAATTACTGATGAGCAATTTATTGATATTTTGGAGAATCGTCCGTCTGTTCTCGAAGAAAAAATGTTTGGTAACCAAGATAAAACGGTTAAATTTGATTCTTTGAGTATTAATAATCAAATCTCTGAAGTTGTTTCGCATAATCCTCGGGTGGGATTTACTCTTTGGGAACTTGTCAATCGGCATAAAGAAAGTGACGCAGTTCAATATAGTTGCTCAATCATTCGTGGGTGGGGTGAGGCATCCCTGGATGATGAACAAATATTGGTTCTTGATTTATTGAAGAAGCTATTGCCGAAGATGGGGCAAGATGAAGTAAGCGCAGTGTCGTTTTTCCTGAATAGACAGATTGATGGGGAAAAGACTACGATTACCGCGAAAACTTTACAGATAATGAGTGATATCGCGTTGCAAATTTGGGAACGATGTAGCTCGACATTCAGCGCAAGTAAAGATCAGCAATGGCAGAACGATCCAGTTACATATTCCTTGAATTGTTGGCCTGGTAAACTCGCTTATTTCTGGATGGGCAGAATCCGTTGGAGATATAGGCAAGAAGCTGATTCTTGGAATGGTCTTGATGATCTCGAAAAGAAGATGGTTCGTCGTTTTGTAGATGATGAAGGTGACTTCTCCCCGCTTGTTTGGACAGCATTGCTTACAAATATCAATATGCTTCATTCGCTTGATCGGGAAAATACAGAGAGCTGGTTGCCTGATTTAATGAAAAAAGCGGGCACGAAGTTTATTTGGAATGTGATGCTCCCGAATCCGATTCTTAATATTCGACTTATTGACATAGCTTTTTATGAGAGCTGTCTTGATGAGTTTAAATATCTGTCTCATTTGGATGATTATAAGAAACAAAGCTTTCTCTTACAGGTATTTTGGATAGTTACTTATGCTGGATTGGAAGATAAACGGAGAGCGAAACTTTTGTCTAAAGTCGTGACAGCTGGGAATGGCATTTATGCTCCTTTGTTCATGGACCGGATTGTGTGGGCTTTCAAATTCCGGCTTGATTCCAAAAGCAAGAATATGGTGTGGGATTTATGGCTCCATCGATTTATTGAAGATCGTCATGCCGGCAAAGGACGGAACTGGAGTGAAAAAGAGCGAATTGCTTTTGCTGAACTAATTCCTCTGTTGGATGAGCATCTTAAAGAAGGAATGAAGTATCTTTCTGATAATTTCCCAAGAATTATGGGGCGGGATTTTATCAACCTTATTATGCTTAAAAATATTGATGATATTCCGCAGGAATGTGCGGAGGCATTTATTGAGTTTTATACGTGTTTATTTAAGCAACCTGATATTCCTTATGTATGGCGAGTAGAAGAATTATTGCAGAATCTAATCGATAAGTTTGGAATTGGTAAAGTTAGTCCATTGGTGTCTTTAGCAAGGCAGAAGCGTATCATCTCAGATACTTGGAGTCCTTCTTTCAAAGGAGGAGCTGCGTAATGGTGACGAAGAAGGTGAGATATGGGTATTAAAACACTGTTGTGCGGCGAATCCAAGAATGTGGAGTACAAGCTCACGCCTCCCTCTAGGAGCATCAACTACACCAAAACCGCGGTGGCGTTTGCCAATGGACAAGGCGGATGTTTAGTGTTCGGCGTCGAAGATCAAACGCTCCGTGTGGTTGGTATTGCCGAAGACAAGGTGTTCACGGTAATGGACTCCATTTCGGACGCCATCGTCAATAGCTGCGAGCCACTGATTATTCCCGACATCACCATGCATGATGTGAACGGCAAAACGGTTATCGTGGCTGAGATCGCTCCCGGCTTGCAGCGTCCGTACCATATCAAGTCGCTCGGCCAGGAACAAGGAACGTTCGTCCGCGTAGCTGGCACCACGCGTCAAGCCGATCAGCCCACTATCCGGGAGCTGACCATCGAAGGCAGCAACCGGAGCTTTGATCAGGTACAGTGCCTTGGACTGTCCGTAACGGAAGAAGACGTTGAAGCATTGTGCGCAAGTCTGACGAAAACCGCGAAAGATAATGCCGAAGACCCCTCGAAAGTCAAAACGGTTACGGAGAAACAGTTGCTGCAATGGGGCGTGCTGGCGGAACAAGACGGGCAATTGGTGCCCACCAACGCCTATGCGATTCTGACTGGTAATGAGGCCGTCCGGTCTGTGGTGCAATGCGGCGTGTTCAAGGGAACCACCAAAGCTGTGTTTGTGGATCGACGTGAGTTCGTCGGCACTCCGCAGGAGCTTATCGAAGAGTCCTACCAGTATGTGTTGCGCAACATCCATATGGGTGCCAGATTCAAGGGCGTGTACCGGCAGGATGTGTACGAGATTCCACCGGACGCCGTTCGAGAGCTGATTGTCAACGCGATAGTGCATCGCAGCTATATCGACCATTCAAGCATTCAGATCGCGATCTACGATAATCGATTGGAGATCACTTCGCCCGGGCGCTTGCCAATGGGGCAGACCATTGAACGCATGAAGCAGGGCTATTCGAAAATCCGCAACGAGGCATTGGCTTCTGCCTTTGAGTACATGGGTTACATTGAGCATTGGGGGAGCGGCATCCTGCGTGTGATGCAGGAGGTGCGCGATGCCGGATTGCCGGAACCGGAATTCTTTGGCGGCGATATGGATCTGCGCATCAACATTTATCGCAATGGCTCAGAGACAGGTTCTGATGACGGGATTGTGACGGGATTACGACGGGATTCGCTTTCTGATGACGGGATTGTGACGGGATTACGACGGGATTCGCTTTCTGATGACGGGATTGTGGAAGGAGCAACTTCAAAAACGAGTGCTGCTCCGAATGCCGCCATTGCAGTGGTTCCATCCCAGAAAGAGCGTATTCTTGATGCGCTGCGTAAGAATGCGAGCATTTCTATCTCTGACGCCATACGGATACTGGGCGTGCAGGAAAGGCAGGCTCAACGAATATTGAAGAGTCTGGTAGAGGAAGGCAGTGCAGTGAAAATTGGTGCTGCCCGCGCCACTCGATACGCTGAAGCGAAGAAAAGGACGGAACTGCATGAGTGAGAATAGCCAAGTAACAAGACTGCTCGCCAGACGTTTCAGCCAGCCAGGCGAGCGTGGGCGCATCGTGTTCTGGCGTGATGACAAGAAACAGTACGCGGATGTTGTGGAAACGTTGGTGGGGGAGCGCACCACTGATGAGATACTGCGTGAGGTTGAACTCATCACCCCGGAAATCGGTGATGAGAACGACAGGCGGTACATTCCGTTCACCGTGCGCTATCGCATGTTCCACGAGCAGCCGAATCAAAAATTCCTCGTATATCTGACGGAGCCGGACCCGGCGGTTCAAGACAACTGGCTGTTGGATTTGGAACTGGCATACGGCCCCACGTTCACCATGGACAAACTCGCCGTGACGCTTACGGAAACACTGCCGGAAGCTTCCGCCGACACCCGAAACGAGTGGTTGGAAGTGATGAAGCGTGTACCGAAGTTCTTCGACAGCGAAGAACGCGCCAAGCGCTTCGCAAAACGTCTTAACGTGCACGACGACGTCACCGATTTTCAGGCGAAGATGATCGCCACGTTGCTGCAACTGAAAGACGATCGGCACAGCATGCAAGACATCTGGGCTGAGCTGCTTACACAATATTCGCAGGGTGACGATTCCGGTATCACCGCGATCGAACGCATGGGATTAAGCATGTTCCATTGGACTGGAACACGGCGCATTTATCGTTTTGATGTGGATACTGATGCCGGCAACGAGCCAACGGTGAAAGACTTCGTGCTATGGCTGTTCCAGCTGGCATGGAATGGATTCTCCGATGGCAGGAACGCCGTTTCCGCTTATGCGAACATTATTCGCGACTGGGACGATTGGTATAAGAACATCGACATGCGCACGGTGCTGCAGAATCTTTCCGAGAATGCCGTGGAGGAACTGCACCTGTCCACTCGAATCGCCGACATGAGCGTAGAAGAGCTTGCCGACCGCGACCTGTTCCGCGACGTGGATGAGATGATCGCCAACAAGCTGTTCGAACGATTGGGATCGCAATCCATTACGGACGACCAGGTGCAACGAATCATCAACGGGCGCAAGCAAAAACTCTGGTATGCAGAATATGCCGACCAATATGAGTGCATTGCCGCAGCAAGCAGGCTCCGTGACGTTCTGGCTGAATGCGGTGAACTCGTCAGCACCGTCAGCTCGCCGGAGCAGGGGATGAAGCTGTATGCTGAAAAGCTATACAAGGCCGACGGCGCATACAGAAGATATGTGCTCGCATGGCATCGCGCCAACCCGGATGCGGTGAGCGTGGACGATGATTTGCAAAGAGCCTACGAGGCATATCAGCAGGATTTGGGCCAGGCATGGCAAAAACAAGTCGATACGCTTAGCCAATGGAAGTTCATAGACATGGACGCGCAAACCAATTTCTATGAACGTGAAATCGCGCCGACCTTGAAGGCCGGCAGAAAAATCGCCGTGATCATTTCCGATGCGCTACGTTACGAGGTTGCGCAGGAACTGTCCGAACGCATCGACAGAGAAAGCCGTTTCAGTACGAAACTGAACATGCAATACAGCGTTCTGCCATCCTATACACAACTTGGCATGGCGGCGTTGCTGCCGCACGGCTCGCTCGAATTCGACAGCAAAGACCGTTTGTATGTTCTAGCGGATGGACGCAGCACCAAAGGAATCGAAGCGCGTGATGCCATTCTTTCGGCCGTAGGCGGCAAAGCGATTAGATATGACGATTTGACAAAGCTGAAAGTCAGCGAAATCAAAGAACTATATAAATCCTGCAACGTGTTGTATGTGTATCACAACCATATCGACGCCACCGGTGATGCGGAGAAAACCGAATTGGAAACGGTAGACGCATGCGAGAAGACGTTCAAGGAACTGGGCGAAGTAGTCAAAAAACTTGCCAGCGGCAACGTCCATAACATGATCATCACTGCGGACCACGGATTCCTCTATCAGGACCGAGATTTGGACGGTACGGAATGGCTGAGCGAACAGCCCAAGGGCGATGCGGTATGGGTGAGAAAGAGGCGATTCTCCATCGGATCCAATCTTGCTCCGGGTCGTGCGTTCGTGACATTCAATGCCGCGCAGATAGGAATGGACGATGCTCGGAATGAAGGCATAAGCATTCAAGTACCGAACTCCATCATGCGCTTGCGCATGCAGGGCGCCGGTGTGAAGTATGTGCATGGAGGAGCAGCATTGCAGGAAATCGTCGTTCCTGTGCTGCATGTCAGTAAGGGGCGTTCCGCGGCCGACGATGTGAGGCCTGTGGAATTCACTATTCTGCAACGAACCGACAGGCTTTCCAGCAGACAGTTGACTGTGGAATTCTTCCAGAACGAGCCCGTTGGAGGAAAAATCCGCGCACGTACCGTATTGGCCGGATTGTGGGGGCGCGATACGGCAGGCAATGATGTGCTCATCTCCAATGAGACACCGGTCGCCTTCGATCTGCTCGGGCAGGAGAAAAGCGAACGCCATGTGACGGCTACGCTCATGCTGACCAGTGACGCGGAACGATTCAATGGAACGAATATCGAACTGCGCCTGCGTGAGAAGACAGATGGGTCAAATGTGCTGGTCATGCTTGACCAGAAGGCACGATACTTCTTCAAACAGGGCGTGGTGGCCGACGATGCCGGATTCTTCGACTGAATTGGATGAGCACAGAGGAAAGCGACCGTAAGGGGTAACACAATGAATGAGCAGGGTATGAGCCAGAACGGTTGGATTGAAAGTCCTGAACACAACGCGGATGGGAATTCCCTGACCGCGTTGGACGCTAAGATCACTGATATGTTCCCCGGGGTCACCGTCCGCAAGGATCTGGTGAACAAGGTCAAGGGCAATGCACTGGTGCCCTCGTATGTGCTCGAGTTCCTGCTCAGCGCATATGCCACGAACACCGACCAAGCCAGTATCGAGTCGGGTGTGGATCGAGTGCGTGCCATTCTTGCAAACAACTATGTGCATCGCGAGGAAGCCAATCTTATCCAGTCGAAAATCCGCGAGAAAGGGAGCCATAGGATTATCGACCGTGTGCAGGTGGTGCTCAATGACAAAACCGACCTGTATGAGGCAACGTTCTCCAATCTCGGCATCAGCCAGGTCATTGTCGATCCAAGCCTTGTAAAGGCCTATCCGAAACTGCTGGTGACAGGCATCTGGTGCATGTGCCAGATCGGTTACGCATATTCCGGCGACCCGCGCGAAGTACCATGGCAGTTGCTGCAGCTCAAGCCTGTGCAGATGTCGCGTGATGATCGCGAAAACTACATGCAGCAACGTTCGCAATTCACCGATAGCGAATGGATCGATCTGCTGATGCAATCCATTGGGTTCAATCCCGATCTATTCTCCGACCGGGCGAAACTGCTGCATCTGGTACGCATGGTGCCGTTTGTGGAACGAAACTACAATCTGGTCGAACTCGGGCCGAAAGGCACCGGCAAATCGCACATCTACTCGGAATTCTCACCGCACGGCATGCTCATATCCGGCGGGGAAGTGACAGTGGCCAAACTGTTCGTGAACAATTCCAACGGACACTTGGGGCTTGTGGGCTATTGGGACACGGTGGCGTTCGACGAGTTCGCAGGCAAGGCCAAGAAGGCCGGCCGGGACTTGGTGGACATCATGAAGAACTACATGGCCAACAAGTCGTTCTCCCGTGGCGTCGAGACGTTCCAAGGCGAGGCGAGCATGGCGTTCGTAGGCAACACCTCGCATAACGTGCCGTACATGCTGAAAAACTCCGACCTGTTCGAGGAACTGCCGAAACAGTATCACGATCCGGCATTCCTGGATCGTATTCACTTCTATCTGCCGGGTTGGGAGTTCGAACAGATCCGTTCCGAGATGTTCACCAGCGGATTCGGTTTCGTTGTCGACTATCTGGCGGAGATTCTGCACAACCTGCGCGATGCCGATTACAGCGACCGGTTCGAAAAGTATTTCGAACTGTCTTCCACACTGTCCACGCGAGATAAGGACGGCATCAAAAAGACGTTCTCCGGATTGATGAAGCTTATTTACCCGGACGGCAATGCTTCTCCTGAACAGATGGAACCGTTGCTGCGTTGCGCCATCGAGGGCCGTAAGCGCGTCAAGGACCAGCTGTGCCGCATCGACTCCACCATGGAGGAGGTCGAGTTTACCTACAAGCGTGTGAGCGACGGTGAAGTAGTCGCCGTGCAGACGTTGGAAGAGCTCGACTACCCGCAGCTGTATTGGCGTGGGCGTGTAGCTGAGAATTCGGAAGATAAGGGCGAGGCGGAAGCGCCTGTTGCCGATGATGCCGTGGCAATTGCGGGTAGCGAGGGAGGAGCTGGTGCCTCTGAGAATGCCGATGCCTTGCCTGTAGCGCGGCATCAAGAAGCGGTGATGTTGACGCCGGTCGAGCGTCTTGCAGCAAAGGCCGATGGAAAGCAGCGGGAACTGGTCGAGAATCAACGTGGAATCACGTATTTCGGATTATTCGGCCCCTACTTGGCCGGGGCAAAGAAAATCGTTGTAGAGGATGCGTATGTGCGTAAGCCGTACCAGCTGCGTAATCTGGCTGAGTTCTTGGAGATGCTGCTGAGATGCAAAAATCCCGATGAGGATGTAGCCGTTCATCTGGTGACCGGGCATAATGAGCCTGGATTCATGGAAGCGCAGCTAGATGGTTTGAACGAACTGGCATCGACGTTCTCACAGCTGGGCGTGAACCTTACATACGAATTCAGAGACACTTTGCACGACCGTTCCATTACTGCGGATACCGGCTGGGAAATTCTTCCCGGTCGTGGTCTTGACATCTTCCAGAAATTCGTTGACGGCGATTGGCTTAACCCGCTGTTGCGCCATCAGCAGCTCCGCCGCGTTAAGGAATGCAAGGTCACGTATCAGCGGGTCCGCGAGAAGTGAGGCAAAAATGAATGTCCAATGTCCAGCTTGCGGAACGTATGTGGCAGAGACCGCGACCATGTGTCCGTATTGCGGTTTTCGCGGTGATGATCCGAGCCGGCCAATATACAAGCAGGGGGAGTATCGTCCTGTGCCAATTGTGCCTTGCGAAATCGTGATGGATGATGGCCGGCGTGGCGAGATTTGGTTGTCTGACGAAGACAGCAAGAATCTGTTTCGGCATTTGACTGATTGGAAATGGCTTTCAACCATGCTTCCGGCTCTGGCGGAAACATTAGAAAGTATGTTTGGCGGAACTGTGCATTTGGAAGCCAAGCTTCCGGAACATATCATGCGTATGATTGAAGAGGGCAAACTCCATTTCGCCACGGATAAAAACGGTGAGATTCTCGCTGAAGTGTTCGATGAACGCAATAAAATCTTCAAACAAGTGCGTTTGGAGAAAGTCGTCAGAAATGATACGTTATTGCCGGCTATGCAGCATCTTGAAACACAGGCTGCCCTTTGCTTGGTAATGGAAAAAATCGATGAAGTCGGCCGAGCTGTGCAACAGCTCGGTGAGGAAATGCAGCAGGATCGTTTGGCCCGTGTCGATGCTGCGTTTGATATGTTCCAGCAAGCGTGTCGTATCGAGAGCAGTCGGGAACGTAATGAGTATGTACGTGAAGCGTTGAACGAGGCCACGCGCGCGAAGGCTTTGCTGGTGCGTAATTTTGCGCAGCAGCAGCGGCTGGTGAAGCAGGGTAGCAAGAAATCGGATGCTGCATTAAGGGCAATGCAGGATTATGTGGCGATTGTGAATGCAGTGAACGTGCAGATGCAAACGCATATGGCGTTGGGGCAACAGGACGTGGCCGCGTATTGCCTTCAGGATCTTAATAAGTTCATTAAGAACTATGATCTCGATAAGCGCGATACGATGCTCAACCTTGTAGGCAGCGTGAAGAGCAAGAACAGGGGCAGTAATCAGGAAAAGTTTATTGACGGTTCTTTGCAGGTTGCAGCGAACATTGAAAGCGTGGTGAAGGCTCTCGACGCGGGCGAAGTAATTTCTCCGAAGCTCATTACCGAGAATGATGGGAACGGGAATGATTCTAACGATGAGGAGAAGCAGCATGATGAAGAAAACTGAGGATGCTGAAAAAGTTGCTGATGAAATTGCAGGTGTTGACGAAGAGAATCCTGCGTCGAAAAAACGCTCTTGCATCAAGTGCAAGATAGAACTGGCTTCCGACAACAAGCTGCCGTTCTGTCCTGCTTGCTGGGAAGAAATTACCGGCTACCTGAAAAAGACCGGAATCGCCATGGGAACTTTGATGGTCGCTTTGATAAGAAAGTATGGTCCCAAAGTCGGCAAGGCGGTCTTCATGGCGATCAAGGCAACATTAAAGAAGTAATCATCTACGCTTTAATTGAGATGCCATAGAGACGCATTGCTTGCGGTGTCACGTGGCTGTTGTTCTCATTTCATGGGAAATGAGGGTGAAAAATCAATGTTTCGAGAGGTGGCACCATGGACGCTGGCAAGAAAATCCTGCTGGACTTATTGACCGGTTCGCTTCGGTTCGTGGTTCCGGTGTATCAGCGCAGATACTCATGGGGCGAGACGCAGTGCCGGCAATTGTGGGCCGACATCGTAACGGCTGGCAGGCATCCTGACAGAACCCATTTCACCGGGTCGATCGTGTGGATGCAGGACGGCGGCATCGGCCCGGATGGTGTCAGCCGATGCCAGCTCATCGACGGCCAGCAGCGCCTCACCTCGGTGACCCTGCTGCTTATCGCACTGGCCGAATATGCTCGCGAACACCCTGAGAACCTGCGATTCTCCACAGACATGCTTATCGACCGTGGCTATATTGTCGACAAGTACGCAACCGGCGAAGGCCGCTACAAGTTGACGCTTTCCGGCGACGATAGGGAAGTGCTGCACAGCATGTGCGACCATGCGATCGCCCCAGATCGGCCGGACCATGCCAATATGGGTTCCCGGCTGGAAACGAACCTCGATCTGTTCCGTTCACTGGTCGCCGCAATCGATGATGCGAACGTGGTGTGGAACGGTCTGCAGCGTCTCGAAGTCGTGTCTGTCACCTTGGACCAAGATCGTGACGAACCGCAACTGGTATTCGAATCAATGAATTCCACCGGGCTTGATCTGGAGACTTCCGACCTGGTACGCAGCTACATGCTCATGGGGTGCTCCATGGCCGAGCAGAAAACCTTATACGAAGACTATTGGCTGCCCATGGAACGTGTTCTCGGCAACCTCTCATTCGATGCATTCCTGCACGACTGGATGGTCGTTACATTGAAAAAGCCCGTGCTCAAAGGCCGCGTCATGTACGCGGAATTCAAACGTTTCGCGGCCGACAGTTCCTTGCTGCGCATGGAACGCACGCGTAATCTTCTGGCGAACATGCTGGAATACGCCAAATACTATGCCGCTATCAAAGGCGTTGCCGCCGCTGGCAGCGGCGATATGAACGTGGACCGCCGTCTCGAATCAATTCAAAAACTGGTCAGCACGGTTACGGACCCGTTGGTTATGGACATGTTCGCGGCATGGAAGCGTGATCGCGTAAGTTGTGATGGACTGCTGCGCATGCTTGCGGATCTTGAATCGTATCTGTTCCGCAGAATGATCTGCTCGGTATCCAGCAACGGATTGAACAAGCTCGTTCCGTCTCTGATTGCCAAACTTGAATCAGCCGAACACGATTTGGTCGAAACCTTCGCCGCGCTGCTGCTCACCGAAACCGCCAAAGCCACGCGCATGCCCACAGACGAACAATTCAGGCAGGCGCTGCTCGGCGAGGATTTGTACCGCCCGGCTCCGCGGTGCAAATATCTGCTTGCCGGATTGGAAAACCACAACCACCCCAAGGATCCGCGATCCTTCAGCGAATACACCGTCGAACACATCATGCCGCAGAACGCCATGGCACATGCCGAATGGCGCAATATGCTTGCCGACCCCGACCGATTCCCACTGCTGGTGAACAGTTTGGGCAATCTGACATTGACCGCATACAACTCGGAACTTTCTGACGGAACATTCGAACAAAAGAAAAACCGCGCAATCGGCGGATACGATAGCGAATACCTATCCATTTCCGCAGAACTGCACGATGCTTCGCAATGGAACGAACAGACAATCGCGCAGCGAGGCACCCGACTTGCCGATCTCGCATTGCAGGTGTGGGCACGCCCCACGGCGGGGAATGAGGTTATGCAGACTCTGCGCAATCGGAACGTGAACCAGGGAGAACGCGAACAGAATGCCGTTGATTTCGCTGATCTATGCAAGCGGGGCATTCTTGCAGCTGGAGCCGTACTGGAAAGCCGGTATGCCGGCATAACCGCCACGGCAACCGTAACCGAAGACCACCGCATCCGCCTGTCCAATGGCGAGATATTCGACAGCCCATCCGGCGCATTCCGCCGCGCCAGAATGCTTGAAACCGGCGAGAATAAGCAGATCAACGGTTGGATAGTGTGGAAAGTTGCGGACGGCAGAACCTTAGACGAACTGCGGCAAGTCAGCGGTAATATCTCGCTGCGGCGCAGCTTCTGGAACGGCCTATACGAATATGCCGCAACGCGACTCGACTTTGTCGACGTGTATGGCGATCCGTCCGGCCGCAAGACGAACAGCGACACGTGGACGAGTTTCGGCGTGGGCTTGGGCTTCTGTCACCCGAATGGGGCGTTGAATATTCGAGGCGGCTATATTGCGGTCGATCTGTGCTTCACCGACACGTTCCAGTACACGAAACTTTACGCTATGAGGGATTCCGTTGAACGGATACTGGCAAATCTGGGCGAGGTGATGTGGGACGAACCGGATGCCGACAAGAAGAACCGACACCTTTGGGTGCGCCGTGATGTGGATTTCTCCGGTGACATGACGGAAGCCTACCGGTGGATGACGGACGGGCTGCTCGCCATGCGCAATGTGTATGAGCTGCTCGGCTGATGTTTTGGCCGTTTCGACTGCTGTGCGTTCAATGCTTCATACAATGAACGTAGTCATCCGAAAAGAGGCCGCCATGAAATATGGGATGAGAAAACCTAACTGGAACATCTACGACGCCGAAACGAACGACATGGCCACGAAAATCCACAACAACCAATGCGTGGTGAACTGACGGAAACGATTGTAGCCGGCGCCGCCTAGCATGCAATACGGAAAACGACGCCGGCCACAACGACCGGCCAAGACGGACGGAACACACGAAAAGGCGAATCAAACACAGCATGGGCAAGAACGGCACGCAACCAACAACGAAAAACGTCACACCAGCAGTCACACCATGGGGTAAGAACCGTGTGAAGAACACCGAAACCGGCAAGCACGTGCTCATCATGCCGGGCATTGGATACACCGTAGACCGACCGCTGCTGTACTGGGCAGCGCAGGCGCTTGCGGCCAACGGATGGTTCGTGGACCGGCTCGACCTGAAACTGACAGAAAGCGTCGAGTTTCCGGAAATGATCGCCTGCATGGAACGCGTGGTCGACGAATGGCGCAAGGCGGCGCTCGAACATGCTGCCGAATCGGGTGAGGAGCCGCATTTGCTGGTCGTCACCAAATCGCTCTCCACACTCTCATATCCGCATTCCGCAAAACTAGGATTGCGTGTGGTGCTGCTCACCCCGGTGCTCAACCCGCCGCCATTCGACAAGCACAAGTCGGTCATTCCCGCGCCGCTGCCGGGAACTGCCGGCAGCCCGATGCCGCTAATCTGCGCAGGTGACGCCGACCCATACTACGATGACGCCAAAGCGCATCTGCTCACCGACCATGTGCGCACGTACGCTGGTGCCAACCATTCCATCGAAATGCCTGATGATTGGCAGACGTCGCTCGACTATCTGAAACAGGTCACTCAGGCCATCGTCGACTACGCCGGCTGAAAAGAACGGGACGGAATATGCGCATCGTATTGCAGAAGGTCAGTGAAGGATCCGTCGACGTGGTCGACGAGACAAGCGGAGAAGTCGACACCACATTCGAACCACAGCATATAGGCATCGGCTATGTGCTGCTTGTCGGAGTGGAAGACACGGACGGAGCGAAACAAATCGACTGGCTCGCCCGCAAAATCGCCAACCTGCGCGTCTTCGAAGACGAGAACGGCAAAATGAACCGTTCCATCCACGACGTGAACGGCAGTGTGCTGTCCATCTCCCAATTCACGCTATACGCGGACGTGCGCAAAGGCAACCGCCCAAGTTTCGTGAAAGCCGGAGCGCCCGCGCACGCCGAACAGACGTGGCACGGATTCAACGACGCCCTGCGCGCGCAAGGACTCGAAGTAAAAGAAGGACGATTCGGCTCCCACATGCGCGTGCGGCTCGCCAACGACGGTCCGGTCACCATCATCCTTGACACCGACGAACTCGGCGTCTGACCCAAAACCCAACGTGAAACCCTATATCCGACGATTGCCATAGGGTAAAACGCATGGGAATATGGAACGACCGCAAACTGATCGTCAACTGCCTGCCGTTGACCGAATCCGAACGTGCGCAATTCATACGTGCCGCGAAAGACATACCACAGGAATTCGTCGGCGATTCGACCCAACGGGGAAGCATGAGCTGGACCGCCGCAGTACCGGAGGAGCTCAAAGCCAAAGCCACCGCGGTCATCGGCAACATCGCGCCCGAGGAATGCGCGCAATGCCCCAAACTCGAATGGCTTCAAACTTGGAGTGCCGGAGTCGACAAATACCAGCGACCCGGCATTCTACAGCCCGGATCCATGCTCACCAATGCCACGGGCGCATATGGGCAAAGCGTCTCCGAACACATGTTCGCCATGATGTGGGCCATCATGAAGAACCTGCACATCTACGCGGCAAGCAACCCGAACGCCATGTGGCAGGACGCGGGCCGCGCCATCAGCCCCAACGGAAAAACGGCGCTCGTCATCGGAACCGGCGACATCGGATCACACTTCGCACGACTCTGCAAAAACGTCGGGATGACAACCGTCGGCATTCGCCGTAATCCCGCCGTCGAAGCGCCGGGCGTCGATCATATGGTCGGTTTCGATTCCCTCGACGACGTGCTGCAATACGCCGATGTGATCGCCATGAGCGTGCCATCCACTCCGGCAACACGCCACCTGCTCAATGCGAAACGCATCGCATCTCTCAAACCTGACTCCATCATCATCAACGCGGGCCGCGGCAACGCCATTGAAAGCCAAGCGCTTGCCGACGCGCTCGCGGAAGGACGAATCCGTGGTGCCGCGCTCGATGTGACCGAACCGGAGCCGCTGCCGGAGGAATCGCCATTGTGGAGCGAACCTCGTTGCCTGGTCACGCCACACGTGGCGGGCGGCAACCATCTTGAGATCACCGAGCGCCGTATCATTTCCATCGCATTGGGCAATGTCCGCTGCTACGCCAACGGTCAGTCGCTTGACAATCGCATGCCCCTTAAAGACTGACGGCCACGCGTGCGGACGAGGTGGAATCGGAGACGGAACAGTTGCGCCACAATGTGCGGGAACTGACGGACACCG
>ULVZ01019060.1_pt1 | contig 22363 bp, 16 predicted proteins | sample 1959901 | NCBI WGS metagenome assembly ULVZ01 (sample SAMEA4835800, study PRJEB28245) | human gut metagenome | biome: gut microbiome; material: fecal sample | place: Denmark | collected 2008 | reverse complement strand
TAGGGAAAAGTTCTCTGGTAAATGCGCTTTGCGAGAAATCGGTATTACTAACGTCTGATATCAGCCTGTCCACGGGAAAAGGAAGACATACTTCTACTCGTCGGGAGATGGTATTGATGGACGGTTCAGGTGTATTAATCGATACTCCGGGCGTTCGGGAATTTGGCTTGGCCATTGACGATCCCGATTCTCTTGCAGAGGTATTGGAGATTTCAGATTATGCTGCATCATGTCGTTTCAAGGATTGCAAGCACATCAACGAACCCGGATGTGCCGTTTTAGAAGCGGTAAGTAGTGGCGTATTGGACCCTAAGGTTTATGAAAGTTATCTGAAACTTCGACGGGAAGCGTGGCATTTCTCTACTTCCGAACATGAAAAGCGTAAAAGGGATAAATCTTTTTCAAAACTCGTGGATGAGGTGAAGAAGCGTAAGGCAAATCGCTAATTTCTATTATAAGAGTGTGTCATTTACCTATTGGGTTTGTGACACACTTTCATTTTATATTTTCAGTGAATTATAAAAACGTAGGTGTGAACTCGATGCCTAAGGCACGGGCAATATAACTTCTTGCCGTACCAACCTTCTCTGCTAACTCCTGTTGAGTTATCTTTAGTTTGTAAACTCTTGCAGATATTTAACTCTGATTTTTCTACACTATACCTTCACAATCGAGGAAACTATAGTTAGGGTTCATAGCTCTTGATACAGTTTTGCCGGGACACTTTTCTTCTGTAATGCTAGTAGAAGTGTTTTATTTCCGTTTCCTGTAAAAGCCGCCCCCATTACTTTGGGGTCGAGTGGAAATTCTTGTACCTTTGCACTCGTTTTTAGAAAAGAAGAATCACGATGATCAATAAATATGAAGAACGTCTGGGAACCGAGCGTATGTTGCCACTGGTTTTCAAGATGGCGCTTCCGGCAGTAGCAGCACAATTCGTCAATTTGCTTTATAGCATTGTCGACCGTATCTATATCGGACACATACCGGGCATCGGGACGGATGCATTGGCAGGCGTAGGGGTAACAATTTCTCTCGTGGTATTGATTTCTTCTTTTTCAGCAATAGTGGGCGGTGGTGGTGCACCGTTGGCTGCCATAGCCCTCGGACAAGGTGACCGCCAGCGTGCCGGAAAGATATTGGGGAATGGTTTTACCTTGCTGATTCTATTTACGTTAATTACTTCCTTCATTGCCTATACCTTCATGGAGCCTATCCTGCTCTTTACAGGCGCTTCGGAACATACATTGGGCTATGCGGTCGATTACCTTTCCATTTATTTGCTGGGAACTGTTTTTGTAGAGATTTCCACCGGACTCAATTCCTTTATCAATGCGCAGGGGCGTCCTGCCATTGCCATGTACTCTGTCTTAATCGGAGCTTTATTAAATATCATTCTTGATCCTATTTTTATCTTCTGGTTTGATATGGGGGTGAAAGGTGCTGCTTTGGCTACGGTGATTTCTCAGGCTTGCAGTGCCGCATGGGTACTGTCTTTTCTGTTTTCCCGGAAGGCTTCTCTGCCTTTAGAGAGGCGCTATATGAAGTTGAACCGGGGAATTGTTGTTGCGATGTTGGGACTGGGAGTATCTCCGTTCATTATGGCTAGTACAGAGAGTTTGGTGGGCTTTGTGCTGAATAGTAGCTTGAAAGATTTTGGAGATATTTACGTCAGTGCGTTGACGATATTACAGACTTCGATGCAATTTGCCAGTGTGCCGCTGACGGGGTTTGCGCAAGGCTTTATTCCGATTGTAAGTTACAATTATGGGCATGGTGACAAGCAGCGTGTGAAGGACTGTTTCCGTATTGCACTAATTACCATGTTCTCTTTTAATCTAATTCTGATGCTGCTTATGATCCTGTTCCCGTCAACGGTTGCATCAGCTTTTACAAGTGATGAAAAGTTGATAGAAACGGTTCGTTGGACCATGCCTGTCTTTCTGGGTGGTATGACTATTTTCGGCTTGCAACGTGCCTGTCAGAATATGTTTGTTGCGCTGGGACAGGCTAAGATTTCCATTTTTATCGCTTTGCTCCGCAAGGCTATTCTGTTGATTCCGTTAGCATTGATACTGCCGCATTATATGGGAGTGACCGGGGTATATGCGGCTGAGGCTATATCCGATGCTACGGCTGCAATTTGCTGTACGCTGTTGTTCTTTTGGCAGTTTCCTAAGATTTTGGGAAAAATGAAATAGGCTAAGGCTTTATAATTTTTTCTCTTATTAATACATTGTAATTAGTGATAATGTGTTATTTATATAATCATATTTTAAACCCAATTGTATTTTGTAAGAATGAATTTCGAGCATTATATTGAATTTTGCAATTTGATATATATCGTTGAACTCCATACAGAAAAGATAATTTGAGTTTATATTCTCTTTTATTTTCTTTGCTAAATATTCAGGGGTGATATTACTAAAGCCTATTCTTTGCATGGTGTCACTCTTTTTTTGCTTGAGATATTCTAATTTCTCCGAAGTAATAATAATCTTTGAAGTATTCAGACGTTGAAATACAGGGGTTATGGAATTGATGGTCATAGCTTGATCGGAAGTATCTATGATATTAAAATACACTCGTTCTATTTTGTAGGTTAAAAATGTCTTAAATAAATCTGCGTATATACAGCGAATCTTAAATCCATTAGACTCAAAGTCATAACCAAATTCATTATTGTCTTTAACATTAAAAAAATTGTCTTGATCGGAGGAAGGTTGCAATATAATATCATGATATTGAATGAATCCATTTGTGAGAATGGAAGATATGTAAATTTTCAGAGTAGAGGATAATGTTACATCAGCTATTCCTACGAACCCCTGAAAATTTTGTAAACCCATTTTTAGTCTGCCAATGAAATTATTGGAGACGTTATTTATGTAAATGAAGAATAGCTGTTCACTTGATTTATACTCAATCTGGGATAAATTAATATGTTCAGATAAACTTTGATATAATAAATCGTTTGCGTTTTTCCATGATGTGTTGATTTTAGAAATATAATCACCGCATAAGAAGCTATGAGATTCTGATTTGTCTAAAAGCTTAATTACGGCATTATAACATGCTACCCCGTATTCAGAATCTTCTATTTGTAGAGTATCAAAAACGAGAATAATCTCATGATGTTTCTTTTGGGGAATTAAAACTGACTTTAGTACTGAATATGATATACCTTTTTTCTCTAATAGTTCTACTAAAATGTCGTGCATGTTGTTAATCTCTTTGCCCATCTGTAAGTCAGAGATATTGAAGTATTGTTTCATAACTTCAAGCATTGTATTATCTCTCGAATCTATTGTGTATATAGTTTTACTCATGTTTTCTAAATTCTATTGGTGAGTATCTTGTTTGGGATGGTTTTGATTAATAATCTGTGAGGCCTCTTTCAACTTAGAGGACAATTAGGTTATAGAATGGAATTTATTCGCTGTTCATTGTGCTGATAGGATAATCTTTCATGTCATTCTATTTTCTGCAAAGATAAACAATAAAACCAAAGTAGGAAGAAAACCCCATCGTTTCCTTCCTACCCGATTCTTTATTTTCAGAAGTTTTTTTATTATGTCACAAAGACCTTTTTCATCATTTCTTCTTCATTTCCTATTTACGGTGCTTCTGTCACATTAACTGTTACCGTCACCTTCTTTGCCGCATCCGACAGATTCTGTATCTCAAAGGTTGCCGCCGCATTTGCCGGGAACGATCCTGTGGGGAAATCCTTTGCATTTTGGTCCAGCGTCAAGGTATAGTCTATAGCCTCGGTGCTATGTCCTTCCGTCTTATCCGCTTTCAGCCAGGCAGGTAAGCCGATAATCCGGCTACCGCCTTTGGCAGTCACAGTAAGTTTCATGGACGAGGTGGTTCCGGCATTGGCCTGTTTCTGCATGCTGAGTGTTCCTGTGATCACATCCGGTGATTCACTTCCGGCAGTGTAGGTATTTGCCGCATCCGGTTCTGACGGTGTAACTGCTGCTGCAGCAACTGTCGGCACTCCTACGGCTGCTTTCACTGCAATCTGGCTTTCTTCGCGTCCTGCCTTGCTGCGCAATAAGATGATGGCTTTCGGGAAAAGATTCCCAGAATATCCATCGGCTTTTGACACTTTACAAGTATAAGATGCCGATCCGGCACGGGTTACCGGTGTGATTTCCGTCTTCAGCCACTCGGCACCGCTACCCGCGGAGCTTGTATAGACAATGCTGCATTCCGCTTCCGAATTGCTGGTGAAAGGAATACTGAAATATTCAGTCTCATCCGGGGAGACGGTGGCTGTATTGTTACCCGCAATAGTGGTTGCTCCGACTCCTGTCAGTGTCCCGATAGCCAGTTCATTTTCCGGCTGATACTCAAAGTCCCCGCCATCCGTCCAGTCCGAAACGGTGATGTTCACATCCAGCTTGAACGGGTCGGCGTTGGTGATGCGCACCGTGTAGCGGTGGTTAGGCTTCACCTCGATGTAACCGCCTGTGCCCGCTACCGACTGCTCAAACTCTACCATGTAACTCACTTCCTGCGGTATATCCGTCTGGTTCAGCGCATACTTTCCCTTGATAATCAGATACCCCTTGTCGGCAATCGGACTGGGATAACTGTAGAAAGCCCCTGTCTGTGTTCCTTTATTGGCATTGGCGCCGTCAAAGTCACGGTCGGGGTAGGTGATAAGCGTCTTGGCCGGATCGGCATCTTCCACGGGAACCACCGGGAAGAAGGTAACGCCTTTGCGGCCGTGCCCCATCGATACACCGGTGATGGTGAGATGTGACAATTTCTCGTCATTGATGATATCGAAACGGGAGACGATACGCGACAGCGTCATATTGATGCGGGTACGGGACCCCATACTGATATCCCGCAGGTCGAGCGCAGGACTGTAGGAACCTACCATCGGCAGGGGTGTCAACAAGATGTCCGTATCCGTGGCAGGATCCAGCAACGGAGTGGTAAAGGTGAGGAAATCCGTTTCAGTGGGAATACCCGCTTTGGTCACAATGTTATAGTCCGCACCCGGTGAACTCTGTTCCAGCGCTACGAAATTGGTGTATTCTGCTCCGGCTTTCAGCAATTTCGGCTGATTGGCAATGCAGTAGAATTTGGTGAACAGGCCTTTCTTGGGGCGCAGGGTGGCGAGTGCTACGTTGTCACCTTCCACGGTCAATATAATTTTTGTAGCGTTAGGTATCGTAGAACCGTCCGAACGGTAACAGAACCGTTCCTGATAAGTATATGGCCCTTCCTCCTTGTCCGAAGAGAACACGTAAATATCCAGTGAAGTGATTTCATTCTCTTCGGTCGTGGCGATGGGGGCATCGGCGCGGGTAGTGCCTGCCGTCTTTATGTTCAGCTTGTTCTGAAAGGCGAGGATGATTTCGCGGCGCGTCGGGTCATTGACCAGCGGATCATCACCGGGAGTAGTCGCCGACGGCACTTCCGCTTCGCTGCACCCCGCAAGGGACAGGGCAAGCAGGCCTATCACCCATGCGGAAAACTGTTTTCTATTTCTAATCATAATCTTATTGTTATTAATGGGTTACTGAATTAAGGAGCCACGGCCGCCGCACTCACCAGCACTGTCACGTCTTCCATACCCGAGATATTGTTTTTCAGCACAATCGGCGCGGCTGTGAAGTCGGTAACGGCATCCTTCACGGTCAGGGTGAACGTCTGGCTGCCGGTAGCATCCGTCGGAACGGTTCTTGTAAAGGCGGCAGTCTCGGCAATGGTGAACCAAGACGACAGCGTGCTTGCCGTCACGCCTTGCGGAGAAGTAATTTTCACCTCAACGGTGCTTCCGTCAGTGCGGGGCACATCGGTAATCTTATAGTTATTGTAAGCGGCTCCGCCCGTTGTCCCCGTCAGTTCAATCGTTGTAATGGCAGGATCGAGCAATTCCACCGTCAATTCCAGTGTCTGAGTTGCATCTCCCAGATTGATAATCTCGAACTTGCTGTTTACATCGCTGGTTGCTGTCACGTCTTTCAGCATAAGCGTATAGTACTCTTCCACCGGAGTAGAAACAGAAACATCCGTGGCGGGAGTACCCGTCGTGCTTGGCGCAGGGCCTGATTTGCTCTTCGAAACTTCCAGCCAGGGAAGCTGATTATTCAATACTAATTTCGTTCCGAACGGACAGCTTGCCCCGAGTGTGATGCTGCTCTTGCTCGTTTTGTACATCGTGAGTTTACCATTCGCCTGATCGTATAAGTTGAAGTTCCCCGTAGCCGCATCCGGTGTGGCAAAATCCAGTACCGGTGTCGTGGCGGGCGGCACAATGGCCAGCGTAGTATAAACCGATTCATCCTGTGAAGCCGATTCATTGGCCAGGGTCAGTGTAACGGGAACATAAGGAGTGGCGGCAGTCAGCGTATATTTGAAGGTCATGGTAGTGGTGGTCACTCCGTCCACGACTTCCGACTTGTAGGCAGCATCGTCATGCTCCAGCCAGTCGATGTCCCATCCCGTTGTGGTGCTGAACTTCGGCTGTACCTTGCCGCTGGCCGTAGCGGTCAGCGTGATGATTTTCTCCGTACCGTCTGCCGTCACGCTGATTTCTTTGGTGGCGACATCCGCATCGGTTCCTTCCACATTCAGGGCGGTCACTACGGGTGCGGCATTGTCGGGCTTGACGATGACTCCGCCGCCACTGGTCCAGTCCACAATTTCAAAGAAGGCGGTGATGGTGGCTTCCATTACTTCCTTGATGTGCAGGGTGTAGCGGGTGTTGGCCACTACGTCTATGAATGCAGTCGCTCCGCCGGTATCGGGAGCACGCTGTATGTCGAGATGGTATTCCACGGGCACAGGGTCTTTCTGCATCGGGTTCTGGTATTTGCCTTTGATGATGAGGAACGCCTCGTCCGTGTCTTTCAAAGGATAGGTGTAGAGGGCGCTCTCCGTCACTCCCTGATTGGCTTTGGGCAGCATCAGATAGCTGCCTTCGGTTACGGGGTACTTAATGAGGCTGGCAGTACGACCGGCATCATCCAGTGTGGTCAGTGTCCCCGGCATCACGGTAGCCTGGTTGCGTCCGTTTCCCAGCGCGACGCTTTCAATGATCAGTCCCGTCTTGGCGGATTCATTGTCGATGTCGAAGCGGCTCACGCGGCGTTTCAGTTCGATGTTCACCGTGGCGATATTGCCCAGTATCTTCGTTGTGCCGCTTCCGGTCATCACTAATGGAGTGCCCAGGGCGGTGCCTGTCGGTTCCAGTTTGGCGGTACAGTACTTCTCAAAGTCCGTGGCTTTCGTGCCGGCGGTTTCTATGGCTCCGGTGGCGGCGTTGGTTTTCACCGCTACCAGAGGGTCTATCGGGTCTCCGTCGGCTTTGTAGAGTGTGGTGCTGTTGGCTACGCAATACAGTTTCAGGTTGGGGATGCCCTTTAGCTCCGTCGGGAAGATGGAGGCCTTGCGGGCGGTTCCGGCACCGCTCAGTTTGAAGGTTTTCGCTGCGGTGTCGTCCTGTGCGGCGGCTTTCCACGTTTCCAGATACTGGTAGTCTCCGCCGTCGGCGGTGGCTGCAAATACATAGATGTCCAGGTTGTCAATCTGGTTCTCACTTTCGGAAGCGATGGCGCGGGTGTATTCCTGCGACTCTCCTCCGCCACTAAATACGAGACGGATCTCTTTGCCTACTCCTTTTCCCGGAGCGTCGTCGGTGCCAAGCTCCCCCTGGCTGCATCCTGCAAGCAGGGCCAGCAGAGCCGACATCCAAAGCATGTTTTTCGTTTTCATCATTTGTCTATACTTTTTTTGAAAGTTAATAATCTTATTGTGAGGCATTTCCCGGGGGGTACTGCTACGGGTGGCGTAGACGGTCAGCTACGTCGGTCGTAGACGGTCGTCTATGCCACCCGTAGGTGGCCACCTACGCCTGCCGTAGCAGTACGGCTGCCGCCGGACTATCCTAACGGGTCCTCTTCCAGACCTCCATCAGGACCGAGACCGCCTCCATCGGGTGCTTTGCCTATATAGATGGTTTTCATCACGCTGCGCGGCACTTTCAGCATGGTCTTGCTGTTGCTGCCGAATTGTGTGGTTACTTTGAGTTCATACGTCCCGTCCGCCAGATCGGCAGGGATGATGAACGTCAGTTTCGAGGGATCGTTTGTCACCCAAAGGTCTTCGGTTACTTTGGTTTCCTTTCCTGAACTGCTTTTCAGGGTGATACCCACTGACGGGGCAGTTCCCACCACTTTCAGCTTGCCGCCTGTGAGGGTGAAGGCGCGTCCTGCCGTGGCCGAAGCATCCTGTGCACGGGTGGAGGCATCCTGTACGCCGCCGATGTACATGGCGCTGCCTTTCTCGCCGATGATACCCACTGTGGTTGCCTTGATGGCTTCCCGCAGGTCGGCGCCTACATTGAAGTTCACCACGATGGAGTTCTTTGCCGGATTCCAGGTGGAGTTTTCTATGACGCCGCGGAAAGCGACTGAGGCGTAATACAATCCCGTGTTCACACTCATGCCGGTCATCAGCATGCGTTTGATGACCCGCTTTTGCAGGTCGAAGACGTGGCGGATGGTTTCTTCACGCAGACCGGAGTCCTCCGCTTTCAGTTCGGCGATGATGCGGTTTTCGTCCGCACTGCCGATGGATACGGGGACGAGGATCATGTCCTCTTTGTTGTCCACGGTCACGGTATTGTCCGCCAGTTGGCCGTTGATTTGATACTTGATTTCGTTTGCCATAATTTATAAATATTTATAATGAATACTATCGGTAAAACCGGAGTCTTGCCGTTGTTAATAATTCGAATAATTATGGCATGAGGAATGAGTTTCTTGGAGAAAAGCCGGGAGGGAGTTGCACAAAAAAATCATTCCAACATGTCAAAGAACGAAGGATTCTAAATCCTAATATTAGAGGTAAGCGGATTACAAATTCGCTTGAATGTTTTTTTAAAAAGGTCTGCAATAGAAATAATAATGCTTCTCTGTTCTATGGGGATAGCCATAAGCTGACGATGTAAAGCCACTATAAATGTCAAGGGTCCGTGCTGATAAATCACCACCGTATCCATCCTTTGACCAATGTCGTCCAATGTTAAAAACTTGTTTTTGAAGAGAATTAAAATTAATGCTGTAAGAAGCAATGTCATCATAATTAGTTTGAGATCTACCGGAAAAAAGTCTGTATTGATCCATTGTTACGAAGCTCCATCCTGAAGGTACGGAACTATTGATGCTACTCCACGTTGCCTCTGTATGCGGTGAATAAATCCAGTAATTATTCAGTGCATAAGTTGTCATTCCGTACACAACAGGTGAACCTGTCCATTCATCAATTTGGTAGTCGGGAAATCTGACATCATCTGCTTTAAACTTAAAATAGTATAGATTTTTTGCAGTTTCATTGATAGTGACATTCTTAAATGTAAATTTGAAAGTGGTAGTAGTTCCCGACGTTTTACTTTCCTGGTTTACGGTCTGATAGTCTTTTGCACGTGAATCTGTTGAGCTTTCATCATAACTATAAGTTGTACCTCCTTTAAATGTCACCGTAAAATTAGTTATTCCCCAAAGGTTTGTATCTGTTGTAGATAATTTCATGTCTACGTCTGTTGCTGCCCGTGTGAAGGTTATTCCGGATTTGTTTGCTGTAAACGTGGGCAATGATGATTTAAAAGTAACCGCAATTGCTTCTTTTTTTGTATCATCCGATAAGTTTTTTACATAGAGTGTTCCACCGTTCGCATCACTAAGTGAGAAACTGCTTGTTTGGTACTTTATTACATAATTATGCTCTTTCGTATTAGATTCCGCAAGGTCAGCTTCTACTCCTCCGGGTAATTGTAATACACTTCCTCCCAAAGAGTATATTTTCAACGTTGCTGTAGAATAATAAGACGATTTCAACTGATACAAGTTCAGTGATTTACTACTTGATATATATGAATTAGCGGAAGGGTCTGTACTGACTACCTCAATTGTGGGTGCTTGGAATTCTCTCGCAATATTCACTGTTATTCCTGTTCCTCCGGAAGCGTTTGTGAATACGATTTGCGTATCATCGAAACTTGCTGCGTTCTCTATCAGTTTGAAAGTGAAACTTGCTGTTTTACTTTCCGGTGTGCTACGTGTAGACACCGGTGTAATGTTTTCCAGCCATGACGGGCACTTGCTTATAGTAGGTTTACTATAATTATCCATTGTTAGGGTGAATTGCTTGTCCTTGATGACAGGTATAGTAAGCGTGGCGGTGGTGGCTGTTATAGATGAAAGGCTGATTCCTGCGCTTTGATTTGTTATTTGTAAGTTATTGAGTCGATTAGGTAGTAATTTCACTTTGATGTTCTCGGCTTTTGTCTCGTCCGAACGATTTTTCAAGGCTACGGTGATTTCTTTTTCAGTCAAGTCGGTAGCATCCGTACCTGCCCATTGGAAAGTATATTCCTGCGTGGTGTGCGGGCTCGAAGCCGGACTGACTGTGATGCCCGCATCAGCAGGAATCTCTATCTTGCTGCCGCCCACGGAAGTGACTACTATCGTACCTGTGGAAATTTTGGAACTGACTGTCTGTACCAGATAGAGTGTATTGTCTACTGCATTCCAGTTATTTACCCCGTCGGGGCTCATTGCAGCGCCTGTGGGTTTTACGATGGGGGCACTCAAAGTAGCGTCTATATCTATAAGTATCACTTCCTCACCGCCTCCTGCCTTGTCCATCAGGCAGAGAATGCCGCGGGGATAGTTGTCGCCTGTATAATTCTCATTAAGAGTTACTTTGTATTTCACTTTCTGCGTGGCTCCTGTTCGTGCTGTGGTAACAGGGATTTCTTCCAGTTTCAACCAGTTGTCAGCAGTGTTATTACCATAGTAGTTTAATTGCGCTTCGACTCCTGCATTGGAGCCGGTGGTAGCGGTAAAACTACTTCCTGTTTTAAGTGCCAACGTGACGATACCGGCGTTGATGTCATAAGTCGTTTCTGTTGCGGGTAGCAGGTCTGCTACGATGACAGTCTCCAGCCCATTTTCGGGCTCGTAATCATCTATATAGTCACCCGTTTCCCAATCCACCAGACGGATATTAGCCGTCAGTTCAAAAGGGTCGGCTTCGGTTATCTGCACCGTGTAGCGGTGATTGTGGTTTATCTCGATTAGGCTTCCGTCACCATCGGTCACACGTTCGAAAGGGATGCGATAAGATACCTCTTTCTTTTCATCCGTCAGGTTCATGGCATACAGTCCTTTCAAAATCAAAAATCCTGCATCTATGGCTTTACATGGGTAACAATAGAAAGCTTTGGTGGTAGTTCCTGCGTTAGCGTTCAGTCCGTCGAAAAGGCGGTAAGGGTATGTAATCAGTTGACCGTTTGTGGCGGGAACATCTCCTGTCGGACGAATGGGGAACAGTGTTACACCTTGTCTTCCGTTTCCCATACTGATATCTGTGATAGTAAAATGAGACTTCGTAGCATCGTTTACTATATCGAAGCGTGCCACGGCGCGAGTGAGTGAAACATTCAGTCGCACGTAAGTTCCCATACTGTATTCGCGCAAGTCGGTGGGCTGACTGTTGGCACCGGACATGGGCAGCGGGGCAAGCAGGACATCAGCATTAAAGCCGGTGGAATTTAATAGCGGGGTATTCAATTTAATGAAATCGCTTTCAGTAGGTGTTCCGGGACTTGTTACTATATCTCCCGGTACACCGGATTGTGTCTGAGAACTTTGCTGTAACGGGGTATAATTCGTGTATATATTTCCTGCAGCATCATTCATTTCGGTTTGATTGGCTACGCAATAAAACTTGGTGAATAAACCTTTGCGGGGGTAGAACACCACATTTATTTTCCCTGCGGCCTCGTCCGCTTTCAGATCGATAGGGGAAGCTCCTGTGGGCAGGGTTCCGGCATCCGAACGGTAGGCGAAACGTTCCTGAAAGGTGTAAGGCCCTTCCTCCTTGTCACTGCCGAAAGCATAAATATCGAAACTTTCAATGCGGTTTTCGTCCTCCTCAGCTATACCGTCGCGGGTGATAGTCCGGCTTTCGGGTGTACCGTTTACAAGGATCAGCTTGTTTTGTAGAGAGATTACCACCGAACGGCGGTTAGGGTCATTGGCCTGCGGGTTCTCCGGTATTTCGGGAGTGCCGCCTATTGTTTCCACTTCGGAGGTGCAACCAGCCGTCAGGCAGGACAGTATCACCAATGAAAAGTGCAGAAAGAATTTAGCGAATGTTTTCATGCTTGTTACTTTTATGCGGTTATTACTTATTTCCATTCCTCGTTCTTTTTATTCTCTATTATGTTTTCTGTTTTTCGTTCTTTATTTTTCATTCTTCATTTTCTTCAGGTTCTTCCTCGCCTTTTCCGGTTCTACTCCCAGTGCCTTGCGAAACCATTCTTCCGCTTTCTTCCGGTCACCTTCCAGATAGGCCAGCACACCGAAATCATTCCATGCACGCGGGTCATCGGCCACCTTGCTCAGATATTGCCGTGCGCTAACCGGATCGCCTGCCATGATTACCGCCGAAGCCGCATTGATATTGGCCAGCACGTCGTCCGGAAAGTGGTAGGCGGCTATCTCATAAATTTCACGGTATTGCTCCGTGCCGGGGCGATAGAATGCGGCTACCCTGTACATTTCCTGCAATGATAGCAGGCGGGGATGGGGATATATCAGACTTGCCGCCTCTTCGATATTGAAAGCGCGGGCCTCATAGCCCACCGTGATACGGATACGTCTCAACTGCGGAAAATAGCTTTTCAGTAGTTCCCGATATACGGTTCCTCCGTGCATATCCATCAATTGCTTTTCGCGTCCTTCAAAAATGCCGGTTCGGGCAATGAGAGACAATACTTCGTCACCGTGATTCATGGGGCGACGTTGCAGAAGTTCCACCAATCCATCCCAGTCTTCGGGTACGGAAGAAACTTTATAAAGATCGTGCCCCGGTGCATACGTGGCACGCATATACTCCTTGAAACAGTGTGCGCGGTTGGAAGCCAGTATTTCATTGTCCTTGTAGATCCCGTCGGGCGAGGCGTAACCGCAGATGGAGATACTCGAAATATTTGCCAGATTCCCCTCGGTGAGCGGGCGCATCAGGCTGTCCAGTTTCTCCAATTCGGGTCGGTTGTTGTGGAATTCACGGCGGACGTCATAAACTCCGGTAGGGTAGTCTATATATAAGGTGGCACTTTCCGAACGGTGTTTCTGAGTTTCCATATCGGGGATGAGGTAAGTCACCATGGCTGTACACTCGGCACAGGGCATACAGTCCGGCCTGCTTTGGGTTTCTTGCCGGTTGGCGGCATTTTCATGTCTTTCTGTAACTGCCTGCGGGATTGCCGTCTGCTCTGGCAGATTTACAACCTGTCTTTGTGAAACGGCCATTTGCCCCTGTGAAATTGATATCTGTCCCTGCGGAACATGGAAAGAGCTTGTCAGGGTAAGATCGGTTATCACCGGCTCTACTCCGAGCATCTTCATCCGGCAGCAATCCCGCCGTTCGCGCATCAACACCAATGAAGCGTGTTCCATCCATGGGCTATAAGCAACGGATACCTTATAAATAATGCTGTCTTTCCGGTTTCTGTCATAAAGCGTACGGTAAGGAGGCAAATAGCTGGGAGACGGTTGAAGCGCCTGCCTCCTGTGGTCGGCACGGGCACGGCGACGTCCGTTCACTACCACAGCGGGCAGCTCTTGCAGACGCCCTGCGCCACGAAGCACGGGAGTGAACAGATAAGCCTCCGCATTCCCCGCTTTTGCATCACTCAGATTAAGTAGCAGTTCTATGTGAAGACTGTCTCCCTGCGTAAAGACGTGCGAACCGAGTGTTAAAGTTCCGCCCGCCCATGCTTCCGCAGTCAGCAGTACCCCAACCAGACATCCTGCTATTTTCTTTATTCTTTTCATCCAGCCTCTTTAATTTTTAATTATTAATTTTTAATTGCCTTTTTATCCCAGTCCTCCGCCTTCCGCCCAGTCCGACGAACTGAGCTGTGTTACCACAATCTTCTGCCCGATGGTTACCAGCAGGTCAAACTCCTGTTCCGTGTTTTCATCCAGACTGACAGGCAGTTTACGAAAGAATAGCTGCAAGTCAATCTCCTTCATAATCCGTTCATTACCCCGGTAGATGCTCAGCAACGGATGTGATCCTGATGTCAGGCGATACGTTACCAACTCGCCCGTCAGTTCATCGTTATAGTTCATCGCCGCCTTGGCCTGATGCCATATTACCGGGCTGCCTATGGAGGGAAATGTGAAAGCTCCGTCACCACCGGCCAGCGGTATGTCGTAACCTGCCGGAAAGCCGTATTCGCAAGGCACGCCCCGCAGGCGGAATGTATATCCTCCCGTTCCTTCCGCCGGATAGTATCCGTCTTCCCAATGTACGGTAATCCGGAGGACGGCGTGGCAGTGGGTCAGGTAGACGGTCCGGTTCACTGAATTTCCCGTAGCGGGAATTTCAAACGTGCTATATCCATAGTATAGCCTTTCGGTGTTCGGTCGATATTCGCTTGTGGATGTCCCTGTGGGTGTTCCCGTAGCCGAAGTCATTGCCAATTCACGGATTTGTGTCATGCCGGGTTGGGGTGCGGGTACTACATCGCTTTCATATCCCCAGTTTCCCCATGCCACGAGGGTATATCGTCCGGGAGCTAACTCTCCCTGCCAATACTCCAGACTGTCACCTTTCAGTAACCGGATGTCTTTCAACACTCCGTCCGCATCGAAAAGGAACTGGTGGATGTTGTCCACATACATGGAGAGTTGTCCGGCGTCGGGCCTGCCGGCATAGCGGTAATTCAGCCGTACATTGTAGGGACACACTCCCGGTTCGTCAAAATCGAACGTGCAAGAGGTGCAGAACCATAGTATGCAACAGAGGATTACCATAACTTTCATCGTATGAAATAAATGAGTGACACACCGGCCCGTGTAGGCCCGAAATAATTCCTTTTATAATGTCCCATGCGCTCGCCGCAGCCCGCGCACCGGTATTTATCATATTCCATGCGGGCATATCCGCCACCAATTACGGCTTCTATCGAGAAGCGGTCGCCCAGCACCCAATGGTAACCGTAAGTGAGGCCTCCGCCGTACAGGTCGCCCCGGTAAATAATGTCTTCCATACCCGAAAAAAAAGGGATCTGTCCTACATTGTAGTAAGCGTAATGTCCGTGCACTCCCAGGAAGTGTCCCTCGAACTTACGGCAAGGCCAGTAGCGTAATTCCGGTTGTATCAGGTAGAGATTCAGTTTCATATCATTGCCGAACTTCCAGGCGTTATAAGCCCCGTTCAGTGCCATTGTGAAATGACGGCTGATGCTGGTTTCCACTCCTGCATTGGGTGTGGTAGTACCCCACAATAGCAGGTCGGTGCGCAATGCCATGCGTTGGGCAAAGGCAACGGTACTCATTAGACTGAGCAGCAGGAACAGCAAATAAAGTCGTTTCATGGCGATTCGGATTTATTGCACAGTTTAAATATGGGGTATGGAATTCTCGATAAGGCATTCGCTCACGGGAAGTTCGGCTATGGAAATTTCCATCAGATAAAGGCGTGTCATCTGATTGACAATGCCCAGCTTGCGGGCTGTCGTCCCATAACAGGAATAGAATTTTTCGTCACTGGGGCGGTTGAAGTAAACGCCTTCTCCCAATGCTTCAAGAATGGAAAGGAGGTTGATTTGATGATATGCACAGGCAAGGCGGTAGGATTCCGGGCGGTTATCAGACAGATTATCCGGTCGATTTTCTATCAGTGCTATCAGGCGTCCTTTTGATAGCTTTTGCAGCAGGTACGTAATTTCGGAAGGCGAAGGATTAAGGGAAGTACTCAATTGATAATCCTTATACTGTATGTCGTGCAGTACCGCCAGGGCGAGTTTTGTTCTGAGTGTTAACATAGCGCTTGCTTTTTATGTAGATTATTGTCTGTTTTGTTTGGAATGTTCCGATTCCCGGTAGGAAACGGAACGGGCGCTATTGCAACCATAAATTAGGTGGATAATAATCGTCCCTCCTAACTAAAAAGGAAGACAATTACCAATTTTACCTTCCTGTATTCCTCAATTTTATAATGAGATGCTCCGTATTAAGGTATGGGTAAGGGGAACTTTGTATTCAAACAAAAAAAGTGAAAGCTTTTTAATCAATACAAAGAGCTTTTCCACTGATATACCATATTATTACAGGAATGTAATATTTATTGACATGACTTTTTGAGACAAAATCTAACTTTCAGGATAAGAGAGATGTTTTTGTCGTGTCTGGTGTTGTAATTTAACTGATTTTTTACAGAAAACTGGGAAACTTCGATAAGTATTTCCTGCTTTCCTTGTTTATTTCAATTGGAAATTGTTCCTTTACCGCCGGAATCATTCCGTTTCCTACCGGGAATCGGAACAGAAATATGAAGCTCATTCTGAGAGCTTTTACTCTCTTTATCATTCCTATTTCCCTTTCCCTTTTCTTTCTTCTTCCATTCCTTTTCTGCCATTGGATTAACCAACGCTGCCATCTGCAAGTTTACCACCGCCAGTTGTTCATCAGAAAACGATCTCAAATAAGTATGCGTAATTTCTTCCGAAGCATGGCTCAACCCTGCACTAATCTTAGATACGGGTATATCCTCATTATATGCTAGAGTCGCCCACGTGTGGCGCGCCACATATGAAGTCAGCCTAACCCCAAATCCCAACTGTTCGGATAATCGATACAAATGTTTATTGTAAAGTCGCAGGGCACTTTCATACTGTCGCCTCTCTTCCGGTATGGTTCCCGGCTTCCGGATAATTTTCAGCAGGTAAGGAGAATACGGATTCTCGCACCTATACCTCTCAATAATTTCCCACATCCACGGTTCAAGTGTAATCGTCAATCCCCTTCCCGTCTTACTACGGCGATAGCAAAGCACATTATCCTGAATATCTGTCTTCCTCAAGTAAGCCAAATCTATAAAAGGAATCCCCCGTAGATAATAAGAAAGAATAAACAGATCCCGTGCCACCCCCAAACTTGGTGTATCCTCCAAATCAGCATCCGCCACCATACGAAGCTGTTCAATACTCAGCGCCCTTTTCCTCGTCTCCTCATACCCCATAAACACCTCACTAAAGAGCCGCTTAGCGTCTTTCAGCTCTTTCTCCTTTTCTGCTTCTCGACAAATAGCCCGCAACGCTCGGAAATAACACGCCGAAGTATTACGTGAACATCCCGAAGCCCACAAATAGTGTTCAAAGCCCAAGAAAAATCCTGCCGTCAATTCTTTAAAAGTAACTAACTCCATATTAGCAAACTCTTCCAAGCTATGCAGCATACTCCTGCAAGTATGCTCCGCCGAGAACTTAAACAACTTCCCTAAACTATCCGCATGAGTTATAATACCCTCTTTTAATGTTTTCATTTTCATCACACTGTTCTTTTAATTAATGATTATTCCCTTCCAAACCTCACTTACCATCATTTGTTTTGGGTGAAAAAGGAGATAAACATCAAAAGTAAGAACAGGAAATATGGTTACTTGTCATGAAACGAGCATAAATGTCTTCACCTAATGTCTATAAACAAAAAAAGTAGCCATCTACATCAGATGACTACTTAATTTCTTATACTTCGCCTGGGATTCTCCTAAGAGAGTTACCACGCTGATATTTAAAACTTTATATTTTTAGCTTCAAGCATATCCCATGAATTATCCCACTAATTTGCTACGTGCTTTTGCGGTAGTTTGCTCATGGAGCAATACTAAGGGCAAAGATAATAACTTTATTTTATACAGCAAAATATGTATTGTATAGAGATTCACCCATTTTACGATATTGGCTGGATTTGAAGGATTTAAATTTAAAATCTTTGATTCCTTTAAGCTGTTTTCTATATATATATCAATGGTTGTAACCTTGTTATTTTCTATTAGCAATCTTAAAAGGTTTAAAACTCCATTTATAAATGTCACTGTTAGTATTCCCTGAGAAGTCTGAGAATTATATGTTTGCCATTGATCGTGCGATAAGTTATCTTTCACAGCAATGAATAAATCTCTGATTTTTTCGATACTAAAATCGATATATTCATTCAGAAGTTGATACTCTTCATTATTCCTTATTTTCAATTTCTGTTTGTCTTTATTTGACCATATAAAATATATACTATCTCTAGCCTTAATATCTTCAATTTTGATAAGTGGCTTTAAGGCATAGCTAACAATTGATGCTGTCTTTATTTTACCTTTCTCATACCAATATTGTTCAATAAGGTTACTTAACGGTCCACTTTTATTCAATCCAGCTAGAATTTTCTTTGCAATCGCAACTGAAGAAAATGGACTTAGCATTAATTCTATTTCCTGTTTCAATTGAGAACTAGCATTTGTTTGATTGGAGTTTATTTCCAAAAAAAGGTTAGCCTCAAAGTTTAGTCTTTTTTGGATTGATTCACTACTCGGAAACAATATACCTGTCACTAGTAAGTTCTGAATTTTTCTTTGTTCAGATATTAAAGTTTCATATTGATCATCTCCCTCATGGTATGCATATGTTCTATGTTGTCCATCAATAATTCCTATGATATTACATTCGTCACTGATTTCAATTGCCGCGGGAGTTACTTCTATTGAATTTTCTCCAAAGAACTGCCCGTTTTCATTTAATCTTAATTCGTTGTTGTCTTTATCATATAACTTGATTTTATCAATAGCAATTGATGATATAATATTATTGATAAAAACTCTGTTTTTATCTGCTAAATACTTTCTCATGCTATTAATCTTTTTAGGAACAAGCATTCGTTGGTAGTGTCCTACGTTTTCTACGTCTCGCCACCCACTTTGTCGGAAAACATAAGCACGCTTGAGAAGAGACTCTGCATCAATGTAGAATGATACAATTTTATATCCTTCTTTGAATGAGCTCTTTTCTTCTGGTAATATATGACCTAAAAAAGTATCGCTAGAATGGCTGCATGAGGTTTTAATATTTTCTCCAAATTGTTTAATTGGTATTTTTAGAAAGTCTAAGAATTCATATTTACTTGTTTTTTTGATAACTTTAGTCAAACTGCTAAAGTATTTAACTATATGGTAATCAAAGAAATAAACATCTTCGACCAGCTTTTTATGATCTTCCGAAATAGTTTGTTTTGAGCAGTATAATATCTTAACTATAAGCTGGTTTTTTGAATATTTTTTTTCAATATAATCTTGATAGTAATTACGAAAACTGACAAGCTTTTCCTCTTTAAGAAGAAAATCAATAAATGATCTTTTATCTTGATTTATTTTGTTGTAAAAGTAGTTTTTCTTTAGTAAATGATCTCCTGGTGAGCCAATTGTATATTCGACTATTAGAATAATATTTTCACATACAAAAATATCATCCATCTCTGATTTACGATTATCATATTCAAAGTGTTTGCCATCAATATAAGTAAGCCTTGAAAAACCTATATTTTTTAATATATTAGATATTTCATTTCTTTGTGCTTTTTGCTCTTTAATTATTGCCAGTTCTTGTGGTGATAATTTTTTTGCACTTTTTTTCTTTATGTTGTTTTTCTTTCTCATAGTAAATCAAAGATAATCTTTTTCATTAATATCAACACATATTTTGCTTAGTACACGAACCTTAGTGGATGACAAAGCTATATCTTTTACAAAAGAATGTGTGTTAGTTTGAGTATACCCATAGTAACCATTAGTATCTAATTCTTCTATATCTTGAAATATAAAACTTGGCTCAATGCCGAATTTCGATAATGGAGGTATTATTGTATTTTTATTGATAATATCCAAAAATGTATCTTTATCGTAATCTCCAATAAATTTGTAAATAACCTTTATTAGCTTATTGCTTAATTCACTTTTTTGATCAATTTCAACAATTATTTTGAACTGTTTGAAGGATGTTGCATTTTGAATACTCGTTAATAAGACACGGGCAAATTTTAAAGCTCTCAATTCTAAAATAGTTTTCTCAAATTGATCCTGCGAGGGGCTATTGTTGAATTTTTCATATTCTAATCTACCTGTTTCAAATGTTTTTGTGATATAAGACTTAAACATCTCAATATACTTTTTATTAAGCTCGAAACCAATATAGTTTCTTTTCATATATGCAGATTGAGAAAGAACTGTTCCACTTCCTGCAAACGGATCCAATACTATATCATTTTCATCAGTACTAATTTGGATCATTGTTGCAACCATATCTTTGGGTAATGGACAAAAATGTCTAATATATTTATCTCCCCATGAACCTTGAATAGGGATAGGGAATTCCCAAATTTCATCAAGGGCTTTTCCTTTGGGGTTATATCTCTCAGGGTATTTAACCCACCATTGTTTTAAATTACTAGTATCATAAACCCTTACTTTATCTTTGTTTGATTTATATTTTGTAGCTTTAGTAAAAAAAAGAATATACTCAAATTTTCTTTGCATGAAACCATTGTTAGACCATGGTACTGTTTTATCCTTTTTCCATATAATAATATCTTGTAGTAACCATCCGACTTCCTTTATCTTATTAGACAAATCAAAGGGTAAGGTTACTACTTGACTATTTCTTTTAAAAGTATCAATTATAATCCATAAGGATCCATCTTCTTCTGTTATTTTGTATATACTACCGAAAATAGATTTAAGATCTTCTAGATAATTTTCATAGGTCTGTCCATAACCTATTTGATTGTCTGAGTCGTAATCCTTCATGTCATAATATGGAGGAGAAGTTATAGTTGTTCTAACTTTTATCTCAGGAGAGATAAACTTTAGTATACTTCTAGCATCTTGGTTATGAACTATATTTGTATGATTTTTAGATTCCATTTATATATTAGCTTACCTAAGTTTTCTTAAAACATTTGCAAAAATACATTTTTTGTTTTACAATAACGAATCAAGAGGTAAATAATATGCTGATTATCACAGACCAGTTCCACAGTCGATTTTCTTTTAGGCTTGCTGCTAAAAAATATGATAGTCATGAAATCTATTCAGCTTTACAGCTTATTTTTTTTATTTATTTTCTTTCTGATAAAATTTGGAGTGTTTTCTTCTGGAGGTTGCGAACTTATTGTATCACAATTAATTATTGAAAATAAGTTTGATATATTGCTAGATGTATTGTTTCTTTGTTTGACGATATTGTTACTACCTGTATTGAAAACCTTTGTATGTGCTCCCTTCTTTTCAATATGGAGAGAATGCAAATATTCTTGATTGCTATCCTGATTGATTTTTTGTTTTCTTTCATTGGATTGAAGTTCTTGACCTTGCAAATTGAGCCTTTCAAATATAGTATCGTTCTTCATAGTGTTGCAATAGTCAAATGATTCTACTAGTTGGCGGTCATAATCAAACAGTTTATCAAAGCCCTGTTCCGTTTGTTGGAATAGGTTCACACGGTCAAAACCTCCTGTTACTGTTCCTTTCTTAGTGTTCTTATGATTAGTGAGCGGTGATAGCTTCTTTTTATTCGCTTGGTCTTTCCGGCTCACAATCAAATGGCAGTGCATATTTAGCTCATTATAGGAACGACTACGGTTAAAATGTATCTTACCATAGAACTTTATATCCGCTTCGGATAGTTCTTTGTTGAAGTTTTTGGCATATTCGGGAATGAATATTTCCCGTATGTATCGTTTCATTGCTTTGGCTTGTTCCTGCTCTGTATTACCCATTGTTAGGAGTTCCTTTTCCGATGGGCTGACATGAATAGCATAAAACTTAGCATCCGTCTTTAGGAGTTGCCCAATATTACTATCTATATCTTTAATGACCTTTGATTTGTAGATATTATCATCTGTCAGATTGAAAAAGCCTTCGGTATAGATACCCTTTTCCATCCGTTGCATATCTTCATGTTCCAGATAATTAGCAAGCTGTCGGCTACTTCCTGCATTATTATATGTACCATTTGATGGTGGGGCAAAGTCTATGTGCATAATCTTATGTGTTTGTCAAATTATTGATTTCGGCTTTCAGACTCTCTTTCCTCTTGTTATCCATCACGCCGCAAGCAGAAAGTTCCGAATAGAGTTGTATCAGGTGAAGCAGCTTCTTATAATCTCGTTGGTGTATCTGGTAAAGTGCATTAATCTGTTTGGATTGATTGTTTATAACATCGGCATGATTGCCGAACTGTTCGCTTAACTTTTTCAGCACGGCTGTTTGTCTCTCCTGACTGGCTTCTAGTTGAGAGAGAATTAGAGCTTCTAAAGTTTTGCCGATAGCATCGAAACGTAAAGCGATAGAATTTGTAGCCCGTATCATGGGATTCAATTGTTCTTCCTCATAGTGACGGATGAAGCGAATAATATCATCCTGTCTCTTTTTTATTTTCGCCAGTTCCGATTTTACGGATTCAGGTGCTTCGGATGGGTTGATATGTGCCTTATCA
>ULVZ01040535.1_pt1 | contig 23181 bp, 24 predicted proteins | sample 1959901 | NCBI WGS metagenome assembly ULVZ01 (sample SAMEA4835800, study PRJEB28245) | human gut metagenome | biome: gut microbiome; material: fecal sample | place: Denmark | collected 2008 | reverse complement strand
TGGTGGCCATGGTCAGCTTGCCGGCCTCAACGGTGGTCAGCTCGCCAGCGGCAGCGCTGGTGGAAGCAGCTTCAGAAGAAGCAGCAGAGCTTGCCACGGAGGAAGCGGTGCTTGCGGAAGAACCACCGCAGGCGGTCAGAGCCAGAGCGGCAACGGACAGACCGGCAGCTGCCAGAAAGCTGCGACGAGAGATCTTTTTCATATTCAAACACTCCTCAAATGTACTGTATGTTTTTGCGGTACGCCGGAACGATGCGATTCATCGAACATCTGGCGAACGAATTTAGTATAGATTGTACAAATTGAAAAGTCAATACTTGTGCAAAAAATCTCATCAATTGAAACCGAATTGAAAACAATTATACAAAAAATGCGCTGAAGAAATGTATATATACAAATTACAGATATTTTGCAATCTCTTCTTTGCTCCGCTTTGGCACGCAGTAATCCCGGTTCTCGTCCAGATAATACTTTACGCCGGTCTCAGCCGTCAGCGGCACAATGTGAGCCTTGTGGGCCGGGTAGCCGAACGCCACCATGAATGCCAGCTTCTGCGGTTCTTCAATGCCCAGCAGTTCGGTGAGGGCAGGCTTGTTGATCGCGCCCATGATGCAGCTGCCCACGCCTTTGTCCCATGCGGCAAGGGTCATGTTGGCAAGGGCGATGCCGGTATCGGTGGCAAGGTCGCCGGGGATGGAAGTGTCCTGCACCACGGCCACATACAGGGTGGGCAGCTCGTCGGCTTTGGGCGTGCCCTGCTCCGGCGGCAGATAGGCAGCCCACTTGACCAGCGGCTGCACCTTTGCCACCGCCTCGGGCTTGTTCACCACCACCAGACGCACAGCCTGACGGTTGGCTCCGCAGGAGGACAGGCGGACGGCCTCGACGATATCATCCACCACATCCTGCGGAACAGCTTTCTGTGCAAAGCGGCGGTAGGTGCGGCGGCTGACAAGAGTATCCATAACAGACATAAAGAGCACCTCCTTTATATAAGTGTTGTCAAAAGTATAGCAGATGCGGCAGAGTCTTGCAACGCTCCGGCGCAAAAAAGCTTGCACGTTGGACAGTGATCTTGCCTTTTGCGACAGGCTGCGATTGCATCCGACAAATGATACATGGTAAAATATGGTAGAAGAAAGGAGGAGGCGCAATGGTATTGGCGGCAGGCATCGTGGGTTTTATTCTGGGGGTCAATTTGGGTTTTTTGTTTGCCGGGCTGATGTGGGCGGCAAAAGGGGAACATGAGCAGACAGAAGATGAAAACAAGACATGTTGAGAATGAATGAAAATAACGGAGAACAAAAAGGGCCGCTGTACGGGATGCTGTGCAGCGGCCCTTTCTGCCGGGTTTGACCGAACTTACGATTTTCTCTTGGTCGCTCCTGTTTTTCTGCATCCGGCGGCAAAAGATGCCAAAAACCACTTGACAAACTGTTACGGGGGGGGGTATTATATAGGAAAAGCAGGCTCCACAAAAAAAGTGATCGGGGCATGCAGAAAAGATTGTGAGGTTGATTCTTATGTCTAACATTTCTCGTCGTAAGTTCCTCAAGGGTGCAGGTGTGGCTGCTCTGGCTGTTGCTGCTGCCGGTGTGCTGGCTGGCTGCTCCAAGGAGGATGTCCCCGTGATTCCCGGTGTGACCACTCGTCCTGTTACGGTTATCTTCATGAAGGACGAAGGCAATGGTGTGACCAACGTTGTGGGTGAGACTGCCAAGATTGATGTTCTGAAGACCGAGAACTCTGTGAAGGTTGCTGACATCGATAAGAAGCTGCTTCCCGAAGATTACCATCTGGAGAACGAGAACGCTGTTGTTGAAATCCGCAAGGACGACAGCAAGGGTGAGTACATCATCGTCTTCGTGACTGATGTGACCATGACTCCGACCAAGAAGACCATCGATGTCAAACTGCTGGAGCTGCCGAACAACTTCATTGAGGCTAAGGCTGAGGTTGCAGTCGATGCAACTGGCGTCAGCGCTGCTGATATTCAGCTGCCGGACGGCTACAAGCTGAGCACCGACTACGGCACGGAGGAAGAGCTGTTGAAGGTTCGTCCCTTCGGGACTATCTTCATTGTGACCAAGCTCTGATTTCCTGGCACAGAAGTTTTTTGAAAAAACTCAAATAGCACCAACAGGGTGGCGGCCAACAAGGTCTCCGCCCTATTGGTGTTGTTTTTTTGTTGAAATTTTACTTGACAAACAGTTACCAGGGAGGGTTTTATATAGAAAAAGCAGGCTCCACAAAAAAGTGATCGGGGCATGCAGAAAAGATTGTGAGGTTGATTCTTATGTCTAACATTTCTCGTCGTAAGTTCCTCAAGGGTGCAGGTGTGGCTGCTCTGGCTGTTGCTGCTGCCGGTGTGCTGACTGGCTGCTCCAATGGGGATGCTCCTGTGATTCCCGAAGTGACCAAGGAAGTTAAGGTCATCTTTATTTGCAACGGCGCAACTGCTGGCAAGGATGGTTCTGTTGTTGTTAAAAAGGACGCCAAGACTGTTCTGGTCTCCCAGATTAAGGCTGAGCAGATCCCGCAGGGCTATACTGTGGAGAGCACCGGTGAGCTGAAGATTCAGGAAATCGACGGCAAGGAGTGCGTGCTTGTCACCCTGAAGAAGATCGATACCGGCAAGAAGGTTACGGTTGCATTCTACGACTCCGTTAACAAAGCTATGCTGAGCACCACCATGACGATTACCGTTGCATCGGATACTGAGTTTGTTTACAAGACCGATCTGAAGGAAGCTCTGCCCGGCTACGAGATTATCGACAACGGCAAGAACCAGATCAGCGAAAATAACCGCGTTGTGATGTCTGTTAAGCCTGTTGCAGCGGAAAAAATGAGAAACGTTACTGTTACTTATCGTTATGAGGGCTCTAATAAGGTCATTACCAAGGCTACCGTTGACGTTCCCATGAGCAAGAAGGTTCTGACCAAGGCTGAGCTGCCGGGTGCAACCGTTGAGAGCAGCGGTTATCTGTTTGATGTTGTTCCTACTACGAATGGCCCGTTCGGCATCAATGATCTGGGCGGTGGCAAGGGCGAAGTTGCTGTTACTGCAACGATCAAGATGCACAAATAATTTGAGCTGGCTTTTACAGCTCAAAAACTAAGTTCACAAAAAAGGCGGCAGTCATATTGAACTGCCGCCTTTTTACACTTATAGTCAGTTTCGCCGCTTTTTTGGAATGGGCACGCTGAGCACCAGCGTGATGCCGATGGCCAGCGTAACGGCTACCTTAAAGGTGCTGATGCCGTTGGAAAGGGCCAGCACATTGTTGCCCTGTATAAAATAGTAGGCGGTGTAGTAGATGCCCGCACCGGGCACCAGCGGGAAGATGCCGGACAGCAGGAACACCGTTACCGGCATTTTAAGCACAATGGCAAACACGCGGGTGAGCAGGGTGAGCGGAATGACCGCCAGCAGGGAGGCTGCGGCACTGTCTGCCCCCAGCATCACGGCCAGCTCGTAGACAAACCAGCCCACGGCACCCACCAGCCCGCAGAAGGGCAGGCTTTTGCGCGGACAGCCGAACAGAACGGCAAAACTCAGGGTGCCTGCGCCGGCGATAAAGAACTGCGCGGCCAGCTCCCCAATTTGTGTACTGGTCAACATCATGCCACGACCACCCCCGTAAAGAATGTATAAAGGCTCAGCACAAGGCCGGTGCCAATGGCAATGCTGGCTGCAATGAGCAGCGCATCGATCATGCGGATGGTGCCGGAGAGGTAATCTCCGTGCACAAAGTCGCGGATGCCCATGGTAAAGGCGATGCCGGGGGTCAGGATCATCAGCGAGCCGATAATAGAGTGACTGGCCGGTGTGCCCAGCACTCGGCAGGCCAGAATGCACACCAGCGTGATAAGCGCAGCACAGCTGATCTTGCAAAAGCCGCCGGGCAGCTCGTGCTGCTCACACAGCAGCAAATAGCCGCTGGCAAGAAAGCCTGCCAGTGCCGCCGCCAGTGCACTGCGCAGTGTGCCGCCGAAGATCAGCGCAAAGCAGAATGCACCGCACATGCCGCTGACCAGCTGCACCCAGTCCTTGGGAAAAGGGATGCGCCGCGCCAGCACCAGACGGCTCTCGGCTTCGTCCAGCGACATGCTGCCCTTTGCAATCTCGCGGGAGAGGGCGTTCACCGCCGCCACCCGGCCCAGATGGGTGGTGCGGGTAGGCACATTGCGCACCTCGCTGATCTCGGCGGTGCCCGCACTGGCAAAGATGCCGTTGGTCAGCACGTAAACATGGAACTCCCGCAGGTGGAATGACCGGGCCATGATCTCCATGGTCTGCTCCACCCGGAACACCTCGGCACCGTTTTCCAGCAATGTCTGGCCCGCCGCCATGATAAAATCCATGATGCGGCGGCGCAGTTCTTCATCCGGGAAAACCTCGCGGCTGTTCATTGCCGCACCTCCTTTATAAATAATGCTGTCTTATTCTACCATGTCCGCGGCTGGCGCACAAGATAAAAAAACGCAATTTCCTACTAAAAAACTTCGTTGTAGGTGTTGACAAATCCGGTCGATTGGATTATTATAAATGCAATATCACAAAAATGGCTGTGAAGAGAAGAGTAGGCCTTCGCATTGATCCTTACCAGAAAGCCCGGGCGATGGAAAAGGGCAGGAAACAGGAAGCTGAAAATGGTCTCGGAGCTGTGCGGGCGAGGTGCATGAGCGCTAAGTTCGCAACGGGATGCGCCCGTTACAGCGTCCGGCTGTAAGCAGCAAAGCTGCCGCAGCATTGAGGCTGTGCCCGCAAGGGTGCGGTAAACCAAGGTGGTACCACGGAAGTATGTTATGCTCCCGTCCTTGTCTGAGCGTTGGCTCAAGGTCAAGGACGGGAGCTTTTTTCATGCATCCGTCAAAGGCCCTTAGCACGGAACTGTGCCGTGCGGGCCGCTGTACATTATAATAAGCAAATAGAGAGGGAACAAAACTATGATTACTCGTCGTGATTTTCTGAAAGTTACCGGAGTTGCAGCTGCTGCAGCTGCCCTGACCGCATGCGGCGGTTCTTCTTCCACCGCATCTTCTGCTGCTTCCGGCACTGCTTCTTCCGCAGCTTCTTCTGCTGTGGCTAAGCTGGACAAGGTGAAGGTGGCTGTGCCCAACGACACCACCAACGAGGCACGCGCCCTGACCCTGCTGGAGAAGAACGGCTTCTTTAAGCTGAAGGCTGATGCAGGCCTGACCGCAACCGCAAAGGACATCGAGGAGAACCCTCTGAATGTTTCCGTTGATGAGGTCGAGGCTGCTCAGGTGCCCAACGTCCTGCAGGACGAGGACTACGCCGTCATCAACTCCAACTACGCCATCTCCGCTGGTCTGGACCCCATGACCGATGCTCTGGCAATGGAGGACGGCACCTCTGCTTACGTCAACATTCTGGTCTGCAAGGACGGCAATCAGGAAGAGCCGAAGATCAAGGCTCTGGCCGCTGCTCTGCAGAGCCAGAAGGTGAAGGACTTCATGGATGAAAACTACAAGGGCGCTGTGGTGTCCGTTGTGGAGAACCCCACCGACGGCTATGACTCCTCTATCGACTACGATGCACTGAACGGCGAGACCGTCAGCTGCGCTGCTACTCCGGCTCCTCACTGCGAGGTTCTGGAGATCTGCAAGGACATTCTGGCCGAAAAGGGCATCACGCTGGATATTCAGGAGTACGACGACTACATCATTCCCAACAACATCGTTGAGGACGGCCAGTGCGATACCAACTATTTCCAGCATCAGCCGTATCTGGACGACTTCAATGCAGAGCACGGCACCCATCTGGTGACGGTTGCCGGCATCCATGTGGAGCCTATGGGCATCTACGGCGGCAAGCAGGACAGTCTGGCACCGATCGAGGGCTAAGCAAACTCCCCCAGTCACCTTGCGGTGACAGCCCCCTCGGGGAGGGGGCCTTTGCTTGACCGTTCTGTTTCAGGCTCCCTCCATGAGGGAGCTGGCAAACCCGCAAGGGTTTGACTGAAGGAGTTTATTCAACAGCAAGGAGCAATTTCTGTGATCGAGATCAAACATCTTTCCAAGACCTTCCAGATGAAGGACGGCGCGGTGAATGCGCTGAAGGACATCAACCTCACCATCCCGGATGGTTCCATTTATGGCATCATCGGCATGTCCGGTGCGGGCAAATCCACGCTGGTGCGCTGCATCAACCTGCTGGAACGCCCCACCGAGGGCAGCGTTGTGATCGATGGTACCGCTATGGAGACTTTAAATGCAGCCCAGCTGCGTGAGCGCCGCCGCGATATCACCATGATCTTCCAGCAGTTCAACCTGCTGATGCAGCGCAGCTGCCTGAAGAACATCTGCTTCCCCATGGAGCTGGCCGGTGTGAAAAAGGCGGATGCCGAAAAGCGTGCCAGAGAGCTGCTGGAAGTGGTGGGCCTGCCCGATAAGGCCAACGCCTACCCGGCACAGCTGTCCGGCGGCCAGAAGCAGCGCATTGCCATTGCCCGCGCACTGGCAACGGACCCCAAAGTTCTGCTCTGCGATGAAGCCACCAGCGCACTGGACCCCAACACCACCCATGCTATCCTGACCCTGATCAAGGACATCAACAAGAAGCTGGGCATCACGGTGGTGGTCATCACCCATCAGATGAGCGTTGTGGAAGAGATCTGCGATCACGTTGCCATTCTGGATGGCGGCGTCGTGGTGGAGGAGGGCTCCGTGCAGGAGATCTTCTCGAACCCCAAAACGCCCGCAGCAAGGCGTCTGGTGGCCCCCAATGGCGGCAGCGCTGCGCGGGACCTGTCCAGCTTTGCACCGGACGACCATGTGGTGCGCGTCACCTTCAACGGTTCGTCCACGGCAAAGCCGCTGGTGGCAAGCCTTGCCGCAGAAAAAGGCATTCTGGTGTCGGTACTCAGTGCCGACACCCGTGATCTGAGCGGCCAGTGCTACGGCTCCATGCTGCTCAAGCTGCCCACTGATGTGGAGCAGGCAAAGCAGGCTGCGGCCTATATGCGCGCCCAGCCCGGCATTACGGTAGAGGAGGTGACCGGCGAATGAGTATTGCAGATTACGGCTTTGCCATCTGGGAGACCTTTTATGTGACGGTCCTTTCCACCGCGTTTGCGCTGGTGCTGGGCCTGCCGCTGGGTGTGCTGCTGGTGGCCGGTGATAAGGACGGCATTCTGCCGCTGCCCGGCTGGCTGATGCACATTCTCAACATCGTTATCAACATCCTGCGCAGTGTTCCGTTCCTGATCCTGATGATCTGTGTATTCCCGCTTACCCGTGCCATCGTGGGCACCACGGTGGGTACCAAAGCCACCATCGTTCCGCTGGTGGTGGCAGCCTTCCCGTTCGTGGCACGTCTGGTGGAGACTAGCCTGCGCGAGCTGGACGAGGGCGTGGTGGAAGCGGCCCAGAGCATGGGCGCAACGCCGTTCCAGATCATTACCAAGGTGATGATCCCGGAATGCCTGCCCGGCCTGATCTCCAGCATGACCACCGCACTGACCACCATTCTGGGCTACTCGGCCATGTCCGGTGTCATTGGCGGCGGCGGTCTGGGCAAGATCGCTTTGTCCTACGGCTATTACCGCTACCAGACCGATATCATGATCGTGTGTGTCATTTTGCTGGTGCTGATGGTTCAGGTGTTCCAGACTTTGGGCACTGCTTGGGCCACCAGAAGCGATAAGCGGCTGCGGAAGTAACTCCTTCAGTCGCACTTCGTGCGCCAGCTCCCTCGGAGAGGGAGTCTCTGGCGAAGAGGAAAACTTTCCGGTATTGCCAAAGCCGAAAGGCTTTGACGGAAGGAGTCCTCTCCTTATTTTGCCCCCGAACGGGAACTAAAATTTAACGTTTCAATTCCCCGCCGGAGGCTGCAGCACTCCTGCGGGGAATTGTGCTATATGGACAAACCCAGTAAAGGAGTATGTAGTATGAATCGCGATACCATCTGTGTGCAGGGCGGTTACACCCCCGGCAACGGCGAACCCCGCCAGATTCCCATTATCCAGTCCACCACCTTCAAGTATGCCACCAGCGAGGACATGGGCAAGCTGTTCGATCTGGAAGCTGACGGCTACTTCTATTCCCGTCTGCAGAACCCCACCTGCGACCTTGTGGCTAAGAAGATCTGCGAGCTGGAAGGCGGCACGGCCGCAATGCTGACCAGCAGCGGTCAGGCTGCAAACTTCTTTGCCCTGTTCAATCTCTGCGAAGCAGGCGACCACATCGTGGCATCCAGTACCATCTACGGCGGCACCTTCAACCTGATCTCCGTCACCATGAAGAAAATGGGCATTGAAGCCACCTTTGTTGATCCGCTGTGCACCGAGGAAGAATTGAACGCCGCATTCCAGCCCAACACCAAGGTGGTGTTCGGCGAGACCATCGCAAACCCGGCCCTGACCGTGCTGGACATTGAGAAGTTTGCCAAGGCTGCTCACGCCCACGGTGTGCCGCTGATCGTGGACAACACCTTCCCCACGCCGGTCAACTGCCGCCCCTTTGAGTGGGGCGCGGATATCGTGACCCACTCCACCACCAAGTATATGGACGGCCACGGCGCAGTGCTGGGCGGTGCCATCGTGGACGGCGGTAAGTTCGACTGGATGGCCCATGCCGAGAAGTTCCCCGGCCTGTGCACCCCGGACGACAGCTACCACGGCATCACCTACGCCGAGCGTTTCGGCAAAGAGGGTGCCTTTATCACCAAGGCTACCGCGCAGCTGATGCGTGACTTTGGCTCCATGCAGTCGCCCATGAACGCCTACATGCTGAACCTCGGTCTGGAAAGCCTGCATGTGCGGATGCAGCGCCACTGCGCCAACGGCATGGCCGTGGCAGAGTTCCTTGAGAGCCATCCCAAGGTGGCCTACGTGAACTACTGCGGCCTGGAGTCCAGCCCGTACCATGCACTGGCGGAGAAGTATCTGCCGAACGGCAGCTGCGGCGTGGTCAGCTTTGGTCTGGCCGGCGGCCGTGAGGCTGCAAGCATCTTTATGAAGAATCTGAAGCTGGCAGCCATCGAGACCCATGTGGCCGATGCCCGCACCTGCTGCCTGAACCCTGCATCCAGCACCCACCGCCAGATGAACGATGAGCAGCTGAAAGCCGCCGGTGTGCCCGCAGAGCTGGTGCGCATGAGCTGCGGCTTGGAAAGCAGCGAAGACCTCATCGCAGATATTGCACAGGCGCTGGATAAGATCTAAAAGGTGAGTTCAGCAGCATCTATCGGTTCCGGCCCTTCTCGTAAAAACGCGTTTGGAGCGCCCCGCAGGGCGCGACAAACGCAAAATATAAAAATAAATTCCGCTGAAGATAGCCAGAGCGTCAGCGGAGGCTATTCTAAATCGTTAGGAGTACGAACTATGCCGCTGATCATCCCAAAGACCCTGCCTGCTTACGATGCCCTCTACAACGAAAATATCTTCGTCATGCATCGTGAGCGCGCCCTTGCCCAGCACATCCGCCCGCTGGAGATCCTGATCCTGAACCTGATGCCCACCAAGATCACCACCGAGACCCAGATCGCCCGTCTGCTGGCAAATACCCCGCTGCAGGTGCACATGACCCTGCTGCAGACGGCCAGCCATGCGGCGACCCACGTTTCGGCAGCACACCTCGAATCGTTCTATAAGAACTTCAACGAGGTGAAGAACAACCGTTACGACGGCATGATCATCACCGGCGCACCGGTGGAGACCATGGACTTTGAGCAGGTGGATTACTGGCCGGAGCTGTGCGAGATCATGGACTTCAGCGAGACGAATGTCTACTCCACCCTGCATGTGTGCTGGGGCGCGCAGGCGGGCCTGTATTACCACTACGGCGTGCACAAGCAGCTGCTGCCGGAAAAGATGTTCGGCGTGTTCGAGCACCGGGTCACCCGCCCGTCGAACCCTTTGGTGCGCGGCTTTGACGAGGTGTTCTATGCGCCCCACAGCCGCCACACCGGCATCAGCCGCGAGGATGTGGACAACTGTAAGGCTTTGCGCATCCTTGCCGAGAGCGATGTGGCCGGGCCCTTCCTCATGAGCACCGAGAACGGACGACAGATCTTTGTCACCGGCCACCCGGAATATGACAAATACACGCTGGATTCGGAGTACCGCCGCGATGTGGATAAGGGCCTGCCCATCCATGTGCCGGTGAATTACTACCCGGACGATGACCCGTCCAAACCGCCGCTGTTCCGCTGGCGTGCCCACGCCCACCTGCTGTATGAGAACTGGCTGAACTACTATGTCTACCAGAACACCCCCTATGATCTGGGCGAGATCCAGCGCGTAAAGCACGAATAAATGCAAAAGAAAACCGGTATTGCGTCAAAATTGCGCGATACCGGTTTTTATGCTATACTGTTCCTGCGGCCCTTCTCCATTCCCCTAACCGCGGAAAGGAGGTGGTAACCAATGGAAGCCTTCGTCTCATTTATACAGACTGTCGGAGCAGAGGTAGTTGCCTACTATCTGTGCAAGTGGCTTGACAGCCTGTTCTTCAAGGGCAGTAAGCACTAACCCAAGAAGCCCCCCGGTAGTATCAGTACCGGGGGGCTTTTGGTTTTTTCGTGGTAACCACGGAACAGGCCTTCATCTCATTGCCTATCTTTAGTATATGCAGTTTTGGGCAAAAGTCAAGCGATGAAATGCAAATTATTTTTTACGCCTTACCGGCTTTTTCTTGCGTACGCTGTAGCCAAAGGTGCCCAGCTTTTTGCCCAGTGCCAGATAGTCGCCGTGGCTGTAGACGATGAGCTTTGCCTTTTCGAGACACAGCTTGCCGTTTTCGTCCAGCAGGCTTTCGTCCACATCACAGGCCACCACTTCGGTAAGGAACAGGTCGTGGCTGCCCAGCGGGATCACCTGAGTTACCTTGCATTCCAGATTGACCGGGCTTTCTTCCAGAATGGGGCAGTCGGTCAGCACGCTGCCGGGGGCAGAATGCAGGCCGCAGGCGGCAAATTTATCCACATCACGGCCGCTTTTCACGCCGCACCAGTCCACCGAACGCACCAGCGCTTCGGTGGGCAGATTGATGGCAAACTGTCCGCTTTCCTGAATGAGGTGGTGGCTGTAGCGCTCCGGCCGAACGCTGATGGACACCATGCTGGGCTGGGTGCAGATGGTGCCCGTCCAGCCGATGGTGATGAGATTGGGCTTTTCCAGCCCGCCGCAGGACACCAATACCGGCGGTTCCGGGTTCAGCAGGGTGCTGCCCCGCCAGCTCTGTTTGCTCATCCGTGATACTTCCTTTCGTAGGGTGCCCAGGTGCGCTCACTGATGATGTAGCGCGGGCGGGCTTTCGTCTCCATATAAATTTTGCCGATATACTCGCCGATCACGCCTAAGCACACCAGCTGCACGCCGCTCATGAAGCAGACGATGCACACGATGGAGGCCCAGCCGGCCACGCTGCTGCCCATGGCGGCGCACACGATGGCCCAGATGACTCCGATAAAGCTGATCAGGCTCACAAAGATGCCAGATCCGGTAATAAGGCGGATGGGCTTGTTGGAAAGGCTGGTGATGCCGTCAAAGGCCAGTGCCAGCATCTTGCTCAGGGGGTAGTGGCTCTCACCGGCAAGGCGCTCATGGCGCTCGTAGGTGACAACATCGCTCTTGAAGCCAACCAGCGGCACCATGCCGCGCAGGAAAATGTTCACTTCCCTGTAGTCGGCAAAGCTTTCCAGCACACGGGTGCTGATGAGGCGGTAGTCTGCGTGGTTGAACACGATGTCTGCGCCCAGAGCGTTCATCACATGGTAAAAGCCCTCGGCGGTGAAGCGCTTGAAGAAGGTGTCTGTATCGCGGCGGCTGCGCACGCCGTAGACCACCTCGGCACCGTCCAGATACTTTTTAACCATCTCGTCCATGGCGTTGATGTCGTCCTGACCATCGCAGTCGATGGAAATGGTAACATCGCAGGTGCCGCTGTGCAGTGCCTCCATCAAGCCTGCCAGCACGGCGTTCTGGTGGCCGCGGTTACGGCTCTGGGAAATGCCGATGTAGTGCTCGTCCTGTGCGGCAAAACTCTGGATCAGTTCCCATGTCTTGTCTTTGGAGCCGTCGTTCACGAACAGCACCCGGCTCTTCTCACTCACAAGGCCCTGTGCGGCAAGGCCGCTGATCTTTTCCAGAAACATGGGAGCTGTAATGGGCAGCACCTGCTCCTCGTTGTAGCAGGGGATCACGATCCATAAAATCGGTTTTGACATATTTAAAAATACTCCTATATTAAAAATAACAAGATGATGCCGCTGACGGTTACGGCCTTCCAGTGAAAAAGAGTTTTAGAAAAATCCGTAGATTTTTCTAAAACGCAAATATAAAAATAAAATTTCAGCTGAATACAGCCAAAGCGCACGCGGCGGCTATTCAAATGGTCACTGTACCATTTGCTTCAGTACCGCAGGCTCCAGCAGCTTGAAGCTGCTTTTGTAGGTGTCCAGCAGGCCGTCCCGCTGCATCTGGCTCAGCTCGCGGGAGAGAGCGCTGCGGTCGCAGTTCAGGTAATCTGCCAGCTGGATGCGGGAGAACGGGATGCTGAAGGTCAGGCTGCCAGCCCGCTCGGCTTCACTGAGCAGATAGGCGCACACTTTGGCCCGCAGGCTTTTGAGCACCAGCAGGTCGATGCGGCGGGAGAGGGAAAAATATTTATCGCTGATGGTGCGCACCAGATTGCGCAATGTCTGCTGGTGCGCCGGACTGCCATCCGAAAGCAGCAGCCGCTCGTAGGGAATCAGCAGCACCTCGCAGGGCACCGAAGCCATCACCGTGACCGGGCTTGCCAGACTGGAACCGCTCAGCACATCGCCGAACACGCCGCCCGGTTCCATGTGGGTGATGGGAATGCGCGCACCCTGCGGCCCGGGACGGTAGGCTTCCAGCTCACCGGACAGCACGATGCCTACCCTGCGGTTGGGTTCGCCTGCCAGAACAAGCGCTTCGCCTTTGCCATAGCTGCGCATAACGGCACCCAGCTGAGCCAGCAGGGTCTGCAGCTCTTCAGGGGTCAGACCATTGAATAAAGAGGTGGAGCATAACAGCGGAAGAAAGTTTTTCATCACAATTCCGTGGGAAAGATCCGGCTTCCCACAGCCCTCCTGCAATTCCGTTGCACACGCAACGGTATTTTTGACTCTATTATAGTAAACTTAGACCCGCAAAGCAAATGATTTTGCAAATTTGCCTTGTAAAAAATATGAAAAGACCGACCCATGGTTCTGTGCAAAATTTTCAGGCACAAAACGGCGCGGTCTTGTGAGGAAAGAGGGAACCCCGCATGAAAAAACTGACATCCATGCTGCTGGCTCTGGCCCTTGTGCTGAGCCTTGCCGCCTGCGGCGGCGCAGCATCCGGCTCCACTGCTTCCAGCGCTGCCTCCGGCGAAGCCGTCTCCGAAGCCGCTTCCAGTGAGGAAGCAAAGGAACTGTCCACCACCGATGCTTTGCGCATTGCCGGCCTGAAAGGCCCCACCACTATGGGCCTTGTCAACCTGCTGAGCATGGAAGAGGATGGCACCGCTTCCATGGATTACGACCTGCAGCTTTACGGCGCTGCCGATGAGATCGTGCCGCTGCTGATGAAGGGCGAGCTGGACATGGCTGCCATCCCGGCAAATCTGGCCGCCACCCTGTATCAGAAGACGGAGGGCGGCATTCAGGCTGTGGCCGTCAACACGCTGGGCGTGCTGTACGTAGTGGAAAAAGGCGGCGATACGATCCAGTCCATGGCAGACCTTGCAGGCCGTACCATCCTGTCCACCGGCAAGGGCACCACGCCGGAGTACGTGCTGCGCTATCTTCTGAACGCCAACGGCATCGACCCGGACAAGGACGTGACCATTGAATACTACAGCGAGGCCACCGAGGTTACGGCCCAGATGGCCAATACCGAGGATGCCATTGCAGTTCTGCCCCAGCCCTATGTGACTGCAGCCGGCCTGCAGGACGACACCCTGCGTGTGGCCCTCGACCTGACCGAGGAATGGAACAAGGTTGCGGTTACCCAGCTCATCACCGGCGTGACCGTGGTGCGCAAGGAGTATGCCGAGGAACACCCGGATGTTGTGGCCGCATTCCTTACCGACTACGCCAAGAGCGTGGAAGCTGCCAACACCGATCTGGACGGCACTGCCGCTCTGTGCGAGGAGCAGGGTGTTGTGGCCAAGGCTGCCATTGCCAAGAAGGCCCTGCCCAACTGCAACATCGTCTGCCTGACCGGCGACGAGCTCAAGACCAACGCATCCGCTTATCTGCAGGTGCTGTTTGATGCCGACCCCAAGGCAGTGGGCGGCGCAATGCCCGGCGACGATTTCTACTGGACTGCCGAGTGATTTCTCAATAAGCCATCTCTCCGGCCGCTGTGCGATTGGTACGCACGGCGGCTTTTTTGTTTGCACAAAATGCTTGTATCCCAGCTTTTGTGCTCCCTGCACAAATTTAAAGACAAATTTTTGTGAACGAAAATGAATGAAATTGACTGAAAGTGATTGATTTTGGTGCTGTATTTGCTATAATAAAGATGCAATCAACCAGAACAACGCACAAACGGTCATAAACCGTCAAAGATAAGATCAAACCAAAGGAGAGGATGCCGATGCTGGCAGAAGAACGCTTCAGCCTGATCATGGAACAGCTGAACCGCAAGCGCACCGTGACGGTGCAGGAACTGTGCGAGGCGCTGAACACCAGCGAATCCACCATCCGGCGCGACCTGACCGAACTGGACCGGCTGGGCAAGCTGAACAAGGTGCACGGCGGTGCCACCCTGCCGGACAGCCGTTTTCTGGCGGATGAACCCACCATGGAGGCCAAGGAGTCGCAGGCTGTGGAGCAGAAGCGCAGCATCGCGCAGGCGGCGGCAAAGCTCATCAACGCCGATGATTTTGTGTTCATCGATGCAGGCTCCACCACGCTGGAGCTGGTGCGTGCACTGGCGGGGGATGCCCTCAAAGCCAGCTATGTGACCAACGGCGTGGCCCATGCCCGGGCACTGGCCCGAAAGGGCTGCCGGGTGTATCTGCCCGGGGGACTGCTGCGGCCCGAGACCGAAGCCATTGTGGGTGTACCCACAGTCACCAGCCTGCAGCGCTACAATTTTACCAAGGCGTTCATGGGTGCCAACGGTGTGGCGCTGGATGCCGGTTTTACCACGCCGGACCCCGAGGAAGCTGCCGTGAAAGCAGCGGCAGTGCACCGTGCACGGGAAGCCTGGTTCCTTGTGGATGATGCCAAGTTTTCCCGCATCTACCCGGCAGTCATTGCCGACCTGCAGGGCGGTGCCATTCTCACCAACCGCTGCCCCAACCCCAAATACAAACAATTCACGCTGGTAAAGGAGACGGAAGTATGATTTATACCGTAACATTCAACCCGGCCATTGACTATGTGGTGCGTTTGGATGCACCGCTGGAAGTAGGCGAGGTGAACCGCGCCAAAGGCGAGGACTGCGTGCTGGGCGGCAAGGGCATCAATGTGTCCGGTGTGCTGGCACAGCTGGGCTGCGAGAGCGTGGCGCTGGGCTTTGTGGCCGGTGAGACCGGCGCATGGCTGGAACGCGGTCTTGCTGCACAGGGCTTAAAGACCGATTTTGTGCATCTGGAACAGGGCATGACCCGCATCAATGTCAAGATCAAGGCAGGGCAGGAGACCGAGCTGAACGGCGCGGGCCCCGACATTCCGGAGAGCGCCATGCAGGAGCTGGAAAAGAAGCTGGACAGCCTGAACGAGGATGATATCCTCATTCTGGCGGGCAGCATCCCGGCAAGCCTTTCGCAGGATACCTACGAGCGGCTGCTGGCCCGGCTGCAGGGCAGGGGCGTGCGTGCTGTGGTGGATGCCACCCGCGACCTGCTGGTGAACGTGCTGCAGTACCACCCCTTCCTCATCAAGCCCAATAACCACGAGCTGGGCGAGATCGTGGGCAGGGTGCTGACTACGGACGAAGAGATCATTGCTGCGGCCCGCACCCTACAGCAAAAGGGCGCTCGCAACGTGCTGGTAAGCATGGCGGGCGACGGTGCCCTGCTGGTGGACGAAAATGGCGAGGTGCACCGCATCGGCTGCCCCAAGGGCAAGGTCGTAAACAGCGTGGGCGCAGGCGACAGCATGGTGGCCGGCTTTGTGGCTGGCTGGATGCAGACCCGGAGCTATTCCTTTGCACTGCGTCTGGGCACAGCCTGCGGCAGTGCAACGGCGTTCAGCCTTGGCCTTGCCACCAAAGAAAAAATCGACGAACTGATGAAGGAAATCTGATCCTCTGTGACGGAGAGGGTTGCAGTTATACAGGAAGGGAGAAAAATCATGCGTATTACGGAATTATTCACCGCGCAGTCCATCGCACTGGATGAGGCTCTGACCGATCAGGAGCAGATCATCAGCCGTCTGGTGGAGCTGCAGGCCACCCATGGCAACATCACGGACAAGGATGCCTACAAAAAGGCCCTTTATGCCCGTGAGGCGGAGGGCTCCACCTATGTGGACAACGGCATCACAGTGCCCCACGCCAAGACCAATGTAGTCACCCGGCCCAGTCTGGCGGCGCTGCGGCTGAGCAGCCCCGTGCAGTACAATGCCGAGGACGACGGTACCACCGACCTGCTGTTTGCCATTGCGGCCCCGGAAAACGGCAGCCTGCATGTGGACATGCTGGCCCGTATGATGCAGATGCTGATGAACGAGGACTTTGTAGAAAAGCTGAAGGCCGCAAAGACCCCGGCAGAGTTCCTTGACTGCATCGATGCACAGGAGGAGGCTCAGTTCGGCGCGGAGAGCTTCACCCAGCAGGAGATCCCCCAGAGCGGCTACCGCATTCTGGCCGTGACCGCCTGCGTCAACGGCATCGCCCACACCTATATGGCAGCGGAAGCCCTGACCAAGGCCGGTGACAAGCTGGGTCTGCCCACCAAGGTGGAGACCAATGGCTCGGATGGAGCAAAGAACATCCTCACCAGAGAAGAGATCGCAAACTGCGACGGCATCATCGTGGCAGCAGAAAAGAAGGTGGAGACCGCCCGCTTCGACGGCAAGCCGGTGCTGTTCACCCGGGTGGACGATGGCATCCACAAGCCGGAGGAGCTCATCAAGAAGATCGTGCACGGCGAGGTGCCTGTTTACCACGCCGAGGGCGGCGCACAGGCCGCCGAGGATGCTTCCGGCAAGGACAGCTTTGGCCGCGCTCTGTACAAGAACCTGATGAACGGTGTCTCCCACATGCTGCCCTTCGTGGTGGGCGGCGGCATCATGATCGCACTGGCGTTCCTGCTGGACGATTACACCATCGATCCCTCCAACTTTGGCATGAACACCCCGGTTGCTGCCTTCTTTAAGACGGTGGGCAGCGCAGCCTTCGGTTACATGCTGCCCATCCTGTCTGCCTTCATCGCCATGTCCATCGCGGACCGTCCGGGTCTGGCGGTCGGTTTTGTGGGCGGTGTGCTGGCCATGAACGGCACCAACTTTGCAGGCATTGCAGCGGGTGAGACCACCGGTGTTTCCGGCGGCTTCCTTGCTGCACTGCTGGCCGGTTTTGCTGCAGGCTACATCGTCGAGCTGCTGAAAAAGATCACCGAAAAGCTGCCTGCCAGCCTGAATGGCATCCGTCCCATGCTCATCTACCCGCTGGGCGGTATGCTCATCCTCGGCGCGGTGATGTGCGGCATCAACCCGGTCATGGGCATGATCAACACTGCCATGACCGATTGCCTGAACGCCATGGGCGGCACCTCCAAGGTGCTGCTGGGTGCCATCGTGGCCGGTATGATGAGCATTGATATGGGCGGCCCCTTCAACAAAGCAGCTTATGTCTTTGGCACGGCAGCCCTTGCCTCCGGCAACTATGAGGTGATGGCCGCTGTCATGGTAGGCGGCATGGTTCCTCCCATCGCCATCGCCCTGTCCACCACCTTCTGCCCCAAGAAGTGGACTGCCGACGAGCGCCGCAACGGCATCGTGAACTACGTCATGGGCCTGTGCTTCGTCACCGAGGGTGCGATCCCTTATGCAGCAGCAGATCCGCTGCGCGTCCTGCCCAGCTGCGTGGCCGGTGCAGCGGTGGCCGGTGCGCTCTCCATGACCTTCGGCTGCGCTCTGCGTGCACCGCACGGCGGCATCTTCGTGTTCCCAGTCGTGGACCATACCGCTCTGTACTGTGTGGCGCTGGCTGTGGGCAGCGTGCTGGGTGCTGTGATCCTGAGCCTGCTCAAGAAAAACCGTACCGACGCAGAATAAACGCCATCCCTTCCATATTCGAGATACTTCATAAAGCTGCAGCAAGCCCCCGGGGAGACCCGGGGGCTTGCTGCATTACGCAGGATCGCGCGAAGGATCAGAAGGATAAAAAGAAAAAGTAACCGCCCACGACTTCCAATCCAATCAGATATAACATGATACACCCGCTGTCAAAAACGCGGCAAGAACCATTTTCACAAAAAATGCAGCAAAGAACAGCGCGAAACACCGCATTTGCTGGAAAAAACTTTGAAGCCGCCCTTTTGGATTGCACCCGGTTTTTGAGTGTGGTATACTGTTTCTGTTATGGAAAAGTTCCGGTGCGGTGTGCCGGGCACAGCAAAGAGGAAAAAGGAAACGAACGATGAAAATTGGATTTGACAACGACAAATATCTCTCGATGCAGTCAGAACATATCCGCGAGCGCATCAAGAAATTTGACAACAAGCTCTATCTGGAATTCGGCGGCAAGCTGTTCGATGATTACCACGCGTCCCGCGTACTGCCGGGCTTCCAGCCCGATTCCAAGCTGCAGATGCTGCTGCAGCTGAAGGATCAGGCCGAGGTGGTCATCGTTATCAGCGCCGAGGACATCATCAGCAACAAGATCCGCGGTGACTACGGCATCACCTACGATCTGGATGTGCTGCGCCTGATCGATGCCTTCCAGGAAGTAGGCTTGTATGTGGGCAGCGTGTGCGTGACCAAGTACGCCGCTGCACCGGAGGTGGAGGCCTTTGAAAAGCGGCTGAACAGTCTGGGCATCCGCACCTTCCGCCACTACAAAATTCCCGGCTATCCCAACGATGTGGCCCGCATCGTCAGCGACGAGGGCTACGGCAAGAACGATTACATCGAGACCCAGCGCCCGCTGGTGGTCATCACGGCCCCCGGCCCCGGAAGCGGCAAAATGGCTACCTGCCTTTCCCAGCTGTACCATGAGTACAAGCGCGGCGTGAAGGCCGGTTACGCCAAGTTCGAGACCTTCCCCATCTGGAACATTCCCCTCAAGCACCCGGTGAATCTGGCCTACGAGGCTGCTACAGCCGACCTGAACGATGTGAACATGATCGACCCGTTCCATCTGGAAGCCTACGGCGTGACCACCGTCAACTACAACCGCGATATTGAGATCTTCCCGGTGGTGAACGCCATGTTTGAGCTGATCGCTGGCAAAAGCCCGTATAAGTCCCCCACGGACATGGGCGTGAACATGGCAGGCAACTGCATCGTGGACGATGCGGTCTGCCGCGAAGCCTCCCGCAAGGAGATCCTGCGCCGCTACTTCAAGTGCCTGTGTGAGCAGAAGATCACCGGCACGGTCAAGGAGACCGAGCGCTACAAGCTGGAACTGCTGATGAATCAGGCCGACCTGACCGTGGGCCAGCGCGAAGTGGAAAAGCAGGCTCATGCCCGCAGCGAGAGCACCGGCGGGGCCCCTGCTGCCGCCATTGAGCTGCCGGACGGCACCGTTGTTACCGGCAAGACCGGTCCGCTGCTGGGTGCAGCAGCATCTGCTCTGATGAATGCTCTCAAGGTGCTGGCCGGTATCCCGCAGGAGACCGACCTTGTGAGTGCGGCTTCCATTGAGCCCATCCAGACCCTCAAGACCAACTATCTGGGCGGCAAGAATCCCCGCCTGCACACCGACGAGATCCTGATCGCGCTTTCCAGCTCGGCTGCTTCCAACGAGCAGGCTGCAGCGGCCATGCATCAGCTGCCCAACCTCAAGGGCTGCGATGTGCACTCCACCGTGCTGCTTTCGGGTGTGGATACCAGCACCCTGAACCGGCTGGGAATGTACCTGACCTGTGACCCCGTTTACGAGGAAGAGGACCGCAAGTACCACAAGCAGTAAATTATACAAAAAACAAAACAGGCGCATCCAAAGGCCGAAAGGCTGGCGGATACGCCTGTTTTTCATTGGTTCAGATGCCGGTAAAATAAGGTCTGTACTTTTCTGCGTACAGCTGGGTGCCCATGCGGCGCAGGCCGCCGTACAGGTGCCGCCGGATCAGCGGTTCAATGGCATCCAGATCTTTTTCCCGGATCACACGCAAAATTTCCCGGTGCTCGCTCAGCACATCCGGCACATTGTTGGCCCGCACCACATCCAGACGGGTAAAGCGGGAATAATCCGGCTGCGGCTTTGTCAGGTTCTGCCAGATGTACCACTTGTTCATGCTGCAAAACCAGATGGCGTGCATTTCCAGATCCAGCGTCAGGAAGGCATTGATATCCACATTGTCCGGGTCGGTCATGGTCTGGGCCATCTCTTCCAGCAGGTCATATTTGTGCTTGATTTCGATGTACTCTTTGGGCGAACAGACCTGAATGAAATCGCGCAGCACCGTGCTTTCAACGGCTGTGCGCTGGTACACGATCTGATCCACGATATCCAGATTGATGGGGGTGACGATGGTGCCCTTGCAGGGAATGATCTGCACAAAGCCGTTCTGTTCCAGCCGCTGCAGGGCAGCGCGCACCGGTGTGCGCGAAATGCCGAACCGTTTGCACAGCTGATTTTCGCTGATGGTCTCTCCGGGCTTGATCTTCAGCGTAACGATCTCATATTCCAGCGTCTGGTAGATGTCCTCCGGATGCAGCTGTTCAGCCATGTGCTCACACTCCATTTACATAGTTGATGATAAGACATTTCTATTTTAGCCTGCCAAAAAGAGATTGTCAACGTATGAGAATGAAGTATACAATAGCCTGTATACAAGTATAGGAAAAGCTCCAAAATTTATCATATCTGACAAAAATTGATATATCAGATGAAAATGAACGGGATTGTGTCATCAGATTGTAACATCTTTCACGAGAAACGGATAAGATTGTTAGTTATGCACAAAGAAACTTTACGAAGTTGGTGAAGTTTGGCTCTTATGCGGATGTGAATTTTCTGTTACGATTAGCGTGCAATGAAAATGCTGTATACAGGGGCCGCCAAAAACTTTGCTAGCGTATAAGGCAAAAAGGCACCCCTGAAACAAGGAGGAAGAAGATTATGAAAAAGATCTCTCGTCGCAATTTCCTGAAGGTGTCTGGTGCAATGGCAGCTGCAGGTGCTCTGGCAGCCTGCGGCGGTTCCGGTGCATCCACTCCGGCTGCTTCCGGCGCAGCATCCACCAGCACTGCAGCAAGTGCCGCAGCAGCCGGTGAGGACAAGTTTGCATCTCTGGGCGACTTCACCATGACCGTGGGTCATGCACAGCCCGAAGGCAACCCCCGCTTTGTTTCCATGGAGCAGTTTGCCGCCGATGTGGCAGAGGCCACCAACGGCCATGTGAAGATCGAAGTTTACGGCAACGGCCAGCTGGGCACCGAGAAGGAGATGCTGGAGCAGGTCGTGGCCGGCACCGTGCAGGGCATGCGCGGCGGTCAGTTCGACTTCAGCCCCCGTCTGCTGATGTTCACCCTGCCCTTCCTGACCAACACTCGTGCGCAGGTCACGGCTCTGCTGCAGAGCGATCTGGCACAGAAGGTGTGCGCTGAGGCCGAAGGCGAGACGGGCACCGTCATCATCAACCTGTGCGATGCAGGCGGCTACCGCCAGTTCTCCAACTCCAAGCACCCCATCAAGGCTCCCGCAGACCTGAAGGGCCTGAAGATGCGCACCAACGGTATGAAGACCATTGACATGACCTTCCAGGCAATGGGTGCTACCACCACTACCATCCCGTACTCCGACCTGTACATGGGCCTGAAGACCGGCGTTGCAGACGGTCAGGAGAACCCCTGGGTCAACGTAGAAGGCATGAAGTTCTATGAAGTGCAGAAGTACTTCACCGAGGTCAACTACCAGTTCCATCCGGACCCCTTCTATGTGAACGCAGCATGGTGGAACGGCCTGCCCGAGGAGTACCGCGATATCATTACCGAGTGCGCCACCAAGATGGGCGAGTACAACGACGAGCTGATCGACAAGAACTCCAGCGCCGCAAAGCAGACCATCGTGGATTCCGGCTGCGAAGTCTACGAGCCCTCTGCCGATGAGCTGAAGGCCTTCCAGACCGCTGTGCAGTCCGTGTACGACCAGTGTGTCACCGAGGGCATCTGCACCGCCGACGAGATCAAGGAGATGCAGGATATCGTCGCAAAGGCATAAGCAGAAACGACCAAAGGCAAAAACGGCCATGTTACGGTAAAGGCGAGAGGGCAGCCTGCGGGCTGCCCTCTGCTGTAACAGGCCAATGGAAAAAGTTGTAAAATAACCGAAAGGGGCTGAGCACCATCGAAAAGCTGAAAAAAATCGGCAAGAAGCTGTTTGACATATACTTTACCATCGGCGTGATCGCCATGGCACTGCTGGCAGCTCTTGTGATCTTTACCGTTATTGCGCGCTACTGCTTCTCCCTGAGCTGGAAGCAGCTGGCAGAGTTCAACACCACCCTGTTTGCATTTACCACCTTCTGGGGCATGGGCATCAACGTGATTAAGGACGAGCACGTCATGATCGACATCCTTTACGACGGTGTCAAGCCTGCCCGCAAGCGCTGGCTGGCTATCGTCAATTACCTCATCGTGCTGGCTGTGGTGCTGGTGTTCACCTATCAGGGCTTCAAGTATGTGGGCGTTGCCGGTAAGCAGATCAGTCAGGGCATGGAGATCCCCATGATGTATATGTACGGCATCATGCCGGTGTGCGGCATCATCTGTGCCATCTGCGTCGTGATCAAGATCATCACCCTGTACAAGGCCGATATTTCCTACTTTGCGCCCAAGAATCAGGCGCTGAGCCGTGACGACGCATAAGCGGAAAGGGGAGAATACACAACTATGGCAATGCTCATCCTTCTGGTGCTGCTGATCTTCTTTGCCGCGCTGGGCATCCCGCTGGCTTTCGCCATCGGCGCTTCCTGTGTGACTTACATCCTGATTTATACTTTTTCTCTTTTTTGCCTCGTGTTGCCAATTTGGATTTCTCCTTTCTATCCGTATATGTAACAGTGGGCTGCTCGCACAGC
>ULVZ01002797.1_pt1 | contig 23845 bp, 19 predicted proteins | sample 1959901 | NCBI WGS metagenome assembly ULVZ01 (sample SAMEA4835800, study PRJEB28245) | human gut metagenome | biome: gut microbiome; material: fecal sample | place: Denmark | collected 2008 | reverse complement strand
TAATTGCGGACATTTCAGTACCATATTCCTTAATCAAAGGAATTGTTGACGAATTGATGACTGTTCTTTTGAAGGGAGAATTATATCCGTTTGCTTCTTTATATATTAAAGCTGGTGAAGGTGGAACTCCAACGACATCGGTAAGTGAATATTATTCTGGAGGTTCTATTCCTTTTATTAAGATTGAAGACTTGTCTTGTAAACACCTGACAATCAACAAGGATTTTATAACAGAACTGGGCATGCAAAAATCATCAACATGGCTTATTCCATCGAAGTCTGTTATATACTCTAATGGTGCTACCATAGGTGCAATATCTATAAATGAATACCCAGTTTGTACCAAGCAAGGTATATTGGGCATTGTTCCGAAGACAAATATCAGTGTGGAGTATTTATATTTGCTGATGTCTTCCTCCTACTTCTCAAAAGAAGTAAGCAGAATTATTACAGAGGGAACTATGAAAACCGCATATCTTAAAGACATCAATCATATCAAATGCCCATTGCCATCTATGGCGCAACAACAGAATATTACAAACTTAACATCCTTAATAGAGGAGAAACTTTCTATAGAACAGGACCGTTTAAGATCCTTGAATCTACAGAAACAATATCTATTGCGCACGATGTTTATATAAACAACATATGCAATAGGTAAGACTTTTGTGCGCTTAGTGATATAATAAGATTTTGCTCTACAACTAACTTTTGCTCAATGCTATGCAGCAATGACGCAATCCTTATCTGATTTTCAATGGATGGGCAGAATATTTTTGCTTTCCCATAATCCTTGAAGTAAATGTGAGGAATAGCCATTCCTGTTATATATGGAGCGAAATTGAACGCCATAAGTGCATAATAGAGGTAAAGAACTGAGTGCTTTTCTTTAGCTGTTAGGTAGTTGAGTGTCCCTATTACAGAAAAATGGTCATTAACATAAGACAATGAGCCAACGCCAGAGCCGTCTTTGACTATTAAAATTGACTCACCATTATAAGCATAGCTGTTCGTATAGCCAATAAGCCCTGTGGCACCATATACAGGATATGAGCCTGTTGCAAATACACAATTTTCTTGCAAAGCGGACGAATGACATTCAAGGCAATCACACAAGCATAGATTAGGAGTTCCTGACTGTGTAAGTTTTGCTGCAAATCCTTTGATTAAGGATTGCAGTTTCTCAATGATTTTGTTTTGGGTGGCGATGCGCTCGTCCAACAGATTAAGAAAGTAACCTATTTTGTCTTGTTCATCTCGACACGTTGTGTAATTAGGCAACTTCTCAAAATTGGATTTGGAAAGTATTGGGACGGCTTGTACACCCACTTCTGACAAATAACGAGGAAAAGCTCGACAAATAGCATAGTAAACGAAGTCACTATTACTTTTGTCATTGACTACGATCGAATTAATTTGTTGATTTGAGGACATTGTTTCTGTTGCCATTCCCATCTTTCCAATTGTTGAGCCAATGCAAGTAACTAAAACACTCCCTTTTGGAATATTCCTTGTTTTCTTAAATCCAGACAAAGATAACTTGTTCTTTGTATAAATAATATTCTTATTGATGCCTAAATCAGCAGGAGAAGCCCATAAATATGAACCATTTTCGTAGTACTCTGCATGACTTGTAGGTGGGGTGTTCCCTGTAACTACTTCTCCATAGTCTTGAATTGAACATTTCTCCCACTCCTCACTAAACTCCGGGAATCTCAAATGGGGAACATCATACATTATATTTCTCTAATTATAGACACCTATCATTTATCAAACAATATGAGCAACAAAACAATTAGAGAAATTGTGGTAGCTTGGATAGAGTACAAGCGACCCTACGTGAAGCAGTCTACAATGGCGGCTTATGTGTTAATCTTGGAGAACCACATCATTCCGTATTTCGGTAACACTGATTCACTCCATGAAAAGGAAGTGCAAGAATTCGTCTTGCAGAAATTGGGAAGTGGGCTAAGCACAAAATCTGTTAAGGACATTCTGATAGTCCTCAAAATGGTAATGAAGTTCGGGGTCAAGAACGAATGGATGAACTATTACGAATGGGATATTAAGTATCCTACATCCTCAGTAAACAAAGAACTTGAAGTGCTATCTGTTGCCAATCACAGAACAATTCTGAACTACATTCAAGGTCATTTCACTTTTGCAGGGCTTGGCATTTATATTAGCCTTAGCACAGGGCTACGCATCGGAGAGATATGTGCTTTGAAATGGAGCGACATCAATGTAACTGATGGTACGATAACCGTCAGTCGCACCATTGAACGTATCTACATCATGGAGGGTGAGAAAAAGCATACAGAACTTGTCATCAATTCACCTAAAACGAAGAACTCTTGTCGTGAGATACCCATGAGCAAGGAACTTCTTACGATAATTAAGCCTCTGAAGAAAGTAATCAATGATGATTTCTATGTACTAACCAATGATGAGCGTCCTACAGAACCACGCACTTACCGCAATTACTACAACAAACTGATGACCAAGCTCGGTATCCCCAAATTGAAATATCACGGTCTTAGGCACAGCTTCGCAACGCGTTGTATTGAAGCAGGATGCGATTATAAGACGGTAAGTGTTCTCTTGGGACACTCCAACATTTCAACAACGCTCAATCTCTATGTTCATCCCAATATGGAACAGAAGAAGCGTTGCATTGCCAAGGTATTCAAATCATTGAAGAAATAAGGATTTTGTAGAGCGAAGAAGTATATAGTTATTTCTTCGCTCTCACTACAGGCTCTAAAATAATATCATAGCAAATTTGTGCAAACGAAAAAAGGAGAGGAAAATCCCCTCCTTACTCTCAAATCATGTATCAGACATTCAAATCATTCAGTGCCAGTGCGTAATTGTGTCCGCAAAGGTCTTTCCTGACAAGTTTCAAACTGAGCGTCTGGTAATAGCCGTATTCATCACCTTCCGTGCAGAGATACTTGTAACCATAACGTGGCATGTACTCCTTGAAGAAGCGAGCCAAATCCTTCAGGTTTTCTTCTTGGTTCTTCTTGAAGTTGCTACGCACGATGATGATGCTCCAGTCGGGGAAGTTGCCCACACCGTTGCTGTACTCCCAGAAGCGAATGTAGCAGTCTAAATCACGCTCACTGATGTTCACGCAAAAGCCATTGGCATTTTGCATCACGCTACAACTGTTTCTGTAGCCGAACTTCTCACACAGGTAGAGATTGAAATCACAAATCAAATCTTTTTGTAACATAATTGATAAAGTTTAAATTGTTAATAAATTGGTTATAAATGAAAGCCTCGCTTGCGCTTAGCTTTTTTCTTCTTCATTAGGCGGTTGAACTCGGCTTCTTCAGCGGCAGTGGCATCATAAGATGAACTGCCGTTTAGCAGACCGAGACTAATGCCTGCTCCTTCATCAAGATGAGAAACGCTTTGCTGCGCCTCTGCCTCTTCATGCTTAGACTTCTGTTGAACTGATTCTAACAAGGATGCACAAGCATTCTCTTCCAATCGGTTGTCAATGTTCATGTAGCTGAACTCACGACCGACTTTTGAGCCTGAGAACGAGAAACCATCATACTCAAACTTGACACCTTGAATTTCACGTGTCGTCCGACTGACTTTGAACTTCATATCAATGTCCCGGTCAGCAAGAGCGTCTTTCAGTTCGTTCCAACTCTTGGCATTAGGCAGTTCTTCTTTCAATGCTTTATAGATTTCGTGCTTTGCCCGATCGTATGGGCGCAGCCGTTCCTCATTGATATGGTCTTTACCATTGGCAAAGTGTAGTCGGTATTTTGCCGTCAGCATTTTGCAGACCTTCTCATTCCTACGGAAGTCGTTCTTATCACTAATCGTCTTGCCATCATTGTCCACACGATTGAAGACAATGTGGCAATGTGGATGCTCACGGTCGATGTGTCGGGCAACGATGTATTGCGTATTCAGAATGCCCATCAGCTTCATGTAGTCATGAGCGATTTGCAACATCAGCCCATCATCGTGTTTCAAGCGGTCGCTATCTTCAGGAGAGAAGTTGAGCGAGCTGTGTCCGACAATATTCTTTACCTTGTCGTTGAGCAACGATTGCAACTCGAATTGCTCTGCCATCTGTTCGGGTGTTCCATCCACTCCGACAGCCTCCAACAACTTGGACTTTTCTTCCTTAAGGACGTAGCAAACGCACCCGCTGAACGATGTTCCTTTCGTTTGTTTACCTATCATCTTTCAGTCGTTTTATAAGTTGGTTAATACGTTCCGCCATCTCTTCGCATCGCTTGGCAACAGCAGAGAAGCCATAGGTGTTTGCCTGCCTAGCCAACTGGTTTAGATTGGTGCTTTCGCCAATTAACTGACGGATGATGTAGATATGCTCTTGTGAGATTCGTTCACGTACCGAACCGTTCTCGATGAACGAGCGGATGACTTCACTTTGAGTCCGTTTAGTCCGTCTGCAAATTGCGCCGAGCAATGCGTACTGCATATCTGTCAGGCGGAGTGTTATCGTATATTTCTTTTCCATTTTGATTCTGTTTTTAGTGAATAATTTGTGACCATCGGGAGCCGTCTCCTCAGACTTTTTGAGGAGCAAGTGGTCGGGGAATGTAATACACCGACATTAACTTGCTACAGTAAAAAAGTCTCTATTTTTCTCCCTACCGGTTATAGTCTAAAACCTCGTTTCTTGGGCGGTGAGACCTTCGGTTGAGGGATGCCTCGCTGCACACTGACGAGCTTCAAATCGAGTGCATCTATCAGTATTTTCAGAGCGGGATACTTCCTTATCATCTGTTGAAGGACAGCTTCGTCAGGCTTCACTTTGAGCAGATAATCGGCAATGTCGTATCCCTCTTTTCGCTCTACTTCGCTGGCGTTAGCCTCCAGATAATCGAACATCTGCACCTCAATTCCATAACTTTTCATCAGTCCGATTTTGCTCTGCCAATAGTCAGTTACGCCCAAGTCGGGAAACAAGACAACGCTTCTCCCGGCAAGAACAGACAGGCTGTTGACATTGAAACAACCGTTCTTTCCACCAGAGGCAATCCATAGGAATTGCGGGAGGTAGTAGGAAGCGATGAGGGCTGTCTTTTCGCTTTCGACCAGTGCAACTGGCCGGCTCGTATTCTCGGAAAGTAGATGCTCACCGAAAAAACATTGCTTCAGATTATAGTCCCCTTTGTGCAATACAGAGTGTACCCATGTGACATGATTGAATGGTTCTTTTACTCGCTTGCCCGTTTCGGGATTGTAAAGCATAATCTTACCCGTGCGGACTCTGCCTTGATTGTCCGTCTGCCAGAATACGGTCGCACCGTCCCAATACTTGGATGTCCCCACCTTGTACTTCTTCATCAACTTCAATGTTTCCATCTCTCCGAACTGAGCGGATAGGAATTGGAACAACTTGTTCACCGGATAGCCTCGTAATGATTGATTGACAATATCCAAGTCAATGTAAGAGGTGACCACAGGCTGTACTACCTTAACAGGAGCATAGCTTCTGAAAGTGTTCTCCGAAAACTTTTCTTTTTCCGTCGGGTTCTGCTCGAAGTAATCACGGGGCGTGAAGTGATAACCACATTTCTGCTCGTGGTCACAACGCCCCACGTACTCGGGGAACTTAATTTGCTTCTCCATATCAATATACTTGGAAAAGCATCTTTGGCGATGGCAGTTCGGGCAAGTGTGCCGAGTGCTGATACCTCTGTAGGGTTCTAATATGAATCTATGTGTACTCATTGTATGTTTCTTTTTAGGTGTGTCACTTTTGTCGTTATTGTCGTTTTCGCTTGGAAAGTGTCAAAACCGACAAAAATGTCACGGGTTAATCTTTGAATATTCTCCATGTTTCTCTTTGCGGAATAATGTCCCGATGTTGTCATTGAGAAAGCGTTGAAACGTCCGTTCCTTCATTCCGTTCTGCTCGGCTATCTGTATAGCTTGGGCAGTTGTAAAGGCAGGAGGAAGCAGATTGATTATCGCTTGTTGCTGACTGGTGAGAGCATTCTCATTTAAGATGTTCTGCACACTCAATGCAGATTCTTTGAAATACTCCGTCAGTTTGATGGCTCGCTCCACCGTCAACAGGTCGATATGCGTCTTATCACACTCTCCACAAGTCCATCGGGCTAATTGGATAATCAGGCAGAAGCGAATGATGTATATCTCCAACTTGCAGTAGATACTGACAATCGTGTCGTTGGTTTCCCGGTCGCATAGTTCGGAGAAACGGTGCTGCCACTCGTAAAGTCGTCTTTTAGCTTCTTCTGTGAAGGTTAGAACGTGTGGTTCAATCTCTCCGAACTCGTTAAGACTACACTTTTGCTGTATCAGTTTCTCAATGATGGCATTCCATTCATGTTCAATGTTCTCCGGCAGTTCTTTGTCGTTCCAACGTGCCTTCTGTTGCAGATTGGGCATCACGAACAGAATACGGTCGATGAAACCGTTGCTGGAGCGTTCACCTTTGGCCAACTCGTTTAGGATTTTCTTTTGGATAGTACCAATGACCGAGATATACGGACGCTTGATAAAGATGGAACTCTTGGCATTCTTTCGATCGGAAATGGTAGTCTTGGCACTGAACACCGACAGCCAGAACTGTTCCTCCGAACCGTTATTGTAGCGGTTGAAGTTCTTGAACCATGCGGATAATTCATCAGCCCATAGGCATAAGCCTCGTTTGTTCTGTGCATGAATGAGGCTCAAACCTTCGGGTGTTACATCTGACACCAAAAAGCGTTTGCGGATTGGTTCTTGTGGGAATTGCTCTCCACCGCTTTCCGCACGTTCCTTGCGGCTCATGCTCATCTGTTCATCGAACTTGGCAAGTGCCTTCTCGAATTCCTGATTCTGCTTATAGTCATAATCAAGGAAAGGCTTCATGGCAAAGCTGAGGGGATGACTCTTGTTCGCTCCCGGTCTTCCAATCAATGCCATATACAGAATAGGACTTTCTATCCAGCCCTGCTTGATTTGGGCAAGATGCGTATTCCCGATGCCGACAGCCATTGCCGTCAGGATAGCTGCGGCAATGTAGTCAGTGGGATAATTGTGGCATTCGTGTACCTCATGGATGATACGTTGAATCTGAGCAGGGAATATACTGATAGGAAACTCCGTACCAGCCAGCCGTGTACTCAAATCAATCGCTTCATCAATGACAGATACGGGATTGATAGAACGTGTATCCATATGTCAGACGGTTAGAAGTTAAAGGATGATTTAGGCTTATGCTTGACACTACCTTGCATATTGGAAAGCATCTCTTCATAAGTCTGCTCCGCTGTTTTTCTTCGTCCGTTGTCAATCCATGCTAACAGCTCGTCCTCATAGAAATAGAGTTTCTTTCCTTTCTTGTAAGCCGGAAGAAGCCCTTTGCGTACCAATGTATATATGGTAGGCTTGGCTTTTCGAATGATACGGCAAGCATCCTCGATTTCAACCAACACGTGTTTGTCTGATGCAGGAGGTTGAAGTTCCGACACCATTCTTTTCAACTCGATGACCTGTTCGGTCAGATAACCTACCGCCTCGGGCAGCTTATCAAATGTTACTGCTTCGTTTTGCATACGCCAATCGTTTTTAATTGTTCGACGGCAAAGGAAACAGGTGTTTCAATGGTGGAATTATTCACCAAAATATAACTGTGATATAACTTTTAATGGTAGTAAGTGCTGATAATTAAATTGTTGCCGTGATCTATCTTATAAAATGCACATTTGATGGGGAAGAAAAATGTTTTTATCAGTAATATTGGCTTAATTATACAAATGGCTGTCTTAGAAGCACTCTGCATGGAGGTTTTTTTATAAATTTGTGCGTGGTAATCAATATGATAATGTCATGATAGAACAAGATATGGCAGAAATCTATCTGCAGGCAAAAGAAGTCTACTTGGGAAATTTGCGTCAAATTGATGCAAGACGTCAAATTCAATCCAAATTGAGTATTCCTATTAACGATAACTCTTTTATCGATTTTTGTGCAGCTTTACGCCATATGCTTGATGGGACTAAACATACTCGTGGAATAAGCACAGATTTAAGGGAGTTTTATCTCGAAAGGATATATGAGGACTTTGGCGTAGAGAAACTCGAAATTGCGCTCAACGCATATATGATGCATATAGAGTATTATGAGGCGAAACGACATACTCATAGAAATATAGAACGTGAAATTCATCGCAAATTTTCAGATAAAATCAAGAGAACAACTGGTATCCAGATAGATGAAGAGTTAATTGATGAATTAAAGAAAGACAATGTGTACTATGAGGGTGGAGTAGAACAAGTCATTATCAATAAATATTCTAGAAGTACTTTAGCAAGACAAAAGTGTATAGAAAAATACGGAACTAAATGTAGCGTATGTGGCTTTGATTTTGGAAGACAATACGGAGCATTAGGCAAAGGATTTATTCATGTCCATCACTTAGTGCCAATTTCTTCAATAAAAGGCATGAAAGAAATCACGTGCGATGATTTGCGGCCTGTATGCCCGAATTGTCATGCCATGTTACATAAGGGTAAACTTAGTATAGAGGAACTAAAACGAATAATCGGCAAATAGCTTAAGCAATCTTGCCATCCAACTTAATCTTGCACTCCGATTCCGTATGTGACATCTTGCGCTCAATGGTGGATATTTCCACATCACGGAGGGTATGAGCGAATACCCTCTTTATGAATGTGGCTGTCTGTAATCGTGGTTTTCCGAAAGCCTTACCGATGTTCCAGCCGAAGTGCATAGCATCAATGGTCTTTAATTGTGAACTGAGTTTTATGGATTCGACTTTAGGCAAAGAGTCTGACAGATAGTATTCTGTGATATATCCGCATAGGCGATGGAGGCCTTCTTCATCAAGATAGGGAACCAAAGTACGTTTCGTGTAGGTGATGACCTTATCAAGTTTTTCTTGCGATGCACGTTCTTTCTCAGCCATTGCACTGGCACGTAGCACCTCATATTCTGATGGCTGGTTAAGTTCTTCAATAGAAGGTGGGGCATCTTCCTTTGGAAGATTAGCCTCTCCTTCGTCTGTCTCGGTAGGCATGGGAGTCGAAACCTCTTCTGATATGTCAGATGTGGTTTCGACTTCAATCATACGTTCATGGCTGATAGGTTCTATATCTACAACTTCTTCAATAGGTTCAGGACATTCTTCAACCACCACAATCTTGCTGCGATAGCTTTCAAATCTCATGAAGCACTTTTCTATTGCTGGTGAGAGGATTTGAGTGAATGCCATTTGCAGATTGAAATAGATGGCACCAACAATGATGGAGCATACCACGAGAACGAGGTAGCTGCTGAACTCATCCCAACCATAATGTAAGGCGGTTTGACGAGCTAAAACTCCAATGATGATGATTGTACCGAAAATCATCAGATGCAATGTAATATGTTCTATCTTTTTCTGTTCCATAGTGATATTTGCTAATCGTTTGCGTGCAAATGTATATCATTTATTTTTAGCAAAATGCGAGGTTTTGCCCGTCAGAGGGCTTTTGACGATATATTACATCAAATGTCGCCACGTTACACTCTTTATAATGAGCGAGTTGTAACTTTCTTGTTTTTCGGTGAAAATAGTTGGCGGAACAGGGCTTGAGATCTTAAAACAAAGAATATCTGCACTATTTCCGGGCAAATATGCAGATATTCTAATGTAAAAAGTAATACCTTGTCAACAAGACAATGTACTACTCGTTCCATTGTTGAGATATAGCAGAATATTGTGACCTTGCTTACGTGCGACTTTGTTTATCAGCCACTGCCTGAACTCTATGGAATGCCCGGTATCTATCTGATAAGATAAGGCAATAACCATCTCTAAATTATACACATCAGCATTGTAATCGTTCTCTAATTTGATGCACTTGCATACTTCGTACTCTTTCAAGATATTGGTTCTCAATATCCTTTTGATAGCAGCGTGGATAACCCCAGCCGTTGTGTTGAACAGCTCAGCAATCTCCCATGTGGTCATCCATACCTCTCCATCGGAGATATGGATGCCTTGTCCGTTGTTTGTTATGATTCCTCGTTTCATGGTAGTATTTTATTTGAGTGAAATCTTATTGGCAGTCTCTCGCTTCTTGGAATTTACTAAATCAGCATAGATCTGAGTCGTGGTTACGTTCTTGTGCGTCAGCATCTTTGAGACGGTGTAGATGTCTGTGCCCAAGGAGATTTGAATCACGGCATAGCTATGTCGGAATCCGTGGAAGGTGATGGGTTTGGTTATTCCTGCCTTTTTGAGCCAGTTCTTCAGCGGGTAGTTAATCATGCTCCGCTTCAAGCCTTTGAACACCTTACCTGTGCCAGGCGTACCGCATAGTTCGTAGGCTTCGTTGCTGATAGGAAGTGTAGCTTCCGTTTGCGTTTTCTGTGTTCTGATACGCAGACAATAGCCTTGGTCGGGAGCAATGTCAAAGTCCTCCCATCGAAGGTTTTGAATATCACTGATGCGTAATCCTGTCAGACAAGCAAACAGAGAGGCGGCTTTCAGTACGGGGATGTCGCAGGGCGTGGCGGCAAGTTGTTTTACCTCGTCCAGTGTCAGGTACTCTTTCTTCACTTCTTGCGGTTCGATCTTATCAAGATAGTCATTGATATTCTCCCGAAGCCACTTGTTCCGATAAGCAATTTTCAAAAGGCCTCGAAATGTTGAGTAGTAGCCGGATGCCGAATTGAGGGATATGGGGCGGCTACTGCGTTTGAGTTGCTTGGCATGTAACAGATACTCGCGGAACTTCTTGCACAAGTCCACATTCACCTCGCCAAACGTGCAATGACCTTTGACGAAGTTATGGAAATGCTGATAGACAAACTGCCATTTCTGGTCTTTGTTCCGGCACATCTTCTTGAAGTAGGCAAGGAAGTCGGCCTTCTGCTTGGTCTTGTCCAAGAAGCCGAACTCTTCATTGATGAGTGATTGTACCCGGATGCAGCGGATAGCCTCTGCCTTGTTCAGCATATCATTGTTGAACTCTCGTTCCATCTCGTTCTTTGGATGGGCGTAGATGTAGATTCCGAGGTACTCCCTGCGGCTCATCTGCATAGTTTCGGGGTTACGGACTGCCGGATAATAATCCAGATACAAGGAGATACGGTTGTTACGAATCGCTCTCTGACGAACTGTTACTTTTGTACACGTGTGTGTCATGCTATTTGATATTTAGAATTTTACATTTGTTTGGTGCAAAGGAATAGGGTGATTCAATGGTGGCAACACCCACCGAAGAATAACTTATTCAATCTTTGGAGCGGCAAGTAGTTTATCTAACTCTGCCTTGGAAATAAGCGTGTATTTGCCCTTCTTCACCTTCGGGATATTGTGATACGTTGCGTAATGATAGAGTTGGTCACGAGTAAGATTGAACTTCTCCATCGCTTCCGGCACGGTATAATACTTCGGTTCTTCGGGCGCAGCCACGCCTTTGGCAATATCCACATGCTTCTTGGAATAGTACACCATGATGCCTCCTTCTTCTTCGGGATGGCGTTCTTGGAAACGAAGCAATAGACGGCGGATAAGGTCATGCCAAACTTCTCCTGTATCTCTTGGGTACTATACCAGTCTGTGATGTCGGGGTTCGGTGCTTTCTTGGCAAAGTAAGCGTCTATATGCTTCTTACTCCAGTAGGTCTTGCCCCGATTGAATGTCCGAGGAATGTTGTTCTTCTTGGCGATGGCAAATACCCACGATTCTGCTACATTGAATTTCTCTTTGACTTCGGCTGTAGTATAGAAGTCAGTGATTGGAATAGTGTCTTTGGGATGCCTTTGTTCATAAGGACGTGCTTCTAACATTCGGTCAATATCTCCCTTACGAATGAAGGATAATCTGCTACTAATGCGAAACGCTTGCAACTTTCCAGCATAGACCATTTTATATATGGCTTGCTTACTCAGTCCTAACAAAGTCGCAGCCTCTTTGAATGACAGATATTCTTTGTCCTTGAAATCTGATATAGGCTGCTCACTGATGACCGTTTGAACCTTGGTTTCTACTTCTTGTATTCTCTTATGCCGAACCCTTTCTTTGTACGCAAGATTGTTACATCGATGAGAGCAGAAGCGTGTAGTCAGTTTTTGAGCGTAAAATACTGTTCCACAGTACTCACATACTTTCTTGATTTTCGTCTTACTTGTTGCCATATTTGTTACTTTTAGAGGTTTATTTCTCTTGTTATTTCTCCATTTTGTTCAACCATCGTAAATCATAGTCAACCATAGTCAACTTTGTCCACGACCTTTCCGACCCTAAAGCCGGAGGATAACAAGCGAGCAACAAATACGGTACAAAAATGAGCTGAGAAAGCCTTATAAACGATGTGTATCGCTTACAAGGCCAAAAAGAAAGGCGCTCAAAATGAACGCCTTAATAATCGTTGATGCTATATGCTAATCGTTAGTAATCACCACTTACTTTCCATAATAGTAATGTTATTCCAACTCAGTTTGGGCTTGAATTTCTTAAACTCTTTGATGGTAAACAATATATTCTCAACACCTCTTTCCCAGTTGGGCATTCGTGTTTTCATAAAGTTGCCACTCATCGCTAACGGCAGGTCATTTGGCAATTCATGCTGAATACTTATCACGTAATAACCTTTCATAGCTAATGGCTTTGTTAAGCATGAGTATGATATATACGAATCAGGAGCATTTTGTCCATATCCATGATTGAATATAATGACCGGAGTATGTTTGTTTACGTGTTTTGGTTCATATATAGCAATTGGAACAATGCGCTCTCTTTGTGCATCATATAAATTTACTGTATATTCAGTTTGCGCAAATAGCCGTAAAGTGCAAAACAAGAATCCTATGAGGAGTATGTTCCTATTTTTCATTTTGTTCTTTTAATCTTTATACTGTTCGTTGATTATACTGTTTTAAAAATTCCATTTCACCGGCTTGTTTTAATAGTTTTTGATTGGCAACAAAGTCTTGTCCATATTTCAGCCATCGTTTTGCGAAACTTTTAAATTTTGCACATGGAAAGGCTTTACATTGATAACAATGAGTGATTCCTTTTTCGGTACAACAAAGATGAAATGTTTTACATCTCTCACACCTTTCTTTGTTTTGCTCAGCGCCTAAACAGGGTTTCTTGTCTCGCGTATAAGTGGGACAACCACCACAAAATACACCGCAGGCAGGAACACGACTGTAATAGGTTTTTATAATGATGCTCTCTGGAATATTCCGTTTAAAATATACCATATCTTTCAGCAACACCCCATCTTCAAACATCTGATGATCGTAGTTGTCAGTGAAGAAGTTTTCTATTCGATGTGAATATTCAAATCCACAACTTTTATAGAAGCTAACAGAACTTGGCACATCACCCGTGCCAACTATCATCTGGGTGTACTTTCCAGCATAGTGCTTAACTAAATAATTTATCAGCCTCTTACCGTATCCCTGTCGTTGTGATTCGGAAGTCACTGCAATATTCTTGAGTTCGCAAATTCCGTTCGTTTCATCTGCGACGACACAAATAGCCTTTACACCATTGTCATTAAGCACAAACATGTCTCCACGCTCTAAGTAACGGTCGATCATAGATTCCTGCTCGTCAGCAAGTAGCAATAGGTCTATGTATTGTTTCTTGTTTTCTGTTAGTAGAATTATATCCATTTTTATTCGCTACATTATAATAGCACTGATATGTTTTCCATCGGGTGCAGTTGTTGCAAATTTTGCAATAACTAGCTTTGTACCCAGTACATCCTTTAAAAATATATTTCAATTGTTTGAGCTTTCGTTGCAACTTCTATGGTTACTCTACAACCTCCCAATGCCCCGATTTATTAGAACCAACACGCTTAATTAAGCCTTTCTCTTTCAATGTAGCCATGATACGTTCACCCTGCCGTAAGGATACCGAGAGCGATTCTGCCACCTCTTTTGCAGTTATCCGATTATTAATTCGAATAAGTTCTAATGTGCGCTGTTCGTTTATACCGACATTTATACCGACATCGACACGAGGCTCTAAACCTTCATCTTCTATGGAAGCCTGATAATTACGAATTGTCTGCTCCAAGTTGCGTATATGTTCATCAAACATAAAGTTGTGAAATAGCTCTATATCATCGTTTTCACGAGTAGTGATAAGAGCCTCAATATATTCGGCTTTACGGTCTTTGTTGATATTGGTGGGGATGAGCCTAAATTCAAACTGCAATTGATTCATAAGCAAACGAGACATTCTGCCGTTACCGTCAGCCCAAGGGTGGATAGTTACTAAATGAAAATGTGCATCGAAGCTCAATTTGTAGCATTCTATAATATTTGCCTTTGAAAGAGCCTTGCGTCTTTGATTTATATTTTTGCAGAGTTCCGATAACTTTATTAGCACCTTAGAGTAGTTCATATAAGAACGTCCTCCGGTGCCTGCCGTGACATTCAGTAAATGTAGATCTCCATTTGCAGACGAAAATTCCCCCAAGGCAGTTTGATAGGTTGTTCCTGTATTCTTCAAAACCACAGAAGATAGCTTCTTAAGCATTTCAACAGTAATATCACTATGGCTCTTTGCAAAAGCAATAGATTGCTCGTATGCTGCTTTCAGGTCTAAGTTCATTAACTGTTCGGTCATTGAACGATCTTTTGCGCTGATGCCCTCATCGAATAAAAGTTGGTTTTCTATTTCGGTGACGGTAGAACCCTCAATAGCTGTTGAATGGGTAATAATAGAGTAGAGATAGAATTTATTGTAATCTATCTGTTGATTTATACCCAGTTCTTTGAACTGGGTTAATAGAGATAATAACTTTTTCTCTCTGTTCATTATTCCATAAATTATTACTTAATGTTAATTCAAGATAGATTTTCCTCTTCTATATTCAACCCCAACTGCATAGCCGACTCCTTTACTACTTTGTAAACCTGTGCTGACTCATCCAATGGATTTAAACTTGTGGTTTTAGCCTTAAAAGATATTTCTATTTCCAAACCATTATTTTTGAGAGGAACAACAAAGCTGGAGAATAAATCAGTCCAGCGTTCAACTGGTACTTTCCCAGATACTTTGATGGACTTGAATTTCCGTATCTCATCAACAGATTGGGAGGAGTCCGTTTGCTCTGATTTCTCTTCGGCTGCTGAATTCCATCCAACAGGTTGTTCTTCGGTAGAACTTTCTTCAGGCTCTTGTTGATTATTAATAGATTTATCAACTAACCAATATTGCGGATCGGTAACATCTAAGAATGGAACAGATTCATGATGATAAATGCGATTGTAGTTTCCTTGTTCACCACAAGCTACATTAAAATCACCATTCTCGCAATACCTTTGAATACTTTGACTGACAGTTTCCACTCCACAAATCATGGGTTTGTCATCAAAGCGTAGAAAGGCCTCATATAAGTCGTTAACTTGTATGGGTTGCTCTATTGTAGGGTATAAGCCACTGCTGCGTAGAGTTCCTAGGCCAATTGACTTTTCAAGTAGCCATTCTTCTTCTTTTATATTGTTAAAAAGATTGCTACTTAGTTGCGTGTTAAAATCTTGCGCAAAATCTTTAATCTCAATTTTCTCTAATCCCTCGCTTACAGAGTATTTACATACAATATTATAAGCTGCAATAAGTAAAGTATTTGCTTGTTTATCGTATTCGGCTTTGCGCTCTAAAATATCTTTCTTCTGTTCTGGTTCTATCTGCCCACTATATTCAGCTTGTATTTTCGCACAAGCCAAATACTCAAGTAGCTTACTATGTAGCATACCTAAACCTATTTCAGAGCATGCCAAATATAATATAGTATTCCTATATATGCGACTACTATTGCCTTTATTTTGAGCTATTTGCTCAATTTGCTTTTTGGTTTTGGTATTTATACTTCCTGGCTGTGTTGCATACTCAGGACCGAGTATCACCAACGTAAGATTTTTCTGTTCAGGAATATCATTGGCTGGATTAACCAGCACCTTTATTTTTGATATGTTACGGGTTTGTGCATTTAGCCGATTGATGATTTCTCCCGAAATATCCGCTTGGCCTATTTCTGCTTTAGCCTGATTTACCAAAATATTGATATTAGGTTTGGATTGAAACCAATAACTGCGTGAGCCAACATTAGTGGAATAGAGATAATGAGCTACTTGTTCCAATTTGTTTAATGCACTATTTACTTCACTATGATTGAATGCACTAGGTTTCAAAATACATAGTTTTAGTTCTTCAATAGTCAATCCTTTGTTTTGTAAATTACCCAATGAAGCCATTAATATGGTGGTGGCTATACCTTGGGTCAAGTTATATTTACCGATATTGTTGTTAGGATCTTCATTATCTATTTTATAAGCATTGCTTGAGGTACCTATGACATCAGCATGAATCACTGTTTCCCACTGACTTCCCATCAGACTGGTTATAGTACCTGTCAATGTTGGCAGATTACTAAGGTTGACGTCTGAGGTATGGATTAATGCCTGGGTACCAGTTAATGATCCCCGTCGTGTCCACAAATCCTTCACGATGGATGCTAATAATCGTAATACTCCACGAGTACGCTGGAAACGAGAATCCTGTCCCCATTTTAAACGAAACATATCAATCAATTCTGGATGGAAGGGATAAGATTTGCGCATCTTGTTAATATATTCCATGCGGTCGGCTTGATTGGGTAAATCGGAACGTCGATTATGATATGTATTCTTGTAACGGTTTAAAACAAGCTCTATCACTTGTGGATTCCCAATATTGTCGAATAAACGACGGCGAACGACTTCAAATATTTCTTCATCTTCGACGGGTTTGATACTTGTTCCAACCCGGACAATACGATTTTCTAAGGCAGTCAGTATCTGTTGACCGATAGCCGATGAAGCAACTTCCGTTGCGCTAGCGGGTAATGTGGCAATTAATACGCAGCGAGGTACGGAAGATACCACCTCGGTCAGTGTTTGCATAAAACCAATAGTCTGATCGGATAGACTTCCTTTTCCTATCATGACTGCCGATGCTTTATTACAATAGTCTGCTAACTCATCAATTAGTATAAGAGCAGGGGCTGACTTTTCCAAAATGGGTCGAAATAAATTGGCTGCCGGCGAAATCCGTTCTATGTCATTCTTTTTAATTAAGTTGTATCCTTCTAAACCTCCTAATTGATAAGCTAGTTCTCCCCATAAGGTATTAATGGTGATTCCATCATCGGTGGTTCTGCCTTGTGATACATCAGTGGTATTATTGGTAAACACTGCTACTTGTGCATTCTCAAACTGAGGAGCTACTTTACTGTCTAAAATATGTTGAGTATAAGCTGAAGAGAGCAGAGATTTTCCAGTTTTTGTAATGTGGTATAAAGAGATCAGCGTATGCGTTTTACCGCCTCCGAATCCAGTCTGTAGAGAGATAACCCGATTATCGGTTTCTTCACCGTTCAACGCGCGGACAACTCGGTTAGCTATATCGCGCAATCCAGCTGTGATATAGGTCTTTTCAAAAAACATGGTCGGATTGCTATACACCTCTTGTCCGATGCCCATAGCCACTTCGCTAAGGTTTGCTGCAAAAACAGATTCATCCAGTGAACCGTTGCGGATGTCATAATGAGGATATACATTCGTATACCAGGCCGGTAGAGGGGAGTCTTCGGAGAACGAAACTGTAGAAGAAGCTTCTGTGGTGACAGGTGTCTCTATTTGAATAGTAGGTTCATTTCCTCTATTTTTTATTGTATCTATTTCTGTCACTAAATCAGGCATCTGAAGTAATTTAGCTACTAGTTTCATAGTGCCAAAAGCTCTATCTATCTCGTCTTCATCCAATGGCTGATAGTGGTTGCATTTATTACGTACTTCTTGTATCTCTTGCAGATAGCTAATAAGTTTATTTGCCTCCTTGCTACTCCCTAATTCATCGGTTAGTTCTTGCTTAAAGGCAATGGCAAAGCTTGAGAGATTGCTATAATCTACCAGTTGCTTACGGTCACTATCTGCGGATAGCGACTGAACAGCTTTATTCCAGGTGTTTTGTTTGTCCGGTTTAAGCCGTGCAAAGAATACGCCTTCCCAAGGTTCATTCTTAAATTTCTCCAGTAAGAACCCCACGACGAATGGACGCATGGCTTCAATAAAAATACTGAGTGCTTTGGATAAATTATCATTCATAATCATTCTGTATTTATTAAAATCCTAAATTCATTTGTGTAGCCTGACCAGTTATATCCTTCTGGCAAGACTGTATTAACTCCTCACTATTGGCAAGCAGCTCATTTACTTGTTTCAGGTCATCTCCATCGGGTAGTAACTCTTTCAGGGAGGCCAATACACGCCAAAAACTATTATTAGCTTCAGAACCAACCAGCTTAATAAGACGCAATAGTTTAGGGCGATTTTCTTTTGACCATAACATCATCGCTTGTTGTACTTGGTCTATTAATGGATCACTGATGTTAGTGCCTTGTACTTCGCCTGTAATTCGTTCTGTGTAGGAGGCCAAATGCTGCTTATTTCCATCTTTAATAAGTAAATGATGATGGAATATGTCGCTAACATCTATATTCATGCCGATGCGTGTGAATTTTGCAGCATCATCAAAATCAGTTTCTCCCATACCGTTCATTTGCAACCAGCCAATGTAGAATTTGGTATATTCATCTCCTTCAAAACCTCTGAGCAAAGCATTGAAAGCTGCTGTTTTTGCCAGTTCTAAAAGTTCCGCTACAGTCACTTCGCTTCCATCAGCTTTCTCTACTTTTTCATATTTGCCGAATTCACTTACTGCTTGTCCAAAGCATGCGGTTAATAGATCGGCACCACGAAAACCTAATCCATAAAGTTTTTCTACTTCTGTATTAACTTTTTCTTCAATGGCTCGTTTCACTTGTTTGAAACTGCCATAGCCTAAGCGCTCGGAGGGGCGACAGGAAACGGTAACGGAAGACTCAAGAGCAGCACTTGCCAGTCCCAAACTTCTATTTGCCATTTCTGTATCCATAGGCCAGCTACCTGTAATGTTCATGCGGGCACTTAGAATTGAATTACACAACGTGGTCCATGCTTCTGTTGTTTGGTGGGCAAACATTATACTGACAATATCAGACGTTTGTTGTTCTATTGCATCAAATATATCTGTGAGTTTCTTTTCAAAGTATAATTTAGCTTCTTGTTCGCTATTGTTATGATGATGTTTTAGTGCAGTACACTCCTCTGATTTAGGTGTTTGTGGTGTTGAAAAGTTTAATGAATATGTGTCATTTAATGTTCGCTTTAACCAAACGTAGAAAAAGTCTGATATATCCGCATAGGCAATCGCATCATAATATGGAGGGTCTGTAATCACAGCTGTCAGTTTTTTTTCTCCAAATTGTTTTTTTTCTCCACTGGAAGCATTTTTTAATATAGTCTCAAAAGAAGAATTACTTTCTGATTCTATATATCGCAGTATCCATTCGAGTTGGTTTGTTGCGCTGCCAGAACTACTACAAAAAGGATTGGATTCCGGATAGTCGAAAACCATAGCAATAGCTTGTCTGCTGAATGGATGCTCAATAGTTTCACGCCCGTTATGCCATCTTCCCAATGAAGTATTAGCCACAGCAATTCGATCAATCCAGATTGCTAAGTAAGTGTAAAGAGCTTGAGTATATTGCGTTGGTTCTATTTTCTTTTTTAAAAGAGAGAAGCTTTTTGTAAATGCCTGGAGCATGAATAGTTGACGGTCAGAGAACATGTCGCCATAAATTTCTATTCCCCATCCTGGAGTGTTGAAATTTCTATTATTTTCAACAGCCATTCTATCTGTAGGCTTATCTATATTTTTAGATTGTGGCTTAATGTATTCATTTTTGGTTGGCGATCTGTATAGCTTTCCTCTATTTGTTTCAGAAATGATTGCTAATAATACTTCTTTAGATGTTTTTGCCTTAAACTGTAGTTTTACCTGATTTACAGTTGTAATGCTTCCACAACAAGGACAAGTCATATTTCCCCGATTATTCCATCCACTTTTTATAGGACACATCCCTTCCTTAATTTCGAATTGAATATCTGTCCCATTAATGACAGGATTCAAATACACCTTCTTTGATGAAGTATTCGCCAAATAGAATTGCTTTAATAAAGGAACTTCCGCTTTACAGCTTGGATTAGAGCAAGTAGCAGTTCTTGCCCAATAGTAAGCGATTGGTTTGTTCCCATTTTCATCGGCAGGATATAAATACCCTACTTCCTTCTCTGTCATAGCCAACAGTTGTTTGGCATAGTATTCCACATCAAAAGAAAGTCTGTTGGGAATATCTATAATGCCGTTGCAGATAGAAATACCTTTGGTAATGAGTATATCTATACCTTCTTTTCCGTAAATACGACGAAACTCCTCTTCTGTATATCGTATGGGCTTCCCATATTTCTGTGGAAACTCTACACTTCCTTTTTCAATGATATGGGCAACCGGATTAATATCATTGCCATAACTACGACATCCCAAACGCGCTGTCTCTAAGGGTATAGCACCTCCACCTGCAAATGGATCGAACACACTTGGCATCTGCTTTTGAAAACAATCAATTGCAGTTTTCAGTGCAGCCTCCTTTTCTTTTATAATATCAGTTTCCAAATGACGGTCTATGCAAGTATAGAGATTGTTTTCTGCTTCTTCAATAGCTTGATAGGCTGCATCAAATGACTGACTTAATGAAATAAAAGAAGCATCAGGATTCTGTTCTGCATTGTATGCAACCCAAATTAACTTTCTTGCTTTTGCTAGAACAGCTTTATCGTTCTTACTTTCCCATTTTATCAGGCAACCTTCACTTAACTGTTCTTTCGAAGCTGTACTTTTGCCTTTCAACATATTAGCCTGACAGACTGGAGAAAACTTTCCTATAAACATCAGCAAACGATTGCGCAGATTGTCCGGCATTGGATCATATATCGCCGTATATGGAATATCCGGATAAGGTACATAAAGTGGATCGTTACTTAACAACTCCTGTATAGCATCTTTAAAAGCCAGCGGACATTGCTCATCCAATGGGTCTGGTACCAGACTGGCAAAGATTACAGCCCTGCACACAGGAAGTGGACGGCGTGCCCACCATAAATGTAAAGTAGAAATATGGCCGTGACGAATAGATTTATCACGTACACTCTCAGCCGATATTTCCTTAATCGGCATAGCTACTTCTATCAGTTTTTTTGCTTTTGTCATATTTATGTTTTCCTTATTTTTCAGTTTTATTTCTCCATTCATCCAGTGGCAGATAGTATTGTACTCCTTTGTCTTTCCGCTCAAAGATGAGCTTCTTGGCTGGGTTTTGAATACGGTGCAATTGTGGTTTAGATTTGCAATTCACTACAATATAAAGCCATGCACTGTTTCCCAGTTGTGCCAACCGGTTCATTTCATTCTCCGACAGCATAACCCCATCAATCCCTGAACGACCTTTGACCTCAATATATCGTTTAATATCTAACTTGTTAACGCTTCGGATATCATATCCTAAGTTTTGGCTGGAAACATCTTCCGCTTGCCATTCATTGGCAGCCTCATATTCGATAGCTATATTCATGGCTATGGCTTCTACTTCATCGTCTCTTTTCATGCCGTAATGTTGCTCATACTCCATTTGGCTGAGGGGGACGACATAGGCACATCCCAATATTTCCGGAGCTTTGGGATTTATTTGAACCATTTGCTCCATTTCGCGGATGCGTTCATCTTTTTTGCGGAGTAGTTCTGCTTTTCGTTCCATCTTATGCAATAACTTTTCCTGTATTTTTACATCTCCCAATAAAACCTTACCTTGCAATTCATTAATTTCTATGTCTAAATCCATGATAATCTGACTGAATGCAGTCTGCAAATATTCTTTTCGCTTTGCGGCATCTGCTTCTACAATCTCCTGTGTAGAGGTGAATAGAGGTAAGGTGATATTCTCGAATGCCCATTCGGTGACTTCTTCGTTACCTATAACAGCAGGAGGAGTGATTTGCTTGGCAAATTGAAGGGGTGCATGCAGATCCAGAAACTTGGCCGGTGAAGTTGCATGAAATACTCCATTATTAGTTTGATAAACAAAACTAAGCTGTTCATTTGCTATACTGTCGTCTCCTTTATTGGGACGATTGTCTGTGATTTGATTTTTAACATAAAAAGCAAAATAGTCTTCAGTATCTTCCGGTGAAACGAGAATCGTACCTTTCAGCATTTCGTCTCTGAAAGAATCGCGCACACAATCAATGAGTGCATCAAACAAAGCGTTACCCGGATTGATATAGTGTACCTTACCCAATATGGCATTGGTATTCTGATAGTCGAGAAATATATGTTTATCGAAACAGAACAATAATTTATTGATATTCTCAGCGTAGATGTTATAATCATCTTTTAGACGTTTGGAAAGTACATCCGGAATGTTTTCCATTTGATAAATTCCGTCTTGTATCATCCTGTATTTTCCTCCTAAATAGCTGAAAGTTCTTTCAAAAAAGAAACGAATATAAATCGGTTGCAATCGTTTCTCGTCAGAATGTTCTTTGAGAATACGGGCATCTTTATAATCGACTTCACTATGGGCGATTACTTTTTGTTGTTCTTCTATCTTATTCCGGAATACTTTCTCAATGATGATTTCATCCTGTTCTATAAACTGATCAAAAGAAGATTCTTTTCCATCAAAAACGGAAGTTATAATAGCATCCAGACTAACATCCTTCAGTACATCTTGAATAACATCATAAACGCGGTCATCACCCATGCTTTGACGAATAATATCCAGCTTTATCAGTAAACGAGACAATACTTGCCCTTCCCGTGTGTTGTCCGCCACCATATTGAAGACCAGTACATCATTTTTCTGTCCATAGCGGTGGATACGTCCCATGCGTTGCTCTAAGCGATTAGGGTTCCAGGGGATATCCCAATTTATTAGTAATCTACAAAATTGAAGATTGATACCTTCGCCGGCAGCATCGGTTGCAATGAGTATTTGGGTTTCGGGAGACATGAAATCCCATTGTGCCTGACGGCGTTCATCAACAGATAAGCCTCCATGAATGACTGCTACTTTATAGCCGTTATTGCTTAGGCGTTCTCTCAAATAGAGCAATGTGTCCTTGTGCTCTGTGAAAATAACGAGTTTTTCGCCATTGATAACTCCTTGGCTTTTCAAGAGTTCTTTTAGCTCAATGTATTTCTTTTCTTCTTGATTTTGATTGTATAGGCTGTTTGCCATCTCATACAGACGTTTCACTTCTTGAGCTTCGGTCTGTATCTCTGCTAAACTTTTTGAAGTGGTGAACAATTTAAATTTTCGAGGGTCAGATAGGATACCATCCAATGCATCTCGTTCATCGTCCTCCAGGTCATCGTATTGGTCGATGCTATCCACATCAAGTTCTTCTAACTTCTGGCGTTGTTTCCATATATTAGGATTCTTGCCTACTTCATCTACTATGCCTTGTAACGCAATCCAACGTTTGTATAATGTGTTTTTGATGGCAAAAATAGAACTGACTAACCGTCGTTGCATTACAGCCAAAGCCAAAGATACATGGATGTTCCTTGTTTCGGCTGCTTCTTCTTTCTGCTTGGTCAAATAGTTGGTAACATTGTCATAAAGTCGCTTTTCTTCAGGTGTCAATTGAAAAGATACTGTTCTGGTATACCGATTTTTGTATAGATTGTTACCATTCCAGTCTTTCATGTCCTCTTTTAATCGGCGTATGAAAAACTTATTCAGCCCATCTTTACTTAATTCTTTCACTCTGTCGGCAGCAATATCCTCTGTTGCAAAAATATCTTCGTCTAATAATTGGAGAAGTTTCTTGAACGTATCAGTTCTTCCTCTATGTGGGGTAGCTGTCAACAACAAGATGTGCT
>ULVZ01022227.1_pt1 | contig 23863 bp, 18 predicted proteins | sample 1959901 | NCBI WGS metagenome assembly ULVZ01 (sample SAMEA4835800, study PRJEB28245) | human gut metagenome | biome: gut microbiome; material: fecal sample | place: Denmark | collected 2008 | reverse complement strand
TTCCGTTTCGCGATAGAGAATTTGGGTATTTACTCCGTCTACAATAGCTAAGGCTACACGCAGTTTTCCGTTATGGTCAGTCATCCATCCTTGTATGTTTCCGGGGTTCTCAGCTAATTGGGTCAGTTCGCCGTTATTGAGATTCAAGCGATAAGGATCAAATACTTGTGGATTACGCTTGTTCAGACCGATGATGACCAGTGAGTCGATATTTTCCAACGGATCAATAATAGTTGTCCTTACCTTGGGAAATGCGGTATATGCTTTGGAGTCAGTACCGTCTACATTGACTCCGTAGAGCTGAAAGTTTTCATCGCCGGCAGTATCTTTTATATAAAGTATCCGATGACCGTTTGCCCACATGCTTCCTGCAAGATCCCGTACCGTTTCTGAAGTGATTCGGGTTGCTTTGTCTGAACCGACTTCTTGTACGAATAAGTTCAGGCGGTTTTCATACGGAGCCATATATGAGAAGTATTTGCCATCCGGTGAGATTTGGTATCCCGCTTTTTCAGGATTCTTGAAGAAGTTTTCTAAAGGGACTTGTGCATTGGCTTCGGAGGCGAAACCGAGTGTTACCAGTAAGGTTGTTGCGGCTAAAATGCGTTTTAATGTTTTCATCTTGATGTATTTTAAAGTTGTTATTTTATCAGTTTATTAAATTTGCAATGGCTTGTTTACAAGGAACGTACCAATGTTCAATGAATAGGATGAACAATATTAAAAGAAAGATAATCTCGGACTTTTGTTGTGCTCTTTGTGCTAGAGGGGTATTTAATGGAATTTTAACCAGAATGAGTTTCCCAAAAACTATTCCCATGAGCATACCCAGAGCTAGACCGATTGATGGATATACAAATCCGATAATCATTCCAATACACACTCCGATGGTTTGCCATCGGTTGGTTATACTGTTCTTTTGAGTTTGTGCTTCCATTATTTCTTGTTTTGTGTGTCGGCCAGCAAATTTATGTTGTTGTCTTCACGGTAAATACTTTGTTGTTTGTTGTTGTTGAAGGCGCTTTCCTTGACGTTCCATTCGGCATAGTTGAGTTTGGTTTCATACGCTCCGGGGAGTTACTGTAAGTAAATAAGACGGTTTCCACAGTTCCCGATAAGCATCCCAGCGATAGGCTTTTTTCTCAATTACCTGACCATTTTCATCGTGTTTGTACTCATACTTCAATTTGCGTGTCAATGTTTTGCCGTCTTCATTCAGTGTATACACTGTTGTGTTTGTGCCGTCTTGACCGTAGATGTACTTCGTGTTTCCTGTTTGTGCGTTTGCTGTTGTTGTACAACTCATCATTACTACTGCGATTGCTGCTACTAAACCTGATTTAAATACTGACTTTTTCATTTTACTTTGTGTTTTAAATGTTTGTGTTTGTTCTTTCTTGTTTTTCGATATTCATTTATCGTTTATCGATATGCAAATGTACATCTTATTTTGATACTACAAAAGAAAAACAAGAAAAAATTATCGAAAAACGATAAAAATATATCCTTTATCATACTTTATAAGACAAAAATGAATGAAGAAACGTTTTTTATGCGAGAAGAGAGAGGGTGGAAGGGGAGGTTGCATCTTTCGGGAAGAAAACCATTTATATATTTCTTTCAGAAAAGTAAGTGCACTTGCTTTTTTCCGTCATATTAAAGAAGAATTTTAGCGGTTTTCTCCCTGTCTTTGTGCATTTGGGCGATGAGCTCGTCTATTGTGCCATATTTTTCTTCAGGGCGAAGATACTTTACGAACTCTATGCGCATTTCTTTGTGGTAGATATCCTCCGAGAAATTGAGGATGTTTACCTCGATACTTACATTGTTGCCATTATTGATAGTAGGGCGGTGTCCTATGTTCAACATTCCTGCCCATTTTTTCCCCTCCACATACACGTATACTGCATAAACACCTTCCGAGGGAATTAATTTGTCGCTACAATCCACTTGCAAGTTAGCTGTGGGGAACCCTATTTTTCTGCCTACTTTGTAGCCATCTACCACCGTTCCATCCAGATAATAGTTGTACCCTAGAAATTGGGCAGCCTGACTTACTTTGCCTTCTTTTAACAGCTGACGGATGACTGAGGAGCTGATTTTATCCTCTCCGTCTGTATAAGCTCGCGCGCGTACCATATATATATTTAATTCCTCGCCATAACGGCAATAATCTTCAAAACTTTCACTGCGGTTGTGGCCGAAACGATGGTCATAGCCTATAACTAAGGTGTGAATATTGAATTTGTTACGTAGTAACTGCATGAATTCCCGGGCCGAAAGCAGCGAAAGTTCTTGTGTAAAAGGAAGAAGGAGGCAGTAATCTACTTGCGTTGTTTCCAGTAACTCAAGTTTCTCCTTGGGTGAAGAGAGCAGTTGTGGATGATAAGTGGTTTGTATCACTTGTCTGGGATGCATAGGAAAAGTGACCAATGCAGAATATAATCCATCCTTGTCTGCGACCTCTTTTACTTGATTGATAAGAAAGCGGTGTCCACGATGCACCCCGTCAAAGAAGCCGATAGTGGCAACTGAAGGGGGTAATGCTTGATGGTTTATATCTGATATTATTTCCATTATTCAAAAAGTGAACTTAAATTTTCTCCAATATGATAGTGATGGGATTGTATACCAAGTGACATAGCTGCCTGGCAATTAGCTTCCGAGTCGTCTATAAAGAACGTTTCTTCAGGCAGGATGTTTGCCTCTTTCATCATTTGCTCATAAATGTTTTTTTCAGGCTTGGCTTTATGCATCTCGAAAGACAGAAAAGTATCTTCAAAAAAATCATTTACGCGGAAACCTCGATAACTGAACATCTGCTCGCAGGCATACTCCCAATGTATCCGATTAGTATTACTAAGCAGATAAACCATATAGTGTTCGCGCAATTCTAGTAATAAGTCCAGCTTCTCACGAGGAATATCAAGTAGCATCAGGTTCCACATATCATCAATTTTACGGTCGGTCAGCGATTCGCTGGCCTCCTTGCGAATGGCTGACCGGAATTCTTCCGGACTGATCTCACCTAATTCAAATAGGGAAAAGAAACCTTTCCCCTTGAACTGGCATACCTGTTTCTCGATATCTTGGAATCCTGCTTTGCGAAAAGCATTCAGGCAATTGTCAAAATCCAGATTTATTAATACTCCTCCTAAATCAAAAACGACATTTTTAATCTTACTGTCCATAACTCTTTATGTGCTTAATTCTCTTTCTTAGTTTTTCTTCTGTATTCGTTTTATCCAACGGTGAATTTCACCAATCCACAATACGAATGACGTTCCTGTGATAATATAAATCCAAGTAATAAAATCCATAGGTTCGGTACGGAATACTTTACCTCCGAATTCGACAATCAGAATTTGTCCGACCAAAATAATGATAGCTACACTCAGCATACCCAATGCATGACGGGAATCCTTAAATACAGAATGGTTGGTCCCGAAAACACTGGCGTTGAACAGATTCCAGAATTGTAGCATCACGAAGATTGTGAAAAATTGCGTTAAAGCTTGTCCTACTAAATCTGCTGGCATCTGTTTGATAATGACAATTAATGTCATCAGTATAGCAAGGAAACAGAAGCCTACGCCTAGTATATTTTTGCGCATGACCTTAGTGATGATGAAGTCGTCGGTCTTGCGTGGCTTTTCATTCATGACATCGGCACTGGGGGGGATAGATGCCAAAGCCATGGCGGCAAAAGTATCCATGATAAGATTTACCCAAAGCATCTGTGTTACTGTTAATGGTAGTTCTGTACCAAAGAAAGCTCCTAATAAAACACTGGCTAAAGCGACCACGTTGATAGTCAGCTGGAATACGATGAAGCGCTGAATGTTTTTATAAAGAGAGCGTCCCCACATTACTGCGGTGGCAATACTATGGAACGAGTCATCCAGTAGGGTGATATCACTTGCTTCTTTGGCCACTGATGTACCGGTTCCCATGGAAAGACCTACTTGAGCATGATTCAGTGCCGGGGCATCGTTTGTTCCGTCTCCGGTTACTGCTACTACGGCTCCTTTTTGTTGCAATAGTTGGACCAAACGTTGCTTGTCCATAGGACGTGCACGACTCATAACTTTCAAGTCAAGTACGCGGTCCAAAGCTTCTTCATCGCTTAATGCGGCGAATTCTACCCCTGTTATGCGGTTCCGGTCTGTATCTTCAGGTTTCCATAGCCCTATTTGGCGAGCAATTTCAGTAGCTGTTCCCGGAGTGTCTCCTGTAACAATTTTCACACCGATACCTGCCGATTGACATTTTTGTACGGCTTCCGGTACATCTGGACGAATAGGGTCGCTAATAGCTACGATACCTAGGAAAATCATATTTCCTTCATTGACAAGCTCGGCACAATCATTGCCGGAGTTTTCAGGAATAAATTTGTAAGCCAACCCTAAGGTACGCATTGCCTTGTTCTGGTAGGCCAGCAAATCGGCATTGTAATGAGTCAGTTCCTCAGGAGAGAGGTTACATTTTCCCATTACAATTTCGGGAGCTCCTTTTATATAGAGTACCTTTTTCTGTTGAATAGGTGAATCTACTAATGTAGCCATGTACTTACGTTCTGTAGAGAAAGTAAGTTGATTGATTACTTTTGCATTTTCACGTAGTTCCAAATAGTTCTTGCCTTGTTCATTCAGCCAAAGCAATAAGGCTATTTCAGTAGGGTTACCCACTCCGGATGGTTTTTTGCTTTCTCCTGTTTCTTCAAGGAAAGCTGTAGAGTTGGCACTGATACCTTCGGCTATTAAATCTGCTTTGGTAGCATCAAGCTTCGCTTCATGTACCTGCATCAGGTTTTGTGTCAATGTACCTGTCTTGTCGGTACAAATCACAGTAATGGCACCCATTGTTTCGCAAGCATGCATTTTACGTACCAGGTTATTGGTTTTCAGCATACGGCGCATATTCAGTGCAAGACTTAAAGTGACACTCATCGGTAAGCCTTCAGGAACGGCTACTACAATTAAAGTGACAGCCATCATGAAGTATTTCAGTACAATGCGGGCAATTGCCATCCACCCATGCCAGTCAGTTATTTCATTTACGTTGAGGTAGGAGTAAAGATCTTTTGCTGTAAAAACAATAAAGGTGAGCGTGGCGATAGTAAAACCAATTTTTCCGATGAAACCGGCCAATTTGGTTAATTGGATATTCAATGGAGTTTCTTCTTCACTTTGTTCGGTAGCCTGACGTGCTACTTTTCCTATTTCGGTGGAATCTCCCACACGTTCTACCTTCATTATTCCATGTCCGTCAACCACTGTGGTGCCACGCATCACCTCATTGCTGGGGTAAGTGGCCTCTTCATCAAATAGTTCTTCATTGATAGTTTTGTTGACCATCAATTCTCCTGTCAAATTGGATTCATTCACTTGCAGGGAAATAGCTTCCAGCAAGATTCCGTCGGCAGGGATCTCTTCACCTGTATTCAGCACTACAATATCACCCACTACAATCTCTTTACGAGGAATTTCCCGTACTTTCCCATTTCTGATAACTGTGACTGGTGTTTCTTCACCTACAGCATTCAGTAAGTCGAACTTCTTGTTTGCGTCGTATTCAAAGTAGAATCCGATACCAGTTGCCAGAAAGATAGCAAAGAAAATACCGATTGTTTCCGCATACTCATTTTCAATAATGGAAATCACTAAAGAAAAGAATGCTGCGACTAAAAGAATACGTATAACCGGGTCGCGGAACTTTTCCAGATAAAGTTTCCACATGGAGGGACGTTTGGGAGGTGTCAGGAGGTTAGTCCCATGTTTCTCCCTACTGATAAGGACTTCTTTGTCCGAAAGCCCTGTTAGGGCTGTTTCCTGTTTTTTTTGTGCCATATGGCTTTGCAGAATTAATTAATGGAGCACAAAAATACAATTTATATCCTTACGAATTAGGGAATTAAATCTTTTTATCAAAATTTGGGCGCTAAATCTTGCAAGTTTCAGGAGAATATACTACTTTTGCACCTGCTAACAAGAAATTGTGAGCACGGACTTGTAGCTCAGTTGGTTAGAGCAACAGACTCATAATCTGGAGGTCCCTGGTTCAAGCCCAGGCTGGTCCACTCTTAAAATCAGGCACTTACAAAGATTTGTAGGTGCTTTTTTATTTGTCTGCGTAAACTATGCGTAAACGAACTGTTTGAGTTGGCAGTGTTTACGCATAGAACTTCCGTGAAACTCCGTGCAATCCTATAACACCTTTATTAAGATATGTTGTTAATATGATGATGCTTGGCGGTTAAATAAACTCAAATATATTCCATTTGCACCTTGATTAATAGAATAATATTGTACTTTTGTATTGCGTAATGCATTTGTGGCAAGCCATGACCTTGGTGGTGCTCTTTCTTGAAAAAGAAAAGTGAGTTTGCCAAACTATCGTGGGAGGGTTATCCCATTCCGATGAATCAATGCGTAGAGGGAGTGCCAGTCGGAGGGCGCTCTATAACAAACGAAACGCGAGAGTTGCTTCAGGGGTTGAGACCGATTAGCATAAGCCCGGTTACCAGTCAGCGACAGAAGACAACGAGATTGCACCGCTGCATATAACGACAATGTTTTTATCCATCTAAAAGGATAGGGACTCTGTGGTTATATGCAGCGTTTTGTATATGTATGCCTCACATTGCAAAGCGTCTGTATTCAGAGGTTATGTTGAACATAAACAATGAATGCAATGGAAAAACTGACAAAGTCCCTGCCGCTTTTCAAGGAACGGAATTGTTCTGTTTCTATCGTGTTGGATTCACGCACTCGCAGAAGAAATGCGTGTGAGTTTCCATTATCTCTTCGTTTCACGATAGAGCGCAAATGCTTTTATCTTACCGTTGGAAGTTCTTTTACAGAAAAGAAGTTCTCAGACATTTGTAATGCGGCTAAATGCAAGAGTGAGAACTACAGAATTCAAAAAGAGTGGAAAGATACCTTTGTTCCCAAATACAAAGAACTTCTGATGAACCTGAACAAAGGTGGCATCCTGACATTTGAAATGGTACGTCAATGTATCATGGGCGAAGGCGTGATACCATCCAAAGAAGATACAGCCAAATCGCAATCCTTTATTGGCATATGGGAACTGATTATTCATGAGCTGCGCACAGATGATGGAGGTGTGCGTTTTACCACGGCAGAGAGCTACGAATGTGCGCTCAAGTCATTCCGAAAGATACTCGGCACGGATCTGGTCAAAGGGTTCTGCATCAGTGCTGCGGAAATCCAAAAATGGAAAGAGGGCATGCACAATGGAGTAAAAGATGAGAATGGGGCAATAGCCGGGAAAATCAGCGATACGACAGCAGGAATCTATCTGCGTTGTTGCCGTGCTGTGTGGAATCGCTGCATACACGAAGGCTTCCTTAAAGACGTTCCTTATCCTTTCTCCAATAAGAAAGAGAAGGGGCTTGTGAGCATTCCCAAGAGTGCAAAGCGCAAGCAGAGTTTCCTGAATGTCAGTCAGATGACGGAACTATATAACCTTTTCGTCTCAAAGAAATATCCCGAACATTGGACGGAAGAATATACCAAACGGGCTCACTATTCGTTGGGATTGTTTCTTGCTCAATATCTATGCAATGGTTTCAATATGGCTGATGCTGGGCGATTGACTTATGATAACTACTATTACCAGACGGACGGCAAGGCTTTCCGGTTCAACCGAAAGAAAACTTCCCGAAGGAGTGCTGACGGTTCAGAGGTAATCGTTCCTATCATCCCTCCTTTACAATATGTGTTGGATGAAGTAGCAGCACCTCCTACTCGGGGTGGTTTGGTTTTCCCTCATATATTAAAAGGTGCAGAAACTGAAGAGTTGCGTCGTAAATACACCATGCAGGAAAACTCAAACGTAAAAGACCGTGTTATTAAGATATGCCATGAAGCACTACATTGGGACAAATCCATCTGTCCGTCCGGTACATGGTGCCGACACTCGTTTGCCACCAATTTGCATAATGCCGGAGTAGATATGGATTATATCTCTGAAAGTATGGGGCATGCATCTTCAGATCATGCAATTACCCAAATATACATTGAGCATTATCCTCTGGACATTCAGATGGAGAATAACTCGAAACTGTTGAATCTGGCAAAGACTTCTGAAAGAGACCTATTATTGGCAAAGCTGGCGAACATGTCCACGGAGGAATTAGCTAAATTGTTTACACGACTATAAAAGGGTTTGAGACATGTTCATAGAGAGAATAAAAGACTATTTCACAAGAAAGGATTGCGCTGATATGTCTATTCGTGCTTGGAAATCCACCAATGAAGAATTGTATGCCGATTTCTGCAAACGCATGGATGCTGTAAGCAAGGGAGACTTATCTGTTTTGATGGATATGTATCAGATGATGCAGGAATGCACGCCGCCAGAAGCCTTGATGCTGTATAACTGGCTTTCTGATTTCATGAACGGTAAAGATGTACAGCATATAGCCACTCAACAATGGGCTGGCAAGTATACAAATATTATAGCCCAATGCATCACCAACAAATGGCTGTGGATAGGTGTCAATGTCAAAACGGGTGCGGTAGAGCTGCTTACATCTCCAAAGTCAGAATTACTGATGGTTCATTCCGAAACACCTATTGAGGTTTGGAATCGTTTGCCGCAGGAAACAAGATCCTATTTGACAGGGCAGTTGGATATACTTATGAGGAACAGCAAAGGATGTTATCTGTTGAGCAAGCTGGAAAGGAAGATGGTGTATCAGTCTCTCGTGTACATCTCCCGAATCATTTTTCTGTCCCATGCCGTGTTTGTTGGCGAGATTATGGCTAACCTGTACGATTATATGATGGAAAAGAAGGAGGCCTTAGCTTATTGCATGTACTATTTCGTGGTATTTGACCACGGTTTTCCACGTATGGCTAAATTGCTCGACCGTCTGCTTAACTATGGAGAAGTTGACAATGGCGATATGATTCTGATAAAATCATGTGTTACTTTGCTTGTTCATAAAAGCATAGAAATGGGGACTGAAAACAAAGCCGGATGGGAAGATACAGCAGAAACCTGTAATCCGGAAATCTGGAAAGAAGTGATGTTTGCCTTGCGAAAAGTCAAAGGCAGACGTGGGAACAAAAAGGTTATGCAATCATTGGATGATATTCTCGTTGGGAACAAGGATAGAATCAAGCAGGGCATCCGCTCGTTTCTTGAAGAGAACACAGAGGATATAAGCCTTGCTTATCTGTTGAAGTCGTTGGTTAATGCGGACAGAATAAAGGTATCTACAAGATACATGACATTCCATCGTGCCATAGAACAGTTCTCTCAGCGACATTACGGGCACGATATACCACAGAAGCGGTATGGCGAAATCAAGGATATGACTTTGGATTCACCACAAAGAGGAAGCAGTTATACTAAGGCAAAACGAACAATAGACCGATGGACGGACTATTTTATCAAGAACGGATAGTTGGGAAATCCGGCTATCCGCAATTCTCATTTGCAAACATCTGTTGAAATACGGTCGGTAAAATTAAGCTATAAATAAACCGACCAATACGCAGAGTTTCATACACTACTTTTGCTTGTGATATCGGTTTTATAGAGTTGAACCGAGACTTAAAGTATTTAATAACCAAACAAGTAAAAGTATGGAAGAAAGATTTAATCTTAACCAATTACTCCAAAAGCCTATCGCCATGATGACTGGCGAAGAACTTTGCTTTCTCATTGCAAAATATGTAGAGTCCACCGAGAAGTCCACATCCCAAGTGGCACCCAAGGGTAACTTCTATGGCATAGAGGGTATCGCTCGTGTGTTCGGATGTAGCGTACCCACGGCTAACCGCATTAAGAAGAGCGGCATCATAGATAAGGCTATCACGCAGATAGGAAGAAAAATCGTAGTGGATGCAGACCTTGCGTTGTCTTTGGCAAAGGAATCAGGTGGCATCCGCATCAAAGAATAGCGGTATGGAAGAGAATTGGAAAAAGAATCTGGCAACAGACAATAATGGGAATTTTGTCCGCTCCATCAGCAACCTTAGACTCATTTTTACGCTGGACGAGAATTTGAGTTTGATAAAGTATGACACCTTCTGTCAAGACGATGTATGTTTCAGCCCTTTGTTTCGTAACGTCAATGGCAACAAGGTTGATGAGGAATCAGCAGGAAAGATACAGGACTATTTGGAAAGGACATACAGATTGCATCTGACACAGAATAAGGTGTTCGAAATGCTAAAAACGACCTCTTCGGAACGGAGTTTTAACCCGGTACAGGATTTTATCACCCAAGAAACATGGGATGGATATCCCCGCATAGCCACGACCCTCATTGATTATTTGGGAGCTGAGGACACGCCGCTTGTTAAGGAACAGACAAAATTATGGTTCGTGGCGGCTGTTGCCCGGGTTTTCAACCCCGGTTGCAAGTTCGACAACGTGCTGACTTTACCGGGTCCGCAAGGTATCGGGAAAAGCACCTTTTTCAAGACCATCAGCGGGAAGTGGTTTAACGATTCGTTCTCTTTTGCAAGCGGAGACAAAGAGAAGGTAGAAACCATAACCAATGGTTGGATTATTGAAATCAGTGAGTTGAACGGTTTGAAACGGGCGAATGATGCAGAGGCTGCCAAAGCTTTCCTAAGCCGGTGTAGTGACTATATGCGTCCTGCATACGGACATAAGGTTGTGGAGTTTATGCGGCACAATGTCTTTGCGGCTACTACCAATGAGACGAACTTCCTGCAAGGCGACAATGGGAACCGCCGTTGGTGGATAATCCCGGTTAAAGGTAATGGGCATGTTTCAGAATGGCTGGATGCGCTACGACGTATTGTCCCTCAACTTTGGGCAGAAGCATACGCTTATTACCAGCAAGGAATGAAACTTTACTTGACACCCGACATGGAAATTCAAGCCAACGAGGTACAGGTGCAACATTCCAACATCCTTGTTGACCCCATCATGGAAGATTTGGAAATGTATCTGGAGCGCGAGGTTCCCATTCAATATGCAAGTTGGACTATCCCTATCCGACTGGCTTATCAAAAGGGAGCATACTCAGAGCCAAATTCAACAATGACCACACTCAACATGGTTTGCGCCCGGCAGATTATAGAGGAAATGCCTAATGATTTAGTCAGACGTAATCCTGCCAAATACACTTCGCAATACATCAATCGCCTGATGTCTATGATTCCTAATTGGAAACGGAGTGATCAGGAAAAGGTCAAAGGTTTGCATCCTGCCTATTGTGACAAGACCGGACGGACAAAGCATCCGTGGGTGAGAGTGGACGCGCCAAACGAAGAGGCTAGTCCAGCATTACCCAGTGAACAGGATTTGCCATTCTAAATCTCAAACTAAGGGAAAAGAAAAAATATCTGTCCCTTTGTCCCTCTTTCCCACGCAAAAAAGGATGCAAACCAAAGATAGACAAAAGAGAAAGTTATAGGAAACACTTGGGACATAGGACAAAATAATTGAGAACATGAGAAAGGAAGAACTTATCAAACAACTCCAAGAGCATGAGCCGTTACTGGCAAACGCGGTCAGCCACATGGTTGAGTATATTCAAGACCGTTACCCTGCGGCATATCCAAACAAGGCACAGACCGAAGCTGTAAACGACTATCTGCGGAGCGTCTATGCAAATGGAGACGGTAGCATGTCGGAGCAGAACTGCGAGCACCGCCGTATCGCTTCACAGAAGATTACCATTGCTGCCATCCGTGTATTGGACAGCCGCCAGCTTGACAGACTGCAAGACGTTCTTGACCATATCGCATACGACAGGGAGTATTATATGCCGGAGAGAGGATGTGGAATACACCGCTGACTTTCTCTTTTGGCTGCACCACTTATAAAATATCTTCAAATAAACAGATGATGGAAACAAACTTGAATTATTGTATAGTGCTTTCGGCTGAGCAGCTTACGTATCTGGCAGGAAGCAAATACGGCATTGACCGCATGAAAATTCTGCGCCTACTGATTGAAGCGACCGTATTAAAAGAAACCGAGTACGCCATAAAAGGTTTCTCCATGACCTTGCAAGTAGGGCAAGCCGTTCTTTCAGAAGTGGATTTGTCCAGCAAGTTGAGCTACGACAAAAAGACCATATCCCGTGTGCTTGACAAGATGAACCAGTTGGGAATTGTCGCATCCACACAGAGTAATCGGACAAGTATCCATACGCTGAAATGTATATCGGCGTGGATGCAGGATGGCAACCGCATAGACAATCCTTTCTATGTTCGGCTGAAAGACAGGCTTGATGAAAGAGAAAATCTCCCTGCTAAGTTAGATGAGTGTAAACAAATTTCGTTCTCTTCTTTCCCTTTTATTTCAGTTTCCCCACAGACGGTGGCAACGGAAGATTCCGGTGGAGATATTCCGACTGACAATCGGATATAGTCGTACCCAAAAGGTGGAGTGTCCGAAGCTGTTGTATGCAGTATTGCAAGAAGTTCCTATGTCGCACAAATTCGCTCCGCTTATTCGTACCACATAGGCATATTCCGGCAGTCGCAAGCTCCCACCGTGCTGACCCTTTTTAAATTGATGTTTCACCCATAACATAACAAGAATGAAGAAGAAAAAGAATACCAGTAAGGAAGTTGATGAAGAAAGCGACAAGAAAGTTGTGAGGCGTACTCTGCGGCTTGAAGCCAGGGTAACGGAACAGGAATATGCTCAAGCAACAGAACTTGCCAAGACATGCGGCTTATCCATGAGCGACTACGTGCGCCGCACCGCCTTGGGACAACACCCACGGCAACGGTTATCTGACCGTGAAGTGGAAGCCTTGTGCAGCTTGACGGATGCAAGGGGCGACCTTATCCGTATTGCAGCAGCTGTGAAATCCATTCAAGCGGACAAACGGGTCATGTATTTTAGCGATACCCGATTTGTAGAACAATGGATGAGAGCTGCTACTCAACTCATCAGTCGCTGGAGCCAGATAGAAAATTACCTTACTGAATAAATCCCCTCACCTATTATGATAGCAAAAGCCTCTACCATATCGCATGGCGCAAATGCCATAAGATATTCCGTCAACAAGAAGAAAGCGGATATAGTCAAAGCCAATCTCTTGCTCGATAATATCTCACCAGAAGCAATGTATGGACGGATGATGCTCGTACAGAGAAAGTTTGCCGAGCATATCAACAAGGGCAGACCGCTTGGCAGGAATGTAATAAGAATTGAGATTTCCCCATCCGAAGAAGAAAGCCGAGGGTGGACAATGGATGATTGGACAAGTTTGTCAAATGAGTTCATCCACGTGTTTGATTCCATTGACCTCTCCGGCAAAACCAAACGGACTTCTTCAAAGCAAACCAACCTTAAAGGCTCACAATACATAGTCGCCCTGCATCGTGATTCTAAAAGTGGCATTCTCCATCTGCACATTGACGCTAACCGTGTGGATATGAACGGAAAAATCAATGATAGTCATAAAATTGGCGAAAGGGCTGTCATGGCTGCGAACATCATCAACGAGAGACGAGGCTGGGTGCAGTCTGAAGAAATAGGCATCCGGCATAGGGCAGAAATTTCAGACAGCTGCATGGAGATACTCCGCACAATGGACAACTTCAGTTGGCAGAGATACGAAACGGAACTGGTGAAATTGGGGTATAAAGTTCACTTACAAGAAAAGGAAGGTGGAGGAGTTTACGGTTATTCCATCAAACGGGGCAACTCCATTTATAAGTCGTCCGTGTTGGGTATCGGACGTAATCTGACTCCATCAAAGATTGAAGCTACTTGGGCAAAACTGCATCCGCAAGAAAGGAAATCCGAGCCGACAAAGCCGATTTCCCAACAAATGCGGACAGCCGACACAACTCCTGCTATACAATCTCCGACAGATTCACAGTCTGTTATAAAGCATTACGATATTACGACAGACGAATATCACAAATTCCATGTGGAGATACCCGAAGCCGCAGATACTATCATTCGCCAGAATTGTTCTTTGGAGGAAGCCCATCCGTTGGCTAAGATTGAGGAGATACAGCACACGGCTCTTTTGCTCTTTGCCGGATATTTGGATGCTGCCACAAGTATGGCTGCTTCAAGTGGCGGTGGCGGTTCTGACACAAGTGGCTGGGGACGGGACAAAGACGAGGATGACCTTGAATGGGCACGCCGTTGCGCACGAATGGCAAACAGTATGTGCAAACGTAGGAAAGGACTTCACAGATAAACGAATCATTAAAAGACAGAAATCATGGGAATTGGCAAATCAAGAATCACTCCATCAATAAATGTTGATGATATGTTGGAACAGGCAGAAATCAACCATGAGATAGAGGCTGAAAAGCAGGATGCAGAGAAGCGACTTGCAGAAGTGCGTGAAGCAAATGACGCATTGGTAAAAATCCATCAAGACCTTCAAGATGCTATTAAAGCAGAGCGTGATGCTGCAATGATATTGAAGACTGCGATTGATAGTTCTAACAATATTATAAACGGCATCTGTAATGCGATTGTAAAAGCAGAACGAGACACCCAGTTCAAGGCAACCATAAAATCGGAACATCTTGCCCAGCTTCAACAGCTCTTAAACCAAGCTGCCAAAGCATGGAAAACCGTATTGGAGAATCACCACTCTGAACAGATGAAGATGCTAACGGAGCATGAATCCAATATGCGCAAACTTCTCAGGCGGAATGAAGGCGTTTGGTTCTCTGATTTCTGGATGAAAGTCTTGGTGATATTTTTGCTCGTTTATACAGTGGCATTGGGGCTGGTTGTATATTATGCCAGATGAAGTATCATGTCGCGATGCCATACAATATGGACGATTTTAGCCCTTGTTTTTAACTTGCCAGCAAATTACCGGCAAGTTAAAAATGGGATAATACTATCTAAGTATCAGCAAGTTATGTATATTTGGCAACTTCTTGGCAAGTTACCAGCAAATTAAATCATGCCCAAATTGGGATATATCTCATGTATCTTGGCGCCGTATTGGGATCAACAGGACGTATCAGCTTCCTATTGACTGCTTCTTTTATCAATCGCGATATACTTCCTGCAGATGTATCTGCTACGCCAAATCTCTCTCTTAGAGAAGTATTTGTCAAAGCCTCTCCTTCCGTAAATTTAATACAAGCATGAAGATATGTTGACCACAACTTGTCTTCTACTGGAATATTTGTAAAGTCAAGATGAGAGAATAATGAGACTTTTGTAGACTCTTGATAGACTTGAATACGCGGTGCTGGAAGTTGCTGTAACTCGCAACTGATAACCATTCTGTCCCATCCACGCCCCAATTCCTCGCACATATTTAATCTTCTCATTAAAGAAGCGAGTTTCTCATTACGCGATTTCGGAGGATTGTCAATAATTCTCATTATGTCGACAAGCGGAGTTCCTGGATTCGTCACTTCTACTCGATTTTCAAATATCTCTACTACAGGTCCTGCTCCCGTAAGAAAAAAATCTTGATGGATAAGCGAGTTAGCTATAGCTTCTCTAATGGCAGGAAGTGGGAACATATTAATAGATTTTCTACGAACAGAATTGATGTCTTCTTTGGCTGGAAGAAGATTATTCACAAGTTTTGCAGCGTTCTCAAAACTTATAGCATATCCTTCGTTTGTGGTATCTTCTTTCAGAATAGTTAATCTGTTATTTCCTTCATATTGAACAATCCTAATAGCTTTTCTTCCGAGCCGTGGAAAATCAGACAACTTTCGAGCAAAAAGTATTGCCCCCAAATTAGTTATTGCAAACAACCCATTATCTTGTTTCACAATAATACCCTCTTCCAACAAATAATGCTTATAGCCATCCATACTTGTTGGTATAGGCAAATTGAGAATGTCAAAATATGTATCGCATTTCAGATACTTTACAACATCATTGATTTGCAAATCAACCATAGTAAATATCTCTTCAAACTGTTCATGCCGTAGTTTGTCCCATAATTGAGTCTGCAAAGAAGGGAATTCTATAATTTTCTTTGTATAACTACCAACACGAATATAATCAACTTTTTCAAATGTCACAGGAACACCTGCAGCCTTGGAGATGATTAGCATTTCTATGTGTTTCCCATCAATGTCTATGGATTGTATCTCAAAATCTGCATTTTTAGAAAGCATATAACGTAACCAGTTTTCTATCTCCTGATTCCCTTTTTTCTCCTGTTTAAGCCTTACATTTGTACCTATGATTTCATGTGTACCATCATCTACACCCCATATCATATACGCATGACTTCTGTCAGCAATAACTGCGCTGTTTGCCAATGCACTTATATCTTCACCTATCATTTTAGGGTCACAATTATTGTGTTTAAATTCTACCCATCCTGTTTCGTTGGGCAATTTACACAATTCTATAACCAATTTATCCAAATTCTCCATATATGGTAATCTCACATTGTTAGAATAATTGATTTTCCTCTACTCCCATATTATTTGAAGCTGTTGGAGAAATATTACTTTCTTCTTTAATCCAAAAATAGGGCATTGAAGTTTTGAATTCTGGATCAATGTAATGACATTGTTCTTTTATGATTCCTCTTCTACGTATTGCTGGCTGAAGACAATACGTATCAAAGTCATCTTTATTGATGTCCGACACGCTTGTCCAATGAGGAAATAATAATTTCATATATCCAACGGCAATACGTTTTACTGCATTGAAGTCTCTAGTATCCGCATTCTTATCATAACCAACTAATGTATCAAAAAGAAGCCCATAAATATTTTGTGTTCTCAACGTATGGAGTATTTCAGAGAAATATTCTACATTAATAGTCCATCCTTTATAGATGATGCCTTTGTTTATCCGTGGCAAATGCCATCCTTCTATAAAACAATGAAAACGGTCAAGCAAGGCTGATTCTCTAAATGACTGTGGAAGGGAATCAAAATATCTATAGTTTAATGGACGACGCTGCTCATTAAGAGGTATATTCCCCATTATCATCAAGCCGCACTCCGAACTGAATTCGTTATTGTCTATGGTGGTTTTACCCGATTCCAGATAAGATTTCAACGCAGCCTGAATTTCTGCTGGTTCTTGGAAGATAATTGTTTGAATCTCATCGAAAGCTGTGAAATCATGATTCTTTATAATACCATTTTGCTGTTTAGCTTTATCATAGAATAATTTGGCACGTGTGACTTTTCCGCCACTTACAAGCCAGCCATATTTCGAGAGATTTCCGAATACAAAGGATTTTCCTGTACCTTTGGGAGCTAATTCTATCACATTAAGTCGTGGCTCCACAAATATCAGTAAACGTGTGAGAAATTCCATCTTCTGAGTCGTAGATTCAAAGCCATCAGCTTCGTATTCCATAGCAGACAATAACACGTCAATCCATTCCTGTATTGAAAAACTTGCCCTTGCATTGCGTAAGTAATCAATATCGACAGACTTATATGGCTTGAAAGGCTTATAATCAACCATTTCCACATGATTCTTTTTTCCGTCCTCATCTGGAAGAACAGTAATTTTAATGATACCCCATTTTTCTCCATCAACAAGTTCACCTCTATGGTTCTTATATACATATTGCGGTATCTGTCCTTCATTGATTTTTATGCCGAGGTCAGGAATGCCGAATCTACGCAATCCCTTTACCAGATCAATGTATATAATAAAGCGGGTCAGCAGAGTCAATTCCTCTCCTGCATCAAGTCTATCCTTCACCTCTGTCTGACGCTCAGGAATAACTTTGTCAAGGAAATCAGTCAATCCTTGCCGGTTGACACTCCCATCTGCATTTATATAGCGTTTCAGAATAAAGTCTTTGACGAATGACGGTAAGTTGCGTCCTGCAAACAGGCTGTTTGTAGAAGATGGGTCTTTGAATATCGCCATAGGAGCAAATTGCTCTCTGATTTTTTGTACTGTTGATGTCTGCATATTATAAGTCTCCGAATAAGTCATCTTCGTCAACACCTGTATTGACGGATAATGTATCTATTTGTTTATAATCACCGATAATAATAGTAACCTTTCTGGCTGTATCTACCAAATTCAGGCGTTCACTTTCGTAAATACCGTTACCGATATGATGTAAACGATACTCCGTATCATTATATTTAATAATTGGAGTATCTATGCTGCTGATGCCCTTAATCCTATATCGAAGTACGGGCGATGTCGCAATCACTTCTGTAGTCATCAGTTCAGTTGAAATGTTGCTTGCATTCTTTTTCCCGGATATAATGATGATTGGCACTAAAACCTCCTCAGGCGTAGCTCCTCCATGCGCCCCTAAACCCATTGGAGTTTTGTTAGTCAAAGAACTATGGGTCAATGCACATATCGTTCTGCCGTCTTCCAATACCAGATATTTGTTGTCTTTGGGAGCACTGCCTTGCACCCACTCTCCGCATCTACCCGAATGGTCACTATCTATATTTGCCAAATTTATGCCGCTTGCCAATTGCGACAAATAGCTGATGCCATGATCCGAGACGATCGCTATCTTTTTTCCATTATATTGTGACAACAAATCCGTTATGCACTTTTCTACAATTTCAAATTCCTTTATTAAGTAGCTTGGATAAGTTTTGTGATCATGCGCATAAGAATCAATATTGCCTAACTTCTTCAATTGTCCTGAGGCCAATTCTTCCAACTTAACTTTGTTGTTTGCCGTGCAAGTTGGCAATTCTGCTGTTGCCACGTATATTTCATTGAGGAAAGCCCCATCCACCTGGTGCTTTTTCACAATTTGCACAATGAAAGGAATCCAATCAACGCCGAGACCATCAATCCAATAGAACACATCTATGTCTTCTCTATGATATAGGATGGTTTTAACGGTTTTGAATTGGTCATGCCACGTCATGAATGTAGCCGATGAAGCATTCCTCTCCCTTATAAAACAGGAAACTTTGTCTGTGAGCTGATTGGATATTTTCGCCTTACGATAAATCTCGAAATAATCATTTATCCATAAGTTGTCCTTGTCCACTTGTAGAGAGAAAGGATCTGTATAATAATAAAGATGTGGGAATAGAGACTTTATCTCTTTTCTTTCTATCTTCCCTTGTCCCAGCCAGGTAATTATCAGTTCTTGTTCCGAAACAGTGAGCGGTGTCACATATTTCATGGCCATGGAAACTCCGAGCGAAGGATTTGCAGCGATTGCACTTAATTTTGCTTTGAGCTTTTGTTCTGCCATGTCCGTTATCTTAGCTCCGTATCGGGAAGCCTCTTTTAAAAAGATAAGACGCTGGTTAATGGCACCATTGCTAAATGGCTCATCAAAGATTTGTATTGCCATCTGCGAGAAAAGATCTGAGGTGCTTTGTGTCTTACAATTGGTCAGCACTCTACAGAGATATGTCATGTTGTCCCTCTTGTTGAGATAGTACATCTTAAGCAACCATCTGGAATAAGCGTCTTTGTACTCGAACCACACTTGTACAAAGTCTTTTTCGTTTTCTAACGAAAAAGCATTGAACCGTTCGTTTACAAAATTGTCGAATGAGAAATTATCTATATCTATCTCACTTGCTAATGTTTCCCAATGAGGTAAGTCATCCTCACTTGCATCAAAAGGAACAATGTCAAGTCCTAATCCGTCTTTTAAGAATTCATAAGCATTAGTACAAACCGTATACTCAAAGGCATTGTCTGGTTGGGCGCAATGTGCATTATCAAATATAGTCTTTGACGTACAAATAATACGCTGCTTGATACCTGTTCCATTTTTCCACAACGAAATCCAATGTTTTAAGTCTAGACATAGTGTATATGCATTGCCTAATCCATGTACACCATACGTTGTCCCTCTTGACAGAATGAGCTGATAAGTGTCACCGTTGTTGTCTGAATGATATTCCCATATATGAATATTGGGGTCATTCTTGAACTTGCCCATCTTGCTTTGCATGCCAATAATAGGAACATATATGCGCTGATGATTTTGTTGGGCATTTTCAGAAGCTTCAATCAGCCTGATGGTTTTCAAGAGAGAATCAAATTCCGCATATTTTTCGTTTTCGTAGAAGCGTGTAACTTCCGAGAATGGGGCTATTACAAAGTCGTTGACAGGAATATTCTCTACATACTCCTTAAAACGTCTAGCAAGTTGTGAATTGGTCAGCATTTGGTCATCGCATCCTTCTGCCATCCAACCTTCCATACTTTGTACAAACACGCTATGATTCTGACATTCGTCAGCAAATGCACGGAAGTCGTGAAAATTTTCGAAAAGCACAAAACGTAAAGGGTAACGGTTGAATTGATTCGCTTCCGCTCCCGTCCAGCTTTTATCCTCCTCCATCCATTGGTAGAGATCTTCTATGGTATCAAATTCCTTGTACATGCCTTATTCCAGTTTATGAGTTTATCATATCTAATAACCATTCATCACCTTTCTCACAGATTTTAGTCAGTAAGGCTTGTGCGACATGAATGTCTGTAATGTTGGCTATACGTTCTTTAGCTTTATTCCTTTTTTCTGTCAGGTCAACCTGATAGGATGGTACAGAAGAGCTTGAACCCCATCCCGTAGAAGTTGTTGCTGCCGGTTCGTGTACAGTTGAGGGTACATGTTGTATCTGTACGGTTTGTTGTACAGAACGCCATTGCAAGGCTTTCTTTTCTATTTCCTCTTCTGTCCAGTAGCCTACAGTTGACTCCAAGTTTTGTTCAATATACTTGCGAAGCGGTTCAACTTCATCTTCTTTTACAGATACATAACTCAGTTGCATTAAGTAGTTTTTAAATCCTTCACTGAAAGCAGCCTCTACATTAAGAATATTTTTCATTTCAAAACGTTGTTCTTCAATCAAGGACAATGTTTCGTTTACTAATGCCGGATTGCGCAACTCCCGTTCCATACAGATTTTTACAATGTTGTCTGTGAGTTGCTTTATCTTATCTGTAATATTTACGACTATCGGTAATGAAGCAAATGCTGTTTCTGGAGCGTACTTTATAGCCCATAACGGGGCGTTACGCTTGGCAAGGAAATCTGCCGTAATAGCATAACGCGCATCTTTTAGGCTAGTTACATCTTTATAGGTACTGTCTGCACCGTTAAGTTTGAAAAGCGATATGAGTTCTTTACATAACTTGCCTTCTTCAGGAGTTTGAAACTTGAAATTCAGTTTGCTGTTTGATTTATTATCGTCCCAAACCTTAAACAGAAGGACAATGTCATCTATCAAAGCATTGGCATCACGCGGTTTTCCTTGTGGATCGAATATCTTGTTCACCCAAGGCTTTAAGGCAAAAGCCATCATCCCCATTGTCGCATAACAACCGTAAAAACCATACGGCGGTTTGGTCAATATGGAGAACTTCTCGTCAAAGTTAAAAGGAAGGCTCTTATTGGCATGTTTTATAATATTGTTCACAGTATCAAATACTTTCTTGAAGGGGTGCTCGGCTGACACATCTTCTTTCCATCTAAGACTATCATCAAGACAATTTTGAATGAGATACTGTATCGGACGCATTTGCGCATTTACCTTGCTGATTTCTTCTTTAGTTGTAGCAAACAGGAAAGTACGCACAATTTCTTTCGAGTTTTGTGCCTTCCAAAAGGTATCTGGCGCCTTCTGTCTCAGTATTTCGCAAGAATCTGGTGCATAAGGATATATTATCGGAGATATGACCGAATTGACTATGCTTGACAGATGTTTTACCGAAATAGGTTGTTTGAAAGACTCTTTTTCTGCGTTGATATATACTGTCGCATTATTGCGTTTGGCTGCTTCCATCCATTCTTTTACCATAGACACAGCATGGTCGCGATGCACTTTAGTCTGGTCAACAAATCCATGACTGCTGGCACATGCATAATTGGCTTGATACTCTATAAACTGCTCGTATTTGTTCTGACCCAACACTTCGTCAAAGACAATAAAAACGATATTCTTCAAATCTTTATCATCTTGATCAGTAGAACATTTTTCCGCAAAAGTCCGTAAACTAGACAATTCGTCATTATCTTTTGCCATCAATAAGGCAAAGAACAAGTAACTTCCTTTTGTTTCTTTTTTGCCATTCTTTATTTGACTACGCAGTGAAGAATCATTATCTACATCACTGTAAAATTTGAATGAATACGGACGGATGGTCTTCTGCATATAATTCTTCTCAAACTGCGTTTTGGCAACATCCGAGAAATTAAGAATCTGATGAGTATAACGGAATTGCACTTGACGCATCTCCGTTTTTTTCTCTTCAATTTCTCCGGATGGTAAAGCAGAGAACTGAACTGAATACAGTCCACCAGGAGCACGTTGAATAACACCTTCATTGCTAAACCATTGCAGAACCGTATCAACATCACCATCATACTGCGTCCCCTCGAATAGATAATGTATATTCGTTTCTGACGGAGTTACGAGCCCTTGGTTGTTTTCGCCAGAAACATTATTGAAGGCATTCAGCAACAAAATCCCTTTGAAGATAGCGAAATACGCCTCCCCTTTACTGCTTACCTGCTTTACGTAGGAATTATAACGTTCTGTAACTGCTCCATAGTTGGTTACATCATCTTGGAACACTTTCAGCACATAATCCCACAAATAGTCAGCTGTAATAGTATATTTATTGCGGAAGCAATCTTCATTATTCAGAAAATCGCGGATGGCATCATTTTGTCCCAAAAATTCAAAGACACTTCGGCTGGAAGAACCGACAACCGTTGCATAATGTGTGGCAAGGTTAGCTGTCCCAGGGTGCAGGGGGTATAGGTTAAATAAATCTTCAACAGTGCTTTGCGGATCGTTGCTGCTTTGAGTGAAAATGTCAAGCAGGTCTCGGTGCTCTTGATAGAATTGCCGGCGCATTGACGAATGAAGTTCTTTGTCTATCACCTCAAATTTGCGTGACATAATTTTGAAAGCAGAAACAGACTCCATATTGTACTTCATGCGATGGTAACGCCCATCAGTCTGCTTCATCTGTTCCGACCCTAATTTGTCGAATGCAGAAGGATGAGATATGAGAAAGAGGAACGAACTATTTTCTTCATTCATGAAAATCTCTGCCAACTCTTGCAACTCTTTCAATACGGGTAAACCGATGGCATCGGTCATCACATCCGTAAACTCATCCCATACGATAAGCAAACCGTTGTATTTGCCTTTCTCACGCAGCTTATTCTGTACTTCTATAAACCATTGTCCTACTTTTTGATTGTCAAGGCGAACATCAAGCCCTGTTGCCCTAAGTGTCTCGCTCACTCGGTGGTAGGTGCCCAAATCATTGTCCTCAAGATTGGCTATCAGCTGTTCTTTGTTGGCTACTATAGAAGAAAGCTGAACATGATTTTCTATCAAATGATCCCAAATTTCAGGATTCTTCTGTATCTGGTCTACGTATGTTTCAAAATCTGTCGGCACACACAATTCTCCCAATCCTGCTTTCCGCAAGGCATTGGTTACTGCTTTTTGCAGCACAAGGGCAAGGTCGCCAGCGTGTGTCATAGCGTTAAGGCCATAAACTTTCACCGTCAACAGACACATTTTCTCCCGAAGAGAATATATGCCTTCGCGCAATTGCTCGAATCGGCTAGAATCACCATATTCATAGTCTACCCATTCTTTAATGGCAGACACATCATCGCCCAACAAGTGGCTGATTACAGCCACAGCATGGCTTTTCCCCGTTCCATACGTTCCGTTTATCCAAAACGACTTATGATTGTCGATATCATTACCACGCACGGATTTCAATACAGTACGTAGTACGTTATTAAACTGCTCATTGGGAATGAAAGATACCCACTCGCCTTCTTTTTCATTTTCAATGTTGTAAGAGGCTTTGCCTCCGCGCAACTTTATAATATCGTCATATTTAGTAGCCATAATAGACGTATTGTTATTTTAATAAATATCTATTTAGGGTCTGCTGAATAAGTACGTTCCAGCAATCCGAT